>Ga0207993_1000188_pt1 | contig 25132 bp, 27 predicted proteins | sample ETN01SmetaG_2_FD_185791 | JGI IMG/M metagenome (GOLD analysis project Ga0207993, IMG submission 185791) | Marine microbial and viral communities from oxygen minimum zone, Eastern Pacific Ocean - ETNP2014F12-01SV265 (SPAdes) (version 2) | ecosystem: Environmental > Aquatic > Marine > Oceanic ...
GGAGCCTGAGCCTGAGCTGGAGCCTGAGCCTGAGCCTGAGCCTGAGCCTGAGCCTGAGCCTGAGCAAACAAGAGTGATGAGCTCTGATTTTGCGCAAACTGAGATACTGACGGAAACAGAACTACCTGAGACAGAGTTATTAGAGGAATTACGTGATTCTGTAGGGGATGACGAGGAAGCTATAGACAGTTTTTTTAATGATGAAGAGCCACCTCCGTCATCGATGTTTAGAAGGCGTTGAAGAATAAATCCAATAGCGTTGTCACTTGAGTTTGTTGACTTTAGCCTGATTCGCTTGAGAGAAGGATCGAAAGTTATAGAAATTGATTCGATAATCAACCACCTACGTGGTCAATTACCTATAAAATTTAACGTTCAGTAGGAGATTGATATGGCAAATCAAAAGAAACCGGCTGCAAAGAAACCGGCTGCAAAGAAACCGGCTGCAAAGAAACCGGCTGCAAAGAAACCGGCAGCAAAGAAACCAGCAGCAAAGAAACCAGCAGCAAAGAAACCAGCAGCAAAGAAACCAGCAGTAAAGAAACCAGCTGTTAAGACAAGATTTGGTAAAGCTTTTCTGGACAAACAGAAGGCGTCACTCCTTGAAGAAAGAGAACGCTATCTAAGAAGTGCCGACTCTCTTAAAGCAGAAGCGGATGCCCTCTTAGAAGGCAGAGAGCCAGGGGATGTTCAGTTCGATGAAGAATCAGGTGAAGGAGACACTTTGGCTGTAGCAAGGGATTTGGATTTAGCGCTAAGCGCACAGGCCCGTGATGCCGTAGAAGAAATAGATGCTGCGCTAGAGAGAATAAGCAATGGAACCTATGGCATTTGCGTTAAGTCAGGAAAGCCAATCCCTCAAGAAAGGCTGAAAGCGATTCCATGGGCTTCTGAACGTGTGGAATATAAAGCCGGAGGACTAGGGCGCCGGTAGGGGCCACACGAATCATTCAAATAGTTAAGATTCTTAGTAGTAGTATTGAAGTCTTAGGTAACCGAATGATGCAACGATGGAAATCCTCTATAGCCGTATTCGTATTTGTAATAGTCTTTGACCAAATTACTAAATGGTGGGCTCTTGAAGAACTAGGCAGCGGACGCGTAGTTGAAATTTTTTGGACGCTTCAGTTTCGCTTAGTCCGAAACACGGGTATTGCATTCAGTCAGGGTGAAGGTTTAGGCCCTATTTTTGCAGTTTTAATTGTCATCGTGGTTCTATTCGTGGTGCGATGGGGAACGCAAATGCAATCAAAATTTACACCCCTAGCTGTTGGTTTAATAGTGGGTGGTGCTATTGGAAATTTGATTGATAGGGCGTTTAGATCAGATGCTGGTTTCTTAAAGGGTGGCGTAGTTGATTTCGTTGATTTGCAATGGTGGCCTGTCTTCAATATTGCTGATGCAGCGATAGTGGTTGGTGGGGTAATGATGTTTTGGCTCGGTCTGAAGTCTGCTCAAGAGGTACCTGAAGACTCAGATATATCGGACTCCAGTAGTGATTTGCATGAATGAGGAAGTAATACCGGAGTCCTTAGATGGAGAAAGATTAGATCGAGTTGTCGCATTCACGCTTGACATAAGTCGGAATCAAGCAGGGAATTTAATCGACGAAGAAAAGGTTCTTCTAGGTGGCGAGATGGTATCAACGAGATCAAGAAAAGTTAACACTGGTGAAACTTTAAAAGTTCTCCATTTAAGCGAAGAAAATTTAGGTGGTCCGCTTCCAGAAAAAAATATTGAAATCCGCGTTATATATGAAGATGACGATCTTCTTGTGGTCGACAAACAGGCTGGACTTGTCGTACATCCCGGAGCAGGGAACGAAACAGGAACGCTAGTTAACGGACTCTTAGGGCGATGGCCTGATTTGGCAAACGTGGGCTCATTGTCACGACCAGGCATTGTCCATCGCCTCGATCGAGGAACATCAGGGATTCTAGTAGTGGCGAAAACGCAGAAAGCCTATGATTCTCTCACCACACAGTTCTCAGATCGCTCAACAGGCCGCCGGTATTTGGCATTAGTGTGGGGTCAGTTAGAAGCAGAATCTGGGTCTGTAGATGCTCCTATTGGAAGATCAAAGAAGGATCGAGTTCGTATGGCAGTTATTTCTTCAGGAAAGACCGCACGCACCAACTATGAAGTAGATCAGAGATGGTCTGATCCTGAAGTTACGTTACTGAAATGCAAACTAGAGACAGGGCGTACGCACCAAATTAGAGTTCACCTCTCAGCCATAGGTCATCCACTGGTGGGGGATGAATTGTATGGGGGCCGAAGAGACGGAATTGAATTAGCAAGGCCTTTTCTTCATGCAGCATTTTTGGAATTCAGTCATCCAGTTGACGGCTCGAGAATTGCATTTGAAAGTCAATTGCCTGATGATTTAAAGCAAACACTAAGTTCTTTAGCCAACGGATTCGGGGTTGATTAGAAGTGAATTGGTTATGAGCATTCAAATTTCTACCGATCCCGTGATGCCAAATTATGGGGGAGCGTGTGTCACTGAGTTAATTCCAACCTTCCTTGAAGGCAAGAAGGAACCAAGTTGGATCCCAGAAGAGGTTTTGGCATCAAGGCAAGTGGTCTTATTTGTTTTGGATGGGCTCGGTTGGCATCAACTTATGGAGAGGATCTCAGAGTTGCCTACACTAAGTCAATTCATCGGAGGTCCGATAACAACGGTTGCACCGTCGACAACTGCAGCAGCTTTGACTTCTATCACTACTGGTGTTCCTCCTGGTGAGCATGGTCTGGTGGGCTACAGGATTCCCATCGGCGATAAAGTTCTGAACACGTTACGTTGGTCAACAGGCTCAGGGGACATCCAAAGAGATATACCACCCTCCTCATTGCAACCCGTACAAGTTTTTGGTGGTCAATGGCCGCCAGTCGTAACTAGGAACAAATTCAAGGGGAGTGGCTTCTCTTCTGCACATATGACGGATGTGAGGTTGCATGGGTACGAGAATCGCGATGGCTTAGTGTCGGAAACAGTGGACCTAATCGATAGTGGAGAACCATTTGTTTATGTTTACTGGGATGGAATAGATCTGACAGGTCACGAATTTGGTTTTTCAGAAAAATATGATGCAGAACTCTCAGCTTGCGATGAGATGCTTAAAAAAATTATCCAGCAAATCAAGCCTGGAGTGGCTCTATTTGTGACTGCTGATCATGGGCTGGTTTCAGTTGGAGGTAATACCATTTCTTTACCTAAGGAGATCACTTCATTAATTGATGGCCAAAGTGGTGAGCCACGATTTCGCTGGCTACATGCACGCCAAGGAGAGAAAGAGAGGTTGTTCGAAGAGGCAGAAGAAAAGTTTGGGGATGTTGCATGGATCTTCACTATGGAAGAAATTATCCAACAGGAATGGTTAGGGCCAAAAGTTACCGACGCATCGCGTTCTCGCTTGGGGGATGTGGCGATCGCTGCACGTGAACCGGTGGCTTTCTTAGATGCAGCAGAAGTCATGTCAATCGAACTTCTATGCAGGCACGGCTCCCTTACCAACGAAGAAATGCTCGTACCAGCAATAAGCTTTGTCACGTGACTGCAATCAAGTTTCAAACAGCCTAGAGTCAGAGTTATGGAGTTAGACGATCAAGAAAAAGCACAGCAAGCGGAGGTGTTGACATCCGCTGTGGAAACTGAAGAGTCAACAGAAGTAGAAATTTCAGAAGCAGTAGAACATCCTGCAAAAGTTATGCGTGTAGGAACGATGATGAAACAGCTTCTAGAGGAAGTAAGGTCGGCCACTCTTGATGAAGCCAGCAGGGGCCGTTTAAAAGAAATTTTTGACACCTCGGTAGAGGAGATTGGGTCCACGCTCACAGAGGACCTAAGAGAAGAGTTGGATCGACTAGTGATCCCATTTGATGACGAAGCACCTACTGCTGCAGAATTACAGATAGCACATGCACAATTAGTTGGGTGGCTCGAAGGATTAGTTCAAGGCATTCAAGCTACTCTCTTCGCTCAACAAATGGCAGCACAACAACAATTAGCAGGTATGCGTAGGGGAGAAATAGGGCCCGCTAAGTCTCCTTCAGGGGATCAGCATGGTAACTATTTGTAAAAAAGCTAGGCAGGCATCAGTAAAATGAGAATAATTCTCATTTCAGGTCTTATAATACCTTTTTTATCACCAAGAGCTAATTCGTCTTCTAGGCAGTGCTAATGGCATCTTCATTTACTCACTTGCATGTACATACCGAATACTCAATGCTTGATGGCGCTTCACGAATATCTGAGTTAGTGGCCTCTGCTGCTGCAGATGGCCAGAAAGCAATTGGAATCACTGACCATGGAAACATGTATGGAATCTTGGACTTTTATCAGGCGTGTAAAGAGCAAGGCGTCAAACCGATCCTTGGCACTGAGGCCTATATGGCTTATGAGTCAAGAGAGGAAAGACCAGCGCGGACAGGCCGTCTTGATGACTCTGGTGGAGAAACCAGCAAAGGAAGAAAACTTTACTATCACTTGACTCTTTTGGCTGAAAATCAAACTGGATACAAGAATCTGATCCAAGTTGCGAGCCGAGCTTTCATGGAAGGCTACTACTACAAACCACGAGTCGATTGGGAGGTTCTTTCTGACCACAGCGAAGGGTTAATAGCAACTTCTGGATGTCTAGGCGGACAAGTATTACAAGCTCTATTAGCAGAGAATTATGAGGACGCAAAAGCAAAAGCCGCACGATTTCAAGACATTTTCGGCAAAGATAACTTTTTTATGGAATTACAGGATCATGGAATACCTGAACAAAAGAAAACCAATCCACAGCTAATTCAAATTGGTCGAGAGATTGGTGCCCCGTTATTAGCGACTAACGACAGCCATTACACACATCAGCATGATGCCGAAAGTCATGATGCTTTGTTATGTGTTCAAACCAATGCTCTTATGAGTGACCCAAATCGTTTTAAGTTCTCTGGGGATCAACACTATTTAAAGAGTGCTTTAGAAATGAGGAATCTATTTTCTGAGGTTCCTGAGGCTTGCGACAACACTTTATGGATAGCAGAGCGAGCAAACGTTGAAATAGAGTTTGGTAATCCTCAGCTACCCGACTTTCCAATTCCGCAAGAGTTCCCTGATGAATCTGCTTATTTAAGACACCTCACCTTAGAAGGGGCGAAGAATCGCTGGGGGGGAGCACTCAATGACGATGTTGCAGACAGGTTAACTTACGAACTTGAAATCATTAAGGGGTCAGGATTTTCCTCTTATTTCCTTATAACTTGGGACCTAATCCGCTATGCGCGTGAAAGAAAGATTCGTGTGGGGCCTGGACGCGGTAGCGCAGCAGGTTGTGCGGTCGCGTATTGCTTAGGGATCACTGACATTGATCCAATCAAGTATGACTTATTGTTCGAACGGTTCTTGAATCCAGGTCGCGCTTCAATGCCTGACATCGATATGGACTTTGATTCTCGATACAGAGACGAGTTAATTCGCTATGCGGCTGACAAATATGGACGCGACCATGTGGCTCAGATTGTCACATTCTCTCAGATCAAAGCACGAGCAGCAGTCCGTGATGCTGCCCGGGTTCTTGGCTATCCCTATGGAGTCGGTGATCGAATAGCGAAAGTGATGCCTCCATTAGTTATGGGGCGGGACACTCCATTGGCAGCATGTTTAGAAAAAGATGATCAATATCTTGATGGTTACAAGATGGCAAACGAACTACGGGATATGTACAAATCGGATAGTGATGTAAAGCGAGTAGTGGATGTCGCACGAGGCCTTGAAGGATTACGGCGCCAAGACGGCATTCATGCTGCTGCAGTTGTGATCACTAAAGAGCCACTAACTGAGTATGTGCCTGTTCAAAGAAAGCCGGATTCTGGTCAGAGTCCTGAAGAGGCGCCAGTAGTAACTCAATATGAGATGCACGGAGTGGAAGACCTAGGGCTACTCAAAATGGATTTCCTTGGGCTACGAAATCTTGATGTCATAACCGATACCTTGAAGATCATCAAAGAAGTTCGTGGAGAAACTGTAGACATCGATCAGGTCCCAATGGACGATCCGCAAACTTATGAACTTCTTTCCAGCGGAGAATCTATTGGTGTATTTCAACTCGAGTCTGCGCCAATGCGGTCGTTAATGAGATCGCTTGCTCCAAGTAGTTTCGAAGATGTAGCAGCGCTTGTAGCTCTATATAGACCCGGTCCGATGTCGGCCAATATGCATAATGATTATGCGGATAGAAAGAATAAGCGTCAGCCGGTTACTTATTTCCATGATGATGCAGAAGAAATATTGGGTAACACGTATGGTTTGATGATTTATCAGGAGTCGGTAATGCGTGTTGCTCAAAAATTTGCCGGGTATTCGTTAGAACAAGCAGATAATCTCCGGAAAGCCTGTGGTAAAAAAGTCCGTGAGCTAATGGCGCAGGAAAAAGAAAAGTTTGTTCAAGGTTGCGAAGAAACTGGCTATGGCGGAGCACTAGGAGAGGATTTATTTGCCATCATTGAAGGGTTCGCAGACTACGCATTTAATAAAAGTCATTCCTATGGATATGGCTATATTGCTTATCAAATTGCCTATTTAAAAGCGCATTATCCTGTTGAATACCTTTCAGCCTTATTGACAAGCGTTAAAACGAATTTGGACAAGGCGGCAATATACCTGAATGAATGCCGTTCGATGAATATTGAAGTTAGTGTTCCTGACATTAATTTGGCCAGAAGTGATTTCTATCCAGTGATAAGAGAAGATGGGCATGAAAGCGGAGCTCAGATAACATTTGGACTTTCGGCAGTCCGAAATGTTGGGGAAAACTTAGTTGGCCGGATCCTGGAAGAACGAGATGAGAATGGTCCTTTCCTAGATTTTTATGACTTTGCGGAGCGCTGTGATTCAACAGTATTGAATAAGAGATCAGTTGAGTCCTTAATCAAAGCAGGGGCATTTGATAGTTTCGGCTACCCACGTCAAGGGCTTTTAGCGGCATCTGAGTCTATTATTGATCACACTTTGGCGAGACGGAGAGAGCATGAAATGGGAGTCATGTCACTTTTTGGAGAAAGTGAGGAGGGTCCAGTTTTTGATGAACGTGAGACCATTTCTGAAATTGAATTTGACAAAATGACAAGACTTGCATTCGAGAAAGAAATGTTAGGTTTATATATTTCGGACCATCCATTACAGGGCACTCAAAGTAGTTTGGGTCGACGTACCGACATCGACATCACCGGATTACTTGAAGAAGAAGAAGGGGGATTCCGCACCATTGGTGGAGTCATTTCTGGTTTAGACAAGAGATGGACAAGAGCAGGAAAGTTGATGGCTTCTTTCCAACTCGAAGACCTCGCTTCCTCCATTGAGGTTATGATTTTCCCAAAAACTATGGAAGAACATGGACACAAACTTGAGGACGATCAAATAGTTTTAATTAAGGGACGACTTAACGATCGCGAAGACACCCCAAAGTTCTTTGGGCAAGAAGTCGAAGTTTTTGTTCCCTCAGATAACGATGTTATTAAGCCCCTCAGGGTCAAGCTGCCTCTAAATGACTCTTTGGAGAGTCGCATTGAAGAATTAAAGCAACTATTTGAAGAGCATCCAGGGGAGGCAGAAGTTTTCTTAGAGATCGGCCCGAAGCAGGTAGTTCGATTGCCAGATAACTATTTTGTTGACACAAATGGAGGACTAGTTGCTGAACTCAGAATCCGTTTAGGGATGGATTCTGTAGTTATTGGTTGATTCAAACTGAAATTATTTAGAGGTTGGGAACTGCTCAACAACACGGCAGGCTAGATATCTACCTTTTAATAGTGAAAGTGTATTTGTTCTAACTTTTAGAAGGTGCGAGAGACATGCTCATAGGGGACTGAGTACAGCGGAGGTGGAGCCAGTGGCTATAGAAGTAGAGACAAAAGATTGTTCCATGCTTGGCGATGCTGAGATTGAAGAGATGGCGGACCTATGTGCAGAAGGAAATAATTCTTTTGGGATTGGACTACTTTCGAAACAAGCAGAGGCTTGGGTTCTTGTCACAACGGCACGTGAAGGGGGCCGTTTGAAAGGATTTTCATTTTGCACCCTAGAAAGAATTGGTGGAACACCTAGCGTGATAATTGGAGCTTCTTCAATTCAGCCTAACTCACGCAGAAACACTGTTCTTCGGGCTGTATTTACCGAATTACAAAGAAGAGCAGTAATGGCATTCCCGGACGAAGATGTGGTTTTTGGAGCAAGATTCAATGATCCAGGGGCGCTTGAGGCTTATAAACCGCTTTCTGACTTGATACCACGTCCGGAACATCGCGCTTCTGGTGAAGAACGAGCTTGGGGACGACGGTTTGTTAAACGATTCGGTCTTTCTTCTTTGTCTTATGATGAGCGCTCCTTCACGGCGGTTGGTGATGGATCACAACCATGTGTGTTTGACCATTCTTCGCTCAAACCTGAAAGTGTCGACGAAGAGACTGGCAAATTATTTAAGAACCTTGACCTAGACCGTGGAGATACGGTTGTGGCTTGGGGCTGGGCAATGTCTGAGGACCTAGCAAAACTCGCTTAATTAAGTTGAAAATTCCTCAGAAAGAATCTTTAAGCGTTTCTGAAGCTTTAGAAAAAAGACGCAGTTGCAGAAACTACAAAACAACCCCTATCGACACTGGGTTAGTTGAAGAGTTAATTGATAAAGCGAGGAGAACGCCAACTGCCGGAAACAGTCAAGGAGTCGAATTTCTGGTACTTAGCGGAGAAGACGAAGTTGCTTCTTACTGGAACATAACTCTAGAGAAAGACAAGAGAAATAGTTTTCCTTGGCCGGGCTTATTGCACGCCCCGGTGTTAGTGATTCCCTATGGAATACCTGAAAAGTATCTAAGTCGCTATCAAGAAATAGATAAAGCAAGTAGTGGACTTGGAGAGGATATTAGTAGTTGGCCAATCCCTTATTGGATAGTTGATGCAGCTTCTGCTACTACCGCTTTGCAGCTACTAGTAGTCTCAAATGGTTTAAGTTGCTGCTTCTTTGGACAGTTTCAAAATGAAGAGAAAGTATCGGAAAATTTTTCAGTTCCATCAACAGCGCGGGCAATTGGAACGTTAGCGATTGGTTGGGCAGCAGAAGAGGACAGACTAAGTCAGTCTGCAAAAAGAAAACGCCGAGACCTAAGAGAAGTCATCCACTTCGGAAAGTGGTAGTTGAAAGAACTTGCCACCAAGTAATTTTTTAACTGGCAGAATATACCTATGAATCGTTGGATCATTGGAACCCGCCCTCGAACTCTTTCAGCAGCCGTAATACCAGTCATAGTCGGTACAGCAGCGGCGGATGTTGAAATCATCTGGTGGAGGGCAATTGCGGCATTTCTGGTTGCCTTATTTCTGCAAATTGCAACAAATTTTTCAAATGACTATTCAGATGGAAAGCGCGGTGTGGACAGTGAAGAACGTTTAGGGCCAGTACGTCTCGTGGGAAGTGGATTAGCTAAACCGTATGAAGTAAAACGAGCCGCATTCCTCTTTTTTGCTTTAGCGGCCATAGTGGGCGCAATCCTTTCCCTGATCGTCAATCCGTGGCTGTTACTTTTAGGGCTGGCGTCAATAGCTGCTGGATGGTTTTACACAGGAGGTGTACGGCCGTATGGGTATAGGGGATTTGGAGAAATTTCTGTATTCCTATTTTTTGGGTTGGGGGCAACATTAGGCAGTTGTTACGTCCAATCAGGAGAACTCAATGGCCTCTCGTTCTTAGTGTCTGTATCTGTTGGTCTTATGTCCTGCGCTCTCTTAGAAATAAATAATTTGCGAGACATAGCTGGAGATAAGAATTCAGGTAAATTAACTCTGGCCGTCTTACTAGGGGATCGTCGTACTCGTATTCTGTATGTTTTCTTTATTGATGCTTCACTAATTATCGGCTCTCTGGCTGTGTTCACTAAACCCTGGACTGTTCTTATCATGATCGCAGGAATAGTTGCTTTTCCTGCAGTCAAATCCGTCTTAGATGGGGCTACGGGAACAGAGTTAATTGTTGTATTACAACAGACAAGCAAAGTTCAGATAACTGCAGGTGTTTTTCTTACTTTGGGCCTAGCTATTTGAAACTTAGGGCTTAGTAGCAGAAATAACTTGAGCAACTCCTCCAGTTAGTTTCACTTTCTTAACTTCTATGAATCCAGCAGTTGAAAGCATGCTTTTCAGATCTTCAAAAGCAGGTAAATAAGAAACTGATTCCGGTAGGTAACTATAGGCTGTGCTGTCAGAAAGCAGAGACCCAATAAGTGGGACAATTTTTCCGAAATGAATTTTGTGGCCGAACCTTAAGATTTTGTTTGCAGGTTGGTCAACTTCTAAGAGAGCGATTCGCCCGCCCGAGCGGAGAACACGTTCAAGCTCTTTAAAAAACGGAGGCAGAGAAGTGAAATTACGCAAAGCAAAGCCACAAGTAACACCGTCAATAGAGTTATCTCCTATTGGGAGAGTCAAAGCATCTGCATTGACCAGAGGAGACGAAGTTCTCGCTGAAGATAGCATTCCTTTTGATAGATCAATTCCAAAGGAGTTAAAGTTTTCTTTTTGGAGGTCTCTGCAGAAATCACCAGTTCCGCAAGCGATATCTAGGATGATTGATTGATCAGGCAAACCTAAAGCCTGTATTGACTTTCTTCTCCATTTCACATCTAGACGAAATGTCATTAATCGATTAACGAGATCGTACCTTGGAGCGATCCGATCAAACATTGCAGTCACAGTTGCTCTTTTTTCTTCTGCTGGTGGAAGATTCTGTCCAGAATTCATCTTATTTGAACCAGATTTTCTGATACTCACGGCTCGTGGGGTGCAGTAAGAGAGCAGCTAAGACAACAGGAAAGATTAATGAGAACAAGAAATTTCCGTAACCGACTATTCGGATTATGATTGCAGCTATAGAGGCAATAACTCCTAATTTCCATCCAATCTTCTTGTCGTTAGCGATTAAATATCCTGCTGGAAACATTAGAAGGCCAACAAGAAGAAGCAACTGGTTGTTTCTGATCATGTTAAAAACACCTTCAATGTATAAAAGCATTGTTCCAGTAACCAAAGTTTGTGGTTGATATCTATTTATCCAGCGTCGTTCTTGCATGACTTATTTTGGCAGAGAAGTAAAGAATTCACTCATAATCTTAGAAATTCAATACCGTTATCGAATAAATCTTTCGTATGCGCGATTAGTTAACTCATGCTGAAAACCTAAAGAAGAGTAAACATGATTGGCTGCAGCATTATCTGACTCGACATAAAGCATTGCTTCAGTTACTCCATTTGACTGGAGCCAATTCAAGCCTGAAAGAGTCAACTGTTTTCCTGTCCCATTTCCTTGATGATCGGGATCAATAGCAATTACAAAGATTTCTCCGCGTTTTGGATTTAGATCATGATGAATCTTGGTCCAGCAAAAGCCAATGATGTTTTCTTCGAGTTCCAGCACTCTTAGTCCAGCCGAATCAAACCAAGGTTCGTTCATAGTTCCTTCAAAGTCACCTTTTGTTTGGTCACTTTGCTCTGGGTGCCAAGAAAACGCTCGATTGTTGATCGAAATGATTGATGGGAGATCCTCTAGCTCAAATGGCCGTGTAGTTAATTGGGATTGCTCTATGGGGAGAGGCCGTGTAAGACGCCAGAGATCTCGGCACGGAGAGTACCCAGCGGCAATAGGAATTTGATCTGAATGGTCGTTTGCTCCTTCTATCCAGTATTCAAGTCGTCCGCCACTGTTCAAGGCTATGGCTTGAGCCGAAGCTTCGAGAAGTCTCTGCTTATTTTCACTTTCTCCGCCGGGTACATTTAACTCAACTTTCCAGCCATTCCTTATAGACGTGAGGGTCGCAGAATCAACACCATCTGAAATGCTAAGTGTTTGAACCTCTTGCTCTTTATTTGCTTCCATTATGAATAAGGTTACCGCTGAACTTGATTGAAATTAGGCTACTGTCGTTGGTATGAGTGGCCCTAGAACTCCAAAAGGAAGAGCTAAAGAAACTCACTTGAGGCTGGCTGAAGAATATCCAGAAGCTATTTGCGAATTGGACCATAAAAACCCGTATGAACTGTTGGCAGCAACGATTCTTTCAGCACAGTGCACTGATAAGAGAGTGAACATGGTGACTCCAGCTTTGTTCAAGCGATATCCGACTCCGAAAGATTTAGCCGAAGCGAACCTTTCAGAGTTGGAAGAAATTGTTCGTTCCACTGGCTTCTATGCGTCTAAAGCAAAGAATTTATTGGGCATGGCACAACGATTGGTCGAAGTGTATGACAGTCAAGTTCCAGGAAATATGGAAGACCTTACATCACTTCCAGGAGTGGGGAGGAAAACGGCGAATGTGGTACGCAGCGTAGACCTTGGCTTACCCGGACTCCCTGTTGATACTCATGTTGGGCGACTTGCGCGCAGACTTGAGTTAACTGAAGAGACTGACCCTGTAAAAATTGAAATGGCTTTAAATCCAATGATTCCAGCAGATGAGAGGGGCTCTTTCAGTCTGAGGCTCATTTTACATGGGCGTAGAGTTTGCCCGAGTCGAAAGCCACGCTGTGAAGAATGCACTCTAAATGATTTCTGTCCTTCTTCTAATCTTTAGTTAGTTACCTGTTTCTCAATATGCGATTTAGTTCACGTCGCGCTGAACCGAGATGGCGTTCAGCTTCAAGAAATCCAGAACTCTCGTCTGTACGATCAGAAGAGTCAGTTTCTATCACTTTTTCAATTCGTAGTATTAAGTCGTCTATTTGGCTTGATATTGAAGATAATTCAGCAAAAATATCCATTTGAGAATTCATAACTCCAGTCTGGCAGATAAGTAAGGTTCATTTACCCTGACGCGAATTTTATATTCGTTCGGTCCTTCGGTTCAAAGTCCGCTAGCGTTAAAAGGTGCTTAAAGAACTGGATCTTCGCGGAAAAGATGAAAAAGAGACACAGTTGGCATTGCCGCGTCCACTTTTAGATAGTCGTGTTGAAACTGCATTAACGGATGTAAGGGAAATTATTAGAGAAGTTAGAGAAGGGGGCGATGAAGCGCTTTACGAGATTACAGAGCGTTTTGATGGTTGCCGGCTTGAGTCTCTTTCGATAGGGCGAAATGAAATGAAAAAAGCTTTGGAGGAGATTCCTTCGTCCTTGAAGTCAGCATTAGAGAAATCCGCGGAGAATGTTCAGGCGTATTATTCGAAACAAGGCCATAAAGATTTTGAAATCAGTCAAGATGGGATGACAATAAAGTCTCGTACTGTGCCGGTGGCTCGAGTGGGCTGCTACGTGCCAGGTGGGCGTGCCGCCTACCCGTCAACAGTAATAATGACTGCTATTCCAGCGAAAATGGCGGGGGTTGATCAAATTGTTGTCGTTGTTCCTCCAGATGAAAAAGGAGAAATCCCCAAGTCAGTATTGGCCGCTGCAGCGATTTCAGGCGTAGATAAAATACATCCAATAGGGGGCGCTCAGGCGATAGCGGCCCTTGCATATGGAACAGAAGAAATAGATCCGGTTGATGTGATTGTTGGCCCGGGAAATATTTATGTATCGCTGGCAAAGCAAGAAGTAGCTAGCAAAGTCAGAGTACCCTCCTCCTTTGCTGGCCCGTCTGAAGTTGTTGTTGTGGCCGATGAGACAGCTGAACCAGATTTAGTGGCCATGGATTTAGTGGTTCAAGCAGAACACGGACCTAATGGGTTGTCTTGGCTAATTACTTGGGAAGAAGAGTTGATTGTAAGGGTTCAAGCAGAGATAGAAAAGATACTTGCGTCGTCTAGCCGAAAGAAAGAAATAAAATCCACATTATCTACTTCTGGTTACTGTGTTTTAGTCGAAGGGCCTGACCAGGCGCTAGTTGTTGCAGAAACTGTTGCCCCGGAGCATTTACAACTCATGACTGAGAAGTCGGAATCTATGGCGGACAAAATACGTAATGCAGGAGCTGTCTTTTGCGGTCAATGGTCACCAGCTACTTTGGGTGATTACATTGCAGGACCAAGTCATGTTTTACCTACCGCCGGAACAGCTCGTTTCGCAGGAGCTTTAGGTATCACAGATTTCGTAAAGGATGTTCATGTGATTACAGCTTCAGAAGAAACAATTGAAACAGTTGGGGAGCATGTAGTCATACTTTCATCCACTGAAGGCTTGGAAGCACATTCAGAGTCAATACGTCTACGACTAGAGAAAATTAGAGAAAAACAAAGTGAATGATTTCCTGAAACCACGTGACGGGCTATCAAGTGCGGGCCGTTACCTTTCCCCTCAAATTGATGCCAATGTGCGGCTAAACGCTAACGAGTCACCGCTCACACCTTTAGTCGAACCATCTATTGTTGAACAACTAGAGCTAAATAGGTATCCCGATCGGGAAGCAAGAACTCTCCGTGACGCCATTGCCTCACAGCATAAATTATCTGCAAATCAGGTCTTCGCTGCTAACGGTTCAAATGAAGTTATACAGACTTTTCTCTTAACTTATGGTGGACCCAAGCGATCAGTGATGATTTTCAGTCCGACTTATGTGATGCATTCAAAAATTGCCGCAATTACTGGAACTTCAGTCATTGATTTAAAACGTGAAAAAGATTTCAGTTTGAATACTGATTTTGTTTGCGAACAGATAGAGAAAGAAAAACCTGAGCTCATATTTCTTTGTTCACCAAATAATCCAACGGGCGCTTCTGACTCAGAAGAGTTACCTGAAAGAATATTAAAACTACTTGAAACTTATAGTGGAATTCTTTTCATAGACGAAGCTTATGGGGAGTTCGCAAGTTCAAGTTTTGTTTCTTTGGTTTCAGAGAAACGGCCTCTGGTCATAAGTAAAACGTTCTCAAAAGCATGGGGCCTTGCCGGTTTACGTCTGGGCTACTTACTTGGGCCTTCTTGGTGCATTAAAGAAATAGAGAATATTTCTTTGCCTTACCACCTCGGAGCAATTACTCAATCTGTTGCAGTAAATGCGATGAAGAATTTAGCTTCAGTGGAAAACCAAGCTGACGATATAATTAGGGAAAGAGATCGAATAAGCGAAGCGCTCAAGAATCTTGCAGTCGAAGTTTGGCCTTCTGAAACAAATTTTATTCTGTTTAGGCCCATAAATATGGATGCAGCAGAAGTTTGGGAAGGGCTTGTGTCGAAATCTGTACTTATTAGAGATTTTTCAAAGATAGAAGGTCTTGAAGGTTGTCTTCGGGTAACCGTAGGCACAGAAACTGAAAACAATGTGTTCATAGAAGCCCTTGAGGAGATTCTGAGATGAGTGAAACTAGAGAAGCGAAGTTAGAAAGATCAACAGCTGAGACATCAGTAGAGGTCGGAATTATGCTTGATGGTGGGCCGGTGAGTATTGATACTGGAATACCTTTCTTTGATCACATGTTGGATCAACTTGGGCGACATGGCGGCATTGGATTAGAGGTCAAATGTGAGGGGGATCTTGCGATCGATGCCCACCACACTGTAGAAGATGTTGGATTAACTCTCGGAGAAGCGTTCCAGCAGGCACTTGGAGACAAAAAAGGCGTTCGACGATTCTCGTCTATTTCTGTTCCTCTAGATGAGGCGCTAGTTGAAGTTTCTTTGGACCTCTCAGGAAGACCGTTCCTTCATTATGAAATAGATTTCCCGGGAGAAAAGATTCTAGGAGAACCTCCCTTTGATCCACAGTTAGTTGAAGAATTTTGGAGAGCATTTGCCACTACGGCGAAAATAACACTTCACATTTCGTTAGTCCGAGGCAAGAACACTCATCACATAGTGGAGGCAGGATTCAAAGCTGTAGCGCGATGCTTACACGACGCTATAAAAGTAGAAAGTTCAACACTTCCTTCGACAAAAGGGACCTTGTGACCAGTGCCCCAGTAATTGCAGTCTTAGATTATGGAATAGGAAACCTCCGTTCTGCTCAGAAAGCATTGGAACATCTAGGAGCGAAAGCCTTTTTGACCAATCAAGAAGACCTTATTCTTAGCGCTGATGCGATCGTGCTACCTGGCGTTGGTTCTTTTGGGCGGTGTGTAACTGCGCTAGAAGATTGTGGATTGAAGGAAATCACTAAGTCGGCAGCGCTTGAAGCCTCTGAAGGTGGACGTCCATTTTTAGGGATTTGCGTTGGTTTGCAAATGCTTTTTTCTGGGAGTGAAGAGACTCCTGGATTGAATGGATTAGGAATTTTTGAGGGGAATGTCCGTCTCTTATCTAACGCAGAGAAGTTGCCACAGATGCAGTGGAATTCACTTGATTCCAAAGATCATGCGATGTTTCGTCAGCTTTCTGAAGATTCATGGGTTTACTTCGTACATAGTTACGCTGCCCCGATTGGGCTTCATACAGTAGCTACTTGTACATACGGTGAAGAGATATGTGCAGCAGTAGCACAAAAGAATCTATGGGCAACACAGTTTCACCCAGAAAAATCAGGTGAAACTGGTTTACAGGTATTGAGAAACTTTTTACGTTTGGCCGGAAGATAAATATGAGTTTCAAAATATTCCCAGCAATAGATCTACGAGACGGAAATTGTGTTCGGCTCTTGCAAGGAGACTATTCAAAGGAAACGGTCTACGGCTCAACGCCTCTTAGTCAAGCAGTATCTTTCAAAGAGTCGGGCGCCTCTTGGATCCATGTAGTTGATTTAGACGCAGCTCGATCAGGTGATCCAATTAATCGTCCGGTAATTGAAGAGATAGCAAATGCTTTGGATATCCCAATTCAGGTCGGAGGGGGGATTCGCACTGTGGAAGATGCAAGACAGTTATTTGATATTGGTGTGGAGCGGGTAGTTATCGGAACAGCAGCAATAGAAAATCCAGAAATTGTTCATGAGTCTTCTAAATTCGGACGTGTTGCTGTTGGTTTAGATGTGGCAGGTAATGAAATCGCTATACACGGATGGATAAAAAAAACTGGCGTCTCTTTAGCGGAAGGAATAAAAAGTTACTCGGAAGCCGAAGTGGATGCTCTGATCATTACTCAAATCGAACAAGATGGAACTATGGAAGGGCCAGATTTAAGAATATTGGATGAGGCTTTACAGGAAAGCAAGGTCGATATTTTGGCATCAGGAGGAGTCGGATCGCTTGCTGACATTATGGATTTGAAGAGCCTTGAGCGCTCCGGAAAAACTTTGTCAGGTGTAATCATGGGAAAAGCGATTTATGAAAGAAAGATTGACCTACTCGAGGCCTTAAAACTGGAGAAACTCTAATGAAGACGGTAAGAGTTATCCCTTGCTTAGATGTAGATAACGGACGCGTTGTGAAAGGAATAAATTTCCTTGAGTTACGTGATGCTGGCGACCCGGTTCAACTGGCTTCGTTTTATGACAGCGAGGGCGCAGATGAATTGGTATTTCTAGATATTGCTGCTTCGCCACAAGCGCAAGAAACAATGATTGACGTTGTTCGTCGTACTGCAGAGCAAGTATTTATCCCATTTACTGTTGGCGGAGGGATAAGAAATCTTGAAGATGCACGAAGAATACTCCGTGCCGGAGCAGATAAAGTCTCAGTGAACACAGCAGCGATTGAACGACCTCAGTTAGTAAGAGAATTAGCTGAAGAATTTGGACGGCAATGCGTAGTTGTGGCTGTTGATGCCAAACGAACTAAGGCTGATCCAAGAAAATTTGAAATCTTTAGTCATGGTGGGAGAAATGCTACCGGTCTTGATGCGACAGAGTGGGTGCAAGAAGTGGAAGAACTCGGTGCCGGTGAAATCCTTCAAACTTCTATGGATCGAGACGGGACCCTAGATGGGTTTGATATAGAAATGCTCAAAGAAATAGGGCAAGAGTGTGCGGTGCCCTTGATAGCAAGCGGAGGAGTAGGAAATCTTCAGCATCTTGTTGAAGGAGTCTTAGAAGGTGGTGCAGATGCTGTCTTAGCGGCATCAATTTTCCACTTTGGAGAGCACTCGATATCAGAAGCGAAACATCACTTGAAGAAAGCCGGAATTTCAATACGACCCACTCCTTAAATTCATAATTTCAAGCAGATGTGTAGTTAGTTCTATTTACGGTCTCATCAATGATTTAGTCCGCTACCGTTCATACCGTGAGTGAGTCTGAAATTTATAATCTTCCAGGTCCTTCCGAAGAAGGCCTACCCATCAAGATGCTCAACGATCGTATTTTGGTCAATTTAGATGATGGGGAAGGGGAGCGACGATCATCAGGAGGGATACTTATCCCTGCTACAGCACAGTTAGGGAAACGCTTAGCATGGGCTGAGGTCGTTGCAGCTGGACCGAACGTTCGCGCAATGGAAGTTGGAGATCAAGTCTTATTCAATCCTGAAGATCGTTATGAGGTAGAGGTGAGAGGGTCTGAATACATCATTCTTCGCGAGAGAGACATCCACGCTGTGGCTTCTCAACGACTCGAAGAGGGAAGCACGGGTCTTTACCTTTAAATTAAATGCTTTATGGCGAATGTTTCATTTGCTCTAAACTGAAGGTATGTCAGAAACAGATAAAACATCAACTCCTCATACTTCATTTATTTTGAGCGATGAAGTAGCTGAAAAAATTACTTACAACAATGATGGTCTTGTTCCCGCGATAATTCAGGAAAAAGGAACAGGCCAAGTTCTCATGATGGCGTGGATGAATAAAGAGTCACTTGAGCGTTCTTTAGCAACCGGTCGCACTTGGTTTTGGAGCAGAAGCCGAAAAGAGTACTGGTGTAAGGGAGAAACTTCAGGCGATCGTCAATACATCCGTGAAGGTTTTTATGATTGTGATGGAGACACCCTTTTGTTCAAAGTTGACCAGGAAGGTAATGGGGCTTGCCATACCGGTGAATACTCATGTTTCTTTAGTCCGTTTGACAAAGGCGATGATTAAGAAGTGGCTTATCCCGACCGTCAATCATTTCAGAATCTCGCTAGTACCCATAGCGTCATACCTGTTTGGCGAGAACTTTTAGCAGATTTAACTACCCCGGTTTCACTTTTCGCTAGATGTGTGAAAGAGGGAGAAGGGTTTTTGCTAGAAAGCGTTGATCGAGGAGAATCTTGGGGCCGCTGGTCATTCATCGGACGGAATCCATTACTCACGGTAACGTCCAAAGAAGGCGCAATAGAGATCGAAGGGGAACTGCCTCACCAAATAGATACGAACAATGGAATGCTTTCCGCTCTCGAAGATCTTCTTGAGCGATACCAATCGCCTGAAATAGAAGGACTGCCACCTCTTCACGGCGGGTTAATCGGATATCTGGGTTACGACACTGTAAGAGAAATTGAGAAACTTCCGAATATCCCAAAAGATGATCGAGGTTTCCCAGATGCAGTGATGTCCGTTATCGGTGAATTAGTAGCAATTGATCACTGGCGACAACGAGCTTTTCTACTAGTCAATGTCCTCCTGCCCTCTGGAGCGGAAGAAAGCCAGATAGATAAGGCTTATGACGACGCTTTGAACCGATTAGAAGTATTAGCAAGTGATGGCGCCCGACCACTTGATGAACCCCTTATGGAACCACCTTCGAAAGAAGATGACACTCCTGAAGTAACTTCAACTATGCAAGAGGAACTATTTACTTCGGCAGTTGAAACGGCCCGCGAATACATACTGAACGGCGATATTTTCCAGGTCGTTTTATCACAAAGATTTGATTTTGAATTAGAGGCAGAACCATTTGATGTTTACCGGGTATTACGTCAGATTAACCCAAGTCCATATATGTATTTCCTGCGCTATGAAGAAATGACAGTGGTCGGAGCCTCACCAGAACCAATGGTTCAACTCTTAGACAATCAAGTAATTTCACGACCAATAGCAGGAACCCGCTGGCGTGGAAGATCTGAAAGCGAAGACAGGAGAATGGCAAGTGAACTCCTTGAAGATCCTAAAGAGCGCGCAGAGCACATCATGCTTGTTGACTTAGCTAGAAATGATCTTGGGAGGGTAGTTCAATTCGGAACTGAAACAGTCGAAGAGTTAATGACATTAGAGCGTTATAGCCATGTCATGCATCTCACAAGTCAAGTAGTAGGAGATCTTGCTGAAGGTGTTACTCCGATAGATGTACTTAAGGCAACGCTGCCTGCTGGAACAGTTTCTGGTGCGCCAAAAGTAAGGGCCATGGAAATAATTGATGAACTTGAACCAGTAAAAAGGGGCCCTTATGCGGGTGTAGTTGGTTACTTTGATTTCTCCGGCAATATAGACACCGCCATAACAATACGCACAATGCTTATCAAAGACGGTAAAGCATCAGTGCAAGCGGGAGCGGGAATAGTTGCAGATAGTGATCCAAAGCTTGAGTATCTCGAATGTCAGAATAAGGCGAAAGCACTTCTAGTCGCAGTACCAGCAGCCCGCAAAATGACAGCATCTCGAAAAAGAAACAATGAATAAAAATCTGGTTATCAAGCGAAGCCGTGACTTCATAAAGGTCCTTGGGCCTGATGCCCTGTCTTTCTTACAGGGGCAACTAAGTCAAGATGTGGAGAGCGTTGAACCTAGCTCTTCAAAATGGTCTTTTCTTTTAGAGCCCTCTGGAAAAGTCGTTGCCTGGCTGAGAGTAACGTGTTTAGGGAAAGAAGAGTTCCTCCTTGATATGGATTCCGGTTTTGCTGAAATAGTAAAGGACCGCCTATCACGATTTCTAATAAGAACTAAGTGCACGCTAGAGGTATCACCAATGAGCATGGTGACATATCTGGGGCCAGAAAGTGAAACACCTAAAGAACTCAAGAATTCGGTTCCTTTGTTGATGGATTGGCCAAATTTGAAAGCCCTTGACTACATATCTTCCGAAAAATTAGAAATAGCTGAAATTCAACCAAAGGAAGTATGGGATCAATTCAGAGTAATTGCAGGCATCCCAGCGATGGGTACTGAAATTACGGATAAAACTATTCCTGCTGCAACAGGACAAATTGAGAGATCCGTTTCTTTCACTAAAGGGTGTTACACAGGGCAAGAACTAGTAGCAAGAGTAGATAGTAGAAACGCTGGCCCTCCAAAGCATTTAGTGATACTTGACGGTGGAGGTGATCCTCCCGCCCCCGGGATAGCCCTTTCTCACGAAGGCAGTGAAGTCATTGAAATCACGAGTTCGACTAAGACTGAAAGCGGGTTCTGCGCACTGGGTTATCGGCATCGATCGAATAAAGAAATTAACCGAATAAATTATGAGGGTTTTGATATAGAAGTAAAAGAAATTTAAATTCTACTTCTTAGGAAAAGTGACCTTGATGGTCGTTCCAGAGCCAGGAGTAGAAATAATTTCTACTCCACCTTCCATAGCAGTTACAAGTTCTTTAACAATAGCTAATCCTAGTCCCGACCCAGATTCACGTTCTTCTGGTTGGTGGCGGGAGACATATAGCCTTTCAAATACATGTGGTAAATCTTCTTTTTCAATTCCTGGCCCGTCATCAGCTACAGATAGTTCAACTAGCGATTCAGATTCTCTTACGGCTAGAACAACTTTTGAATCTGCATACCGAATGGCATTCTCAAGAAGGTTTCCAATAACTTGCCCAACTCTGTCTATATCGCCATCTATGTGCAACGGGTGGGAAGACGAAGAGACGACTAAATCTATCCCTAAGTTTGAAGCCGAGATTCGTAGTCCTTCAGCTGATTTCTTAGCAGCATCTGAAAGATCTATTCTGCGAATCAGAAGTTTGAAATGTCGAGCATCAAGTCGAGCAAGTTCAAGCAAGTCACTAACTAGACGATCCAGTCGTCGGGATTCGGCAAGAATGACTTCACCAGCATGTTTAGGGTCGTTAGTGGCGCCGTCAATTATCGCTTCCGCGTACCCTTGAATGGAGGTCATTGGTGTTCGGAGGTCATGCGAAACCGATAAAAGGAATTGCCGTTCCACTCCTCGGGCTCTTTCCATTGATTCCGCCATGGAGTTGATGGCGCGGACAAGATCAGTGGTTTCTTCTGTTGCACCAGGAGGTAATTCTGGTAGGCGTGCGGATAAGTCTCCAGATGCCAAACTCCTAGCAGTTTGTGCAGCGTCAACAATTGGTTTAGAGAATCTTTTACCAAGCCATATGGCAACAATTACAGCGAGGAAAATAGCAAATATTGCTGCTAGAAGGAACCATCGATCAGCTTCTCCTAGAGGATCGTCTAAGTCGTCAGAAAGTACGACGGCTGCAATGGCGCCGTTTTCAAGGTTCTTATCCGCAATTGCAGCTACCCAGACTTTCCCGTCTTGAGTTCCGGAAAGGTAGCCCCGCTCGGTTAAAGACTTGAAGTCAAGTTCGTTTTCGTTTACTCCAGAAGGCAGTTCAGAAATCACTGTTTTTTGATTGTTGTTTGGGTTGAAGACCACGATGCCGTATTCGTTTATTCTCGCCGTTTCTGTAAGGGCACGAATTTTTTCTCTACTAATTGGCCGCCTATCTAAAAGACTTTCAGAAAGAAATGCGGTAGTTGAGCGTGCGGTGTTTAAAAGTTTTTCTTGGCTGTGTTCGGAACGGTCAAGACCTGCTTGGAGAAAGGTCCCTAATCCGGCGATTAATAAGCCAATGATTACGACCCCAACAAAAGAGAGTATTAGTCTTCGCTGCATTAGTCGAGACGGTATCCCATGCCGCGAACAGTTTTTAATTGAAAAGAGGGTCCAAGTTTTTTTCTGAGTTGACGTACATGAACGTCAACTGTTCGTTCATCACCGATCCAATCAAGTTCCCAAGCGCCGTTCAAAATTTGTCGCCTAGACATAACTTGACCTCGGTTTTCGAGAAGATAAATTAGCAGAGCCCATTCTTGGGCTGTAGTAGCGATCACCTGGCCTTCCGAAGTGATTTCCGCGCGCTTTATATCAATGCGAACTTCTCCGAATTCAACTATCTGTATGGACTTTTCCCTAGGGCCTTTAGATCTTCTTAAAATGGCTTTTACCCGTCCAACGAGTTCTCGCGGGCTAAACGGTTTTGTTACGTAGTCATCTGTGCCTAATTCAAATCCAACTACTCGGTCAATTTCATCATTTCGTGCTGTCAACATGATTATCGGGGTATCTGAAATCTCACGAATAGAACGGCAAACTTCGAAACCGTCTAGATCACCTGGAAGACCTATATCAAGAATCACTAAATCTGGTTTCCTGCGATCAAATACCTCCAAGGCACGCTCTCCAGTTGCTGCTTGGTAGACATCACATCCGTCATTACGTAAATAGAGATCTACGAGATCTGCGATATTTGGGTCGTCTTCTACGAGCATTACTATCGGCTTGTTATTCACACCTCTATCATGCCAGACAAGTGTTAGGAGCGTGTTAAGGAAAGTCTTTGTTCATGTAAATAAATATGTACGTCGGCATGCCTTAGAGATGGGTAACCTTGTTTTGTGGGTACTTATTTAGACGAAATTCTAGATTTTCATCGCGAAAGATCTAAAGATGACGTTAGGTCTCTTGATGCCCTTGTTGAGAAGACAACAGAGTTTGAACCAGCACGAGGATTTGGAAAGTCGCTACTTGATACTCCAGATGACGAAGTTGCCGTAATTGCTGAAATAAAGAGGCGTTCACCATCTCTTGGGCTATTGTTGGAAAACCTCACTCCCAGTGAATTAGGTCGTGAATATGAACAAGGGGGAGCATCTGCGCTTTCCGTTCTCACCGATGAGAAGCATTTTGACGGATCGTCAGTTGATCTGCAAGAAGCACGAGAAGCGACTTCGCTTCCCGTTTTAAGAAAAGATTTCACTGTTGATCTTCGTGATATCTGCGACGCACGAATTATGGGTGCTGACGCAGTTCTTCTCATAGCTGCAGCCTTAGATGACTACGAACTTAAAGACTTCTTCTCCTTGTCAAGCGAATTGAACTTGGATGCTTTAGTAGAAGTTCATGACGAACGGGAAGTAGAACGAGCTTTAGGTATAGAGGCAAAAATAATTGGGGTAAATCAAAGAGATTTACAGACTTTTGAAGTCGATACAAAAAGAGCATTGAAGATCGGAACGTTATTACCTGAGAGCGTAATAAAAGTTGCGGAATCAGGAATTAAGAGCCCAAACGATATAGAAGAGTTGCGGTCAGTGAACTATCAGGCAGTTCTAGTCGGCGAGTATTTGGTTCGCTCTGAAGACCGATCAAGGCAAGTGGCTGAATTATGTAAAGCTACGACAGAAGAAGATAGGCAGTGAATCACTTATGTTTATAAAAATATGTGGAGTCACTCGAGAGGAAGACGCTCTACTGGCCACAGCCTTAGGGGCAGACGCAGTTGGTTTCAACTTTGCCCCAGCTTCTCCCCGACAGATTGCAGTTCTTCGTGCACGCGACATAGCAAGACAACTACCAGCGGACGTATTAACCGTCGGTGTATTTCGTGACGCGGGCAAAGAAAAGGTCATGGAGATAGTCAATCGCGTCAACCTTCGAGCGGTCCAGTTACATGGACGAGAAACACCTGCAGAATGCCAGTGGATAGCTGAACGAGTTCCGATTACCATTCGAGCTTTTCCTGCTGGTTCGCCAGAGTTGAGTCGATTCGATGATTACGGTTCAGATATACTTTTGTTGGATTCACCTACTCCAGGTTCCGGTGAAGTGTTTGATTGGTCACTAGCAGAGGGTGCTCCAAGTAACCGTCTCATTCTTCTTGCCGGTGGGCTGACTCCTGAAAATGTTGGGATTGCAATCCAGAAAGTAAATCCATGGGGAGTTGATGTAGCAACAGGCGTCGAATCTGAGGCAGGCGCATTTGCATTCACGACTCTGACATGCATACCCGGGCTGATGGAACACCGAGGAGCGAAAATACAGATTCTTGATCTTCCAGGGCTGATTAAAGGTGCAAGCGAAGGAAAGGGGAGAGGTCGTGAAATCCTGAATGTTATTCGCTCGTCTGATATGGTGCTCTATGTTCTTGACCCGTTTCAAGAATCCCATTTCAATGTCCTAGACCATGAGCTTTGGAAGTCTGGGATGCGCCTCAATCAGCCAAAACCTCAGGTTTTCATCAGGAGGACCGAGAGAGGAGGGGTTGTAGTTCGCTCCACTCTGGGGCAGTCCAACCTCTCAGAAAGAGAGGTTCAAGACATAATCAGATCATTTGGGATAGTATCTGCCAACGTTGTTTTGAGATCGGATGCCACTGACGACCATATCGTAGACACCCTGGCAGGCAACAGAATCTATTCTC
>Ga0207993_1000189_pt1 | contig 25085 bp, 27 predicted proteins | sample ETN01SmetaG_2_FD_185791 | JGI IMG/M metagenome (GOLD analysis project Ga0207993, IMG submission 185791) | Marine microbial and viral communities from oxygen minimum zone, Eastern Pacific Ocean - ETNP2014F12-01SV265 (SPAdes) (version 2) | ecosystem: Environmental > Aquatic > Marine > Oceanic ...
ACAGATAATGACGTTAAAATTATTAATGGAAAAGGACAAATAGCTATTCCCGGAATGATTGATGATCAAGTACATTTTAGACAGCCAGGTTTAACACACAAAGGTGACATAAGATCTGAATCCAAAGCTGCAATTGCAGGTGGTGTAACATCATATTTTGAAATGCCAAACACATTTCCAAATACTACTTCTGTAGAAGAGTTTGAAAATAAAATTAAGATTGCCTCAGATAATTCATTCGCAAACTTTTCATTTATGTTGGGTGGAACTAATGACAATATAAATGAAGTAAAAAGAATAGATCAAAAACAAGTTGCTGGAATTAAACTTTTTTTGGGTTCCTCAACTGGAAAGATGTTAATAGACGACAAAATTTCTATTGAAAATATATTTAAAAGTACATCATTACCCATATCAGCTCATTGTGAAGATGAACAAACAATAAAGCATAATACGGAAGATTATAAAAGACTTTATGGTGAAGATATACCCATATCAGCCCATCCCGAGATTAGGAATGAAGATGCATGTTATAAAAGTTCAAGTTTCGCTGTAAACCTTGCTAAAAAAACAGGTGCAAGACTAAATGTCTTTCATATTTCAACAGCTATTGAACTTGAACTATTTGATAGTGAAATTGATCTTAATGATAAAAAAATAACTTCTGAAGTATGTGCTCACCATCTTTGGTTCACAGATAGTGATTATAATAGACTAGGTTCAAAAATTAAATGGAACCCAGCAATAAAATCAAAGGATGATAGAGATGCACTGTGGGAAGCTTTAAAAGATAATAAAATTGATATTATTGCTTCAGATCATGCTCCTCACACAATAGAGGAAAAAAACAATAAATATTTAAATTGCCCATCAGGAGGGCCAATGGTTCAACATACAATTCTTTCTCTTTTACAAAACTGTGAAAAATATGGAGTTTCAATTGAAAAAATTGTAGAGAAAATAGCTCATAATCCAGCAATAATATTCAAGGTGAATAAAAGAGGATTTTTAAGGGAAGGATACTATGCTGATATAGTTTTGATTGACACTAATACTCCAACTCATGTTACTCAAGAGTCTTTACTTTACAAGTGTGGCTGGTCACCATTTGAAGGCCAAAAGTTTGATAACTCAATTAATAGAACAATATTAAATGGAAATGTTGTTTATGAGGATGGTAGGGTAAATTCTATACCTCATGGAAAAAAAATAACCTTCAACAGATGAAAAGATATTTAATATTACTTATTTTCATATTTGCTTGTTCATCTAATGCTCCAGAAAATTTAATTAGTGAAAAAAAAATGGAAAGCATTATTTTTGATATTATGATTCTTAATGCATCAAGTAGCTATGACCTTAAAATTGATAATAATATGATAAGTGACGAATTAATTTTTAGAAAGCATAATATTGATAGTGTACAATTCTATGAAAGTGAACTTTATTATTCTAGAAATCCTAGAGTTCATTTTAATATTTATTCAAATGTCAAGAAAAAGATTCAAAGATCAATTGATAGTCTAAAAAATATTAAATAATGGAACAATTTATAGATGAACTTAAGTGGAGAGGCATGCTTCATGATGTAATACCTGGAACTGAAGAATATTTATCTAAAAATAAAACTATTGGATATGTAGGATTTGACCCTACATCTGATTCACTTCACATTGGAAGCCTTGTTCCCATTTTTATTTTAAGACATTTTCAAAATGCAGGACATACTCCAGTAGTTCTTCTTGGAGGAGCAACAGGAATGATTGGTGATCCATCTGGGAAGTCTGACGAGAGAAACCTTTTAGATAAAAAGATTTTAAAGTATAATGAAAAAAAATTAAAGCTTCAATTTGAAAAATTTCTTGATTTTAAATCTAAAAAAAATAACAGAGCTATTCTTGTGAATAATTATGATTGGATGAGTAAGTTCTCTATTATTGATTTTTCCAGAGATATCGGAAAGCACATAACTGTTAACTATATGATGGCTAAAGAATCTGTGAAAAAAAGAATCTCTAAAGACACATCACAAGGTATGTCATTTACTGAATTTACATACCAACTTATTCAAGGGTATGACTTCCTACATCTATATAAGGATATGAATTGTATGCTACAAATGGGTGGAAGTGATCAATGGGGAAACATAACTACTGGAACTGAACTTATTAGAAGGAAGGAAAATAAAAAAGCATATGCAATGACTTGTCCTTTAATAAAAAAATCTGATGGGTCTAAGTTTGGAAAATCTGAAGGTGGAAATATTTGGTTAGATAAAAACAAAACTTCAGTTTATAAGTTCTACCAATACTGGTTAAATATATCAGATGAGGATGCTTTAAGTTATATTAAGGTATTTACATTCTTATCAAAAAGTCAAGTTGAAGAATTAATATTAGAACATAATAAAGATAAAGCTAGAAGGTTACTTCAAAATAAAATTGCAGATACAGTTACATCTATGGTTCATGGGCAAAAGGATTTAAATAATGCAATTAGTGCTTCAAAAGTTCTTTTTGGAAAATCTAGTAAAGAAGATCTCGAGTCTCTTGATGAAAATACTTTTAATGAAATCTTTGATGGTGTTCCAAGTAATATTCTGTCCATGAAAAAATTACAGCAGGAAATAGAAATTGAAAATCTTCTTGCAACTGAAACTAATTTTTTAAAGTCTATTAGCGAGGCAAGAAGGGCAATCAAAGAAAACTCCATTTCAATTAATAAGAAAAAAATCTCTGCAAATACAAAAATCACTAAAGATGATTTGATAAATGGAAAATATATACTTCTACAAAGAGGTAAAAAGAATTACTATTTAGTAATTGTTAATTAATTGTTCCCTCAACATTAAATTTTATTTTGACTACAATCATTTAGGTATTATTTACTAAATTGATAATATAACTATGAATAAGTCTGAGATTAAAATACTTTGTGTTGATGATGAGCCAGATATTTTAGAAATCCTAAAGTATAATTTGTCTAATGAGGGATATCAGATATCAACTGCTAAAGATGGTAAAATTGCTGTTAAAAAGGCAAAGGAAACTCATCCAAATCTTATAATAATGGATATAATGATGCCAAATATGGATGGCATAGAGGCATGTGAAATTCTTAGGTCAGATGAAAGCTTTAATGATACTTTAATTATGTTTTTAACTGCTAGGGGTGAAGATTATTCATATGTTGCAGCTTATGAGGCAGGAGCAGATGATTATGTAACAAAACCAGTCAAACCCAAGATTTTATTATCTAAGGTGAAAGGACTTTTAAGAAGATCAAAAAAATATTCTGAAAAAGAAGTTGATGAAATTGAATTTGGTGATCTTAGAATTAATAGAGATAAATATAAAGTATATACTTCTGATAAATCAATTAGCTTACCAAGAAAAGAGTTTGAACTTCTTAATTTACTTGCCTCCAAACCTGATAAGGTATTTAAGAGAGAGAAAATTATGGAAAAAGTTTGGGGAGAACAAGTTGTTGTTGGAGATAGAACTATAGATGTGCATATTCGAAAATTAAGAAAGAAAATAGGAGATAAATATTTTAAGACTGTTAAAGGAGTTGGGTATAAATTTATTATTGAAGAATGAATTTTCCTTTTAAAATTCAACCAAGTCCTCAAGCTTTTAAAGCATCATTCTTAATACATATAATAACTATTATATTGTTTATCTCTTTATTTAGAAACTTCTCCTTAAATCATTTAGGATATTTTGCTTTAACCTTTATTATTGTTAGTGTAGTATTAGAAAACTTTTTAATTAGTTATAAGAAAAAAGAAGAACAGAGAAGCTCAGAAATTAATATTTTAAAGGATCAAGAAAATTATCGAAGAGAGTTTTTAGGAAATGTTTCACATGAATTAAAAACACCATTATTTACAATTCAGGGATATATATTGACACTTCTTGAAGGAGCTATGAAAGACAAGAAAGTAAGAAGTAAATATTTGAATAGAACAGCAAAGGGTGTTGATCGAATAATATCTATTGTTAAGGATCTAGATCTAATAACCCAATTTGAATCAGGTATTAAAACAGTAGATAAATCTAATTTCAATATTTACGAGTTAATAGATAATGTATATGACTTGATGGAATTTGAATCAGAAAAAAATAATACTAAGCTCAGAATTAGAAATGAAATAAATAACTCTGTATTGGTTTATGCTGATAAAGAGAGAATCCTTCAGGTTCTAACTAATCTAGTTGTAAATTCAATTAAATATGGAAAAGAAAATGGTTATACTGAAATAGCAGTTGATGAATATGATAAAGACAGAATAATAGTTAGAGTAATTGATGATGGAGAAGGAATTGAAGAAGAACATTTACCCCGCTTATTTGAAAGGTTTTATAGAATTGATAAAACTAGATCAAGAAAAAAGGGTGGCTCAGGACTTGGACTATCTATTGTTAAGCATATAATAGAGGCTCATCAAGAGCAGATTTTTGTTAAAAGTAAAGTTGGTGTAGGAACTGAGTTTTCTTTTACTCTTTTAAAACCTTAAAATACCCTTTACTTTTTTCCATATGAGTAAAAACGATTTTTTTCAAAGAGTTTATAAAGTAGTCAGAACTATTCCTGTTGGAAGAGTAACTACATATGGTTTAATTGCAAAAAAATTGGGTTCTGCATCTAGTGCAAGAACTGTAGGGTGGGCTCTTAATGCTTGCCATAATGATTCATCAATTCCAGCTCACAGAGTTGTAAATAGAAACGGATTATTATCAGGAAAACACCATTTTAAAGGTTTTGATCTGATGAAACAGTTACTTGAGAATGAAGGGATTCAGGTTAATGATGATAAAGTTGTTGACTTTAATATTAAACTTTGGAATCCAAAATAATTATATAAATTTTAAGAATTAAATTTATTACTTACACGTATATTTGTAGTGTAAATTATCTATGGATTTAACAAAGCAAAATATAACAAAAACACTTGAAAAAGTAAATATGTCTGGTTCTTCGGATAACATAGTTTCTTCTGGAATTCTTAAAAATGTTCAAGTTTTTGGAGATCAAGTAGACATTGATATAGTTGTATCAAATCCAGCTTTGCAAGCAAGAAAAAAACTTGAAGTAGATATTATGAAAATTATCCATGATGATATATATGAAAAAGCAAAAATTAATGTAAACACCAAAGTTGAATCACCAAAAGTTGATAAAGAAGAAGGAAATGAGATTGATTCTCCTGAACGTCCAAAAATATCCTCACAGGCAAAAAAAATAAAAGGAGTTGATTCGATTATAGCAATATCTTCTGCCAAAGGAGGTGTTGGTAAATCGACTGTAACAATTAATTTGGCTGCTTCACTAGCCAAAAAAGGATGTAAAGTTGGAATTCTAGATGCAGATATTTATGGACCATCTGTTCCTACAATGATGGATGTTGAGGGCTACATTCCAAAATCAATTAAAATAAATGATCAATCAAAGATAGAACCTGTTGAAAGTTATAATGTTAAAATTATGTCTATAGGTTTCTTTACAAAACTTGATCAAGCAGTTGTATGGAGAGGACCAATGGCATCAAAAGCTCTTAACCAAATGATTTTTGATACTAATTGGGGTGAATTAGACTTTCTATTTTTAGATTTACCTCCTGGTACAGGTGATATCCATCTAAGTTTAGTTCAATCTTTGCCAATTACAGGATCAATTATTGTAAGCACACCTCAAAATGTAGCACTAGCTGATGCCAGAAGAGGTATTAAAATGTTTCAACAAGAGAGTATTTCTGTTCCAATCTTAGGTTTAATTGAAAACATGGCATATTTTAAAACTGATGATTCTGATACTAAACACTACATATTTGGCGAGGCTGGAGTAAAGTATTTGTCAAAAGATTTGAATATCAATTTTTTAGGAGAAATACCAATATTTAAGAGTTTGAGAGAGGCTTCTGACTTTGGAAGACCTGGTTCACTTCAAGAATCTAGTGATGTCTCAAACATTTTTGATGATATTTCAAAAAATGTGGTTGAACAATTATTAATAAGAAATAAAGAATTACCGCCCACAAAGATTGTTGAAATTACTAACTTAGTGGGATGTTCTGCAATTAAAAAGCAATGAGTAAATTAGAAAATAAAATATTAGACGCGCTTGAGGAGATTAGACCATTTCTTGTTAAAGATGGTGGTGATATTTCTCTTGAATCTGTTCAAAACTCAACTGTAAAAGTTAAATTACACGGTGCTTGTGCTGACTGTAAAGTCAACCAGATGACTCTTAAAAATGGAGTAGAAACTACAATTAAAAAATACGCTCCAGAAATCAAAGAAGTTAAATCTGTATTGCCTCTTTCAGGATGATAAAAACAGATATTTTGATAATTGGGGGAGGTCCTACTGGACTATTTACTGTTTTTGAAGCAGGGCTTTTAAAAATGAAATGTCATATACTTGACTCTTTAACTCAGCCAGGCGGACAGTGCATCGAATTATATCCAAAAAAACCTATCTATGATATTCCAGGCTACCCTGAAATTATAGCTGGAGACTTAATTGAAAAACTTTTAGAACAGATTAAGCCTTTTGATCCCTCATATACACTTGGTGAAACTGCACTAAACCTTGACAAGGATAATGATGGTTCTTTTAAAGTCACTACCGATAAAGGGACTGAAATTTCAGCTAAAATAATTGCAATAGCAGGTGGACTTGGAACTTTCACTCCAAGAAAACCAAATATCTCAAATATAACTGACTATGAGGATAAAGGAATTCTATATATGATTAAAGATCCAAATGAGTTCGATGGTAAAACAGTCGTTATAGCAGGAGGAGGTGATTCAGCATTGGACTGGTCTATCCATCTTTCAAAAATTGCAAAAAAAGTTATTCTCATTCATAGAAGAAATGAATTTAGAGGTGCTAATGACTCTGTAGCCTCAGTTCAAAAATTAAAAGATCTCGGAAAAATTGATGTTATTACTCCTGCTCAGGTTTCAAAGCTTAATGGAAAGACTAAGCTTGAGTCTATTATTGTAGACATGGATGGAAATGAAAATGAAATCGAAACTGACTATTTTATTCCATTGTTTGGTTTAGTCCCTAAGTTAGGGCCAATAAAGGATTGGGGTTTAAACATTGAAAATAATGCGATAAAAGTTAACAATAGTCTTGACTATCAAACAAATATTGATGGTATTTATGCTATTGGAGATGTTAATACATATCCTGGCAAGCTTAAATTAATTTTAAGTGGATTTCATGAAGCTGCAGTTATGTGTCATAGTGCATATTCAAAGTTAAATCCAGATAAGAAAAATATACTTAAGTATACAACAGTTAGTGGGATTGAAGGTTTTGATGGTTCAAAAAAAGAAGCAAAAAAATCACAGATTAGTAAGATCGATTAAATTTTATTTATAAAATTGTTGAACGGATCTTTATACTCAATACCGTTATTAGTTCTTAATATCGATAACTTATTATAACTCTCAAGACCCCATAAAATAAATTCTATAAAGAATAATTTATCATCTTTATTCAATTCAGGAATAAACTTTTCAATTAGTTTTTTTGCATCGTCAACTTGATCAAGTAAATCCTCATATTCTTTATTTTTGAGATTATCATTTATCACAAGTTGCTTGCTAGAGAACCATTTTAAAATTGAGTCATATGGTGTTATCTCATCAGGTTTAGTCAATTTTTCAATCTTTGGGAAGTATTTATTAAATATTGATTTTACAGCAGATGAAATTAGATTATAAGATACTTGTTCTGCACCCTCTTCTTCTCCCTCATAAACTAATTCTACTTTTCCATTTATTGAGGAAATGACTGAGCTGAAATCAGACATTCTTATTGATGTATTTTCTTCATTATTAATTATCATTCGTCTTTCAGCAGATGAAACTAAGTTTTGTAAACTAGTTATACTCATTCTTGCACTTACTCCACTTTTTCTATCAACAAGATCACTTTCCCTTGCTTCAAAAGATATTTGCTCAATTATATCTCTAGCAACTTCTGGAATATGAATTTTTGAGCCTAAATCTGAGTTAATCTTTGATTCTTGTTTAGTAATTTTTTTTGCAACTTCAATTGACTCTGGATAATGAGTCAATATTTGAGAGCCAACTCTGTCTTTTAAGGGAGTTACAATTGTACCTCTGTTAGTATAGTCCTCAGGATTTGAAGTAAAAATAAATTGAATATCCAGAGGTAGTCTGACTTTAAAACCTCTAATTTGAATTTCTTTTTCCTCTAGAATCGAAAAAAGTGAAACTTGAATTCTTGGTTGTAAATCTGGTAATTCATTAAGTACAAAAATACATCTGTGAGCTCTGGGTATTAATCCAAAGTGAATTACTTCTTCGTTAGAATAGGATAATTTAAGATTTGTTGCTTTTATTGGATCAATATCACCAATTAAATCAGATACTGTTACATCTGGAGTTGCAAGTTTCTCATAAAATCTTTCATTTCTATGGAGCCAATCGATTTGCGTTTTGTCTCCATCAGATTTAATCTTTTCTATAGAGCTTTTAAAAATTGGTTTGAGTGGATCATCATTAGTTTCTGACCCTTTAATTATTGGGATCCATTCATCTAAAAGATTTACACAAGTCCTTGCCAGTTTGGTTTTTGCTTGACCCCTAAGACCAAGAAGGTTAATACTATGATTTGAAAGGAATGCTCTTTCCACACTTGGAATTACAGTCTCTTCATATCCAATTAGATCAGAAAATACATTAACCCCTTTTGAGAGGTTATGCCTTAAATTATCGGTAATCTCTTGATTCAAGGATTTATAACTGTAGTCTGATGATTTTAATTCACCAAGTGTTTTGATTTTAGGTTTATTCATTATCTTAATTTTTGTCTTCTGTTTTTATCATAATCTTCAAATACCATCTCACTTAAACCATCTAGACCAGTATAGAAAGCCTTACCATTATTTACTTCTGAGAATTTTTTTACAAATGTTTGCAAGTAAGGATCACTAGCAATCATAAATGTTGTAATAGGTATATTGTTTTTTTTGGCAATTCTAGCCCTATTGTAACACTGATCGAGAATGAAATTGTCTAAACCAGCGCTATTTTTATAAAATCCATCTTTTGTAAACATACAACTTGGCTTGCCGTCAGTTATCATAAAGATTTGTTTATTGTTATTCTTCTTTCTTCTTAAAATATCAAATGCTAGATCAAGTCCTGCAACTGTATTTGTATGATACGGTCCTACTTTTAAATAGGGTAGGTCTCTAATACTGATTGGTTTTGCTTCATCTCCAAAGGATAAAATATCAATAGTGTCTTTTGGAAATTTAGTTTTTATGTATTCAACTAAAGCCATTGCAACTTTTTTTGCTGGAGTAATTCTGTCCTCGCCATATAGAATCATACTGTGACTAATATCAATCATTAATACAGTACTCATTTGAGAGTTGTGATTTGAGTCCCAAACTACAATATCTTCTTTCTTAAGTGTTAAATCTTCTTCGCCAGATGAGATTATAGCATTTCTTAAACTCTCAGTCAATAATATTCTGTCAAGAGGATCACCATATTCAAAACCTTTTATATTAAGATTATCATCAGATCCTGATGAAGAAAACTTTGTTCTATGATTTCCTTTTTTTGTCTTTTTCAGCTTACCAAATAGATGCTTCAGGACATGTTTTCTTAGAAGCCTTTCTGTCTTAGAGCTAATTTTAGTTTTCTCTTCTCCACTTTGTATTTGTTTAGTAATATATCCTTTATTTAAAAGATCATTAATAAAGTCATCAATAGTATAATTTTCATCTGTTAGTTGATATTCTTTATCTAACTCTCTTAGCCAATCGATAGCCTCGTCAAAGTCTCCAGAGGTATGTATAATAAGTTCCTTAAAAATATTAAATAGTTTCTCGAAAGGAGAAAGATTAGGTTCTTTGTAATTAGTGAACTTAAATGCAGATTTTTTCAATTTATCTAAGAAATTAATTTCAATTCAAATTAAACAAATAAAATTTATCTTAGAGTTTAACTTTACTATATTTAAATGATTTTTAACAATATTTAAATGATTGAAAAGGATTTTGTCAATATTGATAATTTCTTGTCTGAAGGAATTGTAAAATGGAATTCACCTAGTAATATTGCATTAGTTAAATATTGGGGAAAAAAAGATAATCAAATACCCCAAAATCCATCTATTAGTTTCACTCTGTCTAAGTCCTTTACAACAACTTCTGTGGAATTTAAACCTAAAAAAAATAAAGCCAATTCTATTGGTTTTGAATTTGATGGTATTAAAGATCACGAGTTTGGTCAAAAAATTAAATTATTCATTAGTGACATTGAAAAATATTTTAGCTTTTTAAAAAATCATGATATTAATATAAAATCAGAAAATAATTTTCCTCATAGTAGTGGAATTGCTTCATCTGCATCATCAATGTCTGCATTAGCATCATGTCTAGTTGACATTGAAAAGTTAAATTCCAATCAACAAGATGATACATACTATTTAAAAAAGAAATCATTTATAGCAAGGCTTGGTTCAGGAAGTGCCTCTAGAAGTATAGAAGGGCCAGTAACTATTTGGGGTGAATCAAAGTCTTATCCTGGAAGTTCCAATTTATTTGCAATTAATATCTCAGAAGATATTGACCCAATATTCCAAGAATATCAAAATACAATTCTTGTAATTGATCCAGGAGTTAAGAAAATATCAAGTTCGATTGGACACAAGTTAATGAATCAAAATCCATTTTCGAAGATAAGGTTCAGTGAGGCTAAAAAAAATATTGCTAGACTTAAAGATGTCTTAAAGTCTGGACATTTAGATGAGTTTATAAACATAACAGAGTCAGAGGCTTTAATGATTCACTCTTTAATGTTATCATCAAGTCCATACTTTATTTTAATGAAACCAAATACATTAGAAGTTATTCAAAGAATCTTAGAATATAGAAGAGAAACTAAAAATCCCGTTTGTTTTACACTTGATGCTGGCTCAAATGTTCATCTGCTTTATCCTAATAATATTAAAAGTGAAGTAAAAAAGTTTATTGAAGATGAGTTATTAAAATTCTGTAAATCTAAGATGTGTATATATGATAGTCTTGGCAGTGGTTCAGCAAAAATTATATAATGGATAGTATCTCTTTTAACTCAAAAATCTTATTATTTGGTGAGTATGGTATTATGCATGATTCAGATGCTTTATCTATTCCTTATAAAAAATTTAATGGATTTCTTTCTAAATCAGATCTTCTATCAGAAGATCAAAAAATATCAAATAGAAATTTAGAATCTCTATTTGAGTATATTATTCAAGAAGAGTATCTAAATGATATAATTAACTCAGATAATTTAAAAGAGGAAATTGATTCAGGCCTATATTTTGATAGCAATATTCCAATTGGAAGTGGGCTTGGAAGTAGTGGAGCTCTTGTCTCTTCAATAATATCAAGATATTCTAAAGTTGATCTAAAATCATTTTCTAATTCAGAATTAAAAAAAATTATGTCATTAGTTGAATCAAAATTTCATGGGAATTCCTCTGGGTTTGATCCTGCTGTATCATACTTTAATAAACCAATGCTATATTCAAATCAAAAAATAAAACCCATTGACAAAATAGCTTTTAAAGATTTTAAAGTCTATATAATAGACAGTCAAATAGTATCATCAACAAAAAAAATGATTAAGACATTTGAAGATAAAATGAGTGATACTGAATTTAGACTTTTCTTTAATAATAAGTTTATTAATAATAATAATCAATGTATTGAGCACATAATAAACACTTCTGAATTGTTTAGAAACTCAGTTAAAGAACTATCGAAAGACACATTTAATAATTTTCAGGAAATGATCCCTGAAAAAATAAAACATAAATGGAAAGAAGGGATAAAAAATGATTCATATTACATGAAACTTTGTGGTTCTGGAGGAGGAGGTTTCTTTCTAGCATATGATTTTGATAATCAAATAAATTCAAGTTTTTCTGAATTCAAGTTTTATCAGATATGACCGATATGGGTAAAGTCATAATTTTATTTGGTGTAAGTGGTTGTGGTAAATCTTTAATTGGAAAAAAACTTTCTTTAGATTTAAAATTCAAATTTATTGAGGGAGATGATTTACACTCAAATGAAAATATTGAAAAAATGAATAATAACATTCCATTAAATGATAATGATAGAGAGATATGGATTAAAGATATTAATGCCGAGATAAATAGACTAAAGAACAAAAACGTTGTAGTTGCTTGTTCTGCTTTAAAAGAGGCCTACAGACAAGCACTGATAAATGGGGTTCATGGAGATATAGATTGGTTCTGTCTTAAAGGAACCTTTGATTTAATAAAGAAGAGACTTGACAGCAGAGAAGATCATTTTTTTAAGTCTGATTTACTTGATTCTCAGTTTAATATAATTGAATATCCTGATTATTGTAAATTTATTGATATCACTGAAAGTCCTGATATTATTGTTGAAAAAATTAAATCTGAATTATAAATGACTGATTTTGGAATAATTGGAGTAGGTAGAATAGGGACAAGCTTGGCAAGAAATATGTCATCAAATGGTATTAAAATTTCTCTATATGATAAAAGCTTTGATACGTCTACAGATATTAAAAGTCATTATTCAGAATTAGAATCTTCTTTAATATTTAATGATATAAATAAATTTATCAGTTCTATCTCATCGCCCAGAAAAGTTTTAGTTCTTGTTCCATCTGGTCCCTCATTAGATGAAGTAATTTCTCTCTGTGTTAAAAACCTTGATTCAAATGACATATTAATTGATGCAGGTAATACTAACCCAACTATGAGTTTTAAAAATCACCAAAAAATTAAATCAAAAAACTTATTATATCTCGGCATGGGTGTATCTGGGGGAGTTGAAGGAGTTCTTAAAGGCCCTTCAATAATGATAGGTGGAGATTTAAAGGCATTCAAAGAAGTAAAAAATATTTTTTCTAAAATAACATCTAACACAATTAATAGCACAAAAAGCTTTGAATTATTTGGAGATTCTAACCAAGGTCATTTTGTTAAAATGGTTCATAATGGTATAGAATATGTTGAGATGCAACTTATATCATCAATATATTACCTTATGATTAAATCTAATAAATACAAATATGATGATATTGCAAAAATTTTTAAAAAATGGAGTAAATCGGATTTGAATAGTTATTTACTTGAAATATCGTCTACCAAACTTTTGGAAAAAACAGATGGTAACTTTTTATTAGATATAATTGATGATAAAGCAGATGATAATGGGACTGGTAGGTGGATGTTAAAATACGGAGTTGATCTTGGATGCTCATTGAGTATGCTAAATGCTGCTCTAGATTCCAGGTTTATTTCAAAAAATAATAATGTAAGATTAAAGTTCAGTAATTCAATAAAAAAAGACATTAGTGAATATGACATCAACATTAGCTCATTAGCTGATGCATATAGTTTTTGTAGACTAATAAACTATGTTCAAGCATTTTTATTAATTGATTCTGCAAATCAAAATTATGGATGGGATATTAGTATTTCAAAGGCTTTGAATGTTTGGTCAAATGGAAGCATTATAAAATCAGATCTAATTAATACTTTATACAAAGATTATTCAGTTGATAATATCCTTGATGATAAAAAAATATTCAAAACTCTTAATAAACTTAAACCTAGACTGATTGATGTTTTGAATCTGTCATTAAAAAATGATGTATCTCTTCCATGCTTTAGTGAAGCATTGAGTTATATAAATCAAATCTCTAGCTTATCTCTTAGTACAAAATTAATTCAGGCTCAACGAAACCAATTTGGATCTCACAAAATAAATATTAATTAATTAGGTAATAATTTTATTTTGATATAATATAAATTGTAGAGGCGCCATAAAGTTTTTTTCTTGTTTCAACTTTTTCAAAACCTGTTCTGTAAAGCATCTCTATGAATTTATTTTTTGGAGGAAATTTTTTTGTAGAATCTAATAAATAAAGGTATGCTTTTGTTTTTCCTGAAAAAATAAAAGCAATTAATGGAATGTATATACTAGTTATTATAGTATACATGAACTTAATTATCAAGTTTTCTGGGATTGAAGTTTCAAGTATTATTAACTTTCCATCTTTCTTTAAAACTCTATAACTTTCACTTAAACCTTTTTCTAAATTGCTAAAGTTCCTAACTCCATACCCAATTGATACAATATCAAAGTGATTATCTTCGAAAACTAAATTCTCAGCTTCACATGTTTTAAGAACTATATTATCAATTTTTAATTCGTCAATTTTTTTACGCGCTATTTTAAGCATATTGCCAGATACATCAACCCCTTCGATCTTTGAGCCTTTAATTTTGCTTAGGTTTATTGCAATATCCCCAGTGCCAGTAGCAACATCAAGAATTTTCTTAGGGGATGAATATTTTGCAATTTCAGCTATTTCTTTTTTCCATTTAGAATGATTTTTAAAAGTCATTAAATCATTCATAAAATCATATTCACTAGATATAGATTCAAAGATATTTTTTATATGTAAAAAATTTGAAGATTTGTTATTATTCATTTTTATCTTATTGATTTAATAAACGAATCTATTGAATCGATTCCATTTTCATGAAGATTTTTTATAAAAGCAGATCCAATTATTGCCCCTTTAGAATAATTTACTGTAGCATTAAATGTTTCTTTATTTCCAACTCCAAAACCAATTATTCTTGGTGTATTTAAATTCATTTTTTCAATTCTTTCAAAATAATTTATTTGCTCAGAGCTAAAAGAATTTTTTGAGCCTGTAATACTAGAAGAACTTACCATATAAATAAACCCTTTAGAAATTGAGTCGATCTTTCTAATCCTCTCATCTGAAGTCTGTGGAGCTATTAAAAACATATTATAAAGTTTATTCTGTTCAAAAATTGACTTGTAATTTTCTAAATAATAATCAATCGGCAAATCAGGTATAATTAATCCATCAATTCCAATCTCATTACACTTTTTACAAAATTTTTCAACACCATATTGAAGGATAGGATTAAAATACCCCATTATAATTAATGGAATGGAAACCCTATCTCTTATATCTTTTAATTGATTAAACAGTATGTCTGTATTCATCCCATTATTTATCGCACTCATAGAGCTATCTTGAATTGTGGGACCATCTGCAAGAGGATCACTAAATGGAAGACCTATTTCAATCATATCAACACCTGATTCTTGAAGCTTAATAATGATATCTGCAGTATCATTAAGATTTGGGAATCCTGCTGTAAAGTATATTGACAATAACTTTCCTTCTTCTTTTAATTTCTTATCTATTCTATTCATTATAAATTAAAATAATCAATGTATGTGTTTAAATCCTTGTCGCCCCTTCCAGAAAAGTTAACAACTATTATTTCACTAGGTTTAAAATCTAGATATTTAAATGCAGCAAAAGCATGTGCAGTTTCTATTGCAGGGATAATACCCTCAAGTTTAGAAACTTCTAGTCCTGCAAGCATAGCATCACTATCTGTTATTGACATAAAATCGGCTCTTTTGCTTTCAAGTAAATGAGCATGAAGAGGGCCTACACCTGGATAATCCAAGCCAGCAGAAATGGAGTAAGGTTCAATTATTTGTCCATCTTTAGTCTGCATTAATAATGTTTTACTTCCATGAATAATACCAGTTTTTCCAAGAACTGATGTTGCAGCACTTTTTCCAGATTTAACACCTTCTCCAGCTGCTTCAACGGAAATAATTTTTACTTTTTCATCTTCTAAATAATGATAATATAATCCAGCAGCATTGCTTCCACCTCCTATATTAGCTATTAAATAGTCAGGACTTTCAGTTCCCTCTTTTTCATATAACTGTGACTTAATCTCTTCTGAAACTATAGATTGAAACTTAGCAACCATATCAGGATAAGGATGAGGGCCTACAACTGAACCAATTATGTAGTGAGTTGTTATAGGATTATTGATCCAATCTCTAATAGCTTCATTGGTGGCATCTTTAAGTGTCTTACTCCCTGATTCAGCAGCAACAATACTTGCACCTAACATTTTCATTCTAGCAACATTAGGAGCCTGCCTTTTGATATCAACAGCACCCATATATATTACACATTCAATTCCTGCTAATGCACAAACTGTTGCGGTTGCAACTCCATGTTGACCAGCTCCTGTTTCAGCAATAATTCTTTTTTTTCCTAATCTTTTAGCAAGTAAAATTTGACCAACTGTATTATTTATTTTGTGTGCACCCGTATGACACAAGTCTTCTCGCTTAAAGTAAATCTTACATTTATATTTCTCTGACATTCTTTCAGCAAAATACAATGGAGTAGGCCTCCCTACATAATCCTTTAAAAGCTCATTATAATCCTCTTGGAAATTGGGATCATTAATAATCTCATTATAATTTTTTTCTAATTCGTCAAGGTTTGGAAATAGCATTTCAGGTACAAAAGCACCACCATAGTTTCCATAAAACCCTTTTTTATCAACTGTATATTTCATTTTTTATTATTTCTATGAATGTTTTTAATTCATCAGTTTTCTTTAAATAGTTGTCATCCTCAAATCTACTATTAACATCAATACCATAAATAGGAAGACCCATTTCAAATAGCTCAATTAGTGATTCAATAGAATGAAGTCCTATTCCACCACTAATAAAGAAATTCTTTTTTAGGTCATACTTTTTTAAATTTTTCCAATTAAATGACTTGCCGGTTCCACCAGGAAGTTCTGATTTTGAGTCAAATAAAAATAAATCACAATAATTTTCATAGTTCCTTAAAATGCTAAAATCAAAATTATCATCTACTCTAAACGACTTAATGACCTGTGTCCCTGTATCTAAAATCTTTCTACAAAATTTTGGTGATTCATCACCGTGTAATTGAACGCAAGCTAAATTATGCTCATTAATTTTATTAATTATATTTTCAGTGTCTGAATTAAAAAAGACACCAGTTTTTTTAATCTCTTTATTAAGGCTTGGGGTTAAACTCTTCACGTATCTAACTGATTTTTCCCAAAAAATATGACCAATATAGTCTGGATTTAATTCAGCTACTTGGCTTATGTTCTCATTATTAAATAGTCCACAAATTTTAAATTTCATTTTCAACCTCTTTAATAAAATTATAAGCTGACTCAAATGGATCATCTGTTTTCATAAAGTTTTCACCAATTAAAAATCCTTGATAACCAACTTCTCTTAGCTTTAAGATTGATTCAACTTTACTAATGCCGCTTTCAGATATTTTTACAAAACTATTAGGAATCTTATTATATAGATCAACACTATTTTGTAAATCAATTTCTAATGTGTCAAGATTTCTGTTATTAACTCCAATAATATCAATATTCTCCCCAGATAATTTTTCTAATTCTTCAGCATCATGAATCTCAAAAAGTACTTCAAGGCCTATATCTTTTGCTAATGAACTATAATTTTTAATCTCCTCTTTTGATAAGATTGATGCTATTAATAAAATTGCATCTGATCCAATTGACTTCGCCTCAATTATTTGATACTCACTTATAATGAATTCTTTCCTTAAAATAGGTATACTTGCAATGTCTCTTATTTCAAGAATATCTTGAATATCACCACCAAAATATTGTTTATTAGTCAATATTGATAGTCCAGCAGCTCCAGCTTTTTGGTATCCGTTTACAACCTCAGATATATTAGATTTATAATTAATATTATTATTTGATGGAGATCTTCTTTTAAATTCACATATTATCCCTCCAGAACTTTTAAGAATTGAATCTTTTAGAGAGATACATTTTCTAGAAAATAGACTACTACTCTCAAGTTCTTTTATAGAACTTTTTGAGGATAATTTGTCCACCTCCAATTTCTTATCTCTAACAATCTTATCAAGAATTTTCATTTCATAATATTTATGAGATTATTAAAACATTTTAAAGCTTTTCCGCTTTTAATAGATTCTTTTGCTTCTTCAAAAGCATCTAAAATTGAAATTTTCTTTGAGATTGCAATTGCTAAAGATGCATTTGCACAAACTACATTCTCTTGATGATTTGATCCATTTCCATTTAAAACATTCATAAAAATCTTGGATGATGATTTTATATCAATTCCGCCTTTTATATCTGCAGGGTTAATATTCTTTAAATTAAAATCTTCAGATTCTAAAATAAATTCACTTTTTCTAGAGTAAACTTTTGTATTGCCAGTTAGAGAGATTTCATCATAACCATCCAATGAATGGATAATATTATAATTGATATCTGTAAGCTGATATAAATAATTATAAACCCTAGCTAATTCAAGATTATATACTCCTACAATCTGCTTTTTTGGCATAGATGGATTAACCATTGGTCCCAGCATATTAAAAAAAGTTTTTAATCCTAGTTCCTTTCTAACTGGTGCAACATTCTTCATTGCAGGGTGAAAAAGAGGGGCATGTAAAAAGCATATATTTGCTTTATCAACTGCTTCTTTAATTTTATTAGAATCATTATTAAAATTTAGACCTAGACTTTCTAAAACATTACTTGATCCACAGCTTGAAGAAACTCCATAGTTTCCATGTTTTGCTACTTTAACACCTGAACCAGCTGTTACAAAAGAAGCCAATGTTGAAATATTAAAAGTATCTTTTTCGTCTCCACCTGTTCCGCATAAATCAATTGGATCAAACTCTTCAAGATCAATTTTAAGAGATAGTTCTATTAAAGCTTTTCTAAACCCATTTAGCTCCTCAATAGTTATATTTCTAATCATAAAAATTGTCAAAAAAGATGATATTTCACTTGTATTGAGTTTACCCTCAGAAATTTCAATAATTATATTTCTTGACTCGTCCTCTGTTAATGTCTCATATTGTGTCAATCTGTTTAGAACTTTTTTCATAGGCTATTTATCCAATTCTTTAATATTATTTTTCCTTTTGGTGTCAATACTGATTCAGGATGGAACTGAACACCTCTAACATTATAATCTTTATGTTTAATTGACATTATTTCTCCGTTCTCATCAATAGAAGTTACTTTAAAGTCATTGGGAATTGGTTTGTCAACTATCCATGAGTGATATCTTCCAACTTCTAGTTCGGATTCAATATTATTAAAGATTAAATCTGAATCAGTAACTTTTATTTTTGACGAAACTCCATGATACACTTTCTTTAAATTTCTTAAGGTCCCCCCAAAAGCTTCAGCAATAGCTTGTTGACCTAAACAAACTCCGAGGATGTTTTTTGAATCGTAATACATTTTTATTACATCTAATATTTTCCCTGCTTCAGATGGGATCCCTGGACCGGGTGAAATAAGAACAGCATCGTACTTTTTAATTTCATCAAGTTCAAACATATCATTTCTTTTAACTGTTATTTCACACCCGAGTTCCTCTACATAATATAAAAGGTTATATGTAAACGAATCATAGTTATCTATTAGAAAAATCTTTTTCATTTTATCTTTTCAGCCTCTTCCAAAGCTTTATCTAATGCACCTAGTTTATTTTTTACTTCTTCTAATTCTTTCTCAGGAATTGAATCAATCACAATTCCAGCTCCTGCCTGATAATTCAATACATTATTTTTGCTAAAAAATGATCTTATAATAATTGCATGATTGAAATTCCCGTTAAAGTCTATATATCCAATTGCTCCACCATAAAAGTTCCTATTTACTTTTTCATATTTTTCGATAAGTTCAAGAGCCTTGTGTTTAGGTGCTCCTGATAATGTACCTGCAGGAAAAGTATCCTCAACAACTTGAAAAGACTTTATGTTTTCCTTAAGTATTGAGGTGACTTTAGATACAAGGTGAATTACATGAGAATAAAATTGAACTTCTCTATTTTTCTCAATTTTCACATTGTTTCCGCTTCTACTTAGATCATTTCTAGCTAAGTCAACTAACATAATATGTTCAGAGTTTTCTTTTGGGTCTTCTGCTAATTCTTTTGCTGTTTTTTGATCTTCCTCATCATTGCCTGTTCTTTTAAATGTTCCTGCAATGGGATGAATTTCAGATTTCCCATCTTTAATGATAATTTGGGCTTCTGGTGAGCTACCAAAAATTTTAAAATCGCCATAATCAAAAAAGAAGAGATAAGGTGAGGGATTTATTGATCTAAGTGCTCTATAGACATTAAATTCGTCACCACTAAATTTTTGTTTGAATCTTCTTGATAAAACCAATTGAAAAACATCTCCTCTTTTACAATGATCCTTTGCTTTTTTCACATAATCAATATATTCGTCATCTGTAATTGGTGATTCAGATTTTCCCAATTTCTTAAAGTTAAAAACTGAATAACTTTTATTATTAAGAATAGACTCTACGTAGTCAATATTATGAGATTCTTTGATAGAATTACAAAAGATATGCGCCTCATGATTGTACTGGCTAATTGCTATTATATTCTGGTATAGACCATAATAAATATCTGGAATATCAAAATCATCTTTATTTTCAATTTTAACTGAGTCAAAATATTTAACTGATTCATGACTCATATATCCAAAAAGTCCATTATTTAAAAATTTGAACTCAGAATTTGTTGTATCAAACTTTTCAAGATAATTATGTATTACAGTTGAAATTTTTTCATCCTTTACTAACGTTCTAGATTCATCTTCCCCTTCAGGATAGGAACAATGAATTTCATTGTTTTTGATTTTTATATATCCAATTTGATTGAAACAAATGAATGAGTAATTATTATTCGCTAACATGTAATCACTATTTTCTAGCAATAGACTGTTAGGAAAAATATCTCTTATCTTTAAATATACTTCTACAGGAGTAATAGTATCTGCAAAGATTTTTTTGTGATAATTATTTAGTTTTATTCTTTTCATAGCAAAAAAAAAGCCTGTCGTGAGACAAGCTATTATACAACAGTTTTATTCACGATTAATCAGATTTCGCAATTCCACCACCAGTATTTGTTAATTAATTTCATTAGGCAAATATAAAATAAAAACAAAATAAACCTACAGAAACAAAACCTATAATTATAAATATTGCTGTAGATATAAGTTTTAGATGCTTTTTTGTTCCCTCTGCCATGTCCATTGATTCAAGCTGAGGTTCATTAACATCTTTGAGTTCATTTATAGATAGAAAAGTTGCTGCAACAACTGCTCCAGTACAAACTAAACCCATTATAAAAATAAATGTATCTCCCATTTTACTTGTTTAGCATCTGTTTAAAATAACAACCAAATGAAAGAATTGAAGGAACCCATAATCCAACAAATAGTCCCTCATCTTTATAACCATAGAACCATAAAGAAACTGATAAGACAAAAGAGATAAATGCAGCACCAATTAAAAAGATATCAGATTTTTGAAAATATTTCATAGATAAATATATTTAAGCCCAAAATACATAATTAGAATTAAACTAAAAAAAGTATAACTCAAGTTTTTTTTAAAATACTATTTGATTTTCTTATTTTACCAAAAAAAACAACATGATTAATCTTACTTCGGATGAACTAATTGAAATATTGGAAAAAGACAAAAATTCATGCTTATTGGATGTTAGAACAGATGATGAATTTGAAGAGTCACATATCCCTAATTCTAAACTTTTAAATATAAGGGATCCTCAATTATTTATGGATGGGATTCAACAGCTAGATAAAACTAAAAATTATTATGTTTATTGTCACTCTGGAGTAAGAAGTGTTCAGGCATGTCAAATCATGAAGTCTTTTGGATTTGAAAATCTTTATAATTTATTAGGCGGAATTTCTGAATGGACTGGTCCAAAAATATAAATTAATCAAACATTTTATTTTTATTTCTCAATTATTACTCATCTCCTGGGATTTATTTTATATTTGATCCTTAAAGATTTTGATATACAAACTATGGCTTTACAAGAAAAATTAGGAATAGATGAGAGAATTAATGAAGCATTTCAACCCATATCTAATTTCTGGGAGGGATTAATCCTTCATGAATTTTTTGGAACAGGTATACCAACAATAATTTTCTTATTGGTAGGTGGTGCTGCATTCTTTACACTTTACTTTGGATTTATTAATATTCGTGGATTTGGACTTTCCTTAAGAACAGTTATGGGAAGATATGATGGATTAGACGAGAAAAGGAAAGGGAGTGGAGAAGTAAGTCACTTTCAAGCTCTAGCTACAGCAGTATCTGGTACTGTGGGTAATGGTAATATTGCTGGTGTTGCAATGGCTATTGCTATAGGTGGTCCTGGTGCTACCTTTTGGATGATTTTATGTGGACTTCTTGGTATGTCATCAAAATTTGTTGAATGTACACTTGGGGTTAAATATAGAGATGTTGGAGAGGACGGAACAGTTTATGGGGGGCCTATGTATTACCTCTCAAAGGGATTGAAGGAGAGAGGTTTTGAAAAGTTTGGTAAAGTTTTAGCAGTAATTTTTGCAGTTTTATGTATAGGTGCTTCATTTGGAGGTGGAAATGCAGCTCAGTCAAATCAAGCTGCGCTTCAGATGGTTGACCTATTCGGTTTAACAGGTGGTTCAGCTAGAACTATTGTAGGTATTATAATGATGGTTGTAGTGGGAATTATAATAATTGGGGGTATAAAAAGAATTGCATCAGTAACTGAAAAAATAGTTCCATTTATGGCAGGAATGTATGTCCTTGCATGTCTTTACATTATTTTTTCAAATTTATCTTTTGTAGATGATGCATTTGCAATGATAATAAATGGCGCATTTGCTCCAACTGCTGCAGTGGGTGGTTTCATAGGAGTTCTAATCCAAGGATTTAGAAGAGGTGCCTTTTCAAATGAGGCAGGAGCAGGTTCAGCTTCAATTGCTCACTCTGCTGTTATAACAAGTTATCCAGCTTCTGAAGGATTAGTTGCTTTATTAGAACCATTCATTGATACTGTTGTAATATGTACTATGACTGCTCTTGTTATTATAATTTTTAACGGAGATAATACATTATTCACTTATGGTAATTTAGTTGAAGGATCTTCTGCTGTAATGGTAAATGGTCAACAACTTGAGGGTGCAGGTCTTACATCAGCAGCATTTGCAGAATATATTTCTTTTTCAGGACCTTTTCTTGCTATAGCAGTTGTATTATTTGCTCTATCAACAATGATCTCATGGTCATACTACGGTCTTCAATCTTGGATGTATGTTTTTGGAAAAGGTAAAATATCAGATCTTACATATAAGTTGCTCTTTTTAGTATTTATTGTTATTGGAGCAGCAGGTGATATGTCATCAGTATGGGCATTTTCAGATGCTATGATTTTAGCTCTTGTTTTCCCAAATATGATTGGGTTATTTATTCTGTTCCCTAAAGTTAAAGAGGAACTTTCTAAGTATGTTAATGCAATTAATAGCAGAAATTAATAAGCTTATTAAATACAATTATTTATATTTGCGTTCGAAAAATAAATTTTAGATGTTAATTATACCAATTAAAGACGGCGAGAATATAGACAAAGCTTTAAAGAGATTTAAGCGTAAGTTCGATAAAACAGGTGTTATGAGGTCTCTTAGAGATAGAAAACAGTTTGTTAAGCCATCAATTGTTCACAGAACTAAGATCAAAAAAGCTCAATACATTCAGAGGCTTAAGGATCAAGAAAATCTATAATATCCTTCACTTTTTTTTCGATAACATTGTAACTTAGATGTGAGATGTTAATTGAAAAGTTTATTGATTATCTACAAATAGAAAAAAACTATTCCTCAAATACATTGTCTGCGTATAAAAAAGATTTAATAGAATTTAAAAATTTTATTAATGAAAACTTTGATAAATATCCCATTGAACATTCTGAATATAAGGCTATAAGATTATGGATAGTTGAGTTAGTGAACAAAAATTTATCAAATAGATCAATAAATAGAAAAGTTTCTAGTCTAAAATCTTTTTACAAATTCTTAGTTAAGACTGATACAATAAGTTCTTCACCACTTTTAGCTCATAGTCCACTTAAACAGTCAAAAAAAATTCAGGTTCCTTTTTCCAAGGAAGAAATAAATTCCTTATTAGATAGTGATTCATTTAAAAATGATTTTAGAGGAGTCCTGCAAAAAACGATTATTACATTCTTTTATTTTACAGGAGTTAGGCGAATAGAACTTATAAATATTAAAGAATCTGATATTAATATGGGTTCCTCAACTATAAGAATTATGGGAAAAAGGAGTAAGGAGAGAATTATTCCAATGTTACCAAAATTAAAAAAATCAATAGTAGATTATCTCTATTTAAGATCACAAGAATTTAATAAAGAAACTCTTGAATACCTTTTTGTTTCAAGGTCTGGTAGCCAACTTTCAGAGAAATATGTTTACAGAACAGTTAATGAATATTTTAAGCTAGTTTCCCCAAAAGTGAAAAAGGCTCCGCATGTATTAAGACATAGCTTTGCGACTCATTTAATTAATGAAGGTGCAGATATAAATTCAGTAAAAGAATTATTAGGTCATTCAAGTTTATCAGCAACGCAAGTCTATAGTCATACAAGTATGGAGAGAATAAAAGAAGTCTTTAAAAACTCACATCCAAGAGCAAAATAATATTTTAAAATTTATTTCTTTTTACTTTGTTTGAGCGGAAAAAAGCTTTTATTTTGCACTCAGTTTTTTATAACAAGCCGATGTAGCTCAGCTGGCTAGAGCAGCTGATTTGTAATCAGCAGGTCGTGGGTTCGAGTCCCTCCATCGGCTCTTTGAAATCTTGAAATTGGGGAGATACTCAAGCGGTCAACGAGAGCAGTCTGTAAAACTGTTGGCTACGCCTTCGTAGGTTCGAATCCTGCTCTCCCCACATCTTAATGCGGGAGTAGCTCAGTTGGTAGAGCGTCAGCCTTCCAAGCTGAATGTCGCGAGTTCGACCCTCGTCTCCCGCTCAAAAAACTTCAATTCTAATGGCAATACTATTTAAAATATCTAAGACTCAGTTGTATTTTCTCTCACTGCTATTAATTTTAGCTTCCTGCCAATCAAACAATGAGACTGGAACTAATGCAATTCAAAAATTTCAAAAACAACTCATTGAAGATGAAACTACTGGCTCTAATGTTGCAATGGTTTTTAAGGATGATCAAGTTGTTTATAAGGAAATTATCAATTCGGGTAA
>Ga0207993_1000192_pt1 | contig 25006 bp, 28 predicted proteins | sample ETN01SmetaG_2_FD_185791 | JGI IMG/M metagenome (GOLD analysis project Ga0207993, IMG submission 185791) | Marine microbial and viral communities from oxygen minimum zone, Eastern Pacific Ocean - ETNP2014F12-01SV265 (SPAdes) (version 2) | ecosystem: Environmental > Aquatic > Marine > Oceanic ...
CAGATAGAATTGAAGGAGCTATTATTTTTTTCACTTTATTTATTCAAATTATGCAGTGTTTCAGGGTTACCGACATCATACCAATTTATATCTAATATTTCTGCGTGTAGTTTTTTGCTTGCAGCGATTTTTTTTAAACAATCATGCCAATAATGAAAATTACTCTTATTAATGCCATTAAATATTGATCTATTGATTATGCTAAACCCAGTCCAGATAAAATCTTTATTATTTTCTATATCAACATAACCATCATTAACAGAAAAATCTCCAATTAACTTATCTCCTGATTTGGTTACAAAGAGAGTGTTCGATTTTATATCTAAAAATTTTTGGTAATCATAGTCAGAAAAAATATCTGAATTAATAATTAATACATCTTCATTACCAAAATCTGATGTTCCTTGATAAACACCTCCACCTGTCCCCAAAATATCTTCTTCATGGCTAAAAATTACTTCTATTTTGCCTGAGAATTTTGATTGCACATGATCAATAATCTTATTAGCTAAATAATGCACATTGATAGATACAGAGCCAAAGCCAGCTGATATTAATTTCTCTAAATGGTAATCAATTAAAGGTTTTCCTCTTACTTCAATAAGTGGCTTGGGAATATCTTTTGTTAAGGCCCCAAGTCTCTTCCCAAACCCTGCTGCGAGTATCATTGCTTTCATAATATTTTTTCAATAATTTTTAACTGTGGTTTATTTAAATAACTTAATCCCAAACAGATCCTAGATAAAAATTTTTCGAGATCACTTTTTCTATTTAAGAGCTTTCCATCTTTAAAATATCTATTGAATGTTCCAACAACCCTCATAGATCTGTGACTAAGGGCCACCATAATATGACGCATAATCTCGTCAATTTCTATTTGTAAGCCAGAGTTTACAATGTGAGAGTTTAAAACGTCTTTTATAAGATCATCTGAATAATCGATATCATGCTCATAGAGTAGAGATGCTAAGTCTATGCCAATTGGTCCGACATTCAAATCTTGAAAATCTATTACAAATATCTCATTTTCACACATGATGAGATTTCTTCTTTCAAAGTCATTGTGAACAGGAATAAATTGTTGATTTAAAAGCTCTTCCACAAGCTCTTCTCTTAATGAGCTAATATCTTTTATCTGACTTTGATCGCAGCCCCTTTCGAAACAAAACTCATTAAAAGCTTCTGTTTGTTCTAGCAAGCTAGTCTTTGTGCAACTTTTTAAAATATCTTGTTCGCAAAAATATATCAAAGAAAGCTGTTCAAGAGCCTTAGTTAATATTTCCTTATCATTAACTTTATCTGAAGCATCTAAGGTGTTGTCTCCAAGATCTTGCAGGAGCATAAATCTTAAATCTTCTGAAAATGCATATGTTTCAGGCACATTTACAGATGAATTCATAAGAAGTTTTGAAGAATACAAAAAATTTGCTGCTTGCTCTTTGTTTTCCGAATTATCAACTAGAACAAAGGTTCTCTCATCTGCTTTGATACGAAAATATTTTCTAGTGCTTGCCTCTTCTCTTAGCGGTTCTAAGTTAAAATTTTGTGTTCCTATAACACTGCTCAACCAGTCTGATATTTCTTTTAAATCTTTATTCAACTCTCTTTGACTACTTTAGGCACTGGATAACCATCTGCTGGAACAAAAAAATCAGGCATCAATTGATCAAATGGATAGTCTGCATATTTGCTGAAGTCAGTCTCACCATGCTCTGCCAAAAGCGTATCATCGATTAGAAAATTCCCACTAAAAGTTTTATGGTCTTTATTAAAAACAATGTAAGCTGCATCCGACATTATTTCTGGATTTCTCGACTTTTCAAACATTTCATTACCACCTAAAACATTTGCTACAGCAGCAGTTTTTATTGCTGTTCTTGGCCATAAAGCATTCACTCCAATTTTTCCTTGGTATTCTGCTGCCATCCCTAATACGCACATACTCATATTAAATTTTGCCATAGTGTAGGCTAATGATCCTTGGAACCAGATTGGATCCATATCTAATGGTGGAGATAAATTCAAAATGTGTGGATTGTCAGATTTTAGTAAATGAGGAATACATAGCTTGCTTGTTAAGAACGTTCCTCTTCCATTAACGTTATGCATTAAGTCATACCTCTTCATATCTGTATCTAGGGTAGGAGTTAGACTTATTGCAGAAGCATTATTAACACAAATATCAATACCACCAAACTCTTCTACAGTTTTATCTATAGCGCCTTTAATGCTTTCCTCAAATCGTATATCACACTGAACTGGTAAGGCCTCACCACCTGCTTTTTTAATTTCTTCTGCAGCTGTGAATATTGTCCCTTCTAACTTTGGGTGGGGCTCAATAGTTTTTGCTGCTATAGCAATCTTTGCACCATCTTGAGCAGCTTTTAAAGCAATAGATAGCCCTATACCTCTGCTTCCCCCAGTCATGAAAATTACTTTATCTTTAAGGTTCATAAAACTTTTTTTAATAGTATAAGTCCTATAATACAAGCATATGAAAAAAGTTAATAATCTCTTGCTTGGGATAATATTTTTTAGCTCGCTCTTTTTTGGAGAAGAGTGTTCTGATGATATGACGTCTGATATTCAGATTAAAAATGGAGATATAGAGATATCAAAAAATATTAATTTAACTTTTGAAGAAGCAAAGAGTAATGAAAATGAGCTAGAGCTAAAAAATGTTAAGGTCACTTCATGTAAAAATAGTTCAGTTTGGGCCCTTACTGCAGAAAATGCTCAACTTCTGGATGAAAACCTTACTATTCAAAATACAAAACTTAGAATATTTGATGTTCCTATTTTTTGGCTCGGCGAAGTTAGCCTTAATGAAGATGAAAGCTTCAATATTCCAAACTTAGGCGTTACTGATTCTAATTTAGATATTAGCTATAAATTCAAAACAAACACAGAAAATTCTCAATTTGTATTAGAGCCAATCTATTCAAAATCTTCCTTTGGCCTTTCGCTTGATTTTGCTTTTGACGATGGTAATAACAATTTTAATTTTCAGAGTCTTGCTCTAGATGATGAAAATAGCTCATGGGTTTATGACATAGATTCAATCTTAAATTTTAATGAATTCATTTCATTAACTTTGGATTATTCAGATCTAAGCGGCAACTCACTCATTCAAAATTATGGTTACAGGTACTTGGACATAAATAGAAGAAGCTTAGACTTAAAACAATCTATAGGCCTTTCTTTCCAAAAAGATAATAGAAATATTTCAATCTTTTCTGATGATTTCATTAATATTGGCGGCTTAAGACCTGTATCTCATTCGAAAGATTTCTTGGTATATGAGAGGTTTTTCAATATTAATGGTTGGCTTCTGGACCTAAGCTCCGAATACGCAAAATTTAAAAACAATACATCTGAAGATGTGACAATGCCTTATACAATTTTTGATAATGTTGAGAGAGTTTCGAGAGATATAGGAATTTCAAAAGATTTTAAGTTCGACAGCTTTAATTATGCTGCTAATTTTCTAATTTCACGTAGAGAATACGATTTAAAAGATACTGGTGAAACAATAAGCTCTAATAGTTTTGCAACTTCACAGGTATTCTCAGTCTTAGAAGATAGAAGTCTTAAATTTGGGTTTTTATGGTCTTCATTTCAGAATGAGGACAACTTGCCTATTATAGATTCATATCCTATTTTGCCCTCACCTGAATCTAATATTTCACTTAATCCTTGGGTGGGTAAGGATAGAGGAACAAATTCTCGAAAGATATTTCTGAATAAAAAATGGGAAACTTCTACATTTGACTTATCTGTATCCACAAACTTTTATGAAAAATATAACTTTGAAAATGAAAACATGATTTTCAAAAAATTCTATGATAAAAAACCAATATTTTTCTCAATAAATACCAAAAATAAAAATTTTAACCTCTTTGCAAAAGGGAATTATAGCTATGAAAAGAGTGACTTTATGGCCCAAATGATTGGTATGAAATATACAGATGAAAAGACTCTCTTCTCTTTTCAGAAGAACAATTTGATTCCTTCCAGCTACCCACTACAACCGCTTGATAATTATGTTTTAAAATTCAAAAGAGATTTTGATAGTTTTCAGGTTTTTTCAAGAGCTCAGTATTCAAAAGAAGAAAAAACGATCAATGAAAATATTCTTGGCGTCCAATGGCAATATGATTGTTTGAGACTTAGGCTCAGTATGGAAAGAGCAAGATTTTTTCCATTTGTTGATCCTGATTATGCTGAAATGTCTTATTATGATTTAATATATTTGACTAATCCTAAAGTAAAAAATAACCTTAGTTTGGAATTTGAGTTGGTTGGACTTACAAATATACTTACTCCGATAGATAATATTATAAATAATGGACTATTTAACTAGAATTTTAGCCCTTATCCTTTTTACAGGGCCTCTCTTCGCACAAGAATTAGATAGGGTTGCGGTTATCGTAAATGACGGTGTCGTTTTGGAATCTGATATTCAACAAAAGATGTCAGAATTTAAAAAGAATGCAACTCTTAATGGTCAAAAGATCCCATCTGATGATGAGCTGCGTGAAAATGTTTTAGATGAGCTTATAGTTAGTGAACTTCAACTTCAAATAGCTGACAAAGTTGGTATTAAAATTAGCGATGAAGAGCTGAATGTAACGGTTAAGAGACTCGCTCAGCAAAATAATCTTGATATAGAAGCTTTTATTAAAGTAGTTGAAGAAAGAGGTGATTCTTACTCTGAGCTCAGAGAAGAAATTAGAAAAAGCCTAAAAATTAATAGAGTTCAGCAAGGAAGAATTCAGAATAAGATACAAATTAGCAGAGAAGAACTAGATAATTTTTTAAATACTGAAGAGGCTCAAAATCAACTTGGTCCAGAACTTAAGGTCAGACAAATTTTAATTAGAAATAACTCTTCACTTGACGTCGAAGATGTCTATGGAAAAGTTTTATTGGGATTATCAGAGGGCAGAAATATTGAAAACTTTATTTCAGAATTTTCAGAAGATAATGGTTCTGGTGACCTTGGTTGGAGAAAGCTTACTGGGTTTCCTGAATTATTTGCCGGCTCATTGAAAGATATGAGAATAGGTGATTTATCAGAACCAATAACAAGTGGTGCCGGAAAACACATTCTCTTTTTAGAAGATAAAAGAGGGCCCACAGTTACTTTCGAGAAACAATGGAAACTTAGACATATCCTATTAATACCAAATAGAATTAGGCCAGATGAAGCTAGTGAAAAACTTATTGGCGAATTAAAAGCAAGAATAGAAAATGGTGAAAGTTTTGAAGCTTTAGCTTCAGAGTACTCTGATGATCCTGGATCAAAACAAGAAGGAGGCGTTTTGGATTGGGCAGGTGAAGGTGTCTACGATGAAGAGTTTGAAAGACAAATGAAAAAATCAAATTTAAATGAACTAACAGATCCATTTTTAAGTCAATTTGGATGGCATATCTTAGAAGTCATGGGAACTAGAGTTGAAGACAAGACAAATGAAAAAATAGAAGATAGAGCTTTTTCTTACTTGTTTAATAGGAAATTTGAAGAAGAATTGGAAACAGATCTGCAAGAATTAAGAGCTGACGCATTTATTGAGATAAAGGAGCTTGACTAGTAAGCCTGCATATATTTCTTTAGGCGATCCTTCAGGAATTGGTCCAGAAGTATTCATAAAATCTCTTAATTCGCCTGAAATTAAAAAAAATCTTGCATCATTTATAGTTGTTTCATCAATAGATGTGATCAGGAAGACATTAAAAAATTTAAATCAAAGTTATAAGACCAATCTAATTTCAGATCAAGCTGATGTATCAGGGGATGCAATAAATGTTTTAAATATCGAGGGCTGTCTTGATTATGATTTAGGCTCTCCAAAGGAATCAAATGCAAAATATATTTTTGACTGCCTAAAAAAAGCCTCAGATCTAACAGAAAAAAGTGATACCTGTTTAATTACAGGGCCTATCAATAAAAAGGTGTTAAGCACTTATGAGAAAAGTTTTTCAGGGCATACTGAATTTTTAAAAAAAAGGTTTGGATCAGAAGAAGTCCTAATGTTTCTTTCTAATGGGTCTCTTCACTTAGGAATTATCACTACACACATACCTTTGTCTCAGGTTTCTAGCTCTATTACAAAAGAATTAATACTAAAAAAATATATTCTGCTAAATGATGGCTTAAAAAGTATTTTTAAAATACCTGAACCTCGAATTGCAGTTTTAGGTCTAAATCCACATGCTGGAGAATCTGGAACTATTGGACATGAAGAGAGCGAGGTGATTTGTCCTGCTATAGATGAACTTATCAATAAAGGATATGATGCTGTTGGCCCTGTCTCTGCTGATACAGCATTTGCTGTTGGCGGTTATGATGCTGTTCTATCCATGTATCATGACCAAGCTTTACCTGTAATAAAAACTTTGGATTTCAATAAAACTGTCAATATCACCCTTGGGTTGCCCTTCTTAAGACTTTCGGTTGATCATGGAACGGCTGAAGATATTGCTGCAGATTATTCCGCAAATAATGAAAGCATGCTGGAAGCAATGCGTATATCTTTAAATCGACATGAAGCTTAAGAAATCATTAGGTCAAAATTTTTTAAAAGATATTTTTTTTCTAGATAAGATCATTGCTAGCTCTCAAATAGACAAAACTAAGGAAGTAATTGAAATTGGGCCTGGTGATGGAGCACTAACTGAACTAATTCTTCAAAACTCCAAGCATTTACGAGTATTTGAGATTGATGAAAGATTTAGTGCCCTACTTAAAAAAAAATATGTAAATACAAATATTAAAGTCTTTAATGAAGATTTCTTGGATGTAGATTTAAATGGCATTGCTATCGACCAAAACATTATTATGGGCAATTTGCCTTACAATGTTTCATCTCAAATTATCATTAAAATTATTGAATCTAATCTCAGATACCAGCACTGTATTTTTTTGATACAAAAAGAACTTGCTAATAGATTTATAAACAGCTCAAAATCTTCAAAAATATCTATTCAAAGCCAAATGTTTTGTAATATTGAAGCACTTTTTGATATTCCTCCTGAAGCATTTGACCCAGCACCTAAGGTAAATTCTACTTTAATAAAAATTACGCCTCATGATAAATATAAAAAATATATACAAAGCTATAGCAGCTTTAAAAAAATCTTAAATATTTGTTTTACTAACCCAAGAAAAAAAATATCAACAGCACTAAAAAATATTAATGTCGATACTTCCCAATTTAGCTTTGATATTAACTGTAGAGCAGAAGAGCTTGAGATTAATGATTATTTTGAAATACTAGTGCAGTATGAGAGCCAAATCTAAATTTATAATTGGCGATATTCAAGGCTGTTATAAAGAATTCAGGAATTTAATAAAACTTATCGACCCAAAAAAAGAAAATAAGTTTTTCTGTGTTGGGGATCTTGTTAATAGGGGACCAGAATCCGAAAAAGTTGTCGATTATGTTTTAGAAAATAACATCAAAAGTGTTCTTGGTAACCATGATTTACACCTTATGGCTATTCTGATTGGTGCTAAAGAACATAACAAAAAGAAAGATACGATGACTAAGATAATAAATAAAAATAAGGCAGTTGAAATAATTGAATATTTTTCTCAATTTCCATTTGCGAAGGTTATTTCAAACAACAATAAAAAATCCTTAATAGTTCATGCTGGTGTGCTTCCTTCTTGGTCGCTTTCTGATATCACAAGTGCGAATGAAGAGCTTACCGAGAGCCTAAAGAGTGACCCTGAAGAATTTTTTAAGACAATGTACAGTGATCGTAGCAAGGCAATATCAAAATCTACTAATAAAAAAAATAGAAGAAGATATTTAATTAATGTATTTACAAGGATGAGATTTCTATCAAATAACAATAGGCTTGATCTTAAGACTAAAGTAAAAAAATCTGGTTCAAAAACATTCAAACCTTGGTTTTCTTATGAGCATAAAGCTTTAAAAGATGTTGAAAATGTCATATTTGGTCATTGGGCAGCGCTTAATGGTGTAACGAATCACAATAATATTAAAGGCATTGATTTGGGCTGTGTTTGGGGTGGCTCATTAGCAGCTATAAATGTTGAAGACAAATCAATAATAACAGTGGATTCAAGATGAAGATCTATAAAGTTGGTGGTGCTGTACGAGATGAATTATTGGGTCTACAGCCAACAGATACTGATTGGTTAGTAGTAGGTTCTTCAATAAAAGAAATGGCAGAACTCGGCTATAAGCAAGTTGGAAATAATTTTCCAGTCTTCCTGCATCCTGAAACCAATGAAGAGTATGCTTTAGCTAGAAGGGAGATAAAGTCAGGTCAGGGCCATAAGGATTTTGAATTTATTTTTACTCCTGATGTAACTATAGAAGAGGATTTAAACAGAAGAGACTTAACTATCAATGCGATAGCTAAAGATTCTAATGGCGAACTAATAGATCCTTTCAATGGCCAGATAGACCTAAAAAACAAAGTATTTAAACATGTATCAGATGCATTCTATGAGGACCCTCTTAGAGCTCTGCGAGTTGCAAGGTTTAAAGCTCAACTTCCGACATTTGATATACATGGGTCTACTAAAGATGCATTAAAAACCATATCTAAAACTGGTGAATTGGGATGCCTATCAAGTGAACGGGTTTGGGGTGAAGTTGCTAAAAGTCTAAGCAGCAAATTTGATGAATTTCTTGCTGTTATCAAAGATTATGATCTATCAGAACCTTGGTTCTCTGGCATTGAAAATATTCCAAATTTCAAATCAGATATTCCAGAAATAAAATGGTGTGAAATGGCTGAGGCTAATAATTTTAAATTTGCACAGCATTTAAAAATACCAAAAACCTATACCAAGCAACTAGCAATGTGGGAAAAATTTTCAAATTACAGAATCAATGAAGACATAAACTATAAAATTGACTTTTATCGCGACTTCACAAACAACACCTATAAAAGCGCTATATACACTCTTCAGTTTTTCCCATCAATTGAAAAAGAGTGCGCTCCTATTATTGAGGAATATGTTAATTTCAATTTTGGCGAAATTGATGCGCAGAGAAAAAATAATATTGATACTGCTAAAATAGAAGAACTAAAAAAAATTATTGAGAAACATGACAAGTAAGGTATTCGTAACAGGTGGGGCACAACGCATAGGCAAGGCTTTAGTTGAACATTTTCATTCAATAGGGTGGGATGTACTTTTTCAATATAGATCCTCAAAATCTGAAGCAGAAAATATAAGAGAATCACTTAATAACATTCGTCCTGGTTCCTGTGAAATAATTGAATGTGATTTTGATGATAAAAAATCATGTGAAAATTTTTACAAACAATTAGAACAAAGGATCGATGGTTTAAAAGGTTTAATAAATAATGCATCAACATTTTATCCAAGAAAACTTAGCGATACCTCCCATGATGATTGGGTTAAATTGACTTCATCAAACCTATATCAACCAATATTTATATCAAAAGTGTGTGCAAATGAGCTGAAAAAAAATAAAGGCAGTATAGTAAATATTGCTGATATTCATGCAGAACAGGGCCTTAGAGATTACTCTGTTTATACTGCTGCAAAAGCAGGTTTAATTAATTTTTCTAAGTCGTTAGGTAAAGAGCTTGCTCCAGATGTTCTTGTTAACTCTGTAAGTCCAGGTGCAATTTTATGGGACGTTAATGAACCATCTGATGAAAAGAAGGATGAAATTCTTGCAAGTATTCCAATGAAAAGAATAGGTGATGAAAAGGATATAGTTTCTATTATTAACTATTTATTGACCGAGAATACATATATGACTGGCAGAAACATAAACATTGATGGGGGCAAATCTCTAGGATGAATGAACAACGAGTTGAGCTATTTATAAAAGAGAGAAAATTTTCTTTTATGATCCCTTTTAATGATTATGTACCTTTTAAAAAAGCTGAAAAAAAGATCATTAACCTAATTGAAAGTATTGAGCATACAGAAGAACAACTCGACGAAGCTATCGTTTATTCAGCTTTACAACTAGCTATTTCAAATGAAAAGTTAATTACTGAAAAATCAGAAAATACTAGTGAATCAAATGATCAAATATCTGAGCTCATAAAAAAAATAGAAATATTTCTTAATCAATAATTACAAAATCTTTATAAATAGTTATATTTAAATTGTCTGAATCATCGGTTTTCAGAATTTACTTTAGAACCGATATTATAAATTTAGGGAAACAGATTTTATTTGGCTGTGCGTTACTATAAAAAGGAGGCCTTACTAGGTAAAAGAGTTGCCCACCTGACCTTTGGGTTCAGGGTAACTGAGAACAATGGTTCAGATGTCTAAAGTTAGCCTAAGAAAAACATACAAACAAATTAGAGAAGGCCTATCAAGCAACGAAGTGAAAAAATTATCGGCTTTGATAAATAAGAATTTACTAAAGCAGAGCGAATATCAGGCAGCTTCTAATATTGGCAGTTATTACTCAATTAAAAATGAAGTTATTGTAAATATTGATGTTGATAAAAGTTTTTTTTATCCGAAAATTAGTCGCAACAAGCTTAATTTCTTTTCTGATTCAGGCACTTTCACATTCAATCAATTTGGTATTAAAGAACCTGCTAACTCTGAACAAATACAATTAGATAATGTTGATCTATTTCTGGTGCCCCTTATCGCGTTCAATGAAAAATTATTTCGAATTGGTTATGGGGGAGGATTTTATGATCAAACTTTTGCTAACTTTTTGGGCAGAAAGAAAAGACCACTTCTAATTGGCCTGGGTTATGATTGCTTAAAGAGTGAATTAAATTTTCAAACTCAAAAGGATGTAAGATTGGATAAAATAATCACTGAGAAAGGAGTCTATGTCTAAAAAATATAATGCTGCACATGGTGCTTATGAAATTCTTAAGAAAAGAGGAGGTCCGCTTATATTAGGAATTGGAACTGGTAGTACCACAGATTATTTTACAAAAGATTTTTTACCAAATTTAAAGGGAAATGTTGCAACCCTATACTCTAGTTCTGACAGAACAACACAACTCTTAAATGAGTTAGGTTTTAATGTCTCAGAATATAGCCCAAATAATACAATAGATATTTATATAGATGGTGCGGACGAGGTTGATCAGGATCTTAATCTTACTAAAGGCGGTGGCGGAGCACACACCAATGAAAAGAAACTTGCTCGACAAGCAGAAGAATTCATATGCATAGTTGACGACCTTAAACTTGTAACGCATTTAGGAAAATTCCCTCTTCCAGTTGAGGTTGAGTTAGATGAATCAAATCAGGCGATCTCTGCACTTAAGAAATTTTCAAAGACTATAAAAAGAAGAGAATCTTTAAGCGATAACGGCAATTATCTGTATGACATTCATAATCTTAAAATAAATAACCCAAATGAAATTGAAAAACAAATTCTTGCTATAAATGGAATTGTAGATGTTGGTATCTTTTCTATTAATAAACCAACAACTTTGGTTGTAGGTCTTGAATCAAGTTACAAGTTAATTGAATCTTGAATTGCGCTCACAATTTGAGCATCTTCAGGGTCAATTCTATGAGAAAAGCTTTTAATTTCTCCACTAGAAGTGATTAGGTATTTATGAAAATTCCATGAAGGTCTTTCTCTAGTTAATTTATAAATCTTTTTATAAAAAGGATGATTTGTAGAGTTTTTGACATTGGCTATAGAAAAAAGTGGAAAAGAAACATCAAATGTTGCCTTACAAAATTCGCTTACTTTTTCTTCGTCTCTAAATTCTTGTCCCATAAAATTTCTTGATGGAAAACCTAGAACCGTAAATTTTTTGTCTTTGAACCTTCTTTGTAGAGATTCCAGTTGTTCATATTGATAAGTAAAACCGCATTTACTTGCAGTATTAACTACCAAAATAGTATGGTCTGAATATTCACACAAGTTTTTGAATTCTTTTTCATTAAGAATTTTTACATCGGTATCCAAAAGGTCATTGCAGCCATAAGCATGAAAACCAAAAACAAGGAAGATTAAAAAAAATAATTTGTTCATATATGTTACCTTGATTATATATGAGGCTAAACTGAGGAAATACCAAGCAGAAGTACTGCAAAGATAGTGAATAGTATTAAAAGTTCTATGTTATCAGCAAATTTTTCCATTTCTTTCTCAAAATGCTTGGGGCCGAAGCCCCTAGCTTGTCAGTCATGGGGGGAGAGGAGAGACTGACTAATATCTACTATAATAAATAGTTATTTTATAATATCAATAGTTTTTATAAATAAATATTAATTATTTATATAAATAGGTCTCATTTATAGATTTGAACAATTTCTGTGCCTTCCAGCTGATTGTATAATTCAATTACATCTGAATTTGACATTCTAATGCAGCCCTTTGACGCCTTTTCTCCTAAAAGCCATTCCTCAGGAGTTCCATGTATATAGATATATCTTTTATATGAATCTATGCCTGGGCCTTTATTAATGCCCTCTTCCAGACCAGTAAGCCATATAATTCTAGACTGAACCACATCATCGCTCACAAATACTTTTTCCTCTTTATAGATAGGGTAAACGCTACTCGGGGCTCTGCCTATAAATCGCATTCCATATGGTTCTTCACCTCCTATCATCTTTTTGACTTTGTGCTTTCCTAAAGGAGTCTTGAAAGAACCGTTTTCAGATCCTTCTCCATATTTTGATGAGGAAATATCATATTCTTTTATCAAGGTACCGGAATCAATGAGGTAAAGTTTTTGATCTTTAATTGATATTTCTATTTGCTTCGCGTGCAGTGAGGTCATTAATAAGATTATAAATAAAAATCTATTTTTCATATCTTCTATTGATTACACCTAAACCTAAGAATAAAACAGAAATAATTAGCAAAGGAATATCTCCATATTTTACATAAAAGGTATCTTTATTATTAAGTGTAATCGTATGTGTTATTGAGCCTTTGGTTTTTTTATTAAGTTTTTCAGAAGATTCTTCGGGTCTAGGGCTAATTATCTGAGAGATACCATCTACTGTTGATCTTACAACCCACTTATTTGATTCTACCGCTCTCATCTTTGCATGTTTTAAATGTTGCTCAGCCATACCATCGCCGTACCAACTGTCATTACTCATATGAATAATATAATTTGTTCCCTTAACTCTATTTGTAAAAGTATCGTTGAAAACCAGTTCCCAACAAACTAGTGCTGACCAGTCTGCTTTTTTTTGATTACGAGGACCTCTGTCTAATTGGGAATTAGGAATATTAAAGAAGTCGTTAAATGATGACAGCAACTCACCAAATGGTTGGAACTCGCCGAATGGCACTAAATTTCTTTTATCATAAAAATGCTGGGTCTTAAGATTTATAGCTGATGTATAGATTTTTTCGCCCTCCTCTCTAAAAAAACCACCAATAACATTTTTATTATCTAGTGCGCTCAAGATTTTTTTGTCATAGAAAGCCACTGCCTCCGGCCAAATAACCAAATCTGCTTCTGCTGCATTGGTCATAGCAATAATTTCATATATATCTGCATTGAGTGGCTGAATAACTGAAATACTTAACTGCTCTTTCCCGCTCTTTTGGTTATGTCCAGGACCAAATACCATAAGAATGCACAATAGCAGCCCAAAAGAGCGTGCGATGACTACATTGTTTTTCTCGAAGAATAGAGCTATCACTAGAACAATAATAAAAGAAGTTCCAGCAGCGCCAACAATTGGTAATGCACCCCAAAGATATTCATTAATAGCACCAAGATTTAACCAAGGAAAGCCTGATATAACCCAAGATCTGAGCCACTCCAATAAAAAGAATATTGCAGGCAGAACCAGAATTCTATATTTACTATTTTGAAAATATTTCACAGCCATAGTGAAAATTCCAAAGTATATGGAAATATAACAAACTAAAAGAATAGTAATGAAGCCGCTTAGAAAATTGCCTGCTCCATAATAATTTACTGCATCAAAAAGCCATGCAATAGAAAAACCCCAAAATAAAACAGCTGAACACCAGCCTGCGAAAAAATATTTAATCAACTTTACGTACTGTAATTTTTTTTATTTTTCTTTGATCAGCTGAAGTCACAGTCATCTCTAAATTATCAACGAGAATTTTTTCTCCTACTTTTGGAAGGTGTCCAAACTCCTTAAGCACAAAACCTCCTAAACTTTCTACTTCTGGACAATCTAATTTTTTAGAAAAGAAGTCCTCAAACTTTTCTTTTTCAATCGTTGAAGAAACTATAAATTCTTGTTCATTTATCTTAATAATCTCATTGTTTTTCTCTTCATAGAATTCATCTTCTATTTCACCAACAATTTCTTCCAGGATATCTTCAATAGTTATTAATCCAGAAATGACCCCGTATTCATCAAGGACTATAGCCAGATGGACTCTGTCTTTCTTAAAGTCCTCAAGCAATGAAGTTACTGATTGAGACTCTGGAATATGTTTTACTTCTCTTAAGATCTTAGCCAATTCAAAAGATTCATCCTTGGCTGAACCCAAAAGATCTTTTACATGCAAAATCCCAATAGCACTTTTGTTTTCACTGTCAAAAACTGGATATCTTGAGTGTTTAGTTTCGTTTACTACAGAATATATTTCACCAAGATTGTCTGATTCTTTTATGTAAGAGATATTTACCTTTGGAATCATTATTTCTTTGACTATTGAATCTCTTATGTTCAGAACATTTTCAATCAGTTCTTCTATTCTCTCGTCCTCTGGCTCAATATTTTTATTTATTTGAGAGCTATTATCTCTAGGCTTGAATAAGTTTTTTATTGACGAAAAGATAGATTGCGATGGTTCTTCAGACATTATTTATAAGGATCAGATATTCCAATTTGAGATAAAAATTTAACTTCTTTATTCTCCATTAATATAGCATCATTTGCTTCATCATGCCCATATCCCACCATATGGAGCATGGAGTGTATTACTAGGTGCACAAAATGATCAAATACATTCTTATTTTGTTCAGCTGATTCTTTCTCTAAGACATCATTGCAAACCAATATCTCTCCAATGCAAGTGTTAGAAATTTTGGTTAGATCCTTATCTGGGAAAGATAAAACATTGGTTGTTTTGTCCTTATGCCTAAACTGTTTATTTATTCTTTGCATTTCTACAGACTTGCAAAAACTTACTTCAATATTTACTTCATCTAGAGAAAAGAAACTTATAAATTCCTTAAAGATATTTTTTAACTCTGTGTTTCTTTCGTTAACGTAATTAGGTTCTTCGAAAAACTCTATTTTTAATTTCTTATTCGAAATTATCATAAGCCTCTACTATTTCTTGCACTAAAGAATGCCTTACTACATCTCTTGCTGTGAATTTTGTAAATTTAATAGACTCAACATCTTTTAAGACTTCAATGGCATGCTTCAAACCAGATTTTGTGCTTTTTGGTAAATCTATTTGACTAAGATCGCCGTTTACAACAGCTTTTGACCCAAAACCTAACCTAGTTAAGAACATTTTCATTTGTTCAATAGTAGTGTTTTGTCCCTCGTCCATAATAATAAAAGCTTCACGCAATGTTCTGCCTCTCATATAAGCAAGCGGGGCAATTTCTATAATATCTCTTTCAACTAGCCTATTTACTCTTTCAGCTCCAAGCATATCGTGCAAAGCATCATACAAGGGTCTTAAATAAGGATCTATCTTTGAACTTAAATCTCCCGGCAGAAAACCAAGCTTTTCTCCAGCCTCTACCGCTGGCCTAACAAGAACTATCTTTCGAATTCTTTCGTTTATTAAATCATCAACTGCTCTTGCAACTGCCAGAAATGTCTTACCTGTTCCTGAAGGCCCAACTCCAAAAGTTAAGTCAGAACTTGCTATATTTGTCAGGTACTCTTTTTGGTTTTTTCCTCTGGCTGTTACTGAAACTCTAGGTGTTTTTATATGCACTTCATTTGTATCAATTTTTTCAGAGTCAGAAAATTTAGCTGTATGGAGGCTAAGGTGGATTACATCAGGAGTAATAGTAGAATTTGATTCTAACTTTTGTTTCAAATCAGTAAGAGCTGAAATCCCCATTTTAACGTCATCTTGTTTGCCTTTAAGACTAAATTCAGTTCCGTTTTGAGAAACTTTTATTTTCAATGCCTTTTCTATTTGTTTAAGGTTCTTATTTAACTCTCCACACAAAAGCATTAGTTGCTCTGGCGGAAGATTGGAGAAATTTAATTGATGACTATACAAAATTCTTAATTTTCGATTGTTCCTCTAAGACAATTTGGAAGTGCGTCATTAATTCGAATATTAATCAATTGACCAACTAAATCAATACTATCTGATCTAAAGTTTACGACTCTGTCACAGATTGTTCTAGCTTGAAGCTGTCCAGGATCTTTTTTTGAAACACCTGTGACCAAACATCTTTGCATAGAACCCACCATTTTTCTGCTATACCCATAGGCTAGCTGGCTTAATCTTGCTTGCAGTATATTTAGTCTTTCTTTTTTTTCTTCCTGAGAGACATCATCCACCATAACAGCTGCTGGTGTGTCTGGTCTTGCGCTATAAATAAAACTATATGACTCATCAAATCTAACCTCATTAATTATATTCATAGTGTCTTCGAAGTCTTGCTTGGTTTCGCCAGGAAAACCTACTATGAAATCTGATGAAAATCTCATATCAGGTCTCACATTTTTTAATTTATCTATGAGAATTAAATATTTTTCTGCTGTATAGCGCCTTCTCATAAGTTTAAGAATTCTATCTGAACCACTTTGTACAGGAAGGTGTACGTGACTTACTAACTCTGGCACTTTAGCGTAAGCCTCAACAAGATCGTCTTTAAATTCATGTGGATGGCTTGTTGTAAATCTAATTCTTTCTATGTTATCTATTTTTGCTGCCAGCTCTATTAGTTCTGCGAGTGATGATTTTTCACCTTTATATAGTCCCTTAAAATTATTAACATTCTGTCCTAAAAAATGTATTTCTTTAGTTCCTTTGTCTGCCAGAATAGAAACTTCTTTTAAAATATCTTCAACGTTTCTTGAAACCTCATGGCCCCTTGTCTTTGGCACAACACAAAATGAACAATACTTATTACATCCTTCAACAATTGAAACAAAAGACGATGCTTCACCTTTATCTGGCATAGGAATATGGTCAAATTTTTCTAATTTTGGAAAGGAAATATCAATTTGAGATTTCTTTGTTTTGTTTTTGTCGTTATAGAGCTTAGGTAGGTTATGAAGAGATTGTGGACCAAATACTATATCAACAGCTGGAGCTCTTTTTATAATTTTTTCGCCCTCTTGTGATGCAACACATCCGCCTATTGCAATTTTTAAATCAGGTTTGTTGTCTTTAATTTTTCTCCATCTACCGATTTGATGAAAGACTCTTTCTTGCGCTTTTTCTCTTATTGAGCATGTGTTCAATATTAATAGATCAGCTTGTTCTTCAGAATCTACCAATTCAAAATCCTCTTCCGTCTTAAGAAGATCAATCATCTTTGCAGAATCATATTCATTCATCTGGCAACCATGCGTTTTAACAAATAATTTTTTTGTCATAGTATTTATTATAGTGGGTTATTTAAAGAATTTTTCTCTGTAAAACTTAAGTTCATTTACAGAATCTTTTATGTCGTCCATTGCTCTATGAGATGATTCTTTTTTAAATTCATCGGCATCTGGACTCCATCTCTTTATGACTTCTTTGAATGAACTTACATCTATATGCCTATAATGAAAATGGTTTGCTAATTTGGGCATATGTTTAATCAAGAATCTTCTGTCATGTGAAACACTGCTTCCACATAATGGTGATTTGTGTTGTTTAATATGGGTTTGAAAAAAATGTAAGCTTTGTTGCTCTGCTTCTCTTAGACCAATATCGCTAGCTTTTATTTTTTCAACAAGGCCTGACGAGGTGTGCTGATTAATGTTCCATTCATTCATAAGATCTAAAACATCATCATCTTGATGTATTGCAATTTCCGGCCCCTCTGCAACTATATTTAGATCAGAGTCGGTCACCAAGCATGCAATTTCAATAATATGGTGCTTTTCTGGATCAAGTCCAGTCATCTCAAGGTCTATCCAAGCTAGTAAATTTGTATTTGTCATTTATACTTTTTGTTCTCAACACAATAATACTATATGAGCGCTAAAGATAATCAAAAAGTATACTTTGGAGACAAAAAAGTTTCTAAAGAAAGTAAAAAAGATGGTGTGGAAAACATCTTCACAAAAGTATCTGAGAATTACGACCTAATGAATGATGTTATGTCATTCGGTATGCATAGATTATGGAAAAGGTCTTTTGTAGAGACATCTCAAATTGAAAAAGATGATATGTGTTTGGATCTTGCTGCTGGAACAGGAGATATTGCAAAACTTATATCAAAAAAAGTGAAGGGTAAGACTGTATATTTATGTGATCAGAACAATGAAATGATCGAAAAGGCTAAAGAAAGATCGTTGGATGAAGGCTTTTACCAAAAATGTAATTTCAATGTATCTAGTGCAGAGAGCCTCCCCTATGAGGATGAGACATTTGATAAAGTTTTTATTTCTTTTGGATTCAGAAATTTTTCAGACAAAAAAGGTAGCTTAAAAGAGATAAACAGGGTGCTTAAAAAGGGTGGCAGCCTTCAAATTCTTGAATTTTCTGCCGCTCAAGGTAAAAATTTTTCAAAACTCTATGATTTCTACAGCTATAACTTTATACCCAAAATAGGTGACTTCATTTCTGGTGATCATGCTAGTTATGATTATTTAGTAAAGTCGATCCGAACCCATGAAAATCAAGAAGAGATGTTAGAGCTTTTTAATCAAACAGGCTATTTAGAGAGTACATATGAAAATATTTTTAAAGGAATTGTTGCATTGCACAGAGGAATAAAGTGAGACTAATAAGACTCCTTCAAATATTTTTTTCAATCAGAAATACAGGGGTTTTCCATTTGTTTATAAAAGGCTTTAACCCTGTTTTAAAAACCTTTGCTCCAAAAAATAATACAGAAAATAATTTTAAAAATGCTATGGAAAATCTAGGTCCAGTTTTCGTTAAATTAGGACAACTTTTATCTACCAGAACAGATATAGTATCTCATGAGTTAGCAAAAGAATTAGGTGAACTTACAGATAACTGTGAACCTGTCGAATATTCATATATAAAAGATCAATTAATAAAAAACTTAGGTGCCAAATCAAAAATTATTTTAGATACCATTGATCCCAAACCTTTGGCAGCTGCTTCACTTGCACAAGTTCACAGGTTTACCTATAAAGAAAAAGAACTCGTTATTAAGGTCCAAAAACCGGGTCTAGAAAAATTAATTACGCGTGATATTGAAGCTATAAGACTAGGAGCCAGACTGATAAGATTTTTTTATAAGGGGTATCCGAGGATAGACCTGAATTCTGTCGTAGATGACTATGAGAGGATCATTTTAAATGAACTTGATTTTAGGATTGAGGCAGCTAATGCAAAGAAAACTTATAACAATTTTCTGCAGACACAACATTTATATGTTCCTGAGGTTCATGATAATTTCACAACCAAAAAAACTATGGCAATGGAATACATAGATGGAGTTCCCATTACATCTACATCTGATTTAAGAAAATTGGGCCTAAATCTGAAAACCCTTTCCGAAAATGGAGTAAAAATTTTTTTGAAGCAAGTTTTTGACGATAATTTTTTTCATGCAGACATGCATCCAGGCAATATTTTTGCAGCTAAAGATAATCCTAATGACCCATATTATTACGCGGTAGATTATGCAATTTGTGGCTCTCTTACTGAATCAAATCAAATACTGCTGGCACAGATGATTGCTTGTCTTTTAGAAAGAGATTTCTTCTCCTTAGCTCAACTATTTATATTTGCAGATTGGGTAAAAGAAGATACAAAAACTGAAGAGCTTGAGGCAGTTTTAAGAGCAAACTGCGAATCACTACTTGATAAACCTCTTTCTCAAATACTATTTGGGGAATTATTGCTTAATCTTTTTGATGGAATGAAGCAGTTTGATTTGTACCTAGATAACGATTTGGTTCTTTTGGTTAAAACTTTGATCCATATTGAAGGCATGGGTCGACAAATTTACCCAGAACTTGATTTTTGGTCAATTGCACATCCCTTTATCAATAAATGGATAAATGAAAAATATAGCGTAAAAGGTTTAGTTAAGTATCTTGTATCAAAAAAACATATACTTACATATATGATTCTTAAAAAAATAGAAGAATCTAGATATAAATTTGAAGAAGGCAGCGTAGAAGAGACATGAGTATTGGATTTTGGCAAATACTGGTAGTTTTATTACTGATTTTAGTAGTTTTTGGATCATCAAGAATAAAATCTGTTGGCTCAGATTTAGGAAAAGCATTTAAAGGATTCAAAAAAGAAATTAAAGAGGAAGATGATCCAGATAGGGATTCCTGAGCTCTTAATAGTAATTCTAATAACTTTATTTTCTGTTAAACCAGAGAATATCCAAAGCTATATAAAAACTTTTTATAAGTATGTTCTTCATTTTCAAAGCTTCTTTTCTACAGCAAAAGACGATTTAGAAAAAGAGCTGAATATAGATGGCTTAAAGCAAGACATTCATAATGAAAAACGCTTGAGGGAGCTGGATGATGATGTCTAGTGACCTGGCCAAACATTTTCTTGAGCTACGCAATAGAGTTCTCTACTCATTGGCATTTTTTGCACTTTGTTTTATTTGTATCTACCCCTTCAATAATTTTCTTTTTACCGATTTAGTTAATTTCTTAGATCCGTTTATTAATATTGAATTAATAGCTGTAGAAGTTGCTTCTCCATTTATTGTTCCCTTTAAACTATCTGCTTATTTAGCTGCTCTTGTAGCAATGCCATTTTTTTTATTTCAGGCTTTAGCTTTTATGTCGCCAGGGCTTTATCCTCATGAGCGTTCAGTAATATTTTCAAGAACTATAATTGGTGCTTTGTTGTTTTACTCAGGGGTAGCATTTTGCCTTTTAGTCGTTCTGCCCAATGTGCTTAATTTTTTCCAAACTGTAGGCCCAAGCTTGATTAAAGTTAGCACCGACATTACATATTTTATGAATTTTGTTCTTTCTTTGTCCTTTGGTTTTGGATTGGCATTTCAAATACCAATCATTGTAAATGCCCTTATAGGTTTAAGAATTACATCAAAAACAACAATCAAAACATATAGAGGTTTTGTTTTAGTAATGTGTTTTGTATTTGGGATGATTTTTACTCCACCTGACATTGTTTCTCAATTTATGATGGCAATTCCAATGTATGTTCTTTTTGAAATGGGCTTATTATTTAGTTATGAAAAAGAAAAAGAATCCAATAGCTAAGGATCTTAGAACTCCAAAATATAGACTAAAAATTGCGCCCGATAAAAAAAAATATTCTCGTAAAAATAAGCCCAGCGTTGATCCGCTCGTCATAGACAAAAATTGACTTAATTTACTGCAACATTTATATTACGTTTGTGTGACATTATTGTGACAGAATTTGTTGCAAAGGGGGATAAAAAAATGGCAAGGCTATTCAAAAAATTAGATAAGCTTATGAAAGCAGGATCTTTAGAAAGAGTTATTAGAAAGAGTTTTTGATTCTATTAGTTCTTTTACAATGCTTGGATCTGCAAGAGTGCTTACATCTCCAAGATTGTCAGTATCTTTATTAGCTATTTTTCTTAGTATTCTTCTCATAATTTTTCCAGACCTGGTCTTTGGCAAATCACGAGAGAAATGAATAACTTCAGGCTTTGCAATTTTGCCTATTGATACAGTAACGGCATCTAAAATTTCATTATGCAGTTCTGTTTGATCTCTTTCCAAATTTTTTAAAATGACAAAAGCGTAAATAGCCTGACCTTTGATAGCATGTTCAATTCCAACAACTGCTGCTTCTGCAACATCTTCATGTGTAACAATTGCACTCTCAACTTCAGCCGTGCCTATTCTGTGACCTGATACATTTAGAACATCATCAACTCTGCCAGTAACCCAGAAATATCCGTCTTTATCTCTTTTAGCTCCATCTCCAGTGAAGTATTTGCCATCGTATTGAGTGAAATAAGTCTGCACCATTCTTTCATGGTCACCATACACCGTTCTAATTTGGCTCGGCCAAGAATTATTTATACAAAGATTGCCTTTTCCTTCTCCTAGTACCTCTTCGCCATCTTTATCTACCAATGAAGGATCAACACCAAAAAATGGCAAAGTTGCTGATCCCGGTTTTTTAGATGTGATTCCGGCTATAGGGGCAATAAGCACAGACCCTGTTTCTGTTTGCCACCAAGTGTCTATTACTTCGCAATTTGATTTCCCAACTTTTGTAAAATACCATTCCCAAACTTCAGGATTTATTGGCTCGCCCACTGTTCCAAGAACTCTCAAAGATGCAAGACTATAACCATCTAGATGATGATCGCCTTTAGCTATTAAGGCTCTAATTGCTGTTGGAGCGGTATAAAAGATGCTTACCTTGTGTTGATCGCATATTTCCCAAAATCTTGATGGGTTTGGATAGGTTGGGACTCCCTCAAACATTAAAGTTGTTGCTCCATTTGATAAAGGCCCATATAGAATGTAGGTATGGCCTGTTATCCAACCTACGTCAGCAGTACACCAGTAAATATCTTCTTCTTTATGTCCGAAGATGTATTTAAAGCTCAGAGTTGCTCCTAACAGATAGCCTCCAGTTGTGTGCATTACTCCTTTTGGTTTTCCTGTAGAGCCAGAAGTATAAAGAATAAAAGAAGGGTCTTCCGAACTCATCTCTTCACAAGCACAAACATCATCCATATCTTTAATTAAATCTTGGTAATAAATATCAATCTGCTCATTCCAGGCAGTAGGTGTGCCTGTATATTTAAATACAATATTTTTTTTGACTTTTGGGCATGACTCTAAAGCCTTGTCTACACTTTCTTTCAGCGGGATTTTCTTGCCTCCTCTTATGCCCTCATCAGCTGTTATGACATATTCACAATCAGCATCAATAATACGAGAGCTAATTGCTTCTGGCGAAAATCCACCAAACACGACTGAATGAATTGCTCCTATTCTTAGGCAAGCCAACATTGCATAAGCGGCCTGTGGAACCATTGGCATATAAATACAAACTCTATCGCCTTTTTTCACTCCAATGGCCTTTAAACCGTTAGCCAATTTTGATACTTCGCTAAGTAATTCTTTATAGGTTATTTTTTTGCTCTGGTCTTTGTCGTCGCCCTGCCAAATAATAGCTGTTTTGTTAGGTGTGGCTTTAACATTTCTATCTAAACAGTTATAAGTAATATTAAGTTTTCCATCTTCAAACCAAGTTGGTGCTGTTAGTTCTCCACAGTACCCCTTTGTTGGTTCTTTAAACCATTCAATTTCTTTTTTTGCTTGATCTAGAAAAAATTTGCTGGGATTTTGAATGGAGTCTTCATACATCGATAAGTACTCATCAAAACTTTTTAAATGAGGGTTTTGGAAATCTTTTATATCAAATTTCATTTTTTTTGATACTTTCGATAAGACCTTCAATCGAATCTGAAACAAAAACTGTATCTGGCATCTTACTTAACATATTCTGTTCTATATTTTTTTCTAACCACTTCAATAAATCAGTCCAACAATCATTTTTATTATAAATAAAAATTTTCTTATCTATTAATCCCAGAGCAACATGGTTAAGAACATCAAAAAATTCATCTGCCGTTCCAACTCCTCCAGGCATAATGACAAAAAAATCTGATTGGTCAATTAGGCTTTTTTTTCGGATATAAAAATTGTCCTGAATTTCAAGTTCATCAAGATATGATGGAGTGACTCCAATGTCATCAAACATTGGCAACGAAATTCCTTTTATTTTCCCTTTATTCTTGGCTACTTCTTCTGAAAGCTTTCCCATCAGACCACATTTGCCACCTCCATAAACAAGCTTTATATTTTCTTGCGCAAGAAAACATGCAAATATTTCTAAATCAGAATTTATTTCAAATGATGGGTTGCGGGACGATAAAAAAATGCCTGCAGATTTCACTTATTTCTCGAGATCTGCGCTCCAGTTTCCTAGTGAAGCAAGCTTATTCATTTTTGCTCTATGTGCAAAAGCATCTTGAGCAGCACTTTTATTTTCAAGCTTGCCCAACCAAGCATTTAAAGCAGACTGTTGTAATGCTCTGCCATATGAAAAACTTAGTTTCCATGAGAAACCACCAATTTTATTCATCATATCTAAATGTTGTGTAGATTCTATTTCTGTTTGACCGCCTGAGAGAAAAGCTACCCCTGGAAGCTCATTTGGCACTGTTTCTTTAAGACATTTTATAGTCATCTCAGCTACTTCTTCCACAGATGCACGCTGCTCAGACTCAGATCCAGGTGTAACCATATTAGGTTTTAATATTGTCCCAGTTATGTCGACATCATAGCTTTTCAGATAATCAAACAATGATTTTATTGACCTGCTTGTTGCATCGTAACAGTCTTCTATTGAATGACTCCCATTTATCAAGACTTCTGGCTCTACTATTGGAACCATGCCATTTTTTTGTGCTATCTTTGCGTACTTGGCTAATGCTTCCATGTTTGCATCTATACATTCTTGAGACGGAATTTCATCACCTATATTTATGACAGCTCTCCATTTAGTAAATTTCGCACCTAATTCAGCGTATTCGCTGCATCTTTCATCAAGATCATCCAAGCCTTGAGTTAATGTCTCAACTTCTGATCCATTGAATGGGTTTAGTCCTTTATCAACTTTTATGCCTGGCAATGCTCCACTTTCTAATATGAGATCTACAAGCGACTGCCCTAACTCAGTTTTTTGTCTAATAGTCTCATCAAATAATATGACGCCACCTATATTTTCACTCATACCTCTTGATGAGAACAGGAGTTCTCTATAGTCACGTCTATTTGTTTCGGTGCTTTCTACAGAGATTGTGTCAAACCTCTTTTTACATGTAGGATTGCTTTCATCAGCGGCCAAAATGCCTTTGCCATCTGCTACTATATAACTTGCGATTTCGGATAAATTTGAGAATTTCATAAGTCCGCTAT
>Ga0207993_1000196_pt1 | contig 24686 bp, 33 predicted proteins | sample ETN01SmetaG_2_FD_185791 | JGI IMG/M metagenome (GOLD analysis project Ga0207993, IMG submission 185791) | Marine microbial and viral communities from oxygen minimum zone, Eastern Pacific Ocean - ETNP2014F12-01SV265 (SPAdes) (version 2) | ecosystem: Environmental > Aquatic > Marine > Oceanic ...
GCGTTTGTAAACCGCCTGGAAGAAAGTGACTTTTGGGTTACCAGTCAAGTAGACATCTTGGGCGCCATAGGCGACGAGTTGCATGAGACCACCGGCCATTTTGTTTGTTTGTTGTACTATACACTGAGATTTTTTTTTCGGGTGAAACATGCGAAAAAACTCGACCCGATTTTTCCTGGTACATATAAATGACTGACCAGGAAGAGAAACTTCTTGAACCAACTGAAAAAAATATCGAAGAAAATAGTGAAATTGAATCTGGATCTGAATCTGAATCTGGATCTGGAACATTTATCGGAGATGACCTAGGCGAATCCTCAAATGTAGAAGATGGATATATTTTCCAAACAGGTGAGTTGGAAGATGTTATTTATGAAGATGAAGATGAACCATATATGGTGGATATAGGTGATCTCTTAAGTTCAATTCTAGCGACGGAGGAAGGTGATACCGTGTGTTCTGCTCTGGTAAATATATCGAGACAAATGGAAATTCAAAACAAAATTCTTATAAAAATGTTGTCTCAAATACAAAAAAATTAACTTAGAAAAATAATTCATATGTAATAACAGGAAATGGAAGAAACCCATTTTATTGGTTCGGAATCAAATCAACGCGAATCCAATGCTATTATGTGGTCCAATCAGATTCAATCACTCAACCCTGAGGAGTTTATGCACCTTCTATCCCAATTGGAGGATATGTGGGACATCAATACCGTAAATAATAATATGGTATCGTTCCAAATCGGATATAAAAATTTTATAAATCCTCAGGATCTCGACCCCGAAACGGGATTACCCGTTAGGTTTGACGTTGAACTTGTTTCTGGAAACCATAAACGCCTAAAAATGCAATTAGGACAAATGTATCACCGGGCTGAAGTTTTAAAACTTTTAGACATAGAAGATGATGAAGATATGAAAATATCCATGCGTATAAATCGTATTATTGATCAAGTTGACGACGCTTGGCAAATTATTTTTAGGGCAGCGCGTATTCATGAACGAATTAACAACCCAACATACGTTCCTATAAACCCGGAATCAGATCCATCTATTTTTAGATGTTCAACCCTAGATAAAGTAGACGAATTAGCACCCTACCAACAAGCCATACTCGCCTGTTTACAAAATCTTTATGAAACCAACGTTAAAAGATACAAGGGGTATTGCTGTACACAAATTAAAACCGAAGATGGGCAGGATACACGTGCATGGAAACAAGTTGAAACCATACAGGAATATGTATACGGAGTTGCACAAAAAGAAACACGTTATGAACTTTGGAAAAATTTATCGAGTCGAGGTTCGGCGTACAATGACGTTATTCGTCACTTGACAAATTGTAAAGATATGCAGTTTCCTGAAATAATTAAAAATAGACACGTTTGGTCTTTTAAAAATGGTATTTTTATAGGAAAAGAATGGTCTGCACAAACGGGACTCTATGATTCAAATTTTTATACATACGAATCACGCGAATTTAAAAATCTTGATCAAACCGTTGTAAGTTGTAAATATTTCGATAAAGAATTTACGGATTATAGTCACGTTGAAAATTGGTATGATATTCCAACACCCTTTTTTCAGTCAGTCCTCGAATACCAAAAATTTGATACAGATGTGTCTAAATGGATGTATGTTATGGGTGGTCGATTATGTTTCAATGTAAATGACATGGATGCATGGCAGGTTATACCCTTTTTAAAAGGTATAGCGCGTTCTGGTAAATCAACTCTTATTACAAAAGTGTTCCGTAAATTTTACAATGCCGATGACGTTCGTACACTTTCTAATAATGTTGAAAAGAAGTTTGGTTTATCTTCTATATACGATGCATTTATGTTCATAGCACCCGAAGTAAAAGGTGATTTACAACTTGAACAAGCTGAATTTCAATCTATTGTATCCGGCGAAGATGTATCCATTGCTGTAAAACATGAAAAAGCTAGGTCATTTGAATGGACAACTCCGGGTGTACTCGGTGGTAATGAAATTCCAAATTGGAAAGATAATTCTGGAAGTGTTTTGCGTCGTATTCTCACATGGAATTTTGGTAAACAGGTCAAAAATGCAGACCCAACACTTGAAAATAAACTTGATACAGAATTACCCATCATACTTCAAAAATGTATTCGTGCATATCTCGAATATTCACAGAAATACGCGGATCGAGATATTTGGAACGTCGTACCTGAATACTTCAAAACAGTACAGAAACAGGTTGCGACAGTCGCGAGTACACTTGAAAACTTTTTACAATCTACCGGTGTAAAATATGGTAATGATTTATACTGTCCACAAAAAGAATTTGTCGCGTTATTTAATTCACATTGCCAGGCAAATAATCTTGGAAAACCAAGATTTACACAGGATTTTTACGTTGGGCCATTTAGTCAGCGTGATATAGAAGTTCGTGAAGCCAATTTAACATATAAGGGGCGTGTGTATCCAAAACAGTCATTTATATTTGGTATAGACATAGTAAACGAAGACATGACATTTGGTAATGAATATTAATTAAAATATCATGTTAGAATAAGATATGGATCCCAGGCAATTCGTGAAAAATTCGAATGTTTCTATTCAGACAACCCCTACTACTACTACTACTACTACTAAAAAGGGTGATCTCAAAATTGGAAAGTTTAATCCTGGTATGTATAACGTTCTTGTGAACAAAAACTTTACAAAAGTTGAAAAACGTGTAGATTTACGATACATTTTAAAACAAAAACCAAAAGGACATGCTCAAATAGCACAGGGATTAACTATCGACCTTAATGAAATTAAGGGATATTATGGAAGGTTTCAAACTGGTGCTATACATACAAGTAATTTTGGTTTGAAGGGTGACTTAAATAAAGACTTCTTCTCGGTACAATTAAGCGGGTATATGATGGATGGTACAGAAAGTAAAAATTTTACGTTTGTCATTTACAGTAACGGTAAAATTAGGTTTTCGGGTGGGTTTTTAGGGTCTAAAAACCTTAAACGTCAACCTGAAGCTTTGCGTAAATATTTAATTGATACGTATACACAAAAACATCAGTTTTTGTATAATGAAATTCAATATAATAACATTGCAGGGTTCTTTAATACGAATGTAAACTTTGATTTAACAAGAATCACACGCCAAAACCCGATAAAAGCTCAAAGTGTTAGATATGAAACTGAAACAACACCCTTTTTATACATGACATATAAAGACCATAATTTCGTTTTATCATCTAAATCTGGAAAACTTGGTTCGGGTGTAGTTCAGATTCAAGGTGAAAGTGATCCCGATGATCTTGAAAATGCCTATGCTATAGGTGTCGACATGGTAAAACTACTCCATGTATTAGGGTACACAATGGGTTTAGTAAATCGTAATGTAAATGCACCAAAACTACCAACGGTAAAAGGTGTGAAGGCGTCTACGTGTCCAAAACCAAGACGACCACCATGTAAAGATGGTTTCGAAGTTAGAAAAAATCCACAGGGTTCGGATTGTTGTTTTAAAATCCCAAAGAAACGAAGTGTGTCTAAGAAAAAGAGTAAACCTAAAAATGTTTCTATTTCATATGATAAAGATGGTGTTATGAAAATAGGTGGACGTAAATGTGATAGACTTACAAAACCAATTTTACTTGACGTTGCTAAAAAGTTGGGTGTTGTTGGTGTACGCGAAAAAAATACAAAATCTGTCATATGCTCTGCACTCGATGCTATTGAGAAAGGAACATCCAACGTAAAGGTAAATGGAAAATTGTGTCGAACATTGAAAAAGGAACAACTCGTTGCGTTAGCAATATCTAAAGGTATCACTGTTAATGATAAAGATACCGTAAAAATATTGTGCGATAAACTCCAAAATAGACCAAATACACCAAACACACCAAATTCACTTGCAAATGAAATGGAACGTGCTCTCTTAAAACGAAACCGTAACATTACAGACAGAAAAAGACGTATTAATGAATCAAGTATTAAAAACGATCTCGTTAAACTGTATGGTAAAAAATGGATGACGAAGTATGGTAAAGTTATGAATTTAGATAAAAACGTACGTGATGTAAAGAAAGAATTAAATAAAGCCGAAAAGAATAATTCTCTTAACGTCACAACACGTAACGGTGTTATAAAAAAGATGGTCGCAAACGACATCAAAAGGGCTATGGTCAAGAATATGAAACTTAACCATGAACAGGATCTTAAAAAGAAACTCATTAAAAACGAAGCTCAAAAATTATATGGTAAATATGGTAATACTATGGTAAATAATGTCATAAAATACGTTACAAATTTACCAAAAACACCACCAATTAATGGTACCAGAGTGAAAAATTATGTTAAGATAAAACGTCAACTTCAACAAAATTTTCCACAAGCCTTAAAGAATAAACGCAAAACTAAATAAACATGGAAGACCCACGAGAATTATTACTAAATCGTGTCCGACAAAATACAAATGACTTTATAGTAGATTATAAAGACAACTGGAATAAATATATTTTGTCGAGCATTATAGATGGTATATTTTATACTTTAGCAGATTATATACGTTATGAGCGAAAGTGTGAAAAGGGTATGGGAAAATTAGAAATTGAGTATTATTGTACGGATAGTTTTATAAATACTGAAGATCCTAGAGCCTATTTAGAACAATATCGTGACCCCGATGACAAAAATCTTATAATATTTATTTATGATAATATGTATAAAATGAAACCGGGAACACACCGTCGTATGCTTTTATATTTTATGAACATGTTATACTTCGATTTATAAGTTTATGTGGTTCAGTAATTTGTTTAAGGTGTTTTGTATGGTACGAAAAATCGTAATTGGTGAAAGTATCCTTTATTTTTTTAGAAAGAGCAAACGCTTCAATTTTTCTTATTGTTTGTGTACATACAGATAATCGTTCAAGATTAAGTAATTTATCTTCCATTATGATAAAATGTTTAAGTGATTCATCCGATACTCCATCCTTACGCATTTTATCAAATATTTTTTTAGATTCACCATGTGACATGTAAAAATATTTTGCTGAAATTCCGAGAACACTAACACGTTCACTTGTAGTATCTACATCCTGTATCAAGAATAATACAATTATGATTATAGATAACCAAACTATCATCATATTATATTAAATAAATCTTTTATTTTATGAATAATGTTAAATAATGTATCCTTATCTTCAACATTTTGAGGTTTTATAATTTCAAATTCAACTTGATATGTAAATGGATCTTCTGAATCCATATCTTGTGTATTACCCGAAATAGATGTTACATCAATGGATACATTCTTACGAATATACGATGTACGTGTTTTCGTTTTTTTACCGTCCATTTCACTTTCATAGTCGTGGTCCATTGGTATTTCTTTACACACTGAAAATCGTATATCAAAAGGCGTTCCTTCAAGTTGTTTAAAATCTTCAACGTGTACCCTTTCCTTTTTTATAATAGTTTCTTCGTTTGTAGATTCATCTATTGTTATACGAAGATTATCCTTTTCACGAAAAAAGACTTCCGTTTCTGACTGAACAATACGATCCCATCCAGTATATTTACTAAGACCTTTCAAAATAGAGATATACATCTTTTCACCTATATTCGTATCAAAGAAAGTGCCATTAAATTTACCAAGACGAAATTCCATTTCAATATATTCTTCATTCTTATATTTATCAAGAATAGGTTCAACTGTATCACATATTTTATGAAAGTTCATTATTTATTACATTTATATAATGCGTCTTCTTCTTAAGCCTTTTTTATACATTATTTTAGATGCACGGTTTTACAAACATTGGAAATACGTGTTATTTTAATTCTGCTATACAATGTTTCTTACATATACACGACATATCATCTCATATTATACATAATAAATACGAAGGCAATTGTTTATTTACACAAATATATGAAAAAATTGTAAACATTTATTTTTCAACGAGAGAGGTTAAAGTTTTTACACTTGAACCACTTTTACATGAATTTGTAAAATTGTACCCGAGATTTAAAATTGGTGAACCTCATGATGCACAAGACGCTCTATTATGTATTATAGACATACTTGAAAAGGAGTATCCTATAATTAAAGACCTTCTTTATGGCGAAACAACTCAGGTTACTATATCACCAGTTGGAAAAAATAGTATAAAAACTCCTTTCTGTATACACTTTTTAAACATGGGTAAACAAATAAAAAGTGTAAATGAAATGATAGAAGATGGTTATAAATGGAATACTATAGAAGATTATGTAGATGATAATGGAAAAAAACATCACGTAGCTACGACGCGATGTACAATTTCTAAAAAACCAAAAATTTTACTCGTTTCATTTGATACAAAAAGTCATGTGAAAGTCGAAGAACATTTAAATTTGGGGTACGTTTTAAAGGGTACAATAATTCATAAAGGTATTCAATGGGGTGGTCATTACATGTCTATGTCTAAATTTGGAGATGATTGGTTCATACAGGATGACGATAGTTTAGGTAAACTCAGTCATTTGCCTAAAGAAGATAGTCATTACATTCTGGTCTACAGTCTAAAAACTCCTTCATCTGAATGTTCTCTTTAATATTCACGAGCGTTCTATAAAAGGTACGACGACTATTTGGAAACGTTTTATCGGTACGTTTTTTTACTGGTTTCCACCAAAGAGGTCCCTTTTCCCATGTTACATACATACACTCAACAATGTCATTTTCTTTCAGCCATTTATATTCGGACATACGATCTATTGGTATCTGAGACTCATGTATAAGTTTACCTTTATCTTGTATATATAAACGCCATACAGGTGGACCAGGTACACAACCAGGTGTTTCAACCGTTGGAGCCTTCTTAACTTTAAAATCAATTGTATTTTTATTTCCTGGTTTCCATTTAAACATGGTTTCATGTGTACCAGTACGCACAGGTTCATTTATTGGTGTAAAAATAAGCCCATCCATTTCCTGTTTTACAGTTGGTAAATAAACATCCATAAAGTTTTTAAATTCTGTATGAAGATGAAATGTTTTAACTTTCAAAAATATTGGATCCGTTTTTAAAACCATCATCTTCTTGGAAGTTTTTTCACAATGTTCCAGACGTTCTAAAAAGTTTTGTTGGCCTATAACTTCACCGCATGTCATTAAACAATCGTATATCATAAATACATTCTCGTATAATTCACCTTCAAGTATTGTACCTTCATATATTGGACGCCTAAAATTAAGTGAACACATAAACATTTCGAGTGCACGATTTACGAATATACACACTTTTCGATTTTCGTACATAAATGCAAGCATCATATACCGTGTTCCATCCGTTTTTTCACAAACAACATAATCATTTTTTGAAAGTATACCAAAGTGTTGTCGTTCTATCGAAATAGGTTGACACCCCGGAAAAATACCTTTTTTTGTCCCCCATATAGTTTCCATAAAGGAAATCGCATATTTATAAAGTGGATCACCTGACTTTATAAATACACGTGACATTCTGTTCTATATATTTACTATATTCTTTAATTTGCTTTAACACCGGCGGCGCTTAGAATATTACTTACACATTCATGACTATATGTCATGATTAACTTAGATGCAGTATACGCATGAATTCTAATACCAGCATCTTTAAACTTTGTAAACATAACTTTCATCCTAGGATGTATCTTAAATGCACCATTTTTCTTATCCTTGAGATTTTTGATGACATTTTTATTCATCATAACCCACGCCTTTGCAGATGTTTCAATTACATTATATACATCATCCGTAATTTTATTTGCAACTTTTGTATCAAAATGTAAACCCATTTGTTCTACGGGTTCCTTTGATCCAGATTTAACTTTCTTTTTAAACATATCCCAATCAATACCCTCGGTAACACCCGGAAAAACAAAACAACCAATACCGTCATGTTTATCGAAAACTCTATCAAGTGAATTATCGTCAACACTAATACCAAAATCAATAAAAAATATACGTTCATGTGATTTTAAATACTTATAAATCATCTCAGCTTTATCAAATGGTTCGTCATCTACAAAAACAACTTCATTTTCTGTATTACCCCTTTGCATACATTTTAAATTAAATCTTAGAACGGTATGAAGTGTCTTGACGTGACACGATTTACCACGCGTTACAACAATTGTCGCTATTTTCATGTTTAGTACATATGGGTTCTAAACCTTAAGCCTATCATTAAGACACCCAGTGAATGGTAAATTACCAACATGACCCAAAGTTGTTGCACAATCTGCATATATCTTACCCCCAATTTGTTGCCAGCGTCTACAAAAAGCATAATCCTCGGAAAGGTATCGTCTATTATCTGGATCAATCATACAATCAAATACCGCACAATAATTATCAAAATCTCTATTTTGATGATCATTCACACAATCCAATTCATCTTTATAATGTTCATGCATCTTTTCAAGTGCTTTTCGACTAATAACCATAAAACCAGTTGGACCATCTAAAACTTCAATAAACCCATTTTCGACTGTTCTATGTTTTGCTCCTATATTTGCAACTAAACTCGATGAGAGCATTGCCATGTCGCGGTTGTCATCAGCTTCAACAGCTTTTTTAGCTTGTTCCCACATAACAACCTTTTTTGGATAAATAGCAACGGATATATCATGTCCAGATCTCACAAGACGAACAACCGATGTAGGATCGAAATCAACGTCCGCATCTATAAACATGAAATATTCTGCGTCTGTTTTCTGCATGAATCTTCCAATTGCAACATTACGTGCACGATGAACAAGACTCTCATTTTCTGTTGTATCAATCATAAGTTGAATACCTTCGCGAATAAGAAGAAGTTGAAGTTTTATTACACCTATCATATATTTTTCTAAACAGAGACCACCGTAACATGGGGTACTTAAAAATAACTTTATAGGACTCGCCATTATAATTTTAGTGTTTTATTCCTCTAAGTATTTTTTAATTATATTTTCAATTTTATTTAATGTTGGTATAGATATACCACATTTTTCACATATTTCAGTTTTTGTAAAACTGTTTTTAAGAACGTAGTAAATAATAGTTGATGCTACACTATTTGGTGTTTTACTCATAAGTTCCGAACAATTTTCGAGTTTAGAACACATTTTATTGCAATTAAATCTATGTTCTCGTGAAACATTAAATTCATTTAATAACCTTTGCATAACATCAAATGGTCGTGTAACATAGTTTTTTTCTGTTTTACCAAGAAGCGTCTCGGTAAACATCTGTGTTGTTCGACTAATATCTTTACTATTTATTCTGAACATATCTGCGATTTCTTTAGTTGTTCTCGGTATTTTTGATAAACGACACGCATATAAAACGCAGTTACCTTTTATTCCTGAACGAACTGCACCTCGCGTTAACTTTGCTAAGTTGAATTTTCTATACATCATTTTAGCATCTTTTAAAACAGAATCTGGTAAAGTATGACATGCTTCATCTATATCTTTATAAGCGTGAAATAATGCGCGATCTTTGTGATTCATGGATTGATGAAAGTTAATTTTAGCCATACGTTTATTTTCATATGTAGACATATTTTGTGTAGATATAATTGTACCTTTACCCCATTCCTGTGAAAACAATTCAGGATTTGCATTTGGCCCATTACATCTCGAAGGATCCTTCATTTTACCATCGTCAGATACACCGCTTGTCCATTCTGGGCTTTCATCTATATACATAGAATCTACTAAACCACAATCTGAACAAGTTGGCATACCTTCTTTAGAATACACTTTTATTCCATTACATTCTTTACATGTATAAGTATTAACTGGCTTTTTTAGTTTTGGTTTTTTTAAAAGTTTGTCCAAATCGGACCAGATAGTAGCCATTTCTCCCATTTTATAATAAAATAGTATATTTGACAATATAATAAATCGCACCTACTTAGGTTTTAAAAATTCAATTCATCGGCTTGTATTTTTGCATATGTTTCTATAGCATTTACAGTTTCTTTAAACCGCATAGAACCAGGGCTTCTAGGTTCCCATTCATTCCATTCCTTATCAATGGTAGCTTTATTTGATGGTGGTATAATCATACCATCAACTTGATTGTCTGGAACTATAAAATCATCAAGATCGCTTCCATCGTCATCAGATTCATCGTATATTTCACTATCTTCGTCTGAATCTATATCATCTATCATAACGTAAAGATTGTCTTTGACATTCATGAAATAATCCGGGGCCTGATGATGTTCAGAAATATTATCAATTTGAACAAGTTCATCTTTATCATCTTCGTATTCATGTATACGAGCACCTTTATACATCATTGACGTCTCAGAATAATAGGAAACAACTAAATAGTCTTTATTGTTTTCTTTTACTTTTGCATACATTTCATCCTCTATATCCTCTAAATTCACAAGAACACGGATTAAATCTCCAGGCTGAATTTCAGAAAAATTAATCATATCTAAAGTTTTATGACAAAAATATTTATAAGTATTAGCACAGATGGGAGTTGAAATTTTATCAAAAGACGGATGTACGTATTGTGAACACGCAGTAAACCTTTGTAAGGACTATAACCTTGAATATAAGAAAACTCTGGTTGATAAACCAGAATTAAAAGCCAGGTGTGGTGCACAAGCATCCACGTTTCCACAGATATTTGTAAACGATAGCCTGATAGGAGATTTCTTCGAGTTTCAGGAGTTTCTGGAAGAAGCAGAACCAATGCTTCTACCAACACTTAATAGATTTACTGTATTTCCAATAGAACACGAAAATTTATGGAATTTATACAAAAAAGCACAAATGTCTAACTGGACTGCTGAAGAGATTGATTTTTCTAAGGATATGGACGATTGGAACGGATTAAGTGATAACGAAAAACATTTTATAAAATATGTTTTAGCTTTTTTTGCTGGTTCAGATGGTATAGTTTTTGAAAATTTAAATGATAATTTTGCCAGTGAAGTGCAATATACTGAAGCTAGATCGTTCTATGCATACCAGGGGCATAATGAAATGGTTCACGGTGAAACATATAGTAAACTCATAGACAAATATATAAAAAGTTCTAGTGAAAAGAAACAGTTATTTGAAGCAATTCAGACTATTCCATGTATTGAGAAAAAGGCAAAATGGGCTATGAAATGGTTTGACGATAAACGGCCATTCGCAGAGCGATTATTAGCTTTTGCATGTGTTGAAGGTATATTCTTTTCAGGTAGTTTTTGTGCTATTTTCTGGTTAAAAAAGAGGGGATTACTCCCAGGTTTGTGTTTTAGTAATGAACTTATAAGTCGAGATGAAGGAATGCATCAGGAATTTGCAGTTGAATTATTCAATATGTTAAAAAACAAACCATCGCGGTCCATAATTGAAGAAATTATAAAAGATGCCGTTTCGATTGAAAAAGAATTTATTACAGATGCACTTCCATGTAGTCTCATAGGCATGAATTCAGAGAAAATGTCTGAATACATCGAATACGTCGCAGACAGATTATCAAAACAAGTGGGTCACGATAAAATCTGGAACACTAAAAATCCCTTTGATTTTATGGAGAATATATCACTTGATGGTAAAACAAATTTCTTTGAAAAACGTGTCGGTGATTACGGGAAAATGGATGAAGACACGACAGATATAGAATTTAATGAAGAATTTTAATTAAGGTGTGATAACAGCAGTTCTACCGTCAGAGCACGAACACGTTACAGCTTCACCATCCGTGGTCAAATCCATAGATTCAAGCTTCAAGCCAGAGTCTATCATTGGAAACTGCTCTTCTTCCATACCTGGTAATGGTGAAGGCATATCAACCATTTTTGGTGGAGCCGATGGACCCGGTGATGGCCCAACAACTTCTTCAGTCACTGGTTCAAATGGTGCATATTCTTCACGCTTTATGTTCATCATACCCCATGTCACAAGCATAAACACAATTGTATGAAGTGCAAGACCACCAGTGGATGGACACCCAGTTGGGCTGGAAACCCAAGATCCAAATATTCTACGCATGACACGAAATGTTTCGGGATTCGCTATAACAAAGAAAACTAGCGCAGACATAATAGAAATCAAAAATTTTTGTTCTTGTTTCTTACCCTTACATCCACAACCACAATCATTGAATAGTAAACTTTTTTTATTACCTGAACACGCCATGATGTTTTATATATTGTATATCCAGAAAAAAAACCAACTTAAAGTTTGGCTTCCTGTATAATATATAAAATACAATGTCCAATATTATCCAAGTTTCTGAACAATTTGATCCATCAACCGTCGTCTTCACAAAAATGAAGAAGAATAAGAATGGTGGAAAAACTGTGTATATTAATGCACAAGACGGTAAAAAGAAACTCTATTTACAACTCCCATTTATGCGTTCTCCTTTTGGTATGAGTGCTTTTACAGACGAAGCTACAAATAAAACTTCTTATTCACTCGACTTATCGTTTGATAAAGATAATGAAAAAGCAATGGAACTTTCTGATAAACTGAAAGAACTTGATGACATTATCATTCAAACAGTCGCTGCAAACTCTAAAGAATGGCTTGGTAAATCGTATGATATTAACGTCATTCGAGAAGCCCTGTATAAACCACTTGTTCGTCAGGGTAAAGATGACTACCCGGATACTATGAAACTTAAAATCATGACAAAACCATCCGGTGAATTTTTGGCTGAGGCCTATAACTCTTCTCGTGAACTAATTTCAGTTGACCAGATCGAAAAGGGACAAAGATGTGCGTGTATTGTTGACGTAAACCAAATCTGGTTTATCGACAATAAATTTGGTGTAAGTGTTCGTCTTTCACAAGTTCTTTGTGAACAATCTGTAAAACTCCCATCATTTGCATTTCAGGGTCTTGATGACGAAAATGAAATCGTAGAAGAAGAATATATTGAAGAGGAAATCGACGAATAAAATATTATAATATACCAGTATGGAACGTGAAAGACACATTAACGATTTAAAAAAAATTGCATCTCTTTCAAAAAATAAGAAAAATATTAAAACACAGAAACAAAGAAACATTTTAGGTAAAAATGTAATAAACGCTATTGAAGGTATGGGGTGTAAACCACATAATGTGTTTTATAATCCATCGACCAATTTTAGTGTAAACGGGTCTTTAAGTACTAAAAAAGGTATACGTAAAATTGGTAAAGGTGAAATGGGTGAAGTATTTTTAGGTTGTGTAGATAAAGAATGTAAAAAACCCGTTGCCATAAAAGTATCAAATGATCCAACGAGATACGAATATAAAATAGGTAAACGTATAGAAAAAATGAGTGGTACACGAATGTACGCATATCAGGAGTGTGATAAATACTCTATAATTTACACGGAATATGCAAATAGTGGTAGTTTAACTAATTTTATAAAGGAAAATATAAAAACGTTACGACCCATACATTTACGAACTATCGTAACACACGTTTTATTTAACTTATACAGGATACATAAAAGATATCCATCATTTAGACACCATGATTTACACACCGAAAATATTTTGATAAGTACAAATGTTAAAGCAAAGGGTATCCGTCGTTTCAAGGTCGAAGATACAATTCTGAAAGTTCACGATATAGGTATAGAAGCATCTTTAAATGATTATGGGTTTTCATCCATTAAAGGAATACCAAATATAGAAATTGATTCCGGCAATTTCAAACGTAAATATGGTATATATAGAGAATCAAATTATATGTATGACGTTCATTTTTTTCTTAATTCATTGAGACATTTTCTAAAAGGTGAAAAGATATACGTTGGTGCCGAAACCATTCAGTTTATAGAACGCGTTTTACCACCAGATTATCTAGGACAAACTACATATAAATTAAACGATTTTAGACTAAGAGCATCGCCAGTAGGTCATGGAAATTTACCAACGTTTAAACAAATATTTAAAGATAGATACTTTTCACCATACAAAGAGAAGAAACAGGAATTAGCTAGAGTTCTTGATATTATAGGTCACACCCCGGTTAAACCAAAACCGATTACCGTAAAACACGGCGGTAACCCCCCATTACCTAAAGTTTCTTTATCTAAAAAGGGGTATGTTAGAATAGGAACACGTAAATGTGAATCGTATAAAAAAAGTGAACTCATTAAAATTGCATCCGCCCTAAATATACCAACAAGAGATAAAACTATTTCCAAAATATGTCAGGATCTAAAATTAAAATATATCAAATAAATATAACATGTTACCATTTATTATTCTTGGTGCAATTAATACGTACATATTTTTAAATACAGGTAAGGCGACGCCAAAAGGTACTTGGACTGTTTACGGTACAACATGGTGTGGATGGACAACAAAACAACTCAAATATTTAAAAAAGAGGGGTATTGATCACAAATTCGTCGATTGCGAAAAAGGCAAATGCGACGGAATTGATGCGTTTCCCGTTTTGGAAAGTCCAAATGGTGAACGAATTACCGGGTATAAGGAAATTTAATTAGAGACCGCGAATGACGGAAATAGAAAGAGAAAGAATAAATGCGTCAAGAAAAGACTTGATTGGTTTAAGTGTCGAAATGTGTTTGACAAGTGATTTGTTCCATGCAAATCGAAGTACGAATGTACTGATAAGAATAGAAAGGATGAAAATAAGAATTTCCGTTAAAGCGTCATTTAATTTTTTAGCGTTGGCAAGATCTCTGAGCATTTTTATTTATTACCAATATTTTTTTCTATGATATTAGTAATGAAGAAAACACTCCTTCCTCTGAGTGGTTCTGAACCAAAGTACACCCAAAGATTATGGGGTCGTACAGTTGGTGTAGGTAACAATAATTGTTACGCATATGCCGTAGGCGATTACGAAAAAATGCGTTTACATAAAAGTGTGCCAGGTGAACGAGCTGGTATACGTAATCTTTCGCATACATACACAAATTGTAAAGGGTTACCACAAAGAGTTATAGCAGATAACCCCAAAAAAGTATATAAGGCCGGGGCTGAAGAAAAATGTAAACCAAATCATTTTAAAGTCATGATGTTTGTAGCACCTGGTAATAAGAGAAACTACTTTAGACAAGGTGATTTCCATTTTTATAAACAACACGGAGAAGTTGAATATAAAGTTAAAAAGGGTAATTCGTACGAAAGTATAGCTAAATTCTTTAAAGTTCCTATAAATCGTGTAAAAAGAGCTGGTAAACTCGTACCTGGTAAACTGTTAAAATTCAAAGCAAATGTGTTTAGTCATAAAAGAGGATGGGCAACAGGTCCATTATTAATAGATGCCAAAGGTAAGAGTATTCAAGATCCACGAATAGCGTCTCGTGATTACCCTGGATTAAGCTATAAAAAATACTGTAGCTCATTCTGTGTTAAGAACCGCGGCATCAAGGTCGGTCACACTCACTCCAAAGTCGCCAAGAAGACTCGCTAAATCGGTTTCGTCTTCTACATCGAAAAAAACATCGAGTGCATCAAAAATAAAATCATCCTCCACTGTTACCGTATTTGATGTATTTTCAAATAAATTTTCTACGGTAATTTGTACCCTGAATTGTTTACAGTCGAATATTTTACGACACACGGGGCATGTTATTTTACCCTTGTTTTTCCAGTTCTGTAGACAATGTGAATGGAATAAATGACCACATCGTAATAGTTCATTTTTCCTTGTTTGCCTTACCTCATTGAGACATATGGCACACTGTGTCATTCTCTACAAAACTTAAAGAAGTTAAAAGTTGTGATTTATCGTACCTATTTAATAAATTTTTGGCATTTTGAGAAGCGCGTTATCGCAAGACCCACATTTTTCGGTACCCTGTAAATCTTGTACAGGTTTCAAAAGTTCTGGACCCTTTTGCTGAAGAATTTTACGAAACGAATAGTTATCTTCAAAAGTAATACCATTTTGTTTCATGAGATAGTTGTTAAGTAATTGGTTCGAAGAGTTTACAGTGAAGCATCGACCATCGGCCATACCAAGTCGTTGAGACATTTTATATATTAATATTACATTAGAAATTAATTTGTTTATTTTTGATAGTATCGACCCATGATTTATGACCCAAATTATTGGACATTTCTATAATTTGTTTTATTGGATACCCTGAAGCTACATCGAAAAATTCTTTTTTCGTAGGATCGATATCCGTTGTAAGTATATCTTTTTTATGTTCAAGAATGTGCGATATAATAATGTTATATGCAAAAGCAATTTCTTTGAGTGTTTCTGCGCCTGTAATTATAATTTTACCTGTGCTGAATATACTTGTCGTAATCTCTTTCATATCAGCTGCTGGTCTAAATTTTACTTTGACAGCAGAATACCGATCGGGTTCAAATGACACTTTGAATACATCTTCAAATTTTCGTGCTGTTTGAATAAGGTTTAAATTTTTATTTAAACTGAAATTTGAATTAATCATGACAACCCGAAATGTATCCTCCGGAATAATATACTCTTTCCCAAGAATTGTACTGAACATATAAGAGAGTTGTTTAATAACACGTTTACAATCAAATAAATCAGCACAGCCTGCAACCTGAATACTCCCGTTTGGAAAAACTTTTACAGATTTTGTACTGTGATGATCTTCATATACAAGTGATATTTGATTATAAAATGTTGTATGTTTCATTTTCCAAACAAATTTACGTTGTTTTCTATCCACCCTTGATAATTTTAAATCATACTCCTTAAAAAAAGTTTTCAAAAATTCTATATTTATATTTCGTTTAAATTGAGAAATCATAGTTATTGTTGTAAGTTTAATCCACGACGGTTCAATTTCGGGGTGTTCATGTTTTATCTTATCTCTAAACTCATCGAGTGTAAGAAAATATGAAAATGTATTGTTTGCGATTGTTGAATACATTTTAACTTAAAAAATATTGATTAAAGGTAACTTAGGTTCTCTATATATGCCTTGTTTTAAATGTAAAAAAAGAGGAATACCAATAGAATGTAAATATTGTAACTTAGGTTTCTGTTCACGATGTATAGTTCTCGAAATTCATGAATGTAAAGGTATAGAATCAAAAAAAGAAAATGAAATAAAAGAATTAGACAAACGTCTAGAGTTTAAACCAGAAAGGAAATTCGGAATAGTTTAAAGATGTAATTATATAACTTTATATATGACAGCATTTGTAAAACAGTGTCAACAACTTTACCATATAGATAAAAAATGTAACGTTACCGAAATTCATTATTCTAAATATGTAGAAGGTATAGGGTACGAGGATAAAATCGATACATTCAATACAAAAACACATTGTGAATTTAATTATGGTTCTGGTTCAGTGAGGTATGAAAGGTTTCTCGATACAATGGTTGTTAAAACAATCGAAACTGTACGTAAAATGGTTTTGATTGCATTAGATAATGCATTGTGTGAAAATAGAAATATACACTCGCTTATACGAATTATGAATTCCATAAAAATATTGGATCCGACGTTCATACCACCAGTAATAAATAAGGCGTGTTCGTGGCAAAAAAAATTGGTAAAGGAAATATGTATGGATATACTTCCTAGTGTTATACAAACGTCTACAAATCAAGTAACACTTGATAGATTATTTAGAACATTACAATTAATAGAATCAGACACAAAATACTAATTAAATTCATAATAAAGTTATTATTTACACCTGATTTTACAGCTTTTGTTACCTTTTCCATATCAATAACTTTTTCAGGGACAGTAAACCCTTTATCTATATTTCTTCCTGGAAGAAGTGGTCTAGATAAAGAACATTCTTCTTCTCTGTATCCAGGACGTCCAACATTTCTAGTCACGACATCACATGCGGGACTTTTATATGATTCTTCTGGTTCGTCTACTGGTCCTGTATATTCACCGAACGCATGTGGTTGTCGACTCGAACCGGGCATGAAATCAACAAATGGATTTGTATCGTCCATTGTAGTTTTATCATCGAGCATTAATTCACTCATGTTTTTATAATATCACAAGATATATTTTTTATACCAGTATACTATATAAAACATGGTGGATCCAAAAGTTATACTTTTTACACTTGTAACCATAATCATAATAAGTGCACTTTTATACCAGTTCGTATTTAAAAAATCAGAAGAACCCAAACCCAAACCCGAAATTGTTGTTGAAGAAGAGGAAGATGTAGAAGAGGTCATTATAGGACCATCACCTGATGCAGTCGATGAAGTCATTACAGGTGGTGATGATGAACCAGTACCAGAAGAAGACGAAACCTCACTTGAGACCGCTCCAGTTGACGACGAAATTGTAGAAGAAACGTCCAATGTAAATATTGTATCAGAAACGTCCAACGTAAATGTTGTAGTTGAGGGCTACATGTTAAAAAAATAAACCATAATACAAACCATAATCAAAAATTTGTATTATAATTAATGCTAATTACGTGTTAATTATATTATATCCCTATTTTTTCGTTTTTACCGAACTTTTTACCATAGGTTGTTGTGTTTACAGGACGATCAATTGGTACACTAAGTGTTTCAACATCGTGGACGTACCCCATATACTGGGAAACGCCCGTTTGAATTTGACCCAGGGCTGTTTTAATCACGATACCGTTCATATACTTGACCTGTTCCTGGACATTGGTGTTTGGGTCACCAGAATTGTTAATAAAAACAACACGCATGATACTATATAAATCATTTGGGTTTTGATAATCAATGGCAACACCCGTTTTGTCTCTAAAAGTTTGTCGGATGCCGCGCTGAAGTAAATTCATATTGAACTCCGAAAAGAACAAAGTGTTCAGGGGAGTTGGACACTGTTTGAGAGAATTTATGTGAAGAGCGTCACACATTTAATATAGGCCTGGAAAAAAAGTATTGGTAAATATAAATGTTAATCCTCGCCGATTTCGATAAAGCATATTCTACTAAACCATGTAATTATGAGAAACCAATCTGCAAAGCACCAGAATGTTTCGTTGCTTCGTACCCACCAGTCGCCAAAGTTGGTGATGCTAATGGTAAATTTTACGTTAACTCGTCTCTTCTCCAGCCCAATCGTTTAGCTGAGACTCTTGGTCCAGTAACAATTAGAAGTGCTGATTTTAGACACTCGTGCTCCAAATAAGTTAAAAAATAGATTTGTACATATTATATAATGAGAGTCACAAAACGTTCCGGTCGTGTTGAAGACGTAAAATTTGATAACGTCACCAACAGGATATCAAAACTAAATTACGGACTCTCTGAATCTGTCGATGTTACCAAAATTGCTCAACAAGTCTTTTCATCTATTTATGATGGTATCAAAACTCATGAAATAGACACACTTTCAGCTGAGATCTGTATTGGTATGATCACATCGGATCCAGATTATGAAATTTTAGCAACTCGTATTACAGCAAGTAATATCCAAAAACGTGCAGCAAATAATTTTCACATTGCCATGCGTAAACTTCATAAAGCAGGTATTGTAACTCACGAAGTTCTTGAAGTTTCTTCTAAAGTTAAGGATGAGATTAAACCCGAACGCGATTTTGATTTTGGGTATTTTGGTTTAAAAACACTCGAAAAGGGGTACCTTCAAAAAATTGACGGTGAAATTATCGAAACACCTCAGTATCTGTATATGCGCGTTGCTGTTGGTATTCATGGTCATGATATTGATCGTGTTCTGGAAACATACGAAGCACTTTCAACGGGTATGTTTATACATGCAACACCGACTCTGTTCAATGCTGGTACACCTAGACCACAGATGTCATCGTGTTTTTTGATTGCAAATAAGGAAGATAGTATTGATGGTATTTACGATACGGTAAAGGAATGTGCACGTATCAGTAAATGGGCGGGTGGTATTGGTTTACATGTTCACGACGTTCGCGCGAATAAATCACATATTCGTGGTACAAATGGAACATCTGATGGTATTATTCCGATGCTTAGGGTGTATAACTCAACCGCAAGGTATGTTAATCAAGCTGGTCGTCGTAAAGGGTCAATTGCCGTCTATTTGGAACCATGGCATGCAGATGTACTCGATTTTCTTGAAATTCGTCTCAACCAAGGTGACGAAGAAGCACGATGTCGAGACCTCTTTTCAGCCATGTGGATTCCAGATTTATTCATGAAACGTGTTGAATCGGGTGGTAAATGGTCTTTGTTTTGTCCCGACGAAGCGCGTGGTTTGGCAGACGTTTACGGTAAAGAGTTCGAGGACTTGTACGAGAAATACGAAGCTGATGGGATTGCAAAGAAAGTTGTACCAGCATCAGAGATTTGGAAATCGATCATTAAATCACAAAGCGAAACAGGGACGCCATACATGTTGTATAAGGATGCATGTAATGAAAAATCAAACCATAAACATATCGGTACCATTAAATCTTCAAATTTATGTACAGAGATTTTGGAATACACGGATAAGGACGAAACCGCCGTGTGTAATCTCGCATCAATCGCATTACCTAAATATGTCGACGTAGAGAAAAAAGAATTTAATCACGAGGAGTTGCACCGCATCACAAAAATGGTTACACGTAACTTGAACAAGGTTATCGATAAAAACTTTTACCCAACCGAAAATGGAAGGTGTTCAAATATGCGTCACCGACCAATCGGTATTGGTGTTCAGGGTCTTGCGGATGTATTTATCATGCTTAGAATGACATTCGGTTCAGAAGAATCGAGAAAACTCAATCGTGACATTTTCGAAACCATTTACCACGCATCACTTGAATCGTCATGTGAACTCGCCGAAATGTACGGGACATATGAGACATTCAAAGGTTCACCTTTCAGTAAAGGTATTCTCCAATTCGATATGTGGGAACGCGATCCACAGTTTAGTGGAAGATACGATTGGGACGCTATGCGCGAACTTATTAAAAAGGGTACGAGAAACAGTTTATTACTTGCACCCATGCCTACTGCGTCGACATCACAAATTTTGGGAAATAACGAGTGTTTTGAACCATATACGACAAACATTTATTTGAGACGAACACTTGCAGGTGAATTCGTCGTTGTTAATAAACATTTAGTCGAAGATTTGAAAGAACGAGGACTCTGGTCTAAGGAAATGAAAGATCTCATGGTTAAGGCCGGTGGTTCTATCCAAAACATTATTGATATTCCTAACGATATTAAGGAACTATATAGAACAGTATGGGAAATGAGTCAAAAAACCATTATTGATATGGCTGCCGATAGGGGTGTATACATAGACCAAAGCCAAAGTATGAACTTATTTGTCGAGAATCCTACATTATCAAAACTTTCGTCTATGCACATGTACGCGTGGAAAACAGGTTTGAAAACGGGTATGTATTATCTTCGAAGTAAAGCTAAAGCGCGCCCAATTCAATTTAGTCTTGAAGCAGAATGTGCTATGTGTTCCGCCTAAACAATTTATATTTCGTTAACATATACCAAACATGTAAACGTATAAAAAACAAATTCATAACTTAAAGTTTCTAATATATATAACTTTATAATTATAATGGCACTTAAATTTACAAATGCCCTTAATTCCCTGAAAATTACTGAATACGATGGGCGTAAAATTTCCTTATGTACGACAGATAATGAAATTATGAAGTTTCAGATTCCGCGTATGTACATGCCGTTTGGTATTTCTGGATTTACACCCGAAGTAGGTGCAACCAAATATAATATTGATTTTGCTATGAAAGGTTGGGATGAAGAAGGAAATTACGTAAAGAAATTTTATGAAATTTTACGTGAAATTGAAAATAAAGTGATTGAATCCGTTTCCCAACAAAGTGAAAAAATTTTCGGTAAAAAAATGGGTGTTGATGAACTCAAACTAATGTTCAATTCAAACATTAAAGAATCACCCGACCGTGAACCAAAATTTAGGGTCAAAGTCGATTCTACCTTTGATGGTAAAATAAAATCACATGTATACGATGAAAACAAAACAGCGTTATATGATACTATTGATAATGGATTATACTCTCGACAATCGGGAACGGCGGTTGTTGAGATGAATAGTGTATATTTTTTGAATAAAAAATTTGGTATGACATGGAAGCTTAACTCGCTCGTAGTATACGAACCACAGAGACTTAAGGGATTCCAGTTTATCGGAGTTTAGAACTATTCAATAATAATATTTGATAAATAGCCTGTGCTTCCTTTAACAATTTACCTTTGAGTTCCATATATGAAGATGGGTTTAAACCCTGCTTAATCTTGGCTAATCGAACAGACTCGTTCCATTTAGACAACGTCATTATTTACTATAGTATTACATTTTCTTAATTAATGTTTTGTATTTTTTCGTACCCTCTTTTGGTTGAAGCCCAAACCCAGATTTTTTTGGTTTGAATACTTTTACCAAGTGTTTTTTACCTTCGTCCTTCATTCTGGCCAATGCCGCTTTACGCGCAGCTTTAGAGACTATTTTCCCATATTTATCTTGTGTGAGGTCAGTTTTTTCAAGACCGCCTGTTGTTTTTAAAGCAGTTCCATGGAATACTTCAGCTCTCGATCCAAATGTTTGCATCTTGTATATACATTAAGCACGGAAAATATTTCGAATAGCCGAAATGGATATGGTATCCCTCGTTTTGTTTCCAGTTGGTATTTGATTTTTTAACCGTTCATCATGTAAAACCTCGGCTGATAAAAGTGATTTATGTCCTTGCAACGAAATCATAGCCTGTTCGACTGACGGGTACCCGGGTGTATCTTTATATACAAGTTTCTTTACGTATACAGTTCGTTTCTGTCCAGATCTATGTGCACGCCCGATAGCTTGTAACTCAGTCGCAGGATTCCAAGAAGGCCCTGTAAAATAGACGCGTGATGCACACTGAATATTTAAACCTTGACCACCGGCTTTTACTTGTATAAGGAAAACACTATTATGGGATGCTTCATTAAACAATTTCAGTTGCTTTTCTCTATCTTCTTTTGGTACAGAACCATCAATACGAAATACTGGACACGATAAATTTTCGCGTATATAATCCATTTCCTTTTTGAATTGACAAAAAACGAGTGTTTTTTCATCGGGGTGTTCAGAAATAAGTTTGAATAAGGTTTCCATTTTCTTCATTCGACCGTCCCAAAACTCTGGTATATCACCACGTTTCTTCGCTATCCCATCTATATACATTTGCGGGTAAATCATGGTTTGACGCGCACGTAACAAACACTCGAAGATTTCCATATTATACATGTTCACGTTTATAGCTGAACGAAAAATATCCTTGATGGTTTCTTGTGATTCGATAAACGCATGTTTATATAACGCACGTTCTTCGGGATACATCTCAAGCTCAATGTTTTCGAATTTACACTCAGGTATTTCGAGCATGGGATTATCCTCTTTCGTTCGTCTCAGTATATATAAGTTTTTAACTCTAGATGTCATAGCCTGTACAAGTTTTCTATCAACACCAATAAATGTACACAACGTTACAAAATCTTTCATCGAATTAAATACCGGTGTTCCTGATAAAATCCATCGAAGTTCGGCATGGAGTTTACACGCAGCCTTAAACTTAGACGAACTCGGGTTTCTTATTTCATGGCCTTCGTCTAACACAACGCGCCCCCATCTAATTCTATGAAGCATCATAGCATCTTCTGTTAATAATGAATATGGCGCTATTGTGACATCCGATTTAAGTAAATCATCTGGATCTTGTGTTCTATCCGGACCATCGTATATAAACACGTTTAGGGAAGGTGCAAATTTCGTAATTTCATTCTTCCACTGTGTGACTATAGACTTTGGTACAACGATAAGTGTATTCTTTTTTACGTTTCCAAGTATTGTCGAAATCATCTGAATCGATTTACCTAGACCCATTTCATCGCACAAAAACCCACCTTTTGGTCCCTTTGATAAATTCTCCATGGAAAGTAACCATGATAAACCCTCTTTTTGGTGTTGGTACAATTGACCATTAAGTACGGATACGGCACGTTTATATTGTTCCTCCATTTTAGTCTAGTTTTAAGTATATGTTTCGTACCAACTTAGGTTATATTTAACCAATGTCGATTTTTTGGGTACATACCCTTTATTCATTCTATAGAGTACATTTTTTCGAGCCTTTTCAAATAAAAATTTATAATTTTGCTTCTTTTTATGATACTTTTCCTTGTATTCCTGACATGTAACATTTATACATGATTTTAAGGTATAAGGACTTTGACTCCCCCAATTCTGTTTAAGGTCTGCATATATCTCAGGTGTTGTATCTTCGGGTATGTTTATTACATATATAGTTGAGTATTCTGTAGCATCGTGAATGTGCCACCCAGCTTTTATTAGGGTTTCAATATCACGATACTTTTCTGGATCACGTTTAAATTTTCGTTCCATATTTGATAACCATTTCAATATACCATGACATGTACATTGATACTCGTTTAAAAAAACTAAATTAATATACGGCGTATCATATCCCGTATATTTTTTACATAACATTTCATTCAGTTTCTCGTGTGTATAACTTCTATATACAGGTAGATAGTCAGGACCTAATTTCATTTTAATTTTGCCTATATACCAAGATCCTATATGGTCATTTTCCACTATAAATACTGTATCCATTATTATATATTATATTTTAAAATTATATAGAAATCGTACTGCAAAATAAAAAAATCTTTACCCCGAAAAAGTCGCTACCAGAAAAAAAAACTTTTTATTTTTATAACAAAGTCCTTGCTATGAGTTAGTTTGTTTTCAAA
>Ga0207993_1000201_pt1 | contig 24354 bp, 37 predicted proteins | sample ETN01SmetaG_2_FD_185791 | JGI IMG/M metagenome (GOLD analysis project Ga0207993, IMG submission 185791) | Marine microbial and viral communities from oxygen minimum zone, Eastern Pacific Ocean - ETNP2014F12-01SV265 (SPAdes) (version 2) | ecosystem: Environmental > Aquatic > Marine > Oceanic ...
TTTAATCCTTCTCGTAATCCTCTAAGAGGTCAGCTAGGTTTTCAACGATGTTGTAGATCCTAATTTCCTCAAGATCTCCGTTTTTTACAATTGCTTCGGCCAATTGCTTGGCGGCGGCAATAGTTGAATCGTGCATAAATTAAATTGCGGCGATGTGTAAATTATACACACCCCTAGCAAATGTGACCATCCTTTCTTAAATAAGTTTCTTTGAACCATCCACGATTTTCTTTAAACCAGTCAAAAGCCTTGTCTTGTTGCCAGTCAAACCACTCTTGATCCAATATTGCTTCAAGAGCTTCTTTTTCAGTTTTACAACTTTCATAAATAGCGTTCATAGCTTTTCTCCATTTTCTAAAAGGTGTTGGGCTATTGGGTAAGAAAGAACAGATGAGTCATTCCATCTGATGATGTAAAGCAACATATTTTTTCCTGCCCTGTTTTTTCCTATTTTTAATTCTTCGACTACCCCCCTTCTGGGTGGATAAATTTCATCGCTTTGTGAATAACTTCTTATCGAAGGGGTTTTCTTTTTAATTACCTTTTGCCCTACTTGAAATTTATGTCCAGTCATTAGTCCACCTCCATCAAAATAGTTAAAGCAAGAGAATTGTAAAAACCATCCCAAGACGTGAAACCTAACTCTTCTATCTCAATGTCATAAATAGGTAAGGCAGAAAGGCCCATTCCTTGTAGCCAACTTTTTATCGCATAAAAAACACTGTATTTTTTTACTTCATAGGGTTTCTCATTTAATACCCGTTCCAAAATGTATCGAAAACATTGAATCTCATTCCAGTCAGATTTATATAACTCTTCGGCTTGTACCGCCTCAAGAATTATTTGTTTAGCAGAAAATGTCACAAGCATTAGGCCACCTCTGTTGAGATGACCTGTCTGATTGCTTTTTTAATTGTTGCTCTTTTGTAAGAGTCAAGTGCTTGAAGTAAGCAGTCTTCGCCGTGAAAAACTTTCTGGAAAGGTAGGTTCCTTGCTCCTTTAGTTTTGGTTGAAATTGTGCAGTAAGGAAATTTTCCTCTTCCTACGCATACATTCAAACATTGCTTTGCTGAAATCTGAATTGTGTATCCAGTAAGGGTTTCAGAAGGCTTTGTGATTTCCATTTAAAGTTTGGGGTTGTGGCTCGGTCGCCCTTGCCTGTATGTATTTAATATAACGCTTATACTATCTTTGTAATTTGTTTGTTACAAAGATTTAATAATTCTGGGTCTCCGATACTTCTAAAGCACAGCAATTCCAACCCCTTGGAAATGCAGAAGCGTGTCGTCGTTACCTAGACACCGACCCAGAATATTTTCTTTTACTTAGTATATAACAAAGACTAGGAATTGTGCCAAACAAGTGTCATTTCATATTCTTTTAGCCATTGATTAATCCATTGAAGAATTTGCTTGTTTGTTAAATTTTTTTTGAACTTATGTCTAGTCGTTCCTCTTTCTTGATCCAATACCACGATTTCCCACTTATTAGGAAAAGTCAGGTTAATCCATAAACTTTCTTTTGCTGCATATAAAGCACGATTAGCCTCTTGAACTGTTTGCCAAACAGTAGGATTTTTTGTTGGTAATTTCATTGGGATTAGAATCGCTTCTTTTATATAACTTTACCTAATGCTGAAAAGCTGACAAGTTACCTCTTTTTATTTGATCTATGCTTACGGGTTCTTGCTGCTGAATTTGCTTTTCCTTCTTCTGTTTTATACCAGCAACGAGAACACAACCCTCCATGATTTTGTGTCCTAACTTGTTTGCCACACTGGGGACAACTCTTTAACGGCTCTGCTTTTCCTGCCTTTCTTTGTCTATGTAGTTTTACGGCATTTAAGTTGCTCATGTCTAAATTCTAACTAATAAAGTAAAATCACCAAATGATTGGCAAAATCTTAGACACTATTGGCTCTTTATTTGTTTATAGGAGTGAGTCTAAAAAAGAACAATATTATCGCCGCTTAAATTATTTGTCATGCAGACAGTTATGGCCCCTCGCCGGAACAAAGACCCATTATAAAAAAGCCACCTTAATTAAGATGGCTCTTGAGAATAAATTTCCGCAGTCCTAACGACTTGAAGCTGCTTTTTCGGTTTAACGGTTTTAAATACTGTCTTACCAATAACAGCAGCGACAGCAGTTGTAAGAGTAGAGATTAATGCAATATTCATTTTTCTATTTTAACGGGTTTTCCTTTTGGTACTGCTAAACCTTTTAAAACTACATATCTTTGACCAAGCATCCCTCTTTCGTTTTTATATAAAAAATTTCTAAACACTGCAAGTGTTACTCCAGCCTTTTCAGCCCATTCCGTTTGATCATTAATAAAGACATTATGCTTTTCATTTTGCTCTGTATCTAGCAAAGTCCATCGAGGAGTATAAGACTCCTCAACTTCTGGATTTGTTGGTGGAACATCTTCTGTGAACGATTTAATCCACCAAACAACAATGCCCGACGATCCATAGCTTGTGTAGGAGATTAAGCCGTTTTCACTTAACCTCACAAGACTCATATTTAGATTGGACCTTTCAATTTTAAAAAGGTCAGCAACCTCTCCGATTGAATACCAGCCACATCCAATCGCCTTAAAGCATAAAAAGTTAAGAGTGTCGATGTTGCTGTTTGTTGTCCGAACTGCTGCTATTAATTCGGTTTCTTTATTGGGTTTCATCTTGACCTCTTAAAATGGAATTTCATCTGTTTCAGGTTTTAACGGAGAGCTTTCCCAAGTCATGGGAACCTCTACATTTTGAAGTGTCTCCGTTGCTGAAGATGACTGGACTTCTACCGTTTGTCGCCTTGCTGGTTCTTGTTGTTGAGTGGTTGTTTGTGGCTCAAAGAATCGTTCTACTCGACCATATTTAAGAACAACTTTTAATCCGGGAGTTCCGTCCCTTTTTTGAAATTGCTCTATATCAACTGTCCCCGTAACATAAACGCTTTCTCCCTTTTTATAATTATCAACGGCATAAAGAGCTTGCTCGTTCCATAGGTCAACTTGAACCCATAGGGTTTCTTGACTCTTCGGTCTTCTAACAGCAATTGGAATTTCAAGCTTGCTTTTGCCATTGTCAAAACTTCTAAGCTCTTTAATTGCTCCAATGCGTCCTGTTAGGTGTCCAGTAAATGACATGATTAAAAAAAATTAGTAATTGGATAATTAAGCAAAAGGATCAAAGTCCTCTTGAGTTTCTGGAGGTTCTTCTTCTCTGACTATTTTTAAATCAGCCTCCAAGACCTCTTTGTTTTTTTTGTCTAACTTAATAGCCTCTTCTACTTTTTTAGCCCCTTCCATTAATTCAGAATTTAAGCTTGCAACAGTAGAACCCGTCTCAACTTCATTAACTCGCTTCATTGGTTGAATGTCCACCATCTCATCCGAGGAAGGGAATCCCATTAACACCTCTGGACAATGAGAACGAATTAACCAAACTGCCGATCTATAACGAAGCATCTGTTCTGGCATGGTTTTATATTTTGGATTTTTTGTCCAACCTTCTGCTTTAGCAATTTCCATCGAGACAGTGTTGCCCACAATCTCGCCAGTCGCTTTGATTGTTGCTTTTGCTGTTACTGCTAATGAATCGCCTTTTCCTTTTACAGTCCAAGTAATAGGGCCATTAAAAGGTCCACGCTCGTTAGCAAGACCAATAGCAAAGGAAGCGGAAAATCCCGGACGACCATGAATGATTTGAATATTTTGTAAGGCCAGCAACGGGTTCACCCCTAGCTGTTGAGCCATCATTAAAGCAACCATGCAATCTTCTGGCTTGCTTTGAAAAGTCTCTGGAACCATTTTGCTTTTAGAAAAAGCAGTTGCTACCCGCCATGTATGCTCGAAAGCATTTGTATTCGTTAGAAAGCTATTGTCGCCTTCTGTTGTTGTAATTGAATTGGAATCAGTCATTGCACCATTTTGGAAGATCAATTGTTTCTATGGCCTCGCTATATCCGGGCCAGTGGTTTTTCTTTCTACATTCAGAAAGGTTTAAAAGGTTACTATCTGCAGCCCTTACACCTGCGGCAATAACAGCAGCCGAGGCTTGATAAACAGCAACAAGATATGGAGGTTTCTTTTCTACGGCAATAAAGACAAATTCTTCAGCCCCTTCAAGTCCTCTTAAATACCAAGCCGCTTGAACGTGGTAGCGAAATTTAGCAAGAGAATTTTGAAACCCTCTTGGACTAGCGTCTTCCGTAGTTTTCACATCCACAATCAATTTCTTGTTTTTGGTGTGAAAGTCTGGACGACACTTACAACGCTCGCCAGTTTCTTCGTCTGTCCATGTATAAGACTGCTCAACAACCCCTTCTTGATTAAGAATTAAATTGGCGGCCCTATGGTTATGAACACTCTCAACCATTTCTGAAAGAGTATTAAAGTCATCAGAGGAAATAATGGTTTTATTTTTTCCCTGTTTTTCAAACTCATCCCAGTAAGCAATCGCTTCTAATGTCGCTGCCGAGGGTTTCTTAGCATTGCGTTGAATTAATGTTGGCTTCTTTGGGGCAGAAGGTTCAACAGTTAAAAACTCACTAGAAAACCCATTAGGTTCAAGCAGTAAGGAATGAAAAGCAGATCCAATAATCATTGCTTTCGTTTGTTCCTGTGGGAGTCTGTCTGGACTTAAACGCTTAAGAAAATAATGTCTTGGACTTTTATCAAAAGTATCCAAGTCACTTTTAGAAACGTAGTCATCCAGAGCGTGATACTGCTCGTTAGACATCGGGGCTAGTGTTTCCCGTTCAATAGGCATACAAAGTAAATTCCTCGTTCTGTACTTTTACACCATAACAACGAGTTTAAAAGATAAACAGGTTTACAACAATATGTAACGCACTTATTACAAGCCCTCTGTTTTAATTGTATATTAAATACATCAACCGATAACCCTTTTAAATGAACTTCATTACAGGCAAAACCTACTCAGTTTCTTCAGTTTGTGACCACAACTGTATCTGGGAGTACAAGGTAGAAAAAAGAACAGAAAAGTCTGTTTGGCTTACACCTTTGAATGGACACCAAAAAGCAGACGGTACTATTCGTAGAACAATCAAAAAATACAACGGAGAAGAAATGGTTTATCCAATGGGCCATTACTCAATGTGTCCTGTTCTTTCAGCAGGTTAAGCACAATGAAAAACGAACAAGCAAAACACGACGCATGGCTTAGGGGTGAATATGAATACACACCCGAAGAAATAAAAGAAATGCAGAAAAACAAAAACCCGTCTTCCAGACCAGAAGGAACAATTTTTCATCTAGAGGATGGCTATGAATTGCTTGGCCCTAATGCTGAAGTTTTTGAACGGGTTGTAATGACGGGATTAAAAGAGGCTAACTTAAGCCCTTTTGATTTTTACCCCTTTGTTGCTCTTCACCCTGAGCATCCTGAGCGTGGATATGGTTTTGGCATTTGTCAACTCAAACCACCCAAGAACGAAAAATACAAGAAAAGATGGTGTAAAGCCTTGGAAACTGTTGTTGTGATGTATGAACATGGAATTGAATGGAACCTTATTGACTCGGAAGCAGTGCTTGTATGCGATGAAGAAAAAGAACAATATGCCTACATGATTGGCGTTCTAATTTTGACCCATATCATGACCAAAAATCCTATTTATCCACCCACCTGCCCCGACTGCGAAAAAGAAAACTGCTGCTCGTGATATTACAAAGTGTAACGCTTAGATTACATTAGGTCTGTTTATAATATATACTAAGTACATGCAGGTCCGATACCTGCTGTGTACCTCGAAAACTTAAAACCATGACAACAGCCGTGAAGGTTCCTTCTAACGCTGGAACAAGAGCCGTTCTTTATACAAAGAACCAAGCACTTCAATCCACCAATGAAGGTCTAAGCCGCAGGGTTACAAATTTAGAGCAGGAAGTAACCGTCTTGTTCGCTATCGCTGCTGGTTTAGCTGTTACCGCCGTTCTTTTTTAATTATGGATCTTAAAGACTGCCAGACTTGGCTCGAAGACAGAAATTACAGGTTGATCTCCAGACTTACTTACGAAAGTTGTAAATCAGCTTATCAAGAGTACGAAGTGATCACCCCAGACTTCTGGTCTAAAAGGTTCAAGGAAAAGGACTTGCTCGAATGGGTCAGCAAGGAAGCTCACGAACAGGAAACCAAGTATGTGAACTTTATGAACTCAATGGCCTAATTAATAGCCCCCTCTAATCAGGGGGCTTTTTTTGCTTTGTAAAGAAAAAGTAACAAACAGATTACAACCCCTGTTTATGGTTTATATTAAGTACATACCAAACGGGAAAGAAAATGACTCCTTCAACTTCACTTCAAACTATCAAGTGTGCAAACGGTTTCACTTATACAGTTCTTTCAGCAAAGACCTACAACCACAAAGGGAGCGAAAGAGTTGTATTTACTTGCCGTAAGCCTAGAGGCAAAGTTCTTTTCAATATCGTTGGATATGAGAACGGAACCTTCTCCACAGCCGCTTAATTGCGGCTTCCTCGCCCCCTTTACCTTTTTCCCTCCATGACTGCAACAGAATACGCTACACCTGAAAACTTCCAAACATGGGAGAAGCAAGCGAAGACCATGAGCGAGTCAGAATTGCTTTTTGTTATCAACGATTGCCGCAGGGCAGAGGAGGCGATGAGAGGTTGGAATTCTGTCAAAGAAGGTTTTTATTCTGATCAAGCTTCAACCTATGGAATGGAGCTTCAAAGAAGGAGGGGCTAATGTTAAATAAATGTAACAAACAAGTTACAGGGGTTGTTTTGCGTATATACTAAGTACATAAGCAAGCAACCCCAATGAGCAACTACTACACAACCCAGATCAAGGACATGGTTCAAGGATACGGTTTTGAAGCAGAAGCAGAAACAAAAATCGCTGACTGCGGTGGCAACGAAGCCCAGCTTAAGACCCTTTACAATGAAGTTCTTGAAATGGTTTATGGAGATGACGGTTTAAACGGTTATTAAACAACTAACCCCGAAAGGGGTTTTTTATTACAGGTCTGTAACAAACACATTACAAGTCCCTGTTTCTTTTATATACTAAGTACATAAGCAACAAAGCCCGATGACCCCAACCACTGAAACACTTCTAAACCAACTAGGAGGAGCAAACAAAATCGCAGCAATGACTGGAGCTCAAATCGTTACTGACGATAAAAACAACGGAGTCCACATTGTTTTCGGAAAGCAAGTTGGTAAAGCAGGTCACAAGCTAACTCACTTGGTTATCAACTACAACCAAGCTTCTGATCTTTACGACCTTAAAGCTTTAAAGATGAATAAGAAAACTTTTGAAATGACTGAAGTAAAGACATTGAACGGTCTTTATGGAGATCAAATCAAAACAATCTCAGAAGACTTAACTGGCCTCTACTTTACTTTTTAAAACCATGAAATTTCTTACTTTTCTTGCTTTCGGTTCTGTCTTATTTTGGGGGGTGAATACCTCCCTCTCAGACATGACCCGCCACGATTGTGAGGTCAATGAAATCCAACTAGCTTGCGAGGCTTTAAAAAAATAATGGACATCACAAAAATCCCCAACGATATTCCAGTCAATTTATTTCCAATTCAAATACTAAAAAGCCTTTCCGTTTCTGATTGGTCGGGATTGGCATTTAGAAGGGGCTGGACAAATGAACAGCTAGGGAAGGAGATTGTTAGAGCCGGAAAAATACTTTTTGAAAGGGAGCAAGAAATTTGACTTATCACACCTGTGTCACGTCTGAGAACGTCCCCCCACGTTTAAAACTACATCTGTTCTGGGTTTGTCTCCCAAACCAAAAAGGAAAGGATATGCGTTACTCTGGACGGTCTAAAGAAGAAGCTTTTAAGCAAGCGAAAGCAAACAACCCAACAGCAAACATTCTCTGGAAAAAAGAACTTTAAAAAAGATGCCATCACCTAAATTCAATGTCAACGATCAAGTCAATAAAAAAAGGAACACAGGCGTTTTCCTTAAAACTGAACCTACTGTTGGAACTATCATTAAGGTTATAGAAAAACACAACGTAAGGAACCGCATTTGCTATTACTACGGTGTTAAATGGCCTGACGGTAGAAGGTCAGAGCACGCACAACACATACTGACTCCAGCTCCATGAAAAGAAAAGACGCAGAAGCCCAAATCGAATTTTATAAGAATTGGGAGCCTACTCAAGAAATGTATGACGAGGCCGCTAACCACAAAACAGGCTTAAAAAGATTTCAGTTGATGTGGCAATTAGTCCATAAGATGAACCACCAAAGAGGGGAAATGGGCATCTTAAAAATTAATTGCCTGTATTCAGAAAAAAGCTACAGGTCAACGACAGGCCAACTAATACCTATAAACCCAACAAGAAGAAATAAAGAATATTACTGCAATGGACTAGGGCAAATAGAAATAAAAGAATGAACCAAACTTACTCAGCGTGTCCTGAATGTGGGAACACTAGGACTAGAGTCGTATGCACTAAACGTGATCCTGATGGAGTTATTATGAGGCGTAGACATTGTTTAATTTGCGAACATCGTTGGTACACAATGCAGTACCCAGAAGTCGCAATAAACAATAATGAAATTAAATGGGTAGGGAAAAATGGTCGTAATGCAAAATTCTGTCCTTCTACTTAAGCCTGAAAAATCTTTGTACGAAATTAGGAGGATTTATTTCTTTGGCTACAAGTCTTCCTTGTAACTTTGCTATTTGTTCTAAGCAATTAGCAATAAAATAGCTTTGATGTAAATTTTGACGCTGTAAAGCTATTGCATACTTACGCACATCGTCTATGTCGTGGTTTGCTTTTATCTCAAGCACTCTTTTTTCAATTATCAATTCCTCCTCTAATGTTGGTTTTGAAGCCAAAGCCTCAAGAAACGTAAGATCTACTGGTTTCATGCTTTTCTTTTATCTTTAGCAATAACCCTAATATTTTTTCTAGCAAGTTAGTTTTTTTTTTTACGGGTGTAGCACAAGCTAACTCTGATTTTAAAGAATGAATCTCTTTCAGACAACCAGCAATAAATCGAGACTGTTCATGGTTTTGTCTTGTCATGGCTTCTGCGTACCTTTTTAAATAATCAATATCCTGTGAAGCATTAACGGTTCGAATTTCTGTTTCCATTCTTAATTCTTCTTCTAATGTTGGAGTCATATTTTCAACTAATTCCATCAACATGGAAAATTCTGGAGGGATTTGAGACATGCTTTTCTTTTAGTTCTAGCAATCTTTTCTGCCAATTTCCATGCCTAGCTTGTTGCTTTCTTAGTTCTTTGCAATGAGGGCAGTTACACAATTCCGTCAAAGCTGTCGAGTTCATCTGCTTTAGCTGCTAATCCAGTATAGATCCCATGTTGAGGATGATCATATCTATGGCGACCATCAAGGATATACCAGCGTTCCATGTCTAATACCCTTTGACGGTCTTCTTCTAACCATTCTGTCTTGTAACCCATCATTGAAGCTTAAGAGTCCTGTTAGGCCATAGTCTAGCTTCTATAAAGTCAACGTCTTCTGAAACAAGACTGTTGTTACTTTGTTCTGTGGCTGATTCAAGTACCCAAAGGGTAAAGCGTTTCCCTTGCTCGCTGCTGAAAAATAATTTTTTCATTTGAAATATTCATGAGAATTGCTAAAGTATTTTTGTAATTTACTACTCACACAAGTAAGTTATTGAACACCTAAAGGGATTAGATTGTTCGCTATTAGACCCCTAGCTCGTAGAGGACGTTAGGGGTTTTTTAGTGACTATTGTCCACGCCAGTTTCTAGGTCTGTTGGAGTCAAGCCTAACTAATTCCTTGTCAATGGCATTGAGTCGGTGGAATATTTCCCTAATATCGCCTTGTCTTTTATTGGATCGGTTGCCTAAGACCATCAGCAACGCTGACAACATAGCACCAATGATAGCAGCAATAACTTCAGACATTTACGTTAGGCCATGTTCCTTGCTGTATCTTAATCCATTCCTTTTGTGCCTTTGCTACGTCAGGTTTTGATGCATCTGGATCGTTTAAAACACTCCATATCTCAATTCTGTTATTAATAGATTCAATAGTTATTCCATGAGCCTCGCATATTTCTTCCTTCTGTGCCTGAGAAAGGAATTTCATTACTTTTTATCCATTTATGTCTAATGTAGTTATGTTTTCTAGTTTTTCCGCATGGCCGAAACAAAAGCAGACGAACCGAAAAAGAAAAATCCTCTGCAAAAATTAAAAGAGGGCTTAGATGATAAGGAAGAACAGTTGCAAGTCTTGTCTACATTTGTGAGGCTTGGCGTTGTCGTCTGGAGTGGCTTTATCTTAACTTTAAACTATGTAGAATTGCCTGGTTTAGGTAAACAAGAAAGGATCGACCCGACTTTCATAGCAAGTGTTTTCACGGGCGCACTCGCAAGTTTTGGTTTAGAGACAGCAAAAAAAAGAGGTGATGGAACTTACAAAGCTGATGAAGAGAAAAAGAAGGCTCAGGGGGCAGGCTATGACAGTGGAGTGCCATATACTATTATTAGAGTTGAAACTCCAATAAAGCTTGTGCCTGATAAGCCTCGAATTGATCCTATTTCTGGCAAGGAAGTAGATCCACAGACAGGAAAACTAACGTGAAGGCAGCAATAGAAACCGTTAAAAATATTATTTCTCCAGAGCAAAACTGGAGTAAGTTTTTAATGAAAATCGTTGGCCTATCTGCTATTTCAGCAATAGGTCTAATTGGGTTTAAAGCTTATAATGAATCAAAGATTGTTGATGACGGAGGCGACAAGGAAATCAGCGTTCTCTTTGAAGAAGATCCAAATAAAAAGCTAAAAGTAGAATCTCTCTTAAATGGCATCCTTACCAAGAACAGAGATATAAGTTCTGTCTGGTTATATGACTGGCCTGACGCTAGGAATATTGTTCCTATCGCTAACTTCCCTAGGACCTCAGTTGATCCAGTTCCTACTGGCTATTGGATGCCAGGAGATGAACAGGTGATAGGGCATTTTGTATTAGCTCAATGCACCAAATTAGATAGAGCTTTTATTAATGTTGCTTGTCCTATTACAGGGAAGGAGGATGCTTGGGGAGTCTTAGTTGTTACCTATGAACAGGGGCCAGTTGATAAAATAGCTAATGTAACAGCAAAGAAAATCAGCGAAACACTGTATTTGCTGCCCGATTAAACATGAAACGCTTCCTTTTCCTTCTGCTATTAGCAGCTCCAGCTAACGCAGACATCAGCATTAAACACACTCAATCAGCCAGCTTGAAGGTGGATGGGGCAGCAGTTCAAGCGGTCAGAGTCCCGTCAACTTATGCGGTTTCGGGAAACAACATGAAAGTGACTACTGGAGAACACTTCGGCAAACTAACAGCAGGTTCTGCTACAGCAGCAGCAACACTTGATGTCGGTGTGTACGAGATGCATACTTCGGGCAGTAGCTTCAGTTTTGAAGAAAGCTGGATTCAAGGAGACGGAATTGCTGCAATTGGTCACGGAGTCGATGTCTCCGCTGGAGTCGTACCAGATATGCCGTCATACGGAAATACAATAGTGACCTCTGGAGGTGTAGCAGGGACTCTTGCAGGTACAGTCACAAGTGCAGGAATTTTGACAATAACCGCTGGAGGTGCTGGCACGACAGCTACTGGACAGTCTAGCTCAGAAATAAATGTTAAATAAACTACAGTGAGTAAAATATATAAGTTATTACTGCTTATATCCTTTGCAGGAACTAGCGTTTCTGCTGTTCCCGTCGTCCCCACATTTTCTACGGGAACACTAAGTTCCCGACAAGAAACTAAAACTGTAGTCACTGAATCCATCACCTCGGTAGATTATAGATCTGGCTACGAATACGTGGTCTCTGGTCATAATATCGAACCACTAAATACAAATACTATTTCACCTAAAGCTGTACTAAATGCACCTCAAACAGTTGATAACATCACATTTTCATGGACATCCGTAGATGTAACACCAGCAAACAAACCCGACTGGGGAATAAAAACGGCTGGCAACGCTTTTTCATTCACAGAAACACTAGCCAATCCTGGCCTTTCAAACGTAACAACAATCAACCGAACCACCACAACAGAATCCTTAGTGGAATCGGTATCTGTCTTTACTCAATAACATTTAGTCAGCCAGTATTTGCAAACGCTACAACAATAGCATCGCCTTCAGCTACCAGTCAGGGGTCAGTAATTAATCAGGGTATTCAGGTGCAAAGTGGAAGCTTTATGTTTCAAGAAGTAGGCGACGGAATCCGTTGCAGTGGAACGACTCTTACCATTAATCCATTCATCTCTAAAGTCAATACTTGGAAAGATCCATTTGAGCCAACGTACCAAGAAAATGTATATGACGACAGTACAGATGATAATGGTAATTTAATAAATCCAGGTGGAGTTTTATATACAAAACCAATTAGGACTGGTCAAGCTCGTAATAACTTAAGCTTCAATTACGGTATAACTGCAACCGTGGCAGTACCACTAGATCGCCGCATGACTAATAGATGCGTGGCAGCCATGAATACCCGTGTTAAATATTTAGAACAAGCTTATAAATCTAAAAAATTAGATTATGCTTTGGGACGTTTAAAAGTGTGTGCAGAGCAATTAAAACTCGGTGTTATGTATGCAAAAGACAGTCCTAGTTATGTTGTCTGTGAAGATGTGAGGCTTATAACTCCTCCCAATCAGTTAATAGACCACAGCCATAGTATTGAAGTAGGAGCTGCTACTAACGATTCAGGCGTTGATCCTTTCGCCTTTGAGATAAACTCTTCACAGGAGGCTTCTTCCCCCGAATAGCTAACAGCTTCTTTGTAATCTTCTTAGAAAAACTCTTAACTTGTCCCTTCAGTTGCTTTTGAACAAACTTAGCTATTGGCTGACCAATAACAGTCACACCAACTACCGATGTAATAGCAATAGCAGATGTATTAACAAGAACCGTAGGCTGTGGAGCGTAATTACCTGCAATCTCTATAGGGTTTAATCCTTCCCAAACAGTCTCACATTTACCTGTAAGGACATCTCTCTTCCATCCCTTGATTCTTGCAAGACCGCCTTTACCTAACGAACCAATAGGAGTTTTAGCAAGTGTGTCTAAAGGTGGGCAAGGCAGAATATCTGCAATAAACTCTCCATCAATAGTTGGAACTTTAAAATCTTGTTGCCCTACATTGGTATTTCCCTCCTTGTTATCTTTGCCATCCTTTTCTTCCACTTCCTTTCTCTTATTCCTTTTTGATTTCTTTGGCAAAACAGGAGGAACAATCTTTGGAGTTTCTTGTTTTATTTTCTCTTGTTGCTCAGGTTCAACAGTAGTAGCCCCGCCCCAATCAACAGCCATACTTTCAAGCGTTGGCATATTTCCATCACAGACATAAAAATTTCCACGCTCATCATTAGTCACTAGGTTTTTATTTTTTAAATTCCTAGCCCTTACACAGCCAGGCATCTGAATAACTGGAAAACCTATGTTTGCTGGTATTAAAGGCTCAGGTATAGAAATTATTGTTGTATCTATCGAAGCTTCAGGTATTTCTTGAACAGAAATATCTTCTATTTCCATTTAGCAGTCGTTCCATTGACCAGCAAGATCACTCGCAACATTTCCTACTTGCTTTCTAGCTTGTCCAAATACAAGACCTGCCAAAACGGGGCCGAGAATTGGGATTCCAGCAATTGCAGGTGTAACTTGAACTGATCCAGCATCAGCAATTAATTGTCCATTGGAGCGACCCTGAGCCATCTTTTCAATACAGGCAATCTGATCTGCTGAAAGTTTTCCGTCCTGTCCTTTCGGATAGATTGCAAATTGAGCTACGTCCTGTTTATGTGTATATCTCTTCTTAACCCCACCGTTAAACGTAGGCTTTGAATCATCAATGATTGTTGTGACTAGCTTTGGATCGTGTTGTTTACTATTAAACATCCACTCTTCAGCACCGTCAGGCTTGGTTTCGCTCCTGATTTGAATTGAGCTATAAGGAGTGCTAGAAAGTTTTGAAATATCAGGGATGCCACCGTCTTTTTTCGCCAGCATGTTTAAGCTCATAAAATTACTTGCTATCAAACCTGACGCAAGCAAAACGGTTGACAATCCATGAAATGATTTGATCTGAATCATTTAAAAGGAAGCACAGATCCTGTTGATGATGGAACGCTTATCTCTGGCATAGCTCCTTTAACAAGGGAAGGTAATTGCTTTTGCACTTCGCTCATTATGGATTCAGTTAATTTGCCACGTTGAAAATAAGCAAACGTACCACCAACTACCGCCACTACTAGAGCAGCGGTGTTGATATAGGTGAGTACTTTAATCATCCAAGTTCTTCTATGTTGGCTTCGACTAGTTCTGCAACTTTAGTATTCAATTTAACGTCAATCTCTTTGTACTCTTTTGCCTTCTCTTCCAATTGAAACTTAAGATCCTTAACTTCTTGTGTAAGTTGATTGCGATCAGCCATAAAAATAATACATTGCTTTCAAATTATAAACCTACTGTCTATCCCTGACCTGTTCGGCCAACACTAACGTTATTTCCTCTTAATACTCACCAGCTTTCCATTCATCGGTAGGTGGTGTAGTTGAATAATCAGGCCATGTCCATGTTTTCATCTCATCATCCCATGTATAAGTTCTACCATCATCAGTAGGGTGATTATTTACCCAACTTCCATCTACATATCTGTATTTACGAGCAAAGTAGTCTGAAGGTTTACTTACATTTGTGATTAATTCTGTATTTTCTGAAGTAGCCCACTGAATATTAAGAGTAACTGGATTGCCTACAGAAGTTAAATCTGATCCAACTGTTACAACTTCAGAATCCTCAAATAAATAATATGAGGTTTTAAAAGTTTTGTTGATTAAAGTTTTCATACTATTGAACTAATAAGACAGAGGATGATAAGGCTACGCCTACTGCTTTACCTGTGGAAGTCTTTGTTGTTGTCAAAGTAGGTGCAGTTTGCGCAGCATTAAAATCAAGATAATGCTTCTTACCTGTAGTCAATGTAACGCCATTTAAAGGGCTTGTTACAGTACCACCTGGCAAGACTACGTTAACATTGTTACCACTACTTGCTGCTGTTGCAAACCCTACAAAGCTTCCGTTATTAATTTCTTTAGGTGATACTGTTAGATATTCGGCAAATACTGGTCCATAATTACCACCTACCGATCCAGTTGTTAAATAAATTCCATCGTTATTTAATAGCTGTATTGGAGGCATACGATCCCACTGATAATAAACTCCAATAGATGGATTCCACGAATGGCCTGAGTTGTGACCACCTCCGTATGACGGAGCTGTAGAATAATCAACTGGCGTTGTCCAAGTAAACGTATTATTGGCTCCAAGAGTACCGTAAGAAGTACCAAGTGTTCTTGGATTTGGACTGTTTGAGTTCCAACGTAGTATTAATTTGTCTGCATTGGAATCCCAGAAACCATAAAGTCTTTCATCACAGTAAGGATATTGATGCAGGCTTGGGCTGCTGTCGTCTCTGTCATCAATAGTCAATGTGCCGTTGTAAGAGGTAAAAGTATATTCATATGCTGTTACCGTTACATTATTATTTTGACTGCCAGCACTGTCAGTTCTAGTACAACTTACCCAGAAAGTATCGCTATTGGTCGCACAGTAACCAGAATGTATCCCTACGTTAGAAGGCGCATAACCTAGTGCATTACTCGTACCATTACCACCATAGTAAGCACTACGAGTCCAAGCGTTAGAGTTGAATGTAGTCGAAGTTCCAAAATTCTGACCAGAACTCATGCTGCTACTCGCATTTAAACTAGGCGTTACCAAAAGTACAGCGATCATTTCGTTGTATGAATTTTGTTTGTAAGTTATTAAAAGTGGTTCATTCATGGCTCCATTCCCTTTATTCGCCAAAGTTATCGGACCAGCTGAGTCTGCATTATTAGTTAGACTGTCGAATTCAGAAGTTACTGGATAACTAGTGTTGGATGGCCAATAAATAAGGCCGTATCTAATTCTGTTATACATACCATCGATGACGGCCAAAACTGCATAACTTTGGTCCTTACATATCATGTGACCAGCAGGTTCGTTAATAGCGTATGAGTAAATCGACGAACCATTAACGGCATATCCACTGCCGCTAGTTGTTTGAAAAGTTAAACTTAGATTAGATGTATTTAGGTAGGCAGCATGATACGGTTCGTTATACCAACTTTGATAACGAGAAGCATGAATTATAAATCTACCAGTATGATCATTTGTTGTAAAACCATTTAAAGCGACAATAGTATTTCCACAAGCTCTACATTGATAGTTTGTAAATGAAGTTATGCTCCCCCAAGTAATAGTTCTATTACTTGAATCTGAATTAGTGTCTACTTTACCAACTCTATAATAACCATAATTAGACGATCCATTATCAGTCCATACACTAACTATGTAAGTTACACCGCTACGAATAGCGTATGCAGTACTGGTAAATTCACCAGGAGTAGTATTTTGATTGTTGTCCCATATTATTGAGTTATCAGAAGTATCATTAGCAAAGGTTGTACCAGTACCGACTACAACTTCTGTTGCATTACCGCTTGAGTCTATAGCTACGGCTGGTTTAGTAGCACCTATTGTATTTGTAGGAGTGAAATTTCTAGATGATGTCGATGGAAGGTTGGTTAGGTTTGAACCGTCTAGTGCTGGTAACGTTCCACCCGCCGTTATTTTAGATGCATCTACAGTTCCCCAGTCAGCCTTACCATCTGAATCTGCTACTAATACTTGTCCTGAAGTAGGTGCGCTACTTCTGCTTTTTAAGTAAAAGTGAATTCCTGGAATACGGAAGCTTGTTACAGAAGACCCACCAAGAGTTATTTGATTTTGTTGATAATTGTTTCCTATAAGTTCAGGAATAGCATCGTGACCAATACATATACTGCCATCCGCATTCATACAATCTGCATCTTCTCCAATAGCGATACAGCTTTCTCCATCTGTTGTAGCGTCTCCTGCTCTTGTTCCTATGAATATGCAATCAATCGAATAATCAATTGTTTTTCCTGATTCATATCCAATTGCTATATTTCTAGCTGCTGTATTGCCACTAATTTCAGCGGCCGCTTTATAACCAATACCTATGTTGTAATCACCACTTATGCCGTGACCCGACGCATATAAGGCTTCATATCCAATACCTATGTTGTAATCACCATCGCACGTATAAAGAGCTTTATACCCAACACCTACGTTATAATCTGCATTGTCTGTGTTATAACCTGATTCATGACCGAAGAAAGAATTATAGGCTGACGTATTTCTAAGTAGATTTCCTGAGTTGTAACCAACTACAGTATTACCGATACCTGCACCACTATTACCAAGTGAACTTGCGCCAATAGCAACGCTTTCAGAGGGAGCATAAAAACCTGCACCATTACCTATGCAAGTACTATAATTTCCTGAACCTATTGACCTACCTGCACTGCTTCCAAAACAAGTATTCCCTTCAGATGCAGTAGCACCGTATAAAGCTCTATAACCGTAGGCACAATTGTAATCACCAGTGTTAACGTCTGTTCCAGCTTGATAGCCTGTGAACGTGTTATACACAGAAGAGCTGGTTAGTGCCTCACCTGCTGCATAACCAACAACAGTGTTCCAATTTGAATCAGAACCAACTTTTATATTTGTTAAATTAGCTCCACTGACAGCAGGTAATGTTGATGGGAAACGATCTCCATGAACAGTTCCAGAAGTTAAATTACTTGCACTTAAATTGGAGAGATCAATTGGCTGCCAACTGTTATCGCCTCTCAAGAAAGTTGAACTTGAGGCAGTACCAGAAGTTCCTAATCTTGCTACAGCTATTTGTCCTGTGTGACTTGCCTTTCCTAAATCTAAATCCGTTATTGAAGCACCATTTCCAGCAACATTGGTCGCCAGCATTGTGCCTGTTACCATAATGCCAGTACTGGTTGATCTAAGTCTTTCTGAAGTACCGTGGAAGATAAAAACCCCTGAACTGTCAACAGTAATAACCCTTTGACTACTATTACTGCTATTCCAATAGCCCAGTTTTAGTTCGCCACCACTATTCGTAATGTTGAAAGCCGCATTTCCAGTAGCCGTTATATTTTTTGGGGATCCTGACGTACTTCCTGAAATCGTTATTTGGTCTGTACCTGTTCCAAAAACAGCCTTACTTTCAGCAGCAAATTCAAGAGCGTTATCTGACTTGTCCCAAAGAACGTTATAACTATCCCCTGTAAAAGTTACATCTGCTGTAAATGATGATGGTGCTGGAATGTTGGTTAAATTTGCACCGCTAATTGCTGGTAAAGCACCAGAAAGCTTAGACGAATCAAGAGTGCTATTACTTGTTAAAACAGAATAGAAAGTTGAACCGTCAGTAGTGAAATCAAGGTCATCTTTAATTCTTAATTCAGCGTTATCTGCAGCGTTCTTAATATTAAAACTGGCAGAAGTATTATTCCACTGAAGCCTTACCTTATGACTTGAGTTTCCGCTGTAGAAATCAAAATATGGTTCAGTAGAACCCCACAAAATCATTTTTTCGTCAGTAGTACCAGCTATCTCTAAAGTGCTTCCGTCATAAGTAAGATTTGCCTCACCTTCTAAAGTATTTGCCGTCCCAGAACCAGTAATAAGTCGATTATTTGCGTTGTTGTTGATTGTTGTTCCGCTAATACCCGTTAAATTTGAGCCATCACCATGAATTTCATTAACGTAAACATTTTTACCAGATAATTTACCGCCGGAACCAACATTTGCGTCTGTTAAAAGTGTGGCCCAGTTACTACCTTGATAAACCTCATAATCATTGGAGCCACTAGCAGGAAATCTTAATCCTTTATTACTACCTGCTTGCCAAAACCACATCTGGTTCTGGTAGTACTGTTGGTAATAAACCTGACTACCACTGGCGTTATAGACATCAACAACAACTGGAGAATCATGACCTTGGACTTTAATTTTAGTCGAACCACTATTATTTATCGTCAATTGACCCGTCAACGTTCCGCCAGTTAAAGGCAGCTTGGTTGAATCACTGGCAGTTGCCCAGGTGTTATCGCCTCTTAAGAAACTTGATGAGTTTGCCGTCCCAGAACTTCCTAAACGTCCTATTGGAACAGTGCCTGAACTTAAGTTCCCAGCATCAAGTGAACTAATAATAGATGAAGTGACATAGCCTGCGCCGTTGCTTAGCTGACTATTGCTTGTTGGTATTGTTGGCTTGTTTAATATTTCAGAATCCCCTGAACCATTCCAATCAGCTTTAACATTTACTTCGGCCCCTGAAGCAATACCGTCAAGCTTTGATTTGTCGCTGGCAGAAAGTAAACCAGCATTACTAGTCGTAACCTCTGGTAGCGTTACATTCGTACCAGTACTTGAGGCTAGTTCTCTTGAAGAGGCTGTATAACTTAAATCGGTTGTTCCTGTATTTGCATCAACGTAGGCTTTAATTGATTGTTGACTAGCTGCTTTCGTGGATGAATTACTAGCCATATTGTCCTCATCCAACAGATCAGATGAGATGGAATAGTTATTCGCTGAGGCGGCTATTCCGTTTAATTTATTGTGGTCCGCATCGGTAAAAACATTGCTATCACTTGCAGCTTCAACGGCTGCTCTAATCTCTGCGTTTGTTTGATCCCCAGTAGCTCCAGATTCAATGGCATCAAGCTTGTTTTTTAGGGCATCAGTAAAAGCGTTAGTATCTGATTCACCTTCATAAGCTGTCTTAATTTCTGCACCTGTCTGATCAGCAGTAGCACTTGCCTCTATTGCATTTAATTTATTGTGGTCCGCATCAGTGAAAGTGTTTGAATTTGAAGCCGCTTCAACTGCCGCTGCTATTTGATTTGCTGTAATAGCTCCAGTTTGAGAATTAATGCTAGTGACTGCATCAGTCGGAGTTCGTAGCAGAGTGAAATCTGCCATCGTTCCAGACGTTCCACTATTTCTGCAATATGTTTTTCCCTCATCAGTACGAACAACAATGTCACCTTCTTGGGTTGTCAGTGCTAATTGGGCTGATTGGTTAGCAGCTTCTTGAACAGTTGTTAAAGCTAAAGACGTTACAGAAAACTGTGTCCCAGATAATTGCAGCCCTGTTCCGGCTGTGTAAGTTGTATCAGAACTATTGGCATCAACGTATGCTTTTACACTCTGCTGACTAGGAACTTTAGTCGCTGAGTTGGATGCCATATTATCTTCATCAAGTAAATCAGAAGATATTGAATAGTTATTCGCAGACGCAGAAATACCGTCAAGCTTGTTTTTTAACGCATCAGTAAAAGCATTTGTGTCTGACTCACCTTCATAAGCTGTCTTAATTTCTGCACCAGTTTGATCTGCAGTAGCTGAAGTTTCTATTCCATCAAGCTTATTTTTTAACGCATCAGTTAAAGCATTAGTATCAGACTCTGCTTCATACGCTGTCTTAATCTCGGCCCCAGTTTGATCAGCCGTTGCACTGGCTTCTATTCCATCAAGTTTTGTTTTTAAAGTATTAGTAAAGTTGTTTTGACTAAGTTCTCCGTCTTGGATTGAATAAGTTGTATTTGTAGGAGTTCCCCAAGAAGTGTTTCCGTTAGCATCAGTTGTTAAATATTTACCATTTTGAATATCATCTGGGAATGTGATCGTATAACTTGCACCAGCACTATGAGCAGGTGACTTTATTTTTATGCCATGACTGTTTTGAGAACAATTAAGTTGAATCGTTCCATCATTGCTACTGCCATCACCTTTAATTTCTACAACACCTGAACCATGTGGATTCAGTTTTATATTTCTGTTACTTGCAGCCGTTTTTATTTCGCTTGTTTGAACGTCTAAGTCGCCGCCTAATTGTGGAGTTGTATCCCCAACAACGTCTGTAATTCCTACATTTGCACTTGAAGCAATACCATCAAGCTTATTTTTTAATGCATCAGTAAAAGCATTTGTATCACTTTCTGCTTCGTAAGCTGTTTTTATCTCTGCTCCTGTTTGGTCTGCTGTCGCATTAGCCTCAATACCATCAAGTTTTGTTTTATCCCCACTAGATTGTAAACCTGGATTTGTTGTGGTTGCTTCAGGCAAAGTAGCGTTTGTACCTGTGCTACTTGCTATCTCTCTTGTCCCTGGTGTGTAACTTAAATTAGTTGCTCCAGTATGAGCATCTACATAAGCTTTAATAGACTGTTGACTAGCTGCTTTTGTAGCAGAATCACTAGCCATATTATCTTCATCTAATAAATCAGACGAAATTGAATAATTATTGGCAGAGGCTTCAATGGCATTTAATTTATTGTGATCTGCATCTGTAAATACGTTGGAATCACTTGCTGCCTCTACTGCTGCTCTTATTTCAGCATCAGTTTGATCCGCTGTAGCACTACTTTCTATTCCATCAAGCTTTGTTTTTAACGCATCAGTGAAATTGTTTTTACTTAATTCACCGTCTTGGATCGAGTATGTAGTATTGGTATCAGGAGGAACAGCCCACTCCATCCCGTTAGAGGTGTAGCCAAGAAATTGATTCGTTCCACTAGGGGCTGCATGTATATCTAATTTTGCTTCTGCAATAGTGTCATCAGCTATTTTTGAATTTGTTACAGCACCGCTATCAATAGTCCATGTGTTGTTGCCTGATCCCGAAACTACGACATCCCCTTTATCTCCAGCCGTAATACCTACACCATCTTGACCAGCAGGACCAGTGGCTCCGGTATCTCCCCTTGGAATAGTGAAATCAAAAGTAGCAGCCGATGAACTTCCACTGTTGCTGATGCTGACACTTGATCCCGCTGAACCTGTGCTAACTGTTCCAACAGCTATAGTCGCAGCACTTCCAGTAGCTCCAGTTGGTCCAGTCGGACCTTGTACAATGCTCGTAGCACTTCCCCATGAACCACTAGCTTTAGGACCATAAAGATCATCATTGTTCGTATCAATATAAAAATCTCCGTCATTTCCAAGACCAGAAGCAGGTGCGCCTGACCCGTTTAACAAGGTTTTTCCATCAGCACCCGATGGTCCAGTATTACCTGTAGCTCCTGTCTCGCCTTGTATTCCTTGAATCCCCTGAGCTCCAGTAGCTCCAGTATCTCCTCTAGGAATTGTGAAGTTAAAAGTAGCAGCACTAGACGAACCACTGTTACTGACTGAAGCGTTTGTACCTGCGTTGCCTGTGGTTGTACTTCCTACCGCTATCGTAGCTGCTGTTCCTGTCGCACCTGTCTCACCCTGGATTCCCTGTGCCCCCGTTGATCCCGTTGGGCCTTGGATTCCCTGAGGTCCAGTAGCTCCTGTGTCTCCTCTTGGAATTGTAAAATCAAACGTCGCTGCACTAGACGAGCCACTGTTACTCACAGACGCATTGGAACCTGCGTTTCCTGTGGTAGTTGAACCTACTGCAATAGTCGCTGCTGTTCCTGTAGACCCTGTATCACCTTTGTCTCCAGTTCTTGCAAAAGTAATAATTACATCTTCACTTGCACTAAACGAAGTCGAACCAGAAACATAAGCACAAGTTACCTTGTGATAACCAGTGGCTTCAGTTGCTGCTGAAATAGTGAACAGTGCAAAATCATTAGTATCAGTTTTGTTTGATATTTTAAAATGACCCTTTATTGTCGAAGTCGAATCATCTATGGTTCGTAAAAACGACTGAATATCTGTTGCATCGTCATCGGTGTCATCTATGTATAAAGAGGTAGCCGATGAAATATTGGCATTGTTAAATCTAAGTTTGCCCGCACCAGGATCACTATCAACAGTAGAAGTATCAAATGTATAGTCAAAAGTCGCACCACCAAACGCACCAGTAGCACCTGTATTTCCTTGGATTCCCTGAATGCCTTGTGGCCCCTGCGCTCCTGTCGAGCCTGTATTCCCTGTATCTCCCTTCTCTCCTTGGATTCCCTGTGGCCCTGTGTTTCCTGTCGGTCCCTGAGTTCCTTGAGGTCCGGCAGGTCCCGTTGGCCCAGTCTCACCTGTCTCACCTTGTATTCCTTGAGCCCCTTGCGCTCCGGTTGCACCTGTTAATCCTGTATCTCCTTTTGGTATCGTAAAATTCAACACTGCTGCTGTTCCTGAACCAGTGTTGGTGACATCAGCGTTTGTTCCCTCATTCCCTGTTGATGTTGTACCAATAGCTACAGTGGCGGATCCTTCAACACCTGCTTCCCCTTGAGGACCTTGGGGACCTTGAGGACCTTGAGGTCCTTCAGTTGTAATTTTTACGACGGAGTTGGACATAAGAAGCTCTTAATTAACAGGGTGACAAGCAAAAATTAGGCTGTGTAACCTTCATCTATATAGATGATACCCTCTAGCCAATATTCTTTCAGCCCTGAAGGATTCGTCAACAAAACATCATATCGATACTCATCAAAATAAAGTTGAGATGTTTGAGTATCAGTCATTTTCCATGTAAATGTTCCTCCGGCACTGTTTGTAATAGTACAAGTAGCATCAGAAGCTTTAAGTCGTCTTTCTTTATCCCATACCTCGGAAGAGATACTATATCCATTTAGATTAACAGGATTATTATTTGAATCTTCAACAGTAATTATAAATGAATGATCTGACCTCCTTTGAATTGTCATGTCATGTCTTGTAGGTGCTATCGCCATTGTCCTAAAAGTTTTTTATATGTTAACAACACCTAGAACAATATCCGATATCTACAAATTCTTACCAACTAAGAACAACAATGATTCCAGGTTTACCCGCTTTCCCATATGCATCAGGGATTCCATTGGTATTACCTCCATTACTCCATGTGCCATTAGCCCCTGCACCTGGCCCCTTACCCCAAAAACTACCGCCTCCTGACGAGTTCATAGATACCAAGTCAAAACCAGTAGCAGTAGCACCTGTGTAATTATTAATCGTTTGAAATTCTGCTTTTTCACCACTGCAATTCACTTCACCATTAACGCCGTGCCCAGGCCATCCTGGTCGGCTCATTGCCTTTGCATCAGTAGAGCCAAGATAACCAACAGAAGAACCTGTACCTCGCTCACCCGTAAGAGTAAGACTGCCTGATCCAGTTCCTGTAGGGGAAAAAGTACTACTAATACCAATAGCACCATTGCCAATACCAGTGAGAGCATTTCCACCTGCTCCAACAACTGCCGTTGCCGACGAACCTAATTCAGCCAAGGTATACATTCTTATCGCCGTACCACCTCCACCTCCACCACTTGCGCCCCAATAGTTAGTACCTGTGCCTGACGTGCCATGAACAGTCACACTTGCGCCACCGCCTCCACCACCTGTGCAAATAACTAAAAACTGAGTTCTTCCTTCGGGAGGTGTATAGGTGTAAGTCCCTGCTGTTCCATAAACTGCCAAATGTGCGCC
>Ga0207993_1000206_pt1 | contig 24120 bp, 29 predicted proteins | sample ETN01SmetaG_2_FD_185791 | JGI IMG/M metagenome (GOLD analysis project Ga0207993, IMG submission 185791) | Marine microbial and viral communities from oxygen minimum zone, Eastern Pacific Ocean - ETNP2014F12-01SV265 (SPAdes) (version 2) | ecosystem: Environmental > Aquatic > Marine > Oceanic ...
CATTCTGGTACTCATATTTTAAATTCTAGTGCGGTCTGGGCTTTTAAAAGAAGTAGTATCAGGATTTGATTCGGGTTCTGTTTTTGGCCTCCTATCACAGTTTGCTAAGCATCTTGCTATGTTGATGATTATGCACTTAATGCAGCAGGTTTTCATTGCCATTAGACCCAAACAGTGGATGAAGAATGTTCTAGTATTGGCTGCGCCGTTGGCGGCTGGAACTTTCTTCCAGCTAGACATATTCCAGAAATCCTTGGGGGCCTTTTTTATATTCTGTGGTGGCGCAGCTTGTATCTATTTGGTCAATGACTCTTTTGATCGCAAGATGGACGCTCAGCACCCTGTGAAATCATTTCGCCCGATAGCATCGGGATCCTTGCCAATAGGGTTGGCGTTGGCGGTTTCTCTTTGTCTGGGGGCTCTTTCTATAGTATTTGCTTTTTTTTATGGACTTGCAGCAGGCCTGATAATTGCAACGTACCTTTCGATGAATATTCTTTACTCACTGTATGTAAAACGAATCGCTGTTCTTGAACTCCTATTTGTTGCCTCTGGGTTTGGGTTGCGGGCTGCTTTTGGTGGTGCCGCAACAGATACAGAACTTACAGTAGTTTTCCTTTTCGTGATTTCGTGCTTTTCGATTTTCTTGGCAGGGTCCAAAAGGCTTTCTGAGCTTATTTCACACGATATTGATTCACGACGCCATGTGCTTGATTGGTACTCCAACGTGTTTCTTCGTAATGCGATGATTGTGTCTTCATGTGGTGGGATAGTTGGATACTTGGTTTGGTTTGTGCAGAGTAGCAATATCAATTTATTTTTAGTGGTGATTTCGTTCATATCGCTGCTACTTGCCACCTTTCGCTTCTTTAAATTGGCTTTAGCTGGGAATGCTGAAGATCCAACGGCGCTGATTCTTCTTGATCCGTGCTTGAGGTTCATTGCTATTATGTGGGTTGGTAGCTTTTTGGGGTCCGTTTATGCCTAAGATGATTTCTCATAGTTGGGGAAATAACAAAAGGACCTTTGCTGAGCATCAAACACATTTTCAGATACCAAATGTGGCCGAAACTGTTGTGAACTCTCATTCTTCGGGCGTTATCCCCCGTGGAGCCGGACGAAGTTATGGGGATCAAGCATTAGTTTCGGATGGGTTAATGATCTCGCTCACACAGCAAGGTGATTCAATGGATTTAGAAGTCCACAATTCTGGCCTGGTCAGCGTTAAAGGAGACATGACAATAGGGGAACTTCTAGATGCGACTATGCCCCTTGGGTGGATCCTTCCCGCAATCCCCGGCTCTCAGCACATCACGATTGGTGGTGCGCTTGCGGCTGATGCTCATGGTAAAAATCATTGGCACCAATCGTCTATCGCTTCTTGTTGCCAGGAACTTAACGTAATGATCTCTGATGGCACAATTATCCGTTGTAATAGAGAAGTAGAAAAGCAGTTGTTTTGGGCAACGATAGGTGGATTAGGCCTAACGGGCTTAATAACTAGCGCAACCCTGCGTCTTCAGAGAATCGCTGGCACCTCTGTCCAAGTTCAAACAAGGACTTACAAGAACCTCTCATCACTCCTAAAGGGTTTTGAGGATGTAACTGCTTCAGAAGAATACGCTGTTGCATGGCTTGACCTTCTCACGTCACGTCAGCCTGGGAGAGGGGTTGTGAGGTCAGCGTCTATCTATCACCAAGGCCAAGCTATGGCGAGACCAAAACGCTTCAATCAAATTCATATCCCGAAACCACGAAATTTGAACGTGGTTTTGCCCCCAATTTGTAGATCACATAATAATTTGAAATATCTAATCTCTTCCAAAGCTAAGGACTTAAGAGTTACATCAATACAGAATTACCTTTTCCCTCTCGATAGAGTTCGCAACTGGAATCACCTTTACGGTAAATCTGGGCTTATCCAGTGGCAATTCATTCTGCCTGATAAAGAAACATCACTTCTGGAGGAAATAATTATGGGATTTAGCAAAACCAGTGCACTTCCTGCATTAGCCGTACTTAAAAGATGCGGTAAGGCTAGCGAAAGCTATTTGTCCTTCTGTTCTCCAGGGTGGACGTTAGCTATTGACCTGCCGGCTACCCAAGACTCATACCGCTATATTAATGAATTCAACTCACGGATCGCTTCCGCAGAGGGGCGCGTCAATTTAGCGAAAGACTCATGTGTTGATGCAGATCTCTTAGATAAGATGTATCCGAAACTCGCACATTGGAAAACCATACAGAAGCGATTTGACCCGCAGGGAATATGGCAAAGCGACCTTTCCCGACGATTATTACTTTGTAACTAATCTGTTAATTTAAAGGCGGCAAATCACCGAAATTGAGATCTAATCCCTTGTCGGGAACATGATCGTCAGCAAACTCGGCAATTTCAACGGTTGTCTTTTCTGGCTCGATAATCTCGCCTACTGCCAGCATCGCAGCACCTAGTATCACAGCGCCCGAACCTTTCGCTTTGGTTTCATCTAAATCGGACGCTATTTGATCATCTAATTCATCGGAATTCATAAACCAAGTTTGCCATAGCTATAGGGAAATACCTACCTAGAAAACGAGGAAGGTGTTAGACGTCACAAAGCATGCAAGAGGTCAGATGATTTAATACACTTGAGTCTGACAAGCGACCACTCCAAAGGAGTTTCTATGTTAATCGCCATAACTGGTGCGTCTGGCTTTATTGGATCAGCTCTCACATCTTTTTTAGAGAAAGATGGGCACAAAATTCTTTCTGTAAGTCGGAGCACGTCTGGAGATGTTTTATGGGACCCAACTTCGGGACAGATAGAAGCAGAAAAGCTCGAGGGGATTGATGCGGTCATCCATCTTGCTGGGGAAAATATTGCTTCAAGAAGGTGGACTGATAAACAGAAGCGCAGAATCCTTGATAGTCGGGTGGAAGGAACAAAACTATTGACAAAATCTATAGTGAATCTCTCAAATCCTCCTTCAGTCTTTTTAAGTGGATCTGCGATCGGGATCTATGGAAATCGAGGCGATGAAGAACTAGATGAAGACTCGTCAAGAGGCTCGGGTTTCTTATCTGACGTCGTAGATCACTGGGAGAAATCGACTGCGGAGGCTGAAGCGGCTGGAGTCCGTGTAACTCACCTTCGAACTGGATTAGTTCAATCCCCGAAGGATGGGATGATGAAGAAAACACTTCCCTTCTTTAAATTAGGCTTAGGGGGTAAATTAGGCTCTGGCTCACAGTTTTGGAGCTGGATTTCTCTTGAAGATGAGATACGGCTTATTTCGTGGTTATTAACTGTTGATCTCTCAGGACCCGTGAATTTGACTGCACCGAATCCGGTAACCAATCTAGAGTTCACTAAATCACTCGGTCGCGCTGTAAGCAGGCCAACTATTTTCCCGATACCGATGATTGGGCCCAAGTTACTCCTTGGTGGTGAGCTAGCTTCAAACTTGATTGAAACTAGCGCCCGAGTTATCCCTAAACGAGCATTGGAACATGGTTTTGAATTCCACCATTCTGATCTTGATGCATCGCTACCCGACATCCTCAAGCCGTAAAATGGTAAAGAAACAGTACTCTCAGAAGAGCATTTCCAGAAGTATTGAAGTCCCTTTTCCTCGTGGCCAAATTTTTGATGTAATCTCAAATCCCGAACTTCATTGCGAATTTGACGGATCTGGGTCAGTCAAAGGTCTCGTAATTGGAGGGCCGCTGAACGCTGTTGGCGATTCATTTAAAGCCAAGATGAAAATGTGGGGAATTAGATACCGTGTCAAAAGCACAGTGGTTGAATACGAGAGAGACCGTTTAATAGCATGGGCACATCTTGGCAAGCACCGATGGCGCTACGAACTTGATGATGTACCTGACGGCACACGAATAACTGAGACATTTGATTGGTCATTTTCGGTATTCCCTCGACTCATTGAAGTAGCTGGTTATCCCGAAAGCCACCCTGAAAACATTGAGCGGACGCTGGACCGCCTTGCAAATTTTTTGGCGGATAATGCACAAACGTAAAGTTGCTGTTTTTGATTTTGATGGGACGATTACGAAACGAGATACCTTTCTTCCTTTTTTACTTTCCTACGGATCGGGAAAGATTATCCGTTCAGCATTTAAGACAGCATTGCAAAGAAAAAAAGGGAATTTTAGAAACACACTAAAGGCAAATGCTCTCAGGGAAATATTTGCAGGGTATCCAATCGAGAGATTCCTCAACGATGGAATGGCTTATGCGGAGAGTCTTCACAATAAATTTCGGAAGGGCACTTTAGACCATATTGCCGGCCATAAAGCGCAAGGTCATATTCTGGTGATGGTAACTGCATCATTAGCTTCTTACACTCGCCCGATCGGGTCGCTATTGGGGTTTGATCATGTCATCGGAGTTGAACTAGAAGCAGAAGCGGAGTTTCTCACTGGCGAGATAAAGGGCAATAACGTACGAGGATCAGAAAAGGCGCGTTTATTAAAAGAATGGCTTGGTGAAGAGCAAGCGGAAATTTGGGGATACGGCAATTCTCGAGGAGATAGAGAAATGCTTGCAATGGCCGATCACCAGGTATGGGTAAGTTAGTTATTTAATTGCTATTGGGTTTACGGGTGATCCGATGCCGCCTACGAATGGTTGTGGGCTCGCTTCTAAAAGAAAATCCCACTTCCCGTCGTTTTGACAGTCGGTGCTTAATTCCTCCAAATCCCAATTCTGGCCCTGTGTCAAACCCATCATTACGAGGTTTATGCAGTGGATCGGCAAAATGGCACCCACCACTTTGGGGTCCCAGGGCATCACTTCAAACGTTATTGTGTCTGTGGCGACAGCTGCGATTTCACGGTCAAAGAAAAATTCAACAGCCCCCAGTCCGACACCTGGAAATCCAGGCATTGGTGAATTCTCTATTTGCGTTCCGCTTCCGTAGGCTACAACATCACCTCGTTTCGCTTTCGCCATCATGCCAGTGCGAAGCAACAGAATATCACCACTTCGCACTTCCACGCCCTGCCTCTTTTCTGCATTGAGACAATCCTCATAGCTAATTGCGTGACCTCCCGGAAGTTCCTCTAGGCCATAAAGAGAAGCGATATCAAGAAGGACCCCCCTGCTCGTAAGTGAGGTAATTTTCTCAATCCCGCAAACAGAAGCGCCATCATAGGTGATAGTTGAAGCATCTCTGCCCCCGTAGATTTTCCCATTCCAACTGGCATGACACAGGCCATCCCAGTGTGTTGCAGCCTGTAGCCCCATAGTTACAACGTCGTCAGATGTGCAAAATAACGTTGGGTCACCAATGACAGGTGTATTTAGCTGAATCATAGTGCGAAGCGGGTTAACTCTGCCTGGCATTGATCCAAGCTGTAGTCCCCCCTGCTGTTGGAGAGGAAATGCTAAAGAGAATCTTTTCCCGCTTTTAACGCATTTGGTAGCTTCTTTCACAACTTCATTGGTGATGAAATTGATGGTTCCTATTTCGTCGTCGTCTCCCCAACGACCCCAGTTTTTAACTTTCTCTCCTAGGTCAATTATCTCCTGCGGATACGGCATTACTAACCTCCCTTGCCGACAGAATTAGGCTAGTACGCAATGTAGGTTTGTGTCTAAGGAGATGCAATGTCCTTGGGGATTTGATCCCCGCTCCGCGCTGATTGTAGGTAACCTGCCTCAACAGCTAACTGATCAGCCATTTCATTCCAATAGTCCCCTGCATGAGCTTTAACCCATGTAAAAGTAACATCACGATCCAATACCTCCTCAATGAATGGCTCCCAAAGGTCTCGGTTAGCAACAGGTTTTCGCTGACTATTTTTCCAATTTCGCTTTAGCCACCCTTTCCACCACTCATCTCTGAAACAGTGAACGACGTAGGTTGAATCGCTCAGAATTTCAAGAGGTCCGGTGTTATCTTTAACTGCCGCCATAGCGGCTGTGATTTCCATACGCTGATTTGTTGTTTGCTCAGCGAAACCCGACGCAAAGCAGCCAGTCGTGGTTATCCATGCCCAACCACCCGGACCGGGGTTACCGCTACATGCGCCATCTGTATAAATTTGATTTCGCTCTGGCATTATGGCCCTCCATTTGTGAAAGAATGAGGTTCATTTTTTTGATACGCAACCCGTTCTATTCTGTCTAACCAACCGATCAAAACTGCTGTTGTTCTAGGGTCAAAGCGTAGACGGTGAGTTGCACCATCTATTATTCGAAGATCTGCGGATCCATGAGCATCTGCAAGCACTCGGGCATCAAATGAGGGAACAACTCGATCATCGGATCCATGCACGAGAAGTAACGGCTTCTCCCCCATTGCCTCGGCGGCTTCAATTGTTTGCATCAGACAAAGTTCATTGGTCCACCCCTCCAAATCGGTTGGAAATTTTGGATCACTGATTACTCCTACTTTCCTTGCATAGTTAAGAAGGTCTTCGGGTTCAGCAATCCAATCGTTGAAATCAGACGGCGGTGAAACCGCAGCCACACCAGCCAGAGTCTTACATTTACTAGCGGCATTAATTGCCATAGCTCCACCGGTTCCGAATCCTGCTGCATAAACAGAATCTATATTTTGCTCTTGGACTAAATAATTGGCGGCGCTGATTATGTCGTTTAGCCACCCCTGTAGAGAAAAGTTTCCTTGTGAACTTCCACACCCTCGGAAAGTAATAGCGAATACTGTCCATCCGAGTTGTTCAGAGATTAAATCTGCTAGGTCATAATATGATTTCGCAATATCGTGGTCGCCTGTAGACAAGGAAGGGAAGCCATGGCAAAGGATAAGTCCAGTTTCGTGACCCTTTGCTATCTTTTCAGGTTTCGATAGTCTTCCTATTAGTTCTAAGCCATCGGATTCGAAGCGAAGTATCACAGACTCTCTTTATACTTTCCGATGCCGATATCCCCTATTTCGGGCCTCTGGAAGAGTGTCGGGGCTAAAGACTAGATACATTTCTGACTCTATTAATTCGTTTATAATTTCTTCGTCGGTGATTTCGTCCAAGTCATATACTATTTGGTTTCGCTTGTCGCCTAGCCATCGAAAATGTTCAACACGTACAGGTCTTTTCATAAGTCCTCCATTTGTAATTGTAGGAAATCTATACCTTGTTTGGCGACTCTGGTAAATAAAAGATGGGGAAACTCGAAAGTTTCCCCATCTCACCTGGTTCACAAAGTCACGTTCCAAATTTTGGATCAGGTGGGACCGAACCTGACCGATTCTTTGCGGGTGACCAGTTTGAATTCACAAATGGTCCAGGGGCCGCTAATGGCTGGCCACCTCCAAGGTCCCAGAAAATTTACTACTCAGTTGGACCACCTCCTTTCGTTGGTACCCCAATCCTAATTCAATATTTAGCAACGAAGAAGTTTTCTAGCTAGCTTTCAGTGCTTTCAATTTCACCATATGTGACATCGCTTATTTCTTCGCCCACTACACCTAGCTCGAGGAAATATTCATTCACCAAATTGGTTACACAAACAATATCTAATGCGTCAAGTTCTAAATTCCGTTCATTAGCCTGCCGAAGCAACTGGTCTACTAATTCATCTTCATGAGCGAGAACAGTATCAATTGATTTTGATGCCTTCTCAGCAAGAAAATCAACGCTCCCATAACTTGCGATACCCCGTTGTCGCAGATAAGTCAGCTCAAGTTTTATTAGTGTTTCAACGTCAAGGTATGAAATTTTCCTTGTTATCTCCTCAGGTAAATTATCAGCTACGTAATCAGTTGCTTTGTCAATATCAAAAACGATCTGTTCGGGAGTGTTTCTAAGCCGAGCTGAAACCATGACCACGGCAAACCACGAAGGAATAATGACTATTATTGAAGCAATTACTATATAGGGCCACATCTTTATCTAACGTTAGCCGTTCGGCAGAATAACAAGTAATCTTTGAGTGGAGGAGCCATGTCAACATTACATTTTAAAGATTCCGAATTGGAGATTCATAAAGTTGTCGTAGGGCCAATGGATAATAACGTTTTTGTAATCCGTTGCAAGCAAACCGGAGAAGGCCTTCTTATCGATGCTGCTAATGAACATGAATTGCTCTTGGATCTCTGCAAACAACTTAATGTCCAAAGCGTCATCGAGACCCACGGGCATTGGGATCATATCCAAGCTGTTCCGCATGTAAGAGATGCAGGCTATTCAGTGCATGTAACGCAGGCAGATGCTCACATGCTTGAGAGCTACGATGAAATACTTGAAGACGAGTCAGTAATCAATGTAGGGAGGGTAAGGCTTGAAACAATCTTGACGCCCGGACACACTCCAGGTTCAATGTGCTTCAAAGTAAAAGATAAACCCATACTTTTTAGCGGGGATACCTTATTCCCTGGTGGACCAGGTGCAACCCAATTTGAGGGTGGTGATTTTGAAAAGATCATCGACTCGATTGAGAGGAGATTATTCACACTTGACAAAAGGACAGCTGTTTTGCCTGGCCATGGTGATAACACAACTATCGGAGATGAGCAGCCCCATTTAGATGAGTGGATTGATCGCGGCTGGTGAGCCAAATTTCACGGAGTTTTACGACTTGGTAAATAGTTAAGTCCCTTTCGGTAGGTAAGATAAAGTGTGGCCGAGCCTCTATTAGAAATAACTGACCTTTATATAACAGCTGAGGATGGAACCGAGATTCTCAATGGCGTAACTCTATTGATTAATGCGGGAGAAACTCACGCCCTTATGGGTCCTAACGGATGTGGGAAATCCACTCTTGCATCAACGCTCTTAGGCTCACCAGAATATGTCGTAACCAGAGGAACTATACGGTACAAAGGTCAGGACATTACCGAACTCGACTCATCAGAGCGAGGCAAATTAGGTATGTTTTTGGCATTCCAGTATCCACAGGAATTTCCAGGTGTTTCAGTGCTAAATTTTCTTCGCCAAACGGTTGAAGCACGTACTTCAAAAGAAATATCGATATTAAATCTTCGTAAACTCATGATGTCATGGATGGAAAAATTAGATATGGATTCGGCATTTGCAGACCGCTATTTGAACGAAGGGTTTTCCGGAGGGGAAAAGAAACGAAATGAGATTCTTCAGATGGCACTACTGGAACCAGATTTTGCAGTCCTTGATGAGACCGACTCCGGCTTGGATATAGACGCTCTACAGGTAGTCGCAAAAGGCGTTAACGAAATTCGTAAAGAAAGACCTGATATGGGAGTACTGACCATCACCCACTATCAGCGTTTACTTGATCACCTCCAGCCTGATCACGTCCATATTTTAGTAGACGGGAAAATAATTGAGTCTGGAGGATTTGAACTAGTAGAGAAATTGGATAGTCAGGGATACGAGGCATGGGTATGAGCCTAGATGTAGGGACAATCAAGAAAGACTTCCCTGTTCTCCAACGAAATATCAATGGAAAGCGGCTCATCTATCTTGATTCCGCAAACACATCGCAAAAACCGGCATCAGTTATGGATGCTATGGAAGATTATTACCGTAAATTTAATGCGAATGTTCATAGGGGATCGTATCAACTTGCCAATGAAGCAACGGCTATTCTTGAAGGAGCCAGAGATAATGTTCGAAACTTCATTAACGCAAATTCAACGAAAGAAGTTGTGTTCACCAAAAATGCTACCGAAGCGATGAATCTGATCTCTAACACTTGGGGACGAGAGAATCTCGCAAGTGGTGATGCGATTGTTTTAACGGAGCTAGAGCACCATGCAAACATTGTGCCATGGCAAATGCTCGCTGCCGAGAGGGGCTTTGAGATCAGGTGGATCAAGATTGACGATAACGGGCACCTTGATTTATCGGATTTTGGTCAGCTCATTGACGGTGCGAAACTTTTAAGCTTCGCTGCAATGTCGAACGTCCTTGGGACTTTTACCCCTGTAAAAGACCTTACGGAAAGAGCTCATGAACTAGGGCTGGTAGTTCACGCTGATGCAAGTCAATACACCCCCCATACCGGCACAGATGTTCAAGCTTTAGGGGTTGACTTCCTAACTTTCACTGGTCATAAATTACTTGGGCCCATGGGAATCGGAGTTCTTTGGGGAAAGGAAGACTTACTTGACTCTATGCCACCCTTCCTTGGTGGTGGAGAAATGATCCTTAACGTAACTAAAGAAGGTTTCTCAACGAATGAGTTACCCTGGAAGTTCGAAGCCGGAACGCCTATGGTTGCCGAGGCCGCTGGTTTAGGTGCTGCTATTGATTACCTATCTAATATTGGCATGAACGAAATCCGAAATCATGAAATTGAACTAACAGATTACGCTCTTGGAAAACTTACTTCGGAATTTGGCGAAACGATATCAATTTTTGGGCCCAAAGACGCAACAGAGCGTGGGGGCGTGATTTCCTTCACTTTTGACGGAGCTCACCCCCATGACATTTCGCAAGTTCTGGATGAAGAAAATATATGTATACGTGCAGGTCATCATTGTGCAAAACCGTTAATGCAAGTTTTGAACGTTGGAGCTACTTCTCGAGTGTCAATGTACTTGTATAACGACGAATCCGATATTGATGCCCTAGTTGCAGGATTACATAAAGTACGTAATCTTTTTACCCTATAGTTGGTTTGTAGCAATGTCCTCACTTGACGACCTTTACAGAGAAATCATCTTAGATCACTATCGGTCTCCAAGGAATCAAGGAGAACTTGCTCCACCTGCTCACCGCTGTGAGGGGTTCAATGCATTGTGTGGTGATGAGATCATTGTTTACGTTTCATTAATTGATGAAAAGATCAATGATATAAAGATTGGTGGGCAAGGGTGTTCAATTAGTCAAGCCTCTGCATCAATGATGACTGAGATCATAAAGGGCAAAAGCGTTTCCGAAGCTGAAGAAATTATCCATGCTTTTAAAGAGATGATGGATATCTATGAAAGTGAGTTATCTGGGGAAGAAGCTGGGCGTTCAACTTCTGATATTGATCTTGGCGACCTAGAAGCTCTTCAAGGGGTGGTCAAGTACCCGGTTAGAATAAAATGCGCAACACTTGCTTGGAACACCCTCACCCAGTCGTTTGATGAAATCCAGAATTTAAGTTAGTAGGTAGTTATTGATAGTTATTTCGGCTCGATTAGCGGTGCTGTTATGAATGATTCCAGCGAATTGAAAAAGTTCTCTACTAGCTGCTCATCGCCTTGGATAACAAAATTGCCTGCCGTTATAGTTTCGTTCAAAGTAGTTTGTCCACCAAGTATTTGAGATATCGACTTCCTGGTGGTGGTTATAGTCGCGTTAGCCTTATCGTCGCTTGTGTTTGGGTCGTGATAAATAGTTAAATTTTGGATGCCAAGCACATGGTCTTCTCCCAGGTCAGAAAAGTGCCAATTAATTCGAGACGGCCCAGAATCAAATTTTTCAGGGTCAAACCGTACACCAATCATGTCAAAGAGTTGATCAATTGTGATTGCATGAGCGATTTGTCGCCCCATTGATGCGGGTATACGCAGTGACCCATACCGTAGTTCTCGTGCTGCTGTGAGATATGCGTTTCTCCAGGTTCCTGATTCAGATTGGTAGCCTAGTTGTTCGAAAGCATCAGCTTGGAGGTTCCTTGCCTCGGCATTGTTGGGGTCAGCGAAAACTGCGTGGTTCATTACTTGCACTACCCAACGATAATCTCCTTCTTCAAAAGCCTTTGTAGCTTTCGTAATGAGCTCTGCGGTGCCTCCCATATATTCAACATACTTTTTCGCACTTTCAACTGGCGGTAAAGGATTGAGATTTGCTGGATTACCGTCATACCAGCCTAGATACTTTGTATAGACGGCTTTTGTATTATGTGAAACAGTTCCGTAGTAACCCTGCACGTGAGATTCATTTAGGAATTCATTTGGTAGTTGCAGCTTTTCAGCTATCTCGGTAGGGACGTATCCCATATTAGCTAGTCGCATTGTTTGATCATGCTGCCACCGATATACATCCCTTTGTAGGCATAGAAAGTCTTTTACATCATCTTTTCCAAATCTTGGCCAATGATGCGTTGCAAACATGGTGTCGGCGTATTCCCCCCAGAGTAAAAGAGCCTCATTAATATACTTGCTCCATGCAAGGGCATCTCGGGTTTGAGCACCGCGTATCGGATAGAGGTTATGCATAGTATGTGTGCAATTTTCGGCCATACAGAGAAGATTCTTTTCCGGGAAAAAGAAATTCATTTCTGATGGAGCTTCAGCGTCGGGAGTATTTTGAAATATCACTCGCAGACCGTCTATGTCTAGTTCTGTTCCTGTTTCGTAGACTGTTTCTGTGGGAGGTATGAGGTGTGAGGCTCCGAGTGGAAGCGATTGCCCTAAACCGATATCAACCTGACCTTGTGGCCATGCTGGTAGGAGCGGACCAAATTGATAATGTGCGCGACGAGCCATGATCGGTCCGGCAATGATATTTTCTTTAACTACTTCCTCCAGGAAGCCTTCAGGAGCAATGATCCGGACATTTCCTGCATCAACTTCCTCTTGAGTTGTAACCCCAAGAATGCCTCCAAAGTGGTCAAGGTGACTGTGAGTGTAGATGATTGTATGTACTGGTCGCTCACCTAATACATTATTTGCGAGGGCGAGACATGCTGCAGCCGTGGAACTCGTTGTGAGTGGGTCAATGATAAGCCACCCGTTAGAGGTTTCTATAAAGGTGATATTAGATATGTCATAGCCTCGGGCTTGCCAGACTCCTTCAGTAACTTCGAAGAGGCCATGAATGGCGTTGAGCTGTCCCTGTCGCCATAAGCCAGGGTGCACTGTTTCGGGTGATTGCTTTCCTTCGCGAAGAAAGTCATGTGAAGATGTGTCCCAGACAGCTCTTCCATCAAGTTCAATTCTACCTGTTTCGTGAGTAGCGATAAGGCCTTGTTGCGCTCGCCGAAAGTCACCGTCGTCGTCAAAATTAATGAGGGCAGCGGCATTTGAATTAGCGTCTTTGGTGTATTTAGTTGCCGTTTTAGCAAGTGGGTCTGTCATGTTTATCGTGTGCCCTTAATGTGAGATTCTGATTCTTTTCTACTCTGGTTGAGTTAAGATTAGTCCGCTTGTTGGCACTGCTGTACCTGCAGTTACAAGGACATTTTCAACATCTTTGACTTGGTTAACAGAAGTTCCTCGAATTTGTCTTACAGCTTCGGCTATTCCGTTCATCCCATGAATATAGGCTTCTCCTAATTGACCACCGTTGGTATTGATTGGAAGTTCACCGCCTATTTCGATATTGCCATTTTTGATGAAGTCTTTTGCTTCTCCTCGCTCACAGAATCCGAATTCTTCGAATTGTGGCAGAGCTAGCGGGGTAAAGTGGTCATAAATTGTTGCTGTCTGAATATTCTTTGGACCTAGACCACTTGCATCCCAAAGTTGCTTTGCTACTACACCCATTTCGGGTATTCCTGTGATGTCTTCTCGAAAGTAAGATTTCATCATATGTTGATCTTTAGCAACTCCTTGTGCTGCTGCCGCTATGACTGCCGGTTTTTGTTTGAGATCTTTTGCCTTCTCAAGAGTTGTAACAATAAGGGCTTGCCCACCGTCACTCTCTTGACAGCAATCGAGGAGGTGTAGTGGCTCAACTATAAATCGGCTGTTTTGGTGGTCTTCAAGTGTTATTGGTTTTTGGTAGAAGAATGCGGCAGGGTTGTTTGCTGCGTGTTTTCGGTCTGTTACCGCTATTGTTCCGAAGTCTTCGCTTGTTGCCCCGTATTGATGCATGTATCGAGTCGCATACATCGCTACCCATGAGGCCGGAGTAAGTAACCCGAATGGTGAGCTCCAGCTGAAGCTCACATCAAATGCTTCGGGGCTTTGATGACGTCCTTGGACTCCTGTTCCAAATCGGTGCCAAGATCTTTCATTGAACGCCCTGTATACGAGAACGTAGTCAGCGACACCTGAATCTACTGCCATTGCGGCTTGCTGAATAACACCTCCGGGTGCTCCGCCTCCATGGTGAATCATTGAAAAGAAGGTGAGTTCAGGTATTCCTAAATTTCTTGCGACCTCAATTTCAGTATTCTTTTCAGCACTGAAGACTGAAATTCCGTTAATGAGTGAGGGCTCTATTCCGGCATCTTCGCAAGCCTTTAAGCTGCATTCAGTTGCCAACTGCATTGGTGTTCGACCGGAGTTTTTTGAAAATTCTGTTGCCCCTATACCGACGATTGCTGTTTGCCTTGAAAATTTCATTGTTACCTCCTTTAAACAGGAAACCCTTCAATGCTTGCGAAGTCATATATTTGGGTGAGTGGTTCTTGCCCAGCTTTTATCACGAACGCTTTACCTGTCGAATTCCCTTGGGCTATCTCTAGCATTGCGTGTGCTACTTGTTCAGGGTTTAGTAAGTTTGGGTTATCAGATTCAAGACGCTCTAACCCGACGAGAGGTGTTGCTACTCCCCCTGGGCATATTGCGTTTATAGAGATCATTTGGGATTGGAGTGCGGGTGCAGTTCCGCGGACCCAACCTATAGCTGCATGTTTTGTAGCCGTATAATAGGGGTCGCGATTCCAAGCGGTAAGTCCGGCTATTGAGGCTGTCACTACAATGGACCCTCCACCACCACTAGTAAGATAAGGACTGGTTGCTATTGTTCCAAAAACTACTGCGTCGAAATTAATGGATCTTGTCTTGTGGTATTTGGCCTGTTCAAGATCATCGATCTTAAATTCAGTTCCTTGGAGTTCGATATCTCTTCCCAGAATTCCTGCGTTTAGGAACACATAATCTAATCTTCCGAATACTTCATTGGCGTGACTAGCTACTGATTGATTGAACTCTTCGTTGGCAATGTCTCCTACTATTGTTCCACACCCTGTATCGTCGCTGAGCGCATTGAGTTTGCTTGAGTTTATGTCTACGCCTAAGACGAGGTGGTTAGTATCTATTAAGTGGCGTGTTAAGGCAGCACCTATTCCCGAAGCTGCTCCCGTTACTATTGCAACTTTGCTTTCTTTTATTTCCCCCATCGTTTTGCCGTTTCTTCAATCCTTGCGCACATATAGAGATCCACTTCAGTTATACCACCGGCCTGATGGTTGGTGATTGAAATCTCAACTGTATTCCAACTATTAGACCAATCTGGATGGTGGTCAAGTTCTTCGGCAATTTTTGCAACTTCAGTCATGAAGGCAAAGGCTTCTGTAAACTCTTTGAAAACGAAAGTCTTGTTGAGGCTCTTTTCGGAAACGTCCCACGGTAGTGCTTTATATTTCCCTTTTAGTATGTCAGCCCTGGCAAGTACTTCTTTCCTGTCAGGCTGGGTCATGATCTAGAGACCCCCTAGTGATACTGAGGTTTCTAGTGAGGTGGTCCACTTTTCGTACCCTGTCTTCTCAAGTTCATGTGCAAGTTCGGCAGGTCCAGAATCAACGATCCGACCATTGACAAAGATATGAACATGGTCAGGCTTTAATTCTTCGAGGAGTCGACTGTAGTGAGTTATTACAAGCACACCTAGGTCGTCCTCTATTGTGGCTTTCTCTATTCGGCTACTTACAATTTTAAGGCCGTCTACATCTAGCCCTGAATCGAGTTCATCAAGAATTGCTATCTGTGGTTTGAGAGCGACTAGTTGTAAAGTTTCCATTCTTTTCTTTTCACCACCTGACATATCTGAGTTAACCCCGCGTGCCATATCGATCTTTTCAAGTCCTAGAAGGTCAGCTTCGTGTGAGATTAGTTCGTTGATGTTGGAAACATCTGATGATGATTCATTTAGTAGGTCCGGTAGCGTTACTCCATCGATTTCTACTGGGTATTGCATGGCTAAGAAAAGACCCAATTGTGCTCGTTGCCATGTGGGTTTATTAGTGATGTCCTCACCGTTAAGCGTAATGTTGCCTTGGGTTATCTCGTAACCTGGCCTTCCCATAAGAATATGTGCGAGTGTTGATTTGCCCGAACCGTTTGGCCCCATGAGCGCATGTACTTCCCCTGACAGTATTGTGAGATTGACTCCTGAAAGGATTTCTTTTTCCTCTGCTTTAGCATGTAGATCCGTGATGATTAGCTCGCTCATTGTTTCTCTTTCTTAGGAAGATGTATGTATACGTTTTCTCCATGTACTTCTGTTGGAAACGTGTCAAGAGCTCTTGTCGCTGGCAGGGTTAATGCCGCACCTGTTGATAGGCAAAATTGAGCACCATGCTTCCAGCACTCAATTGTTAGGTTCTCTGGATGCAGAGGTCCATCGGATAATGAATAGTTTGCATGTGTACACATGTCACTAACCACATAGACAGATTCATTGATTTTGGAAGCAGAAAGTTTCAAATCACCGATTTCTAATCGTGTAGCCTCCCCGCTTTTAAGTTCGTTTACCCCACAAAGTAGCTCCCATTCTTTTGCGGGTTTGGGGCCAGACTGCTGATTGGCAATGGCCACTAGAGACCTCCTGACTGCTGTTTCGCTAGTAGCATTTGGAGAATCGTATTGTTCACACTTTCAATGGGTAGCTTTTGCACTACTTCATTGAGGAATCCTTGAACAATTAGTTGGTCTACTGACTCTGTGGGGATTCCTCTACTCTCGAGGTAGAAACGTTGGTCGTCATCAACGGGACTTACTGTTGAAGCGTGGCTACAACGAACATCATTATTTTCAATTTCGAGATTGGGGACAGATTCAGCCCATGTATCTTCACTTAATTTTATTGTTCGATTGGTTTGGTAAGCATTTGTTCCAGACGCTTCTTTATGGACCTGAATAAGCCCTGTGTAAATTGATGATGCTTTGTCATCAAGCACACCCTTGAACAATAGATTACTTTGTGTATCTTTCCCTATGTGCTCTTGGTAGGTTCTGTAGTCAAGAATTTGATCCTCATCCCCTAGATATATGGCGGAAAGTGTTGCGGATGCTCCGCGGCCGGTGAGACGACACGTTGTTTCCATTCTTGAATAGGCTCCACCTAAACCGACAGTTGCACCATTGAACTCAGATTGTTTCCCCACGCTAATATCTAATCTTCCTAACTGCCAGATCTGCCTTTGGTTAGCTTGAATTTGTTGATACTTTACGTTTGCGTCATTTCCTATCTCTATTCGCGTTTCGGGTACTGAGAGTGCTTTGACTTCATCACTTTCAAAAATTTCGACAATCTGCACATGGGCACCATCTCCGACCGTTATGCATAGTTTAGGAAACGACATTCCGGAATCAGTAGAAGCTGAATTGAGGATAACAATTGGTTTCTTTATCTGCGCGAGCCTGGGGATTTCGATTATGACAGGATCTGGAGATAAGGCAGTGTTCAATTGAGCAAAGAAATCAGATGGAGTAGCGAAATTGAATGGCTCCAATTGTTGATTCAACTGTTTGACTTCGTAGTTATCTGAGCTGGCTTCGCTAATGAGGTGACCGTCTAATAGTTCGATGTAATTTGTGTGTTCGGGATTGCTGGTTTGTGAGGGAGGAAGAGTTACAGGTTTGTATGCATCGAGGGATAATTTATGAATAGGGCTGTATTTCCATTTTTCCTGTTGCCCTGTTGGGAATTTCAATTCTCCGGCAGTTGTTAAAGCTGACTTCCTTATTTCCTTAAGCCATTCTTCACCTTTGAGTGATTCTAATAGTTCGCTTTGATTCAATTTTTCCTCACATATGGGGACTTGCTAGCGCTCCTTAATCTTATCGGAAGCTACCTTAGCCTTGACAAGGATTCACGTAAGAGTGCACCTTTGCTGCTATTTATCTTTTTATTTTTGTAGGATTGCCTTATGTTACAGTTGGTGTGCATTGACGTTGATGGGACACTGATTGGTGAATCAGGTGAACCTACCAACGGTGTTTTGGATGCGATTATGCATGCCCGTTCTTTGGGGCAAACTCTGGCTCTTTCAACGGCTCGTGGCGCTATGGGTCCAACTGCCGATTACGCCTCATTGCTGAACCCTTATGGTTGGCATATTTTTCATGCGGGTGCATCACTTGTGCATACTGGAAGCGGTGAAATTATTGGAGAAGCTTTACCAAAAGATATCATCCGCATGGGGACGGAACTTTCTGGTATTCACGGATGGGCGCTTGAGTACTATTCTCCTGATGACTATCGGTCTCTAGACGACTCCCTAGCGGATCGGCCTCTCGCTGCCGCTCATTCTGAAATGTTGGGTTGTGACTTTAAAATTGGGGGCCCGTCAGATCTTGCCGAACCTATAGTACGAGTGCAGTTTGTTGTTAATGAATCGCAAGTTTCTGAGATTCTTGAATCGATGAGTGGTAAGGGAAATGTATCCGTCGCTACTTCCCCTGTTCTTGAGGGTGCAGCTTTCATATCAGTAACAAAAGAAGGCGTAAATAAAGGGTCTGCTATTTTAAGGATGTGCGAAATGTTATCTCTTGATGTGGCAGAGGTGATGATGGTAGGTGATGGGTTGAATGACCTTGATGCACTCGAAGTTGTAGGGCACTCTGTCGCAATGGGCAACGCCCATTCGGATCTTCTTGATTCCTGCGATTATGTGGTTGCTCCCGTGGGGCAGGATGGTTTGGTTGAGGCCCTTGAGCTTTCTTGGGGTATTTGAGATTAACCGACAGAACCTTCCATCTGGAGCTCAATTAGCCTGCTCCACTCAACCGCATATTCCATTGGAAGAGTTCGTGTAACGGGCTCAATAAAACCATTGACTATCATGCCGGTTGCTTGCTCTTCAGTGAGGCCTCTACTTGTTAGGTAGAAGAGTTGCTCGTCTGCAACCTTAGATACGGTAGCTTCATGACCAATTACAGCGTCTTTGGAACCGATTTCCATGTATGGGTAGGTATCGCTTATTGAATCTTCGTCAAGAATTAACGCATCGCATTGCACGTGGCTTTTGCACCCATGTGCATCATCTTCTACCCGGACTAGCCCGCGGTAGCTAGATCTACCGCCATCTTTTGAGATAGATTTTGAAACAATTTTTGAAGTGGTTTCCGGTGCTGCGTGGGTCATTTTTGCTCCGGCGTCTTGGTGTTGCCCTTCACCAGCGTATGCGACAGAAAGAACTTCACCTGATGCTTTTGGCCCAACCATAACGACTGCAGGATATTTCATTGTGAGGCGACTGCCGATATTTCCGTCAATCCATTCCATATGGCCTTCAGCCTCTACTACAGCCCGTTTTGTTACAAGGTTAAATACATTATTTGACCAATTCTGGATTGTTGTATAAGTGACTCGAGCAGATTCTTTAACAACAATTTCCACTACCGCAGAGTGGAGCGAGTCAGTGCTATAGACAGGTGCTGAACAACCTTCAATGTAATGCACTTTTGAGCCCTTGTCGGCAATGATCAAAGTTCGCTCAAATTGACCCATGTTTTCTGCATTGATCCTGAAGTATGCTTGCAAGGGCATTTCTACCTCGACTCCTTCAGGGACGTAGATAAACGAACCACCGGACCAAACTGCAGAGTTTAGAGCAGAGAATTTGTTGTCGTTTGAAGGGATAACTTTACCGAAGTACGCTCGAACGATTTCTGGGTATTCGCGCAAAGCGGTGTCCATGTCACAGAAAATGACACCTTGTCGTTCAAGGTCTTCACGATTTTTGTGATAGACAACCTCAGATTCATATTGTGCTGTTACCCCAGCTAAGTATTTTCTTTCAGCTTCAGGGATACCTAGCTTCTCATAGGTATCTTTGATTGACTCAGGGACATCTTCCCACTCGTCGACGACAGCTTCACTTGGTTTTATGTAGTAGTAGATGTCGTCAAAATAAATTTCAGACATATCCCCACCCCAATGGGGCATTGGCCTTTTTTCAAACTGTTTGAGTGACTTTACGCGGAAATCGCGCATCCAGTTTGGCTCCCCTTTCATCCATGAAATTTCTCGAACTAGGTCTTCGTTGAGGCCTTTTGTTGGCTTAAACACATAATCTTCATCATCGCTCCAGCCAAGTTGATATTTGCTGAGGTCAATTCCAGTGTTTGCTTGAGTCATGAGATACTTTCGGAGGTTTATCTTTCTTTATACTAGCTTTCCGCCAATAGTTTAGAAGAGTTGTTTACACATTTTAGTCTATTCTACGAAGTTCCTTAGTAAACCATTTTGCGCGTGAGACATATGACTCAACTCCTAAACGAATTTCGTCTTGATTTGCAAGACCTTCGCGTATTTTGGCTGGTATTCCTAAAGCCATCGCCCCAGGTGGAACGACAGTTCCTCCGGTGACTACAGCGTTTGCGCCCACAAGTGCACCAGATTGGACTCTTGCATCATGGAGAACGACTGATGCTGTTCCTACTAGTGCTCCATCTTCAATCGTGCAACCTTCAAGATGTGCGAGATGACCTATCGTGCAATTGTCTCCAATGGTTGTTGCGTAGATAGGTGTGGTGTGTATTACTGCACCGTCTTGAACGTTGCTTCGGTTGCCTACGCTTATGACTCCGTCATCGCCTCTGAGGACAGCGCAAGCCCAAACAGACGATTCTGAACCAATAGTTACGTTTCCTATTACAACTGCTTCTGGATGAATGTATGCAGACGAGTCTATCTCTGGCACCAAGTCACCTAAGGCGTAAATCGGCATCAATTCCCTCCTATATCTTCGTTAAACGAGCCGTAAGAACCACCAAGGAATAGGAGTGGACCGTCATCTTTTTCGGAAGCGCCGATGCCATGAACTTCCCCGATTACGATGTAATGGTCGCCAGCTTCATGCACATCACCTATTGAACAGTCAATCCATGCAACGCAGTCTTCAATGATCGGTGACCCGAGAGTACTTTCGCTCCATTGAATTGCTTCAAATGGATCTTTGTCTTTGTTGAAGAAGCTATTACTCAGGTCAAGTTGGTGCTCTCCTAGTACGTTCACACAGTATTTGCCTGTCTTCTTGATTCTTGACCAGGTTCCTGACTCTTTTGCAGGCATAAATTGGACTAGCGGGGGGTCAAGCGAAACGGAGCCGAAAGACCCTATAACCATAGCGAAGGGGCCTTGATCGTCTTTAGAGCTAACTAACGTGACGCCTGTTGGGTACTTGCCTAGTACCTTCCGAAAATCTCCTGGTTCTATGGCAGTATTTGACATAAGTAATCTCCATTTCTCTAGTTCTTAAGGTTAGACGCAACTCAGAGTTGTGTGTGGTAACTGTAGCGGCTCGTGTCAACCTTCTCTTTGAATCATCTCAGTATTTCAAGAAGCTTTGTAGTGCGTTAACAGCGATGTTAATGTGTTTTTTGTGAACGCTGACCTTGACATATTTAGTGATGGCTATGTCGCTTTTGTTAAGGAGGATTGTCCTACGTGCCTGTTGATTGAGCCAGTTTTGTCTAGATTGGCTGAGTCGGGTCAACTTAATGCAGTCTTTTCGCAAGACAACAAGGATTTTCCTGCGCTTGATATAACTATTGATGATTCGGACTTACGACTAAGTTTTCAACACGGTATAGAGACTGTCCCTTCGTTATTGAAATTTCAGGATGGGGTTGAGGTAGGAAGAATTGTTGGTTGGCTGAAAAGTGAATGGGAAAATTTCTGCGAGTCCACTGACCTTTGCTCTGAAAGCTTTCAAGATTTTAGCCCCGGCTGCGGATCCCTTAGCGTCAGTCCAGATCTACTCCCTTCGCTTGAAAAGAGATACGGATCGGGATTGGGTAGCCGTTTGGTTGAATTCGCAGCGGCAGAAGATGAGTTTGAAAGGATGTATGAATTAGGTTGGTCTGATGGGCTTCCCTTAGTTCCGCCAACATCTGAACGTGTGTTACGAATGCTAGATGGAACTACTAGATCATCCGATGAAATCCTTGCTTCGGTGCCTCCAAATCTCGTTGATCTTTCAATAGAAAAGATTGCTATCAATGCAGTCATGGCGGGTTGCAAACCGGAATATTTACCGATCGTCATATCCGCTTTGGAAGCTGTCTGCACGGATGAGTTCAATATGCATGGTTTACTGGCAACCACTATGCCAGTTGGGCCTGTTATGTTCGTAAATGGCCCAATCCGCAATGAGATTGGTATGAATTCTGGGATGAACCTACTTGGTCAGGGCAATCGTGCGAATAGTACAATAGGGAGAGCTGTTCAGTTGACGATCAGGAACGTCGGCGGTGGAAAGCCAGGAGGGGTGGATCGAGCTACTCATGGAAGCCCAGCAAAAGTAGGTTTGTGTTTCGCTGAAGACGAGGAAGGGTCACCATGGCCGTCTTATTCACAAAGTCAGGGATTCTCGTCCTCACAGAATACGGTAACGGTTTTCCCGGGTGAAGGACCTAGATTAATAACCGATCAATTGTCCCGATCCCCTGATGAGCTAGCACGAAGCCTCGCTATGGGGCTCATTTCTAATTGCCACCCCAAGATTGTTCTTGGCATGGATGCAATCTTGGTAATTAGCCCTGAACACGCAGCACGATTCGCGGATGCTGGTTGGTCGAAAGATGATCTAAATAGTGCAATAATCGAGCAATCTATTCGAAGCACTGACGATCTTATTCGAGGAGCAAACGGCATAGCCGAGGGCCTACCAGAGGATTTTGCAGGAATGGAACTCCCTAAATTTAGACCTGATGGCGGATTGATTATAGTCTTTGGTGGTGGTGGAGCAGGACTCTTCTCCACGAGTATCGCTGGCTGGCTTTCTGGTGACAAGGGAAGCAAATATACGACGAAGGAGATCGTAAAGTGACTGTTAAAGTCCTCAACCCCACATCTGAAGTGATCAGAGAGCCCGTTGCTAGCCCTGCACGACTTCAAACGTTAGATGGCTCTTCTATTGGTTTGCTTGATATTAGCAAGCCTAGAGGGAATGTTTTTCTAGACGCACTTGAGGAGTTGCTCATTCAGTCGGGAGCAGATGTAAAACGCTTCGTTAAACCAACCTTCACCAAACCGGCTCCCGTTGATTTGAGACATGAAATAGCGTCCCAGTGCGACGCTGTGATTGAAGCGCTCGCAGATTGAGGTAGCTGCACTACATGCAGTGTGCATGACATCACTGATCTTGAAAAACGAGGCATTCCCGGTGTGATAGTTGCGACTGAGCAGTTTATCACTGCGGCTGTTGATCAATCTGAGGCTTTAGCTTCTTCCCCCGCTTGCGTTTTTACATCTCACCCCATTCAGGATAGAACAGATGAAGAAATGATTGCGATTGCCAACAGCGTCTTCAAGCAAATAGTGTCGTCGCTGATCATATAGCTATTCTCTGTTTATTTAATAGTTGGTATAAGTTCCCTCGGCGTTTGATTTCAATAGTTGAGCACCCCACGAATGTTGCTAGTAGCGAGATTTCTTCCCATAAAGGCTTGGATATCGCTTCTCTATCAAATGAAGGTTCGCAGAAAGCGCCCAAAATTTCTAGTACACCCGTTTGTCGTCTGTTGGCTAGATCAACTCTGGCTACAATCTGGCCATTATGCATGAAAGGCATCACATAATAACCAAATTCTCGTTTTGATTTTGGTTTATATATCTCAAGCTTGTAATCAAAATTGAAGATTCTTCTTAGACGTTCACGGTTCCAAGTGATCGGGTCAAATGGAGACAGAACACAGGTCGGCGAAATTTGCTTTACGGTACCAAAATCACTTGGAGCGAAGGATTCCAGACCCCAACCTTCCACTGCCACTTTCCTAAGGAGTCCTTCTTCTACCAGTTCTGCGAGCAAGGTAGAGGTTTTTGCGGAACGGGTGCGAAAGTAGTCTTGAATGTCTCTTGCACTTGCAACACCCATTGCGCTCGCAGCCCAGAGGTAGAGTTCTTTTAGCGATTCATCTTCTGTTGGGCTTGGACGTGAGAGAACCTTAGAAGGGACAATATTGGTAATCAAGTCATATTTCTTTTCAAAATTTCTTCCTCGTCGAATTCCAACCTCTCCTATGCGGTATAGCCAATTTAAGGCGAGTTGACCAACAGATCGGCTGCCCCACCCTGATTGGTTTATATATCTCGGGTTATTCAAATGCTTTGCCTCTAGTGGTCCTCGCTGTTCAACTTCTTTAAGTACTGTTTTGACGTATTCGGGTTCTTCTTTAGCTACCTTGTATAGCCCTTTCCATGTGTCACCTCGTTTAGCGCGTTCTTTTATAAATCGAAAGAACGGCTCATTTTTAACCGGAGCGATGCTCGCTTCATGAGCCCATAGTTCGAACCATTGATCTTCCTTATATGCAATTTCTTCATAAAGGCTCATGTCGTAATTT
>Ga0207993_1000207_pt1 | contig 24062 bp, 23 predicted proteins | sample ETN01SmetaG_2_FD_185791 | JGI IMG/M metagenome (GOLD analysis project Ga0207993, IMG submission 185791) | Marine microbial and viral communities from oxygen minimum zone, Eastern Pacific Ocean - ETNP2014F12-01SV265 (SPAdes) (version 2) | ecosystem: Environmental > Aquatic > Marine > Oceanic ...
GTCCTCATTTAGAGTCGCTGGGTTGAAGAATTTATCACAGGCATTACATGATGGCATAAGATTTATTCGCGTCTAATTGCGAGGATCGCGACGTCATCTTCAATCGCTTCTCTTGAGAAGTCCCTTGCTGATTCTAAAAGTGTTTTCGCTAATACATCTGGTGCCATACCAGGGTCACGGGTGATATGTTGTGCGATTCTGTCTTCTCCGAAAAGGTCTTCACCGTTTCTTACTTCTGCAAGGCCATCCGTATACATAAGTATCATGTCGCCGGTTTCTAATGGGATTTCTCTACTGAGATATCTTGCATTGGGGTTTAGCATCAAGAGCGGCCCTGTGGCTTTTAAGGGACGCACTTCGCGTTCATGCCAGAGGAATGCAGCTGGGTGACCTGCTGATGCGAAACGTAAGGTTCCGGCTTCAGTGTCAAAGACAACTACTACGAGGGAAATGAATTCTTCTATTCTGTCTCCTCCTGCCATTTGCGCGTTGAGTTCCTCTAAGGCTTGAGCTGGGTCACGGAATTGTGCAAGGAATACTCGCAATAGGTATTTGGCTTGGAATGCTGTGATACTTGATTCAATACCATGCCCTGCTACGTCTCCTACGACTGCGACGAGTCTTGACTCTGAGACTTTGAAGAGGTCAAAGAAATCTCCTGCCATGAGTCCGGTTCCGGCTTGATAAATTCTTCCAACTTCAAAACCTGAGAAGTTAGGGAGTTCGTCTGGGGCAAGTCGCCCTGCCCAAGCTCGCGGGGCTAGTGTCTCTTGGTTTAATGCTTCTTCGGCTCTCTTTTCCATTTCGAAGCGTTCTTCGCTGAGTCTGGCTTCGCGCACTGCGTTGCGGTTGTAGATCAGGGTGAATAGTGCGGGGATGGCCAGTAGAGCGTATACGGCTACGATTGATAGCGAGTCGGTGAGTCCTACGATGAGTGATGCTGTGGCTAATAGTAGGTAGATCATTACAGCGTGGAGGTCACGGCGGTAATCTCCGCGAGTGAGTGCTATTGCTTTTCGCTGCGCTACCGAGTCCAATTCTTTCACGTCATGCAGATCGGTTTCTAATCTATCGAGAAGACGTAAGCGCAGTCGCGCTGATCGACTCCAGGCATAGGCAGCGCCTACGCTGAGGACAGCAAGACCGATAAGGAAGACTGCTTTCATACCCATAGGCTACCTGTGTTCTGCGTTCTAAGCCGTTTCTATGGACTTTGAACCACTTTTTCTCTACCTCTTTTAGTGTTAACGCAGGTCAGCGAGTTATTCGTTTCGGTTTCGTATACGAATTTTTATCGGTGTTGCCCCTAATCCGAGGTGTTCACGTAGCTGGTTTTCTAGATACCGTATGTACGTGCGAGGGAGTTTCTTGTTTACGAAGAGCGTGAACGTGGGCGGTTCGGTAGCTCCTTGAGTGGCGTACAGGACTCTGGCTCCGCCGGGTGCCGGATGCGCTGATTGTGCTTTACGGATGATGATATTTACTTTACGAGTAGGTACACGATGACTGTAGTTACTGATGGTCCCCGTCAATATCGGATACAAGCGATGGACTCCCTTACCTGATATGGCAGTTGTTTTCATGATGGGAGGGTCTCCCAGGAAGCCTAATTTTCGTTCAATTTGGAGTGTGAGCATTTCTCTTTCATCTGTGTCGACAAGTTCCCATTTGTTAAAGACGATAACGATTGGGCAGCCCGCCGCATCTATTCGTTCAGCTAAACGCTGGTCTTGATGAGTGACACCGATCGTTGAATCAATGACAAGGAGAGCTATGTGAGCCTTATCGATAGCATTGAGTGCTCGAACAAGTGAATAGTATTCCGTGTCCTCTGATATGCGCGCCTTTCGTCGCATACCAGCAGTATCAACAAATTTTATTGTTCCTATTTGTGTTTCCACAATCGTGTCAATAGCGTCTCGTGTTGTTCCGGCTTTGTCGTGGACGACAGCTCGTTCTTCACCTATGAGTTTGTTAAATAACGTTGATTTACCAACATTGGGTCGACCGACGATAGCAACCGCAACCACGTCCTCACTTTCAACCTCATCCTCAACTACTGAGTTATTCTCTAATTCTGGGATCGTGGCTATGACTAAGTCAAGAAGGTCAGCTGTTCCGCGCCCATGGAGTGCTGAGACTGGATTGGGTTCGCCTAACCCCATAGAAAGATACTCCCACATTCCAACTTCATGATTTTGGTCATCCACTTTATTTGCTGCGAGAAATGTGGGCTTTTCTCTACCACGAAGCATGTCTGCGATTAATGCATCTTCTACTGTTGGACTAACCCGAGCATCAACCACCAGTATTGTCACATCAGCTTGTTTGATTGCAAGCTCTGACTGTTTGCTGACTTTATCATCTATCCCTTTTTCACTTTTTGATTTGGGTAACCATCCGCCCGTATCAATCAGTGTGAATTCGCATCCAGCCCATGTAACGTCGAATTCGTTTCGGTCTCTAGTGACACCTGGTCGCTCTTCCACGATGGCTTCTCTCTTCCCGATGATACGGTTTACGAGCGTTGATTTTCCTACATTTGGCCTGCCCACAACGGCAACCGTTGGTTTATCCATAACCAACTCCAAGGGCTTTCTTAAGCGCTATTCCATCGGTGGCTATGATTTCAACTTGGCGTGGAAGGTCACTGGGCTCCATACCATCTAAGAATTTTCCTTGAGACAGGCAAACGTCAGGTAGCAGGTATCTATGCCCTTCTGGTTCCTTTGCAAGTGTTTGGGCAATATCTTCCCCTACCAGTAGTCCTGCTACTGCAACATTTCCACCAAAAAAATTATTCTTAACTGGAATGATCCTGATATCTGAGCTGTCCAACGATTTGATAAGCGGCTCAAGTGTTTGCGCCCCATACTCCCCTGTCAAAATTCCTATTGGGCTTTTCTTTTTCGTTCTGAACACAAGATTAGGCTCAGGGTTTCTGGTGGCTCTGTAACCTTCGGGGGGCGCCCCATCTACCCAAGCGAAAAATCCTGCTGCCGTGTTGGTTGGTTCATCAACTTCACCAGTGAATTCTCGTTCAAATGTCCTGACAATGCCTACACCATCTTCATACATGTCAAAGTTGTCATATTCACTTGTATCGGGAATCGGTCGTCCAGCTACTAAGTAATACTCATCAGCTGCGTGGACGATATTTCTCCCTATTTGACGCTTGATAATGTCCTGCCACTTTTCAACGATCTCAAGCACTTGAAGTGCTTCTACTTGTGTATGCGGACGCATTCGTTTCTCATGTGAATGTTTACTAACCCCTAAGGGCACAACGCATACCGACTTGAGTGATAAGTACCGTTCGTAGATTGTGCACAGAGTATCTTCAAGAATTAGACCGTCATTGATTTCCGGGCATACGACAACTTGACCGTGGACTTCAATGCCATGTCTCAAAAGTTCGTCAAGCCATCGCAAGCTTGGACCACCTCGGCGATTACGGAGCATCTCATTACGGACTTGGCTGTCGGTTGCGTGGATGCTCACGTTTAGAGGCGACAAGCCTTCTTCAACAACGCGTTCTAGATCAGCTTCTGTGAAACGGGTAAGTGTGGTGAAATTTCCATACAAGAATGAGAGCCGATAATCATCGTCTTTGAGGTATAGGCTTTTTCTCATGCCTTTCGGTAACTGATAGATAAAGCAGAATTCGCAATGATTGTCACATGTGCGGATTTGGTCAAAAACCGCTGAATGCACTTCCAACCCGAGCGGTTCTCCTGTCTGTTTCTGCACATAAATGTCCATGTCAATGCCACCTCTTCTGATGGATATATCAAGTTCAGGTTCATCTGTGAGGATTTGATACCGGATAACGTCTCGGAGGGATTCTCCGTTCATTGAGAGAATTTCGTCATCGACAATTAGGCCAGCATGATCTGCGGGTGAACTATCAAAGACATTTATCACTCGTGCTGAAGCCATACATAAAGGGTATTCGCCAAAAGAAGGGAAACGTGGAATAGAGGCATATGTGACCGAAATATCTCTGCTTTTCTGCAGAATTAGCTTCGCAATAAGCCACAATATGTATATGGCTATCTCAAAAGTTTTGCTTGCTGCTCCACGAGGATTCTGTGCAGGGGTTGAAATGGCTATCAAGGCGTTGACTTGGATGGTAAGAGCATTTCCCGGACCGGTATATTGCTACCACGAAATTGTGCACAATAAAATAGTCGTAGAACGATTTGAATCCCTTGGCGTTATCTTTATTGACGATATTGATGAGGTCCCTGTCGGGGCGCCCGTGATGCTGAGTGCACATGGATCTGCGCCGGATGTGGTCATGAAAGCGCGACAGGATGGGGGCTTTGTTGTTGATGCAGTATGCCCGTTGGTTACAAAGGTCCACCATGAAGTCAAAGTACGCTCACGTAAGGGGCATCAAATTATCTACATAGGGCACGAGGGTCATGAAGAAGCTGTAGGCACAATGGCAGTTGCGCCTTCATCTACCCATAGGGTGGAGTCAATAGCTGAGCTAAGTTCACTTCCAGACTTTGAAACTCCTGTTTCGCTTTTAGCTCAGACAACGCTCAGTCACCGGGATTGGTCCTCTATTCTATCGGCGGCAAAAGATCAGTTCCCTGAGCTATCGGTTCCTGGTCGCAGTGATTTGTGTTTCGCTACGACTAATCGGCAAGGGGCTTTGATGGATATAGCGGAACGGTGCGATAGTTTGATTGTTATTGGATCGTCCAACTCTTCAAACACTAGGGCACTAGAACGTTTAGCGAAGGAGGCCGGCTGTACCGATGTCCATAGGGTTAATCAAGCATCCGAGATACCGTTGCCACTTTCTGGAGTTGTTGGTGTAACAGCTGGCGCATCAGCGCCAGAAGAGTTGGTTCAGGAAGTGATTGATGTTCTTGCCCCAGTTAATGGTGTTGAGGAAATACATTACGTCACCGAAGAGGAATACTTTCCTCCGCCGCGAGAACTACGCACCTTAATTAACGCTGTTGGTTTTTTCGCTGCACTGGGCTTTACAGACTCGAAAACCAAATGCGAAGCCGAAGATCGTTTAATTGGTGCTTCGGAAGTTCTCCAAACCCTTAGTTAACTTCCGGGTTTGGGCATCCTGCTTTTCGCTGGGCTTCGTCAAAGAGTCCCTGAAGCGTCGTATGGAGTTTCTCTGAGTGCTCTCGAAGCTCGGATCGGCTAACTCGTTTTGCGCCTTCTTTCGGTTGGGGTGCAGGTATTGGGTCTCCGTAAATGATAACGATTTTGCGTGGCTTCGGTATGTAACTTCCTTTGGGCATTGAACGCTCAGATCCGCCGATACCAACTGGAAGTATCGGGGCGTTAGCTTTCGCAGAAAGCCATACAGCTCCGTCTAACATTGGCAAGACTTCTGGGCCTGACTTTCTCTCACCTTCAGGGAATACGGCAAGAGCTTTACCTTCCTTTAAAGCTTTTAATGACGCGTCTAGCGCTAATTTGTCAGCTACAGAGTCTCGGTCAAGAGGAATGATCCCACAACCGAGCAGAAACCACGCTGCGAATCTATTCGTCATCAATGACCCTTTCCCGAGATAATGCAGCTTGCGTTGAAAGAAAGCTCCCATCATGGGAACGTCTAGATTGCTCCTATGGACGGGTGAGACGATGACCGGGCCGTTCTTTGGTAATGCCTTTGAGTTCCGAACAAAAAGTCGGAAATAGAGGGAAAACGCAAATCTGGCTATGTACTTTACGAGGACGTAAGCGACAATTGATGATTTTGTTGGCCCTTTGTCAATTCTCTGCCTGGCATTGGATAGAGCTTCACCCATTGAAACTCCTCAGGACTTCTTCAGCTACTTCATCAAGGCTTTTGCCTGTTGTATCGACAATTATCGCATTCGCACTTACTGCTAGAGGTGAGTCTGCGCGTGAGCTATCAATTTCATCTCTTCCTTGAATTTCAGCAAGAATTTCCTCTATTGACCTTCCCGATTCAAGACTTCTTCGTCGTGCTCTCTCCCCTGGCGTAGCGGTCACATACACCTTTAGTTTTGCCCTTGGGAAGACGACAGACCCTATATCCCTTCCTTCAAGAACTCCTCCCCCTCTTTGACGAGCCCAACTTCTTTGAGCACGCCGAAGGACGGCTCGCACTCCTGGATTTGCCGCAACATGACTTACAACCGCATTAACTTCAGCGCTTCGTATCATTTCTGTTAAATCATTACCATTAACGAAAACTTGCTGCCCTTCAAAACTGATATCTGTTTTATCCGCTATTTCAGCTACTGCATGTAAATCCTTTGGATCAACGTTTGCAGATAGTGCTTCGGCAGCGACGCTACGGTACATGGCGCCAGTGTCGAGATATTCAAGTCGTAGCCTTTCGGCTAACAGTTTCGCTAAAGATGATTTACCGGAGCCTGCAGGACCATCTATGGCTAAGATATCTAGCTGCTCATCGCCTTCTAATCGAAGAGTATCAACATATTCAAAGAATTCTGGGCAGGTTTTAGCAACGCAGTTCGGTTCATCGATTGCGACTCCTTCGGAGAGCAGTCCTAGTACGGTAAATGCCATGGCGATTCTGTGATCATCGTACGAATGTACGATGTTCCCAATAGGTACACCTGGCTTGATGACAAATCCATCATCTTCAATGCTGGCGTCGATTCCTAGTTTCTGCAGTTCAGTGACTACAGCAGTAACCCGATCTGATTCTTTATGTTGTATGAAACCTATATCTGTTACTCGTACTGGGCTTGATGCGAATGGTGCGATGCTAGCAAGAGTAGGAGCAGTATCAGAGATGTTTTTCATCGAGACATCAATTCCAACCAAACGCGTTGGTCCAGTAACTTCAACGCTGTTGGGCCGTATCAAAGTTTGGGCTCCCATTTGCTCAAGGATCTCAACGAATTCAAGATCACCTTGAATTGAGTTTGACCCTATGCCATTGACAACCACTCGTCCTTTGCTAGCAGCTGCAGCTGCAAAAAAATAGGACGCTGTAGACGCATCTGTTTCAATTTCGTAGTCACGCCCTACATATCCTGTGGGGTGAACCGTGTAAGAATTTGGCTTGGAAGAATCAACTTGAGCACCGAAGGCTTTCATGATCTCAATTGTCATTTGTATATATGGGGTTGAAACTGCGTTTCCGTCAAGAGTGAGCGTAATTTTTTCTGGTAGGCATGGCCCAACTAGGAGAAGTGCCGATAGGTATTGGCTGGATGTTTCTCCACTGACGCTGATGTCCGTGACGGTGAGATTTGAGCCGTCAATAGTTAAAGGCAAATGACCCATTTCCCCATTGTGTGCTATTTCAACTCCCAATTCGTTTAAGGCTAAGAGAAGATCGTGTTGAGGACGTGAGCGGATTTGATTATCTCCGTCTACTTCAATAGGTGCCTTAACGAGAGCAGATAGTGGAAGAATAAATCGTGCAGTGGTTCCACTCTGCCGAACCCAGAGTTCCTTTTGCGGCGTTTCGAGTTCTCCCCCGGACCCATTGATGGCAATTGTCGCTGTTGTATGGTCATGTTTGATATCAATGCCGAATGCTTGAAGGCAATTAATCATCGCTAGTGTGTCTTCAGCGAAAAGAGCTCGAGATAAGGTAGATTTTCCCTCTGCAAGCGCTGCTATTAAAAGTGCCCTATTTGTGATGCTTTTTGAACCGGCAAGCTCTAGCTCTGCATTGGGTGGTCTTTTCAGCGGGTCAATTTGAAGCATCAGGATTCCATGCCTCTGACAGAGGGCTTATAACCATTTGCCATGAGTCCTCCTATAAGTCTTTCACTCTTTTCGAGAGCTACGACCATGATTACGACACCTTTTTGCCCTTCGCTTGAATGAGCAATTTCTATATCATAAATGTTCACGTCAATATCGGTAGCTAACCTTGTGAGGCTTGCAAGCTCACCGGGTTGGTCTAGTACTGGAACTCGGACAATTGCGAGATCAATGTCCTCCGGAACACCGGTTGGAAGGTTAATTCGTGCTGTTCTTGCCTGTTCAAGTTGATGCAATAGCGAGGGTTTATTCTGATCAGAAATGAGGGATTTCGTTTCAGTAAGTGATCCGATCACTTCATCTATCACTGAAAGGATGGCATCGGCGTTATCAATGCAAATATCAGGCCAAATATTTGTATTCCCACCAGCTATACGAGTCATATCACGAAAGCCGCCTGCAGCTAGGCGAAGTAGTGACCTGTGCTCCTGAGAATGACTATCTGCAATACGCATGAGAGAACCTGCCGTAAGGTGTGGCACGTGTGATACGACTGCGACGAGCTTGTCATGTGAATCAGGGTCAATAACTACAACATCTGCTCCAAGGGAAATGACGGCAGATTGCACGATTTCAAAGCATCCGTCATCGCTGCCTTCTGGTGGAGTCAGAACCCATGCTGCACCTCGAAAAAGATCAGAGCGAGCCCCTTTGATGCCTTCTTGTTCGCTTCCCGCCATAGGATGTCCAGGGATGAATCGCTTGTCATCTACTTGACTCACTATTGACCCTTTGACACTTCCGACATCTGTGACAGCCTTTGCTCCTTCTTCGAAAGCTTGATGAACGGATTCTGCTATCCCCGATACCGGCGTTGCGACGAAGACAATTTCACAATCCCCCATTGACCCTTCATCTGTGATGGCTCCCATCGTTTTAGCGTCAATGATTCGCGACGGATCAATATCTCTGCCTATTACTTCCCATCCTTCTTCGCGGAGTGCTAGGCCGATAGATCCTCCTATCAGTCCTAGCCCAATAATTCCTGCTTTCTTTTGCATATACCCTCTTGAATTTAACGCTTTAGAAATTTACCTCTTACGCGATGCTACTTGTTCTTTGCTGTAGGACTCGCTTAATTAACGGTTCCAGTGAATTTTATAAGTATTTCTGATCACTCAGTTGCTTGGCCTGTCTCAAAATGCAACAAATCTATGGCAGTTAATTGTCTCCATTGGCCTGATTGGAGTGTGTGGTCAACAATATTTCCAATTCGAGTACGTATTAACCTTTTAACTGGATGATCAATTGCTTGAAACATTCTTCGGACTTGTCTGTTCCTGCCTTCGTGGATGACTATCTTTATAATTCCATCCTGAATTTGTGAAACCTTAGCTGGAGATGTGATTCCATCCTCGAGCTCTATACCTTCGCGTAGTCGGCGTAGGTTTCCTCTCGACACCTTTTGGTCAAGTTCTACTAAATATTCTTTTTCCACTCCTTGGGAGGGATGCGTCAGTCGGTATGTGAGGTCCCCATCATTGGTAATTAAAAGTAATCCCTCAGTGTCTTTGTCGAGTCGCCCTACTGGGTACACTCGTGGAGCGGCTGGGACTAGATCAGTGACAGTTTTGCGACCTTGTGGGTCGTTCGCTGTTGAGATCACTCCTTTGGGTTTGTGGAGCAGGTAATAGACCAGTTCAGGGTTAACCCGCAATGGGACACCGTCAAATGACAGTTCATCTTTGTCTCTGTTAACCCGTTGACCGATGTGAGCTATCTCCCCGTTTACCGTAATGCGTTCATCGAGTATGTACCCTTCAACTACTCTTCTACTAGCAAGCCCTACAGCAGCGAGCACCTTCTGAAGTTTCTCTTCAGTGGGTCTACTAGTTGACACCTAATCTATTCCGAAGGAGCTTCGTCATTCGTTGACTTTGCTTCATTATTACGTTCCTGCGAATCAAGCACGTCGTTGTATTGATCTGGCCTGAGGCCGTCCTCAAGAGCTTCTACTATGTCAGCGCCAGGGACAAAGTTAGCCAAAGGCGGTAGGTCAGAGATATCGTTAATTCCTAATCGCTCGAGGAATGTTGACGTAGTCCCAAATAAGATAGCGTTTCCTGGTCCAGGGTCTTTGCCTACCTCTCCTATGTATCCTCGCTGTTGCAAGGTTCGTATGACTGCGTCAACGTTGACACCGCGGATAGCTGAAATTTGCATTCTTGAAATTGGTTGTTTGTACGCCACAATCGCAAGTGTTTCTAGCGCAGCAGCTGAAAGTCTTGATGTTTGTCCTTCCAAAACGAATCGCTCAACATAGGGCGCCATTGAAGGATCAGTTTGGTAGCGATATCCACCTGCAACATTTGCTAGCACGAATCCACGATTATCGTTCTTGTATTCGACCATGAGCTCTGAGCAGATGCTTTCTATATCGGCTTTAGGAACTTCCAAAAGTTGCGCTAACAGACTGGGCTCTACCGGCACGTCAGAAACGAGCAAAATGGCTTCTATCGCTTTGCGGTATTCATCTAACTCCATTTAACCCTCGTATGTGTTGATATTTGCGAAATCTGCATCTTCATCAAACCCAAGCCAACTGATGGTGAGATCCCCAAAAGTTTTGATTTGAGTCAAGTCCACAACGCCTTGCTTGTAAAGCTCAAGGACAGCTAGAAAATATATAACAACTTCAACACGGTCAACACTTGATTCCGTAAGGTGTTTGAGAGTTGTCTTTCCCAAAACCGGAAGTTCCTCAATGAGAGACTCAACGGTTTCAGCTACGGTGAGCTTCACTGGTGTGACATGAAAGAGATCAAGTTGCGGTTTCGGTGCCGTTGCTCGGAGGTAGGCCTGATTAATTGCATTTGGAGTTACCCCTTCAAGAAGGTCTGGCATCAATCCGAGAAACTGTTCTTCCATTCCAGCAAGTCTGGGGTAGGACAGCGACGCGTCATTGCTCAATGCCTTTAACGCTTGCGAAGCGTCTTTAAATGTTTTGCATTCAAGTAGTCTTGCTAGGAGCAAATCTCGTTCTTCCCAGAGAGCAAGTTCTTCTTCTAGGTCTAAGTCAGACGTGTCAGGGAGGAGTCTGCGACTTTTGAGTTCAATAAGTGTGGCGGCAATTAACAGGAACTCAGTTGCGACAGCTAAATTCACGCCTTCCATACGCTGGATTTCTGCAAGGTAAGCTTCTATGATTTCCCCCAGAGAAACCTGATATAGATCAACTTCGTCTTGCAAGATCAAATGAAGCAATAGATCAAAAGGGCCCGCAAAAACTGGTGTATCTACTTCATAACTCACGGGGATAACTCTAGACCTTCTGAGCATGAAGAAATGAGATATCTGCGCAAAATCTTTTCATTCTTTTGACTCTGTGATGATTAGCGCTTTGCTGTGATCGTCCAATAACTTTGGAATATGAGCATCTCAGTGTGCTGGTTCCGCAAAGATCTTCGCTTAAATGACAATCCTGCTTGGAATAGCGCATGTTCTGATGGAGACGTGATACCGGTGTTTGTTCTTGAACCATCAATGTTAGAGTCTGCCTCCCAACGTAAGAGAGACGTGATGTTTTCAAACTTAATGGCTCTAAAAGCTGAATTGGAGTCACTTGGTGGTTACCTACAGGTCATAGAAGGCCCTGCAAGACAAGCACTCCCCGACCTTCTGACTAAGTGGGGCTCCACAAGCCTTCATTTCAACAACGACCATTCACCCTCGGCGAAAAGCCGTGACGACAGAATTGATGAAACTCTGAATATCGATGTGGTTAGGCATTGGGGGAATTTAATTCAACCTCCAGGAGCAGTTGTTTCAGGGACTGGAGCAGTACATAAAGTATTTACCCCATTCTTCAAAAGATGGGTAAGCATTGATAGCCCGAATTATCAAGCCTACCCAACACCACGTTTCTGCCCGCAACCACAAGGCTCAAGTACACTCCCTCCGGTTGTTGAACCTCCCGCTTTCCCTACAGGAAGTGCAGGTGCTCACGAACGTCTAGTGACTTTCCTTAATGGAATTGAAGACTATGAGGAGACAAGAGACTTTCCAAGTGTTCAAGGTACGTCCCTTCTATCAAGTGATCTACATTTTGGGACTATAGGACCTCGAGAGATCCTTGCTTTGGTAGACCAAGAGACAGATTCTTCAAGAGCATTCATTCGACAGCTAGCCTGGCGTGATTGGTATGCGCACTTGATGAATGCATCACCAGAGATTCTTAATTCACCTGCGAACCCTGTGTATAACAACATTGAGTGGAGAAACAATACTGAAGAATTTGATCTTTGGGTGCAGGGAAAAACAGGCTACCCAATCGTTGATGCAGGGATGCGTGAGTTGAAAGAGACAGGTTTTATGCATAACCGTGTTCGCATGATCACGGGGTCTTTCTTGGTTAAGCACCTTCTGATTGATTGGAGGTGGGGTGAACAGTATTTTCGCCACACTCTTATTGACGGTGATACTTCACAAAATGTTGGGAATTGGCAGTGGGTTGCCGGAACCGGTTTTGACGCTGCCCCCTACTTCAGAATTTTTAACCCTATTCGTCAGTCAGAGAAATTTGACAAGGAAGGCATCTATATTCGTAAGTGGGTTCCCGAACTCGCATCGTTATCCTCTAAACAAATTCACTCACCATGGGAGATAAATAAGAAAAATCCTGAACTCACAAGCGTTTGTCTTGGCGAGGACTATCCATTCCCGATTGTTGAACATTCCTTCGCACGTGAGCGGTGCTTAGAAACCTATAAAAGAGCGCGCTCAGAGGGAACCTAATAGTCAATTCCTATGCATACTAGACATTCCCCATCTTTATGGGACACCTCTGCTTCTATACTGTCTTGAGCATTTTGGTATTGCGGATTAGCTGACCTTGTGAGTCTGCTATCCGTCGCTTGGCCATCGCTTGTTACGGCAAAGACAGAATCCTTCCACTCATCGCTTTCAGCCCAGTGAAACTCTAAGTCTACAAGTGTCTCGTCTACCGAAGTACCAAGTATTTCTAAAGTTGACTTTAAGATCTCTTTGGCTAACTTCATGTTGTTCGGTTTCCCGACTGTGAATCCTTGAGGAAAATCAAGAAACGCTGCTCGGGGCATTCGCACAGCTTCAGTAATATCTCTTGCAGTCGAAATAGCAACTGTGGCAATTCCTGCTTCCTCAAGTTGGTGAGAGATCAAACCCACGGTTTGATGACATACCGGTCAGACAGGAACTAGCAGGACAACGTCTGTTTCTTCGTCAATGCATCGTTGCACAAGTTGGGGTGCGAGGTCGTCAATGACTGCTCGCTGGGAATAAATTCCACCCATGCAGGCTAAGAAGTTGTTTGCTAATGATCCGATCATGCCCTCTTGGTTGAGAGCTCTAAGGCCTTCAATGGGGAACACGACATTAATGTCCTCTCTTGCACCCGAGAGATCATATGCGAAGTGCGTTGCACGCAAATTTGACGCTTTCGTATCGGAAGGGATAGCTCTGTATGAGGTGTCATCCTTATAATGAAATGCGACTTGGCCAGTTTTATATACACCACCGGTGGCGATCATTCCGACTTTACATTCTGCAAGCGGCTTTTCCGCCTTAAAAAATGGAGGTTTTGCACTCCGATGATGCCATTGATACTGATCATAACCAAGCGCTTCATAAGTTGCAGTTATGCGCTCAATGTAACTAATGGGTGCTTGTCGCTCTTCTGACATAAACAGATATTACCCTCTAGCGAAGTAGAATTTTGATTATGAGTGACCCATTTTAGGCTGCATGTGCCCTAACCTTAAACGAATGGCTAGAGTTTTCAGTGGCATTCAACCCTCTGGGGAATTACATCTTGGGAATCTCCTCGGAGCCCTCGTGAATTGGGTTGACCATCAGAAGTCACATGATGCGGTCTATTGCATAGTTGATTTGCATGCATTAACTCTTCCTAAAAACCCCGAAGAGCTCCGAAAAAATTCTTTAGAGTTGGCGCAATTATTGATAGCTGTCGGCATCAACCCTGACGAAAGCATTCTGTTCATGCAGAGCCATGTGCCTGAGCATTCCCAGCTTGCTTGGCTTATGGAATGCACAGTGAGTTTTGGAGAGCTCAACAGGATGACCGCTTTTAAAGATAAGTCTGGCCGAAATGAGTTCATTTCGGGTGGGTTGTTTACCTATCCTGCCCTGCAAGCTGCTGATATTTTGTTATACGATACCGATTTGGTTCCTGTTGGCGATGACCAGAGGCAACATATTGAAATAACCAGAGACATTGCTGAGCGCTTCAATAGTCGTTTTGGAGATACATTTGTTGTTCCCAAACACGTTATTCCTCCAGCTGGTGCTCGAATCATGGATCTTCAGCACCCTGAGAGAAAAATGTCGAAATCTGAGCTATCTCCCGCAGGAACAATAAGCGTCCTCGAAACTCCGGAATCTATCACCAAGAAAATTAAACGTGCTGTCACAGATAGTGACGGTGATGTGCGCTTCGATGTTGAGGAGAAGCCTGGGGTTTCTAATCTTTTGTCAATTCTGGCTGCTGCAACGTCATCGACACCTGAAAAAGTTGCTTCGTCTTACAGTCGCTATGGCGATCTGAAAAGCGACACTGCCGACGCTGTGATTGCGTTACTTCGCCCAATTCAAGAAAAGTTCAGAGAACTTGAGTCAGACCCTTCGGAAACGAGTCGCTTATTGACGTTGGGTTCTTCTAAAGCACGAGAAATATCTTCTGCGACCCTAGGTCGGGCTATGCAGAATATCGGCTTGCTAGAGACCTAGCATATTTTAGTTTTGTACTGCGTACAGAGCTATAGCCAAGCTGGTGGCGACGTTTAGTGAGTCAACATTATTGTGCATCGGAATCTTAGCGGTACAGTCTGCGGCCGTAAGTGAATTTGTTGATAACCCGAAGCCTTCAGAGCCGATAATGAGCACGATGGGGCGACTGGTTTCGTTAAGGACGACACCTAAATTCTGTGATTTAGGATCTGGAGTTAGTGCTATTGTCAGGAAACCCTTTTCTTTTAGGGCATCAATTGCTTCGGTCACTGAAGGGACTTGGGTGTGCGGAACGGAGAAAACTTGCCCCATTGAAACTCTTACAGCTCTTCGGTAGAGAGGGTCACATGACTGGGGGTCAAAGAGCACTGCGTCAACTCCGAATGCCGCTGCATTTCGCATAACCATTCCCATATTTGTTGGGTTCTGAACACTCTCAGTTAAAACGATTAAGTTAGCTTTATGAGTTAGTTCTTCAAATGTACTTTGTGGTGGTCTAAGAAAGGTCCCTATCGGGTCCTTCAGGTTAGGTCGCCCTGTTATTGCCTCTAAAACACTTGGGGAGCATCGGAAGATGTTGCATCCTTTCGGGATAGTCGTGATCTGCGAGTGATCAAACTTTTCGCTAACTATTAAGGTCAACAGTTTGTGCTCCACAGTTAATGCCCTGTTGATAACGATTATCCCTTCACCGATGAAATAGGGGGCCATGTCGCCTCCGTCTTTCTCTCGTAGTTGTCGCAATTTATGGTTGCTCAACCCAATGAAGTCAGCTATCCGTTCATCTTCAGGGTTAGTTATGAAGTATTCCATCATGCGCTGTCTGCTTTGGACAAGATGACGAAAAGCGAAGGCTCTAAGGCTGATTCCTCTAGTCGCTTATGGTGGTCGCGAGCCCATGTGACCGCTATCAAATTACTTTGTGCTTCAGATAAGAGGCTTGCACCTATTTCAGGATGCTGAACATAGGTAGCGATTCTATGCGTTATAGAATTAGGGTTATTCCTGTTCCAAACGTTGACTCTATGCAAACCAACGATTGTTGCAACACATGAAGCAAATACTCTTCCGGCTACCCCAAATCCTGATTGAACTTTCCCCACATCATGCAAGCCGCAAGCGATAATAATGTCGGGGGCAGGATTGTCCAGTAGAGCATGTAATTTCTTCACGTTTCGGAAACTGTGCCGTTTGTCAAATTTGTTTTGCGCCTCAAATAGCCGTAGTTCGTCTGGATTAAGGAGGGTTAGGAATTTATTTGTTTCTGCATTCCCTTTAGATGGCAAGAAAGAGCAAACGAAACGCGCAATCAAGTGTTTTATAGAACCGAAGTGATTTACAGTCATAGTAAAGCTCGTGGATGTGCAGATCTATAGGTTTCGAGTAGCTTGTCACGAGAAACTTTTGTGTAAATCTGCGTGGTGGTTATGCTGGCGTGGCCAAGGAGTTCTTGAACTGTCCTGATATCTGCTCCGTGTTCTAGCATGTGAGTTGCGCAACAATGGCGGAGTGTGTGAGGTGATAGGTTAGACCCTAATCCGACTTTGGCTCCGTATTTCTTTACTACCCCCCAACCACCTTGTCTTGTAAGCCGACCACCGCGCTTATTGAGAAACAGCGCTTCACTATCATCGCGAGATTTCCATATTTCAGGCTCAAAGTGTCCTCTGCCAGCAGGTTCTAACCACTCGCTCAATGCTTTCATTGCGAATCTTCCTACAGGAACGATGCGTTCTTTATTCCCCTTACCGAGAACTTTCAGAAGATTTTCTGTTTGGTCAATATCGCTAAGTGAAAGATTAACTAGCTCTGTAATCCGTGCACCGGTTCCGTAGAGAATTTCTAGAATAGCTCGATCTCTTCTTGCGACAGGGTCGTCTCCTTCTATTGCAGCTAAGAGCTCATTTACTGCTTCTTCGCTGATTGCCTTTGGTAAACCTTTTGGAACCCGAGGAAGCTCAATACTCTTTGTCGGATTGCCTGTCCTGAGACCTTCCACGTCCATGAACATGTATAGCGATCGGACTGACACCATTGTTCGGGTTATTGTCGATTCAGAATAACCGACTTCTTGAAGATGTCGAAGGAAACGAATAATGTCACTTTCTTCTAAAGTTTGTATGGATAAACTATCTTGCGTCACCCAATCTAGAAACTTCTTTAAATCCCGCTTGTACGAAGCAATGGTTGAGTCTGCCCTCCCTTTCTCGACTCGCAACCATAGCAAGAAGTCAAATATCGCTGAATTTTCAGTACCAGAATTATCTTCCATTGAGATACTGAAGGGCTAATGATAAGCCGATAATGGTTTTTGCATCAACAATTTCCCCTGATGTCACCAACGTTAATGCGTCTGACATACCGATTCGCTCAATTGTCATGAATTCCTCTTCAAGCCCTTGCCTGTCATCAGTGACATCTTCGCAATCCAATGCCATGTAGCAGTAAGAGAACTCATCGCAAAAGCCTGGGCTGTTATAAAATTGGGCTAGTTCGACTAGGTTATTAGTTGATAACCCCACTTCTTCCTGCAATTCTCGGTGGGCGGTAATATCTGGGGACTCACCGTCAATATCTCTTTTCCCAGCTGGGATTTCAAAAAGGTAACCACCTATTGCGGGCCGAAATTGCCTGATCATCACAACTTCCGATTCCACAATTGGCACAACACATACGGCTCCGGGATGGCGTGTGATTTCTCGTGTTATTTGTTCGCCGTTTGGGGCTAGAAAGTCAGATTCATAGACCGTAGTGATTCTTCCCTCAAATTTAAGTCGGTTATCGAGTAATTTGAATTCGGGCATCACTTGTTCTAAAGAATAGATTGTGCTTCATCTATATCGAGTAGTTGTGGGTTTCTTCCCGCTGCTCTGATAGTTGCAGCATAAATAAAGGCTTCGAATAATGGCGCAGGGCGGTCGGGTCTGCTTTTGAACTCAGGGTGCGCTTGCGTCCCCACCCAGAACGGATGCGTTGGCAGTTCTATAAATTCAACAAGCCGTCCATCAGGGCTTTCTCCAGAGCATACGAAATCACTGTCATCAAATTTTTGTCTAAATTTTGGATTGAATTCGTATCGGTGACGGTGACGTTCGGAGACAACTGTTTTACCATATGCGTTTGCAACTTGTGAGCCTTCAATTAGCTCAGCGATGTAAGCCCCTAACCGCATGGTTCCGCCCATGTCGGTGACTTCTCGTTGAGACTCCATAAGGTCAATGACTGGATTGAGGGTCGTTGGGTTAAATTCAGTGGAATGGGCATCAGTCAGGCCGAGAACGTTACGGGCATATTCAATTGTCATAACTTGCATCCCTAGGCACAAGCCAAGACAGGGGATCTCATTCATTCGCGCGTAACCTACTGCAGCGATTTTTCCTTCGATTCCTCTCTCACCAAATCCGCCGGGTACGACTATCCCATCAAGATCTTTGAGCCGACCCGCAACTAATAGACCCTCCACATCTTCTGCTTGAATCCAATCAATCTCCACGTTTGTCCCTGCATGGATACCTGCATGATTTAGTGATTCCACAACAGAAAGATAGGCATCAATGAGCGTCACATACTTACCTATCAAACCTATTCTCACTGATCCAGTGGCCGAACGGACTTTTGTAACTAAGTTTCGCCATTTCTCTAAATCAGGCTCAGGGGAATCAATCTGAAGAATATCGCATAGAAAGTCATCTAGTCCTTCTTCATGAATAACTAGAGGAATTTCGTACAATGAGTCCGCATCTGCTGCGTTAACGACACCCTTAAACGGGACGTCGCACAAATTGGAGATTTTTCTTTTTAAATCATCGTTTATGGGTTCTTCACTTCTACAAACAATTGCATCGGGCTGGATACCGCGACTCCTCAATTCGGTGACTGAGTGTTGGGTGGGTTTAGTCTTCTGCTCTCCTGATGGACCTATGAAAGGAACTAAGGTCACATGCACGTAGCAGACATTCTCTCGGCCAATGTCTAAACGGAACTGCCGTATCGCTTCAAGAAACGGAAGGATTTCAATATCTCCTACTGTTCCTCCGATCTCAGTTATGACAACGTCAACGTCTTCTTGAGAAAGAGAAGTAATGCGCTGTTTGATCTCATCAGTAATGTGGGGAATGACCTGAACGGTTTTCCCTAAGTAGTCTCCTCGTCGTTCGGAAGCTATAACGGATGAGTAGATGGATCCTGTCGTGGCATTTGATCCTCGGGATAGGTTTTCATCTATGAACCTTTCATAATGCCCTAGGTCAAGGTCAGTCTCTCCTCCGTCGTCGGTGACAAAAACTTCGCCATGCTCATATGGATTCATAGTTCCAGGGTCAACGTTTAAATAAGGGTCAAGTTTTTGCATCGTAACCCGCAGTCCTCTTGACTTGAGTAACCTTCCGAGCGCCGAGGCAGTGATTCCCTTACCGAGAGAACTAGCTACGCCACCTGTCACAAAGATATGTTTGCTCACGGGACTCCATCTTAACGGCGTCTTTTCATCTCGCGTTGGATAATCACATTAAGTGTTAAATCAATGCGCATTTTCAAGCAATTCGTTGGCATGCTTCTGAGCATTTTCGCTATCAGGGGAACCGGATAGCATTCGAGAAATTTCTACAACTCTTTGATCTTTATCAAGCGTGCGTACCGTTATGCTCGGACGCCCCTTGTTCTCTTCTTTTACCACCTGAATTTGGGTGTCAGCATACGACGCTACTTGGGCTAGGTGCGTTACAACCAGAACTTGCCTGTCCGTTGAGAGTTCCTTTAAACAGTTCCCTACTTCCAATGCGGTTTGCCCACCTATTCCGGCATCGACTTCATCAAAGATAAGGGTCTCAGGCTCGGTTGATAAGACAAGTCTTGTAGCTAGCGTTGTCCGTGCTAATTCCCCACCCGAGGCTACTTTCCTCAAGGGTTGTAATTCTTGACCATGGTTTAAAGATACTTTTATCTCCACTTGCTCCCCTGCCACTCCGTCAATGTGGAACTCAACTTTTCCGTCTGGAATGGACAATTCATGCAGGTATAGTTCTATCTCTCTTGCAATCTCAGGAGCTGCTTTCTTTCGTAGCGTTTCAATCTTTTCTTCTTCTGTAGCTAAATCCTTTTCTACTTTTTGGAGTTGTCCTTGAATTTCTTGCGCCATTTGATCTGCATTTTCAAGAATTTGTATTTGTTCAGCAAATTGTTTCTGCTTCTCCAAAACGACTTGAAGCGTCTCCCCATACTTTCGCCTGATATCTTGCAACAGCGCTATTCGCTGCTGAATCTCATCAAGACGTTGAGGGTCAACATCAATTGACTCGGAAAAGTTTCTGGCTGTGCTTGAAATATCAGTGATTATTTGAATCAATTCGGTTAACTCACGTTCAAAACCCTCTAGTGACGGATTGCCTTGTGTCTCCTGCAATAGTTTCCCTATTTCTTCGATTAGAGGGCTATCCGCCTTTAACGTTTCGGATATTTTCATGCTGAGGTACTGATTACCCGTAGCATTTGCAAGAAGGATTTCGGATTCTTTAAGTCTCTCTTCTTCTTCAGGGCTTTCAATTTGGGTCTGAGCTATTTCATTCTCTTGAAATTGTAATAATTCTAGTTCTTTCTCAAAATTTTCGTGCCCTAAGGTTTCTAGTAAAGCACCTTTAAGTTCCTCTCTGGCTTTTCGGAGAGCGTTAAGGTTTGTGAGATCTATCTTGGCGTACTTATCCAGCGCTTTGCGTTGCTCAGCGGTTTTCTCTAGCGAGGTGTGTCCGTGCTGGCCGTGTATCTCAATCAAGTTTTCTGTAATTTCCTGAAGCGAAGAAACAGTCGAAATTGAGCCATTTATGTATGCTCTTGAGCGTCCGTCTCGAGGTACGGCACGTGAGATAACTATTTCATCATCGTCGATGATATATCGCGCATCCACACGGGCCTCGTCACCAAAAGGACCGATTAATCCGGAGTCAGCTCGCTGCCCTGTGAGTAACTGCAACGCCGTAACGATAAGTGTTTTGCCTGCTCCTGTTTCTCCAGTCAAAGCAGTCATTCCTGATGAAAAGATCAGTGAGGCATTTTCTATGACTCCAAGATTACTCACATGCATCTCAAGCAATCGCTTTTCTTTGGAAGAAGTTGTTTTTGCCACCTCAGACATTTGCGATTCTGTGCCTCTCCCTACCGATCTGACAGACCAAATTTCTCCTTAAGAGCTTGATGGAAATTGCTTCCTCCAAAAGACACTAGCAGAGCAGGTTTTTCTGCTGATGTACAGGTAATTGAATCACCGAGCTCAAGTTTCCCTGAAACGTTTCCATCGACAGCAAATGAGGCCCCGCAATCTGGCAGCACAGATATTTTTAATTGATCATCTGGCGATAGAACAAGTGCTCTGTCGAAAAGTGAATGAGGGGCCACCGGCGTAAGAAGGATAGCTTGATGCATTGGGTCAATTATTGGCCCACGTGCAGACATTGAATAGGCTGTTGAGCCTGTGGGCGTGGCGACAATCAACCCATCGGTTGCATACGAAGTGAAGAAATCTCCATTAATCTCGAGTGCCAATCGAACAGTTCTACCTGGATCAATTTTTTCTACGACTACTTCATTCAATGCATAGAGCGAATTTGCCACAATGGGCGATTCTATTTTGAGCCTCATTCGTTTCTCTAGGTAGAAATCACCTTCTAGGAACTGACTTATCCGTTGACGCGAGAGGCTAGGTTCCACTCCGGAGAGGTATCCTATCCGGCCAAAGTTGATTCCAAGAACCGGAATCTCATGGCCGCTAACCGCAGTTACGGTTCTCAGGACTGAGCCATCGCCTCCTAGGGAAATAGCTAATTTAAAGTCAGATGTAATATCAGTTTCTTCAATAGCAAGTTCAGGCCGGCCAATGGCAACAGCTGATTCAGGGGCGAAGTGGCAAATATTCCCCATCTCTTCAAACCATCCTAATAGCCCGATAGCATGCTCTATGGCCTCAGGTCGCCTTGTGTTGATGTACGCAATAAAGCGATTCATATGTTTTATCGTAGGGTTAAACGTTCTCTTAAACACCAATGGGTGCCATATTTACACTAATTCAGACAAACGGAGATCTTGTGATGGAAATTGCTTTGAGATCAATAGAAGGAACTCTTTATTTCCAGCCTTTCCCGGTACTGGGGAGACAATAATATCTTGAGCATTACCTCCATGTTCAGACGCTGACAGCAAGACTTCAGTTATCGTCCTGATCCAAATCTCTCGATCAACGATCACACCTTTAGATTTACTAGCTTCTAGTTTTGTTGCTTCGAATTGGGGCTTGATGAGCATCACTATTGAAGCGTCAGAATTCGCAAGGCTTAAAATATTTTTCATTACCGTTCGTAAGGAGATGAAGCTGAGGTCAACTACGACGACGCCAAATGTTTGTGCCAGAGAATCTCCTGAAAGATTTTTAATATTTGTTCGCTCAAGAACAGTAACCCGTCTGTCAGATGTGATTTTTTCATGGAGAAGCCCATATCCGACATCGACACAGGTGACTCGTTGCGCTCCTCGTTGCAATAAGCAGTCGGTGAAACCACCGGTCGAAGATCCAATGTCGATACAGTTCGCTCCTTCCACAGCAATGCCAAAAGACTGTATTGCGTGTGCGAGTTTCTCTCCCCCGCGGCTTACAAATTGTTTGGGTGGTGTTGCTAAGACAATATTGTCTGATTGTTTAACTAGTTGGTTAACGTTGAGAGCAAAACTTCCGTTGACTTTCACTTGGCGGTCAGATACGAGTCTGACAGCCTCCTGATGGTCAGTGACGAATTCTCTTCGGAGGAGTTCTGCGCTTAGTTTTGTTCGTACGATAGGTAAAGAATACCTTAATCAACTACCCAAGTAGGTTGAGACCGAAGAAGTTTATGCAAGTCTCCCTCGCCGTCCTGTTCCTTTGCAACCTCAATCTGCTGGTTAACGTTCTTACCGTACTCAGGCCTCTTAACTTCGCGAAAAACTCCCATAGGGGTTGGCTCATAAGGCCCACTGGATAACCGAGAGAGAGCAAACGCAATACTGGGATTTTCTGAACCTTCATCATGAACGATAAGAGCACTCTCGCCAACATCGGCGACTTTTACAACTTGAGCATTACCTGAATGATCTGAGATAACTCCAAACTCTTTATCAGCACCAAAACGAATTGGCTCCCCATGAGTAAGTTGGATCAGCATTGAATCTCTTTTATCTTTTTTGGTGATGGCCCCAAATGCGCCATCATTAAAGACGTTGCAATTTTGATATATCTCTACCAGTGAGGAACCTTTGTGGGCATGTGCACGCTTAAAGGTTTCTTGCATGTGCTTGCGATCCATGTCATGTGTTCTAGCTACGAATGTCGCCTCGGCACCTAAGGCTATGCTTACGGCATTGAACGGTTGATCTATTGAACCCATTGGAGTTGATTTGGTGATTTTACCAACTTCACTCGTTGGAGAATATTGACCTTTTGTCAGTCCATATATTTGGTTGTTAAAGAGAAGAATTGTGAAATCAATATTCCTTCTCATTGCGTGTATGAGGTGGTTACCTCCAATCGATAACATATCTCCATCCCCACCGATGACCCACACATCAAGTTCTGGGCGGGAAATAGCAAGGCCGGTAGCAACTGCCGGCGCTCTTCCATGTATTGAATGCATGCCGTATGTATCCATATAGTACGGAAACCTTGCTGCGCAACCTATCCCAGAAATAAAGACTGTGTCTTCAGGGCGTCCGTCTAACTCGGGCAACATGAGTTGCATCGCCGTAAGGACAGAGTAGTCGCCACAACCTGGGCACCAACGTGGTTCTTGATCACTTGTCCAGTCGGCTTTTGTAGTTGCTGGGGCTGAAGCAGAAGCAGTATCAGTCATATTGTCTCTTATTTCTTTCCGAGAGCTGCAAGTATTGTTTCATGCAACTCAGATGTTGTAAATGGTTGTCCTTGGACTTTGTTCAATGATTGAACATCGACAAGGTACTCAGCGCGCAAGAGTTTAGATAATTGACCCATGTTCATTTCGGGACAAATCACTGTCTTGTAGCGTGACAGAATTTCCCCAAGGTCTCTTGGGAATGGGTTGATATGAATGAGGTGTGCGTGAGCGACTTTATGACCTTCACTTCGAGCTTGCTTGACAGCACTAGCTATTGATCCCCATGTAGATCCCCAACCGATCATTAAAACATCGGCATCTAGGTCACCCTCTACCCAAGTGAGAGGCATATCGTTGGCTATATTATCAACTTTAGTCTGACGGATGTCAGTCATTTTTTGGTGATTTGATGGATCATACGATATGTTTCCAGTCCCGTCTTCTTTTTCGATACCACCGATCCTGTGCATAAGCTCCGGCGTTCCTGGGATAGCCCACGCACGCGCTAGGGTTTCTGGATCACGCTTGTAGGGCCAAAAGTGCGAATTTCCATCTTCGTCGACATGGTTCGGTTCCGTAGTGAAAGTAGTCGAGATGTCCGGCAATGAATCTACATCTGGCAATTTCCAAGGTTCGGAACCATTCGCTAGATAACCATCGGAGAGCAACATAACCGGAGTGCGGTACTTTAAGGCAATTCTGCAGGCTTCAATAGCG
>Ga0207993_1000209_pt1 | contig 23981 bp, 25 predicted proteins | sample ETN01SmetaG_2_FD_185791 | JGI IMG/M metagenome (GOLD analysis project Ga0207993, IMG submission 185791) | Marine microbial and viral communities from oxygen minimum zone, Eastern Pacific Ocean - ETNP2014F12-01SV265 (SPAdes) (version 2) | ecosystem: Environmental > Aquatic > Marine > Oceanic ...
CACCTTTTGGTTATAGATTTGGTATTAAGCGAGATCACGGCTTGAAGCACTCAAACCAAGTTGGCTCTAACACTGGAAACTTTGACAGAAAAAGAGATTTTTCTATTAGATCAGGATTAAGCTTGACTAGGATGATAAATGTTTCATTTAATTATGCTCAAAATGTATCTAGCAATGTTCGAGGGTCTGGCCTTGAGCAGAGATCCGTATCTAGAGACTATTTATCCTATGGATCATTTTTAGAAAATGGATTTCCATTTGTAGGATGGTCAGTAAGACTGACGGGATTAGAACGAAATAAATTTTTAAGCAAGTATGTTAATTCTCTTAGTTTTGATCATGCAACTTCAGGTAAGGAAAGTAGATCTTGGCAGTTTGATCAATTTAGCGGTCCGGGCATATCATTCTTTTCTATTGATGAGTTCATTAGCAATTATAGAGATAATCAAAGGTCTTCGCGTGTTAACATGAACTTCGCTCCGCTATTAGGAGCAACAGTAGCGCTTAAGAAAGGAATTTCAATTAATATGAGGCACAACAGGACACTTTCTCGAGAAATTACAGCAAATGGTGGACAAAAGATTTTTAATGACCAGTCTTACCTTTTGTCTGCAAACTATTCACACAAAGGAGGATTTACGATTCCGCTTCCATTTTTTGATAATTATAAAGTTAATAATCAAGTTAACTTTACTTTTAATTTTGATATGAATAAAAACAGAACATTGCAAAAAGCACAAGAAGCTGTAAAGTTTGCGGAGACTACTTTTACCTCAAGCTGGAAATCTGGATTTAGACTAACCTATTCATTTTCTAAATCAGTTAGCGGAAGTATGGTTTGGGAGTACAGAGAAAATGACTCAAAACATACAGGTAAAAAAGTTGATAGAGACTTTGGCTTTGATGTTAACTTAGCGATTCGAGGATAATGAAAAATTTAAGCTTATATATCTGCGCTTTATTAATCACCCAAGCTGGATGCCAAACAAAAACTCCAATCTTTAGTGGAGACAATGCCTTCAAGCATTTAGTAAAGCAATGCAGTTTTGGCCCTAGAGACCCTGGGTCAGCTGGACATAAAAATACATTAAATTATTATTTAGAAACATTTAAAGGATTGGCGGATACTGTTTTTACTCAATCTTTTGAGGATGTGATGCCAAGAACAGGTGTTACGGTAAATATGAGTAACGTAATCGCTCAGTTCAATCCAGGATCTTCAAAGCAGATTATGATTTCAGCTCATTGGGACACCAGACCATGGGCTGACTATGGAAGTATAATGCGGCGTAACATACCAATTCTTGGCGCCAATGATGGCGCAAGCGGTGTAGCGGTTATAATTGAATTAGCGTATATTTTTAAAGAAAACCCGCCTCCTTTTGGCGTAAGCCTGGTCCTCTTCGATGCTGAAGATTATGGTACCTCTGGAGATTCATGGACCTATGCTAAGGGCTCTCAATATTTTGCCAACAACCTTCCAATAGCGTTCCCTGAGTACGCTATAAACATCGATATGATTGCAGATAAACAACCTCAATTTTTCATTGAAAGAATTTCTTACCAGCAAAACGCTGCGCTAGTTCTAGAACTATGGGAGCTATCAGAAAAACTTGGCCTTAAAGCATTTAAGAAAGAAGCTAAGCATTCTATATTTGACGATCATGTTCCTCTTTATGAAATTGCTGGAATACCAGCAATTGACATAATTGACTTTGACTTTCCAAACGATATGGTTAATTATCATCATACTCATAATGATATTGTTCAAAATTGCTCACCTGACGGACTCTATCAAGTAGGGACTCTTTTAGTAAATCATATTTATGGTAAAAAAAATGAATAGGCGATCCATCCTTTTTCTGGTTGTTTGCGCTTCTTTAGCTTTCTATAGCTGTGAGGAGCCTTCAGCTAAATTAGAGTCTAAGCCCATATCTGATGTCAATTTTAACTATTTACAAAGCTCGAAAAAATTTTTTGTTTCAGCTTTGGTTAATTCAAGGTACATGGACTCAGCACTTGATTCTGTTGAGGTTTTATGGAGGGGTACTAATCAACAAAATACAGGCGACACCCTTAAGCTTTATGATGACGGAAAGTTTGGAGACATAATTGCAAACGACAATATTTTTTCAAGAAGAATACCTAACTCAAATACGATTCTTGCGAATGTTATTCCAGCAAGCGCAAAAGACTCTGTTTTTTTATCAATCAGAAGCATATATAAAAACAGAATTGTAGAGTCCGAGCTCAATCCATTTATTTTAGGAAATATTCATCCAAAAATTGGAGCAATAGTGATCCCATCAAGCGTTGATAGGCCTTCATCTAATGCTGATCCAAATATTGTCAATACAATTAAATTTTCTGTAACCGCATCTGTGTCAGATGCCAATGGACTTGATGATATAAAACGTGTCTTTTTTCGATCTTATCACGTAGGTCTTGATTCAGTGATGAACAATGGAAACCCTATCTTATTACTTGATGATGGAAGCGGTTCTTCTGGATCGGGGGATTTACAAAAAGGAGATGGAACATACTCAAGAACAATTTCAATCTCAGAAAACGCATTGGTTGGAACTTACCATTGGACCTTTGAAGCACAAGACCTGTCAAACGCTTACAGTGACACTGTTAAAAGACAAATTATTGTAAAATGAAGATAGCATTATTACTAACCTTTATTTCATCTTTCGTTTTCAGCCAAGGCGTATTCCCAAAATTTTATAAAATTAATACCTTGGATTTTGATAGTAGCGCTATTCGTGGGCTTACTACAAATGTTATTGGAGACATTTTGCCACAATCAGACACGTTGCTTTGGCTCGGGACAGGATCTGGATTGGCTGTTCTAAGGGATACCTCATCCATTTTCACTCTATCTACAAATAAGAATATAGCTGAGGGTCAGGCTACTACCTCAACTCCTGAGGGAGCGGTTTCTGCACTAGAAGTAAGCGGGAATGCATTATTTGCTGCTTTTGCTACGAGTGGCGAAAATATAACCAAGGGTAATGGACTCATCTATTCATCAAATTCCACTGGAAAAACTGTAAGCTGGACCTACTTTGATCAATTGGTAGATACCGAAGCAGACTCTCTCTCGCCATTTGCTAAAAGATTTTTTAGGGGATTACCCATAACAGTAAAAGAGGCAAATGTTACCTATGATGCAGCTATTAATGGTAACAATATCTATACCACTAGTTGGGCCGGTGGATTACGCAGGTATAACACAACAACTAAAATCTGGCAACGTGTTCCGCTTCCTGAAGACAGCGATTTATTATTAAATACCTGCGATGAATCAAGCTACACTACTACGACAAGTGGAAGCGTTTTAAGAGATTTTTATCTTAACCCTAGGGACCCTGAAGACGGAGGCAATCACAATCACAAGGCATTTTCCGTTATTAGCTTCTCTGATACCGTTTGGGTGGGCACTGCAAATGGAGTCAATAGAGGTATAGTTGGGCCAAATGGATGTATTAATTGGACGCACTACACACCAAACAACGATGGTTTATCAGGGGGCTTTGTTGTTGACCTTGCACTTCAGCAGTTTAAAGGACACAATATAGTATGGGCAGCTACCGTTGTTGCAGAAACAGGAGAAACAAATGGAGTTAGTTATTCTATTGATGGTGGAGATACTTGGAATACGACACTAATTGGTGAAAGAGCTTATAACATTACCGCATCGGATTCTATTGTTCTAGTAGCGACAAAAAGCGGTCTATGGAAGACTATCATTGATGACCCAGCAGATGAAGGAATGCCATGGGCAAAATACAAACCCGCAAAGCAGATGCTGGAAATTGGATCAACGGGAACATATAGATTTGATGAAATTCTGAGTAACGAAGTTGTAGCTGTTGCATATGATAAACGGCCTTTTTACTCATCTGAAGCAACTATATGGATTAGCTCGTGGGATGGATTAGCTCGCGCAATGAATACACAAGGCGGTAATTGGCAAATATACCGTGCAAGTTTTAACGATGGTTCAAAAAAAGTTTTTGCGTATCCAAATCCATTCTCGCCTTATGAACATAATCAGCTTGATGGAGATGGTTATGTTCATATTAACATTAATGTTAAAGTATCTTATGTCGTTAAAATGGATATTTTCAATTTCGCGATGGAAAAAGTTAGAAGTATAGAATTTGATAGAAGAAGAACAAGTATGGGTTCTTTCAAGTGGAATGGAAAAGATGACTCGGGAAGAATCGTTGATAACGGCGTGTATTTCATTCGTTTGGAATTTGATGAAAAAGTTGAATGGTTAAAACTCATTGTGGTTAAATGATGAGACAATTTTCTATTAAAATTTTCTGCTTAATTACTTTTTCTTCTTTGCTTTTTTGTCAAAAAACAGGCTCTTATGCCGGTGGGTTTCTTAGAATGGGCACTTCAGCAAGATCGGTTGCAATGGGAGGCTCATTTACCGCAGAGATTGACCAGAGTTTCGCTGCATACCATAATCCCGCCTCACTTGTTCACATTAAAAATCCGCGAGCAAGTTTTAGCAATCATTTTTTAATGCTTGATCGTCAATTAATGAGCGTAAACATATCCACACCCTTACCTCCTTCGGCTGCAGTGGGCGTAGCTTGGATTGGGGCTGGTGTGGATAATATTGATGGTAGAAATTTATCTGGACAGCATACAAGCAATCTGTCAACCTCAGAAAATGCCTACATGGTCTCGTTTGCTCAGACCATGCTTCCATGGCTTTCTTTAGGTCTTAACGTGAAAGTATTGAGACATCAACTACCTGTTAATTCTATGGATTTAACAGGAAAAGGTGTCGGGATGGATTTTGGAATTTTTATCAAAACTAAATCCGGAGCGAATATTGGCTTGATGGCTCAAGACCTAAATTCAAGATATCAATGGAAGACGGATCAGGTTTTTGAAAGGGGTAAGGTATATATTGAGCAGTTTCCAACCTTGTATCGCCTTGGTACAGCATTTGATTATAATGAAATTTATATCACAGCTGACGCAGGTTTAATCACCTCTGGAGCAGACCTCGTCGGCTATACCGCTCGGGCTGGTGTTGAGTATAAGTACCTTGACAATTACTATTTGCGTGGAGGTTTTGGTAATCGTCGAGTTGGAGTAGGCTTAGGACTAGACTGGTCACTTTTTGAAGAAAAAGACAGCAGGTTAGATTACGCATTTACTCTTGAGAGTGCGGCTGGAGTCTCACATGTATTTACTTATGCGTTTGCATTTTAAAATAATCTTTTTTCTTTTCTTTGCAACAAAGGGAATGAGTACTGGTTTGCAATTTTTAACTATTCCTTCATCTGCTAAAGATCTAATATTTTTTCAAACTCCGTTACTCAATCCAGCTTTTTTGAATACATTTAATAGGTCACCTGAGATGAGCTTTGCTTACGGTAAATGGTTTGCAGATTCGGAGAATATATCTCTCAATTGGTCTGGTCAAGTTAGATCGACTAGCGCTGGACTTATCATGAGATATATAGGAATAAATGATATTGAGCTTAGAGCAGATGTCCCATCTTCTCAGCCGCTAGGACATTATGGGGCATACGGTGTTTCAGCAAAGACTTTAGCGAGTTTCCAGTCAAGTAAATTTCGCTACGGAGTAGCTCTTCAAGTGATATCAATTCAACTTTACCAAGAGAGCAGTACAGGTATTGCTGGAGACTTTGGAATTTCATGGTTAATTAACGAATCCCTAACGCTGTCAGGCTCTTTACTAAACTTTGGAAAAATGAATAAACTCTATGAACAAAAGCCAACCCTACCGCAAAGAGCAATAGGTTTAATTAATTATAAAAGGACAAAAAGTGATTTATTCGCATCAATTGAATTCAATGAATTGATAAAAAATCCTATATTCTTTTTTGGCAGCACAGCTAGGAAAGATAATCTTTCTTTAGGAGCAACACTAATGATGAACGATGCAACATATTCATTGTCAACTGGTGCGGGGTTTAGTGTTGGTAGGTATACCTTTTCATACGCTTTGCAGTACGGCAACCAAGAAATTGGGGTTCCCCAAATGTTTGACATTTCGCTTAGATTGCCATGAATGATAATATGACAAAATATAGAAGAATCATTAGCGCACTATCAGTAGCGATTCTGATTTTGCTTTTGAGTAATTATTCTGCTCTGCGCAAGCTTGATATTGCTACCAGAGGCAACTTTGATGAGCCTGAATACATAGAAGAGCCTGAATTTGAAACTATATTAAATGATGAATCAATTGAATCTAGTGGGGTAATTGTGCTTGTTATAGACGACTTCGGCTACAGAAATGATTCTGTCTCAAATGGATTTTTAAACCTTCCTATTGCTTTAACGTGTGCGGTGCTGCCTGGCCATCCACAAAGTTCTTCTATTGCAAAAAAAGCAATTCAGTCTGGTAAAGAAGTTATTATTCACATGCCAATGCAATCATCATTGGGAGCCAAAGGAGAAGATGATTATAAGCTCAAAGTTGGTATGACAAGTGATGAGATTGAATGGCGCTTAAATGAAGCTTTAAAAGAAATCCCTGAGGCGATTGGTATTAATAATCACCAAGGCTCTAAAGCAACTACTGATGGAAAGGTTATGGGGGTTGTTGCATCAGTTCTTAAGCAAAAAAACAAAATCTTTTTGGATAGCAGAACCTCATCAAAAACCGTAGGTGAGAAAACGATGCGAACTTATGGAGTTCCAACCGCGCGTAGGCACGTGTTCCTTGATAACGACCTTGATATAGATAAAATATCACAACAACTTGAAAAACTAGTTAAAGTTTCAAAAAAGAATGGCATTGCTATTGGAATTGGACATGTAAAACCAAATACATTAAAAGTTCTTAAAGAAGAGATACCAAAACTTTCCGACAAAGGATACGAATTTAAATTTTTATCTCAGGTTGTAAATTAATGCTTAAAAACTCTATTAAGCTTTTCATGGCTTTGGTCATGATGAGCTTATCCTTCTCTCAAGATACATTAACCGTTTTAACATATAATGCTTTGCGTTTTGGGGAGAACGATAGATCGAGAGCATTGCATTTTGAAAAAGTCATACGATATATAGATCCAGATATTGTTGCTTTGCAAGAAATTGAAGATCAAGGAGGAATCGACTTACTGTTAAACGAGGTATTTAATAAAAGCTCACAAGAATATTCAGCTGGCCCGCTTACAAATAATCGCGACATGGAAAATGGAGTTATTTATCGCAATTCTAAATTAGATCTTATATCAAACAGGTCAATTAAAACAGTCTTAAGGGATATTAGTGGGTTTACATTTTCAATTAAGAACGCAGCTCAAAGCGTTGTTCCGTTCACTGTTTTTTCTGCACATCTTAAAGCAAGTACGGGTTCCAGCAACGAAAATCAAAGATGGGAAGAAGCGAAGCAATTGCAGTCTTATATAAATCAACAGTCCAATGATTATCATTATATTTTAGCTGGTGACCTAAACCTATACAGTCCAAATGAGCAGGCATATAAGCTTTTAGTGGACAGTATGTATGTTGACCTTGTAGACCCAATTGGTCCATGGGTACGAGATGATAATTCCCACGTGCTCAAATTCACCCAATCAACACGAACGGACCAGATTGGAGACGGAGGATCAACTGGTGGTCTTGATGATAGATTTGATTTCATTCTATTTTCAGAGCAGTTTACAAGCACCAATCCAAATCTTAAGCTTCTTGATCAGTCCTATAAAGTGGTTGGAAACGATGGAAAACATTTTAATCGATCAATCATTGAAGGCACAAACAGTGACGCTCCCAATGATATAATCGAATCTATTTATTATGCTTCAGATCATTATCCTGTGATAGCTAAGTTAGTGTATACTACAAAAACATCCACCAGTCCTATTGCTCATGCGGGTCAAGATCAAAGCGCTACCATAGGTGAAACCGTTTTTCTTGATGGTTCAAAAAGCTATGACCCAAATGGATCCATAGTAGCATATGATTGGACACAGGTATCAGGCCCTCAAATACCTATTTCAAGTCCTGCATCAAGATCAGCAAGCATAGTCATCCCAAACGTCAATATGACAACAATATTTTCTTTTCAATTAAAGGTAACTGATAACGATGGTGAAATAGGCACTGATCAGGTAAATATTACCATTCCAATAACAACAGGTTTTACGCCTTACGATATTCAAATTTCCACCGACAAGGGAATAGGAGATGATTGTTATCCTTCCCCTTTTGTTGGACAAAGCCTTGAAGTCACTGGCGTTGTCACAGCGGTTCGGCCAGACGATCAGTATCCAAATTTTTTCATTCAAGACCCCCAAAAAAAAGAGTGGGCAGGTATTTTTGTGTATATTCCCAGCGCTTATAATCCTCCTGAAGTTGGCACGCTAGTAGAGCTTACTGCAGACATTAAAGAGTACTTCGGCCTTACCGAGCTTGCGAACATATCAAAAACTGTTGAGCTATCTTATGCGAATACTGTTGAACCAGTTTTGATCAAAGCAAATGCACTATCAAGAGGATGTTCATATGAGGGTGAGATCTATGAAGGCATGTTGGTAAGGATAGAAAACATTACGGTTGCAACCGGATTAAATGATAAAGACCAGTTTTCTGTAAAAGATTCAATTGATAATGAGGTAATCGTTGATCCGTACCTCTATAAGGGAGATTGGCCTAAATCAAAAGTTGGAACAATTTTTGATAGTATTACAGGAGTCGTTCACTACAGCTACAATGAGTTTAAAATACTTCCAATATCAAAAGATGATTTCGTGCTATCTGATTCATCAGTTTCAAAACCCAAAGAAAGAAACGTGTTGATATTCCCTAACCCCTCAAAATCAAAAGTTAATTTTAAATTTAACACTAATTCATTGGGGAAAATTGAAGCCGATATAATAAATATTAATGGCAGATTAGTCTTACGTCTATTTAATGGTGTCATGCTAGCAGACAATTTGTATTGGAATGGTAAGGATTTAAATGGTAGAGAGGCTCCAGCTGGAATATATTTTTTAAGATTGAAAGCAGACAATAATGATAGTGCGCATAAGTTTGTTTTATTGCGATAAAATACATAAAAGTAAGGGTTTAGTATGGCTTCAATAGTAGCGAGAGTAGTTGATTGTTATGTTTTTAATCTACTAAAAAGAACCCCCAGATTTTTGCTGCTCAAGCGAAACAAAAATAAAATCTATGAACACTTATGGCAAGGCGTAGCGGGTAAAATTGAGAATGGGGAGGAGGCATGGCAGACTGCAATACGCGAACTGAAAGAGGAAACCGGTCTAGACCCACTTAATATGTTTGTTGCTGATCATACAAGTTCTTTTTATGAAGTAAAAGGAAATAGAATAAATATAATTCCTGTTTTTGGCATTGAAGTCAATTCAAAAGAAGTCCTATTATCAGAGGAACATGTCGACTATAAATGGGTTGATTTTGAATCAGCTAGAAAGACCTTAGTTTGGAACGGGCAACGAAAAGGCCTTGAAGCTGTATATGAAATGATTACCAATTCTGACGATAGAATGCGGTGGTCTAAAATAGAATTATAATATCTTGGAGGATTAATGTTAAATATCGGAGATAAAGCCCCTGACTTCACGCTTCCTGATCAAAATGGTGACAATGTTTCATTAAAAAATTATTCAGGCAGAAAAGTTGTATTATGGTTTTTCCCAAAAGCAAGTACGCCTGGATGAACAACTGAGGGTCAAGGATTCCGTGATGAATCCTCACAGTTTGAACAAAAAAATATTGCCGTGATTGGAATGAGCGCAGATTCAGTTAAGCGTCAAAAGAACTTTTGCGATAAAGAAAGCTTCAGCTTCCCTATACTTTCAGATGAGACTAAAGAAGTTTTAAAAGCATACGGTGCCTGGGGGATGAAAAAGATGTATGGCAGAGAGTATGAAGGGATTTACAGATATACGTATATCATTGATGAAAATGGTGTAATTGAAAAAGCCTTTTCAAAAGTTAGCACCAAAACTCATGCTCAAGATGTTTTAGCGGAGCTTAATAATATCTAAATGAAGATCGATTTACTGTAAATCTATTGGTTTTGATCAAGGAAAAGACCTTGATTCATTCCAGAAAAAAACTTTTGGAAAAATTCGGGCTCATGAACTCCGCCAGTAGATAATATTTTACCATCTTGCTCAACTTCTCCGCTAGCACTTACGCGAACTTTTGTCTCGCTATCTTTAAGCTCTGTTAAATTGATAGTGACCTTATACCGATAAATCATTGGGCCATCCGGACCGTCGTCATTGCTTCCCCCGGAAAATATATTTCCACCCCCACTTGAATCATTATCGCTATCTTCAAAAATGGAAGCTGCAATCATTGCAATGATTGCAATCGCGCCAATAGCAAGACATGCCTTTTGAGCATCAGTCATTTGATTATTTTGACCTTCACGTGACAATCCAGCTTTTTTGCTTTCAGTTGTCCTGCTTGCTGTAATTAAACCTACATCAGAATTTAACACTTCGATTGTGTAATCCATATCCTGAAGAGAATTAATGGAAGCTTTTAGCACTGTTTTGAGATCTCCCTGGAATGGGCGCGTCTCCATTGCTCTAGCAACAGAAGTTGGTGGCTTTTCAACTCTTGGCGGAGCGCTGCATCCAATGAGACCGATTACGAGTAAAGATACCAATCCATGATAGAGCGTTTGAGCAAAAAAAGACTTGGGGCGAATTAAGCTTGAGAGCATTTAAAATTCCAAGCTTTGATAGGCAAAATCAATCACACTTTTATCATCATCAAAAGTAATAATAACTGTAATTGACTTTGAAGATGAGCTTGTCGATGATGAGCTTCTGGATACTCCAAAAAGCCATCCAAAAAGACCACCAAGACCTATTCCAGCTGTGCTACCTGATGTTGATTCTCTTGAAATCCGATCATAAGTCCATGTCTCATTTCCTTGCCTGTCTTTAGAAATGATATTTGGCGCACCTAAGGTTTTGGTGATTTCAGATTGATTTGCGCCTTTTGTGACCGTTGATTGCACTAATCCAAGAGTAAGTTTTGTTGAGGTTTCTTTAGGAGCATTTGCACACCCAGTTATTAAAAGCAATGCAATTAGAATTGAAGTAAAATTTTTCATATCGATTATCCTTTCAATGATTTAAACACATAGAAAACAAGTATTGTTCCTTTACTCAATGAATCGCCACTCATTATCTGAGAAACGCAATACCTCTGGAAAATCCCTTACAACTTCTCCACTTTGTTCAATATAAACAAAGTGACTTATATAAGGTCGTTTTTCTGATAATACATAACTTCCAATGAAGCCTCCAGCGATACCTCCAGCAAAAGCAGTTTGAAATATACTTTCTGAATCGCTTTCATTTGAATTGTCTGAGCTCAAACTATAATACCCTAGCACAGCACCAAATAAACCAGATAGCGTAACAACTTTTGCTGCATAAGGTACCCCTCTTTTGAGAGGTTTTATGTATTCAATATCTTTAAAATTCTGTTCCTTGAGTATTTTTTTATCATCATCAAAATAAAATACTTTTCTAGATCCATGATCCACATCAACGTATTTGATAATTTTCTCTATGCTTTTTTGAGGCTCTTTAATGGCTATTTTGGCGCCAGGTTTTATGGAAATAATCGTTTCACCCTTTTCTATCCACAAGGGAGTTTTTTCTTCCTCTTGTGAGAGGAGAATAAAAGGATTGATAAAAATTGAAAGAATGAAAACTGCTTTAAGATTCATAAGTGTTCCCCAAATTTAATTTGCAAATAAATTATCTTGTAAGGTTTGATCAATGGGCTTTGCAATTATCTCAACCTTATCGTTTTCAATGTCAACATACCAAACCATGCACAGCATAATATATGTTTTCGAATTTTTATGTTTCCATCTTCTAATAGTGCTAAAGCGTGACTCCTTCAAGCCTGATGATTTTAACATATTGGCTTGATTTTGTTTGATCTTGAAGGCATCTTCTTCATGTATGAAACCTTCATCGTAGCTGTGACCTACAAGGTCTGATTTATGATAACCCATTGTGTTAAACCAATCTCCGCCGATATCAGTAATGACCCCATCAGACACCCTACCTTTTAGAACAAGCGATCGAGAATTAAGTTTTGATAAAAGATCATCATCACCATCAACCTTTGATTTTGATAGCTCTATTTTTAGATGAGCCAACTCTCTTTTGAGTTTGACATTTTCATTTATTAGATAATCAATGACTGTTTTACTGTCTTCGCCGGTGGGTTCATGCGGTTCGGGTATGTTTGAAATTTCAATTTCAGATTGAACTTTTAATATGTGCTTAGATGGTATTTCCCCTTTTGTAAGCCAAGAGCTGATGGCTTGAGGGGTGACCCCAAAATATTCTGCTACTTGATATTTATGTCTAAATCCATTTTTTACCATTATACTGCTGATGATTTTGTGTGCGTTATTCATATTTAAAATTAGTTATAATTTCACTAAAAAACATAAATAATTAAATATTATTCAATAAAAATTTATTTATTTCATTAAATATGAATTATTATTGCATTATTATATTTATTTATTTAATTTTTAATGGATAATTTAATTATTAGGTATAATTATGAAAAAGATCACATTTTTTACTTTATTGTTTCTAATAGTGAGCTGTGAAGATGAAAAAGAAGGAAGTAATCCTTTTGTTGGAACCTGGGAGATGAGCTCGGCTTCAGGTGGTATTTACCTGATTGTGAACAAAACTCAAGTTTTAAAAATGGGTGCTACTGATGGTAGTATTATTGCAACTACCTACAATAATCAAAATATTTTGGATACCTATTCAATGAACGAACTTCAGATTAATGAAAATATGGATGGCGTTTTCATTGATGTTAGAAAGTTTTATAACGACAACCTATCAACTGGCGTTGAATACTATATCAGAGACTACGTTTCATCGCTTGATAATTATGATGAGAGCCGTTTTTATTTAGGGAACATGAATGAGTACTACGAATTTGTTAATGAATCTGGAAATTTCAATTACACCTTAAAAGTGGACTCAGATGGTATGTATACCTTATTCGTAGTACAAGATACACTCTATAGACAGACTTTCATTAATTTCGATAACGTTATTGATTCAACAAGATACGTTTTAGTATCTGGGGCTTTGAAAGAGGTGGGAACACCTATTCAAGCTGGGGCAGCATTTTCAATGGAGGATGATATTGACCTACCGTCATCGTTAACCCTTACACTAAACGATGATTCAACAGGATTCGTTGAAGAGGTTTTTGACGACATGCGAGTATCAACCAGTATACGCTGGTTTTTGTATCCAGATTCAACTTTCGGTTGGAATTATTGTTATACCATGAATGATTGTAGCGAAGATGGCCCCATTTTCAATCAATACGAAATAAACGAAAATTCTCTAGTGCTCGGCCTCTATCAAGACATGTGCGAAGAAATGGGTCCGTATTGCGATGACATGATGAACTCGACCTATGGAGTAGAGATTGGAACAACAGAATCGTATTGGGCAGAGATTAATGTTGCGATGGAAAGGACGGAAAATAAAAAAAGGTTAACATCGATCGAAACGCTAAAAAAGAAACCGAGAAGAGAATCAATATTTCAAAAAATTAATAGACAGAAACAAATAATTCATAAATCAAGGGGTGAAAAATGAAAATACGTCAATTATTATTTTTGTTTGCTTTTGCATTTTTAAACAACGCAATCCAAGCGCAAGAAGAAACCATAGTTTTTGGTCAGCAAAAAGCAATCAACGCTCTTTCAAGTGATGCGGGGCTTTCATCAAATGAGCTAGATAGTTATTTAAAAAAGCGATATAAAAGACCTTTGTATCAGTTAAGTAAATCAGAGGGCGCAGAGCTTATTCAAGGATTTCAAGATGGCAGTTTGTCCAAAGCCTCAATCATGGATTACGTTTCACCTGTGAGCAAAAAAACTCAAATTTCAGAAAATAAATCACCTGGCCAAAACCAAGACCTTATTGCTGCTAGCATTCTTGAGGTCGGAATGAAAAAACGTTTCCATTTTAAAGATGGATCCATAAGTGAAGGTGAGATAATCGCAGTAAACGATGATCGAGTGACGCTCATTACCGAGTCAGGAGAATTTAGAATTCCAAAGACTGAATTCTTAGCTGAAACCGCGGAGATCACAAACAAAAAGGGTGAAAAGTTTGTTGGCCATGTCTTAGAAGAATCCGCGGAGGAATTTCGTATCCGAACGATTTATGGTGACGCAACGATTCATAAGCGTAATATTGAAAAAATGAGCAGATTTCATGGAGGCATAAAAGATCCTAAGACGGAAATGAGAAAACGTTTTTATACAGGCGAAGCAAGCCTGTTAAGTGTTTTTCTGGACCCAACAGCGAATCTTTTGGCGCCCAACACGTTCTACCTTAGCGGTATGTCTTTAGGGTATGGACTTACAGATCGTTTTATGCTTACCACAAAATACGCTTCGAACTTTAACGGCGATCTCAATCTGCATCCAAGATTAAGAGTAATGCACAACAAAACCGCTACTAAAGAGCGCAGCATGTCAGTGGGGCTAGGGTTTCATCGTTCCTATCCAATCAAATCCTTGATTGGAAAATACGCTCATGCCGTCAAGGTCAATGGAATGGGAGATAGCACAATTAATCAGATTGATGTAACAATTGACGATGTAATGAAAGACCCAAATGTTGATGAGAATCCTGTTTATGTTGAAGCCTACTTGGTTTATACCTCGCACCGTGTTAACCCAACTGGACGCGGAAAAGTCGGTTGGACCATTGGAGGTAAGATATCTAACGCATTTCAAGAAGATCTCCAGTCGCACTTAAAATCAAGATATACCTTCGATAGTGATAGCTATAAAATACCCTATCGTCTATGGGCAAGCTTAGACTACGACTTAAGAAGGGATTTAAAATTTGTTGCGTCAACTTGGATAGACAATGGATATAGAACCATGGATGCTAAGGCGGCTTTTCAAGACTATTTTGGTACCGATGATTCAACACCACTATCTATAGATTCAATCAAAGGTAAAAAAAGCAATTTTGATTTTGATTTTGGTTTGCTCTATGCACCTACTGAAAACTTTAGAATCGGCATTCATTTTCAACAGCCTTTTATTGATTTTTATTGGGAATTCTTTGAATTTTAAGAATAATCAAAATATCAAAAGATGAAAAAAATTCTTCTAATATTTGCGGCAACTTCTTCGCTTTTCACGCAAGAATATGACCCCTATACCGGAAAGCCAATTCGACTGCCAACAAAAAATATCTTTACGGGTCAGATTCAAGAGAATGAAACTATACCAACGGTAAAACTTGTAAAGGTTGAGCTAAAATCTGAAGAAACCGTTTCTGGAGAATTAATTCAAGAAAAGAATACATTTATAATTATTAAAAATGAAGTTCTAGGCATATTACAAATCGAAAAGAATAAGATTGCCGAAATGTATGAAAGCGCAGGGGCAGATTATTCCGTCAAAAAAGCAAACTCCACTAAAAGTGCTGCTGCCTCTGCGCGAAATAGCGCCCATAAAAACAAAAAAAATTTTAAAAAACAATATCAACAGTATTCAATGCTTGAAGTATTTGAATTTCTAAAAAGATCAGTTGCATTGCTTTTGATTGGTATGTTGTTTTTAGAAGATTATCTCCATTGAAAAAAATTCTACCTTTAATAATTATTAGCGCTTTGATTGGTCAGGATCGTTATGATCCTTTGACCGGTGAGCGAATCCCTAATAAAAAATTTGATCCGAATACGGGAGAAATCATCGAGGAAAAGTATGACCCTTATACTGGAGATGTTATTAAAAAAGATAGTGATGGTCTTACCGCAAAAGTAATACTTCGTTCAGGAGATATCATTGAGGGTAAATTAATTATTCAGGATAAAAATAAAGTTACCATTGATTCAGAAATCCTTGGCAAAGTATCAATAAATAGAATTGACATAAAATCAATGACATCTGGAGGTATTCCTAAGTCAACAAGGAGGGTTGCAAAAACACCAACAATCAAAACTGATAATTCAAATACTGATTTATCTAACAACGGCTTTGAGATTTTCTCAAACGCAAAAAATGAAGCTCAAAAATCAAACTCTCAAATTTTAAACCTCGCAGTTGGTACGGGAGCATGTCTAAATCCTGCTTTTTTTGCTACATTGCCAGTCATGGGGCTAGCTATCTACGCAAATGTAAATGTTAAAGAGCCAAAAAGTGAATTTTTTAAGAACTTGAATGGGGACCAAAAAAAACAATTTATAAAAGTATACAAAAAAGAAATCAGAAGGCTGAGAACAGAGCAGTGTTTGACTCCTACAGGGCTTGTTCTTGGCTTCTTTGGATTGATGATTTTTTTGGGTGAAAATTTTTAGAAAATTTGAAACAAAATTAGTGAACATTCTTAATTTTAAGCTGTCATGTTTAAGATTATTATATCTCTTTCAATCTTTTTTTTATCAAACGACCTTTCGATTTCTGAAATTTCATTTAAAGTAATCAAGAAAGGATCTTCCGATAGGCGTTTTATATGGCTCCATGGTGATGAGCAAACCGCTAGAATGGCGCTAGATGATCATATGTCTAATGGTCAGGGAATAGCTTATTACATCAAAAATGATAAGACAAGAGAGGTTTTAGTTTCGGGTGGCTTGATTGACCCTAATCGTATATTTTCATCAATTGGCGCACTAAAGAATATTAATAAATATAACCCTCAATGGGCACAATCAAAGAAAAAAACCGTTTTAGATGCTATGGATAGAGATCGAGAAAAATTTTTAAACATCCTTTTTCCTGATAGCGGTGAAGTTGTTATTGCTCTTCACAATAACTTTAAAGGATACAATGTAAAACTTGAAATACCAAAGAGCGACACAGTTTCAATTAAAAAAGATCAAAACCCCAGAGACTTTTATTTATGTACGAATCGAAGAGACTTTGAAATTCTTTCAAAATCTCCCTTCAACGTTGTTTTGCAAGAAAGTTACCCTAAAAAAGACGATGGTTCACTTTCATGGGCTGCTGTGAAATGGGGCGTAAGGTATGTAAACATCGAAACCCGCTTAGGATGGCTAAGTATGCAGAAGAGGATGTTGCGCTATGCGAATGAACATCTTCCCAAGGAATGACCTAGACTGCAATTTTTAAAGCTCTACCAGTAAATACTTTTTCATTCATCTCGTTATCTAAGAAACCCATCATCACTGAATGCCCACATATTTCTTCAGGTTTATTCGTTTTATCAAAAGCTGTTAAGTGTATCGGTTCTCTTCCAATACTTATGAACGCAGTGTTTTCATAGCACACATTGAGAGTATTATTTTTTGTTTTACTTAAATCTGACCAGTCGTATTGAATGTTGAAATCACAGTTTTTTACCCCAATGGTTATATCAGAATTTCTCTCATCTATGGGTGATCCACTATAAAGAGGTAGAATAATTTGTAGTACAACCCAAGGCATAGAGTTAGGGTCAAGATTTACGAAAAAGGATTGATCCTCATAAAGGCTTATACCATGCTGAATACCATTTGTATTAACAAGTATATTATAGTGGCTGTATCTATAGCCCTTTTTATTGTTACAAAAAACAACGGCCTCATCCTTTAATAGTGATTTAACACTTGGTTCAAACTTTTCAGCAAAGTTCGATATTTCTTTCAAGAGGTTGGTCTCTTTAGAAATTGTAAAAACTGGTTTGGTGGCATCAGAAGCGCTTTTAAAATCTTCATCGCCTGAAAAGACAAGTGAACATCCTAATGTCCAAATACCAAGAGCAGCAATTTCAGACTCTGGAAAACTGAGCGTTTCTAGCATTACCCTATCTTTTGGGGCAGCGCCATTCGATTGAAGCCAGTTTGCTGTTTGTTGAGCCATTCTATAAAGCTTGTCAGATGTAAGACTCTTTTGAGCATAGACCATCTTTTGACCGTATTTAATATTTTGACCATCAATGAGAGCCCTTAAATTTGGGTAGGGGACCATGTATTCAATAGGCTCAACGTTTCCTATGCATTGGGCATTATAAATTCTTTCTTTTAATTCAGAGGTCTTCATGATAATAATGACAATTCACAACGAAATCGGTTAAATTTATATTCAAATTAATAAATTAATTTACCCTTGAGCGGTTCAATTATAACAAAAACAATTTTTTTATGTACAAGCGTCATCGCTGTTTTATTTATCGTAGCTTGTGCAGCGATCGCTCCGCCTAGTGGTGGGCCTGAAGATAAAATTCCACCCAAATTCTTAAGCTCTATTCCTGTATCAGGCAGCACTCAATTTAAAGGTGGAAAAGTGAAGCTTCTTTTTTCAGAGTATATTGAAGAAAAATCTTTAGTGAATTCAATTACTATCTCCCCAGTTACAGATCCAGCGGTTAAGATCGAATATGAAGATGATGAGGTTCACTTAGCTTTTCCAGATAATCTTTTAAAAGACCAAACCTATATAGTAACAGTAAACAGAAACCTTAAGGATGAAAGAAAAGTTGCCTTAGAAAAAACGATTCAGATCGCTTTTAGTACGGGAGATGTAATCGAAGAAGGTAAAATATCAGGAAGGGTGTATGGAAACGAAAAGTACGCTGCCCACCTTTGGAGAGCGAATACAGTTTTTGACGATTCTCTTTACCTGACCAAACCTTTATATGTGTCTGAGGCTGACGATAATGGATTTTTTACATTCAGCTATCTGTCGGCTGGTAACTACGCAGTGATGGCTGTTGAAAGAAGTGCTTCAGGGCTGCCAATTGTTCCTTCACGAATGATGTACGGAATGAGTCCTAAGAAAATCTACAACCTTGTTTCTAACGATGTTATTGAAAACATACCTTTTATGGCGAAGCGTGAAACACCTACCTTAAAGCTATCACATGTTGATTGGAAAGGAACAAGATGGGGATGGATTTATTTTAACCAAGACCTTTCTGATGCAGTATTCAAAAACGCAACCTTAACAGATTCGGATTCAAAGGTTTATAGACCTAGAATTTTTCCAGATATTATAAAAAAGGACCAATTCTTAGTTATGATAGATGATACTCTTTCAGAGGGAAAAGCTGAGCTCAAGATCGAAAAGATAATATCTAAAAAAATAAATGAAGCGAGTGCAAATGTTAATTTTAGATTCTCATTAAAACCAGATACACTAAATTTATTATTAGAAAATCCTTCTAAATCTATTTTAATAAACAAAGACAATAGCTCGGGGCCAATTATCCCATTTATTTTTTCTAAACCGATAATTTCTACAGACGATTTTACATATGAACTGGTTGTTGATTCTGATACTATTTCTTTAATACCGGATTGGAAGAATCCCATTTCATTTCCATTCACACCTCCAAATGGTTGGAAAGAAAAAACAGACTACCGCATAAGTATTCTAGGTGAAAGGTTGATCCCTATTGAAGGAAAATCACTTAAAGATTCAATAATTTATATCGATATAGCTTCGCAAAAAAAAGTTGGCTATGGAGCAATAACGGGAACTTTAAAGAAATTTGGCACCTCAATGCTTGTACAATTAAAGCAGGCTACTAATGAAGGAAATAGCTTCTATTCTAGTGTAAATTCAAAGAGTGAATTTTATATAAATAACGTTCCAGAAGGAAAATACCAATTAATCATGATTGATGATCTAGATAAAAACAATGCATTTTCATATGGAACCGTATCACCGTATAAAAATAGTGAATGGTTCTATGTTCATCCTGACACTTTTGAGGTCAGAGCTAATTGGGATATAGATGTTGGGCAAATTTCAATGGAGGAAAAATAGTTAAATGTTTGCTGTAATTATCGCAGGTGGAAGAGGGACAAGGTTTTGGCCTGCAAGCAGAAAGAACAAACCTAAACAGCTTTTAAATATAATTGGTGAGCATTCCATGCTACAAATGACTGTGGACAGGCTTAGAAAAATGAAAAATGTTGAGGATATTTTTATAATTACCGGTAAGCATTTAGAGAAAAGTATTCAAAGTACTATTTCAGGAATTGATCCAAAAAATATCATTATTGAACCAAAAGCTAAAAATACAGCACCGGCTATTGGCTTGGCAGCATTGCATGTAAAACAAAAAAGACCTGACGGTGTAATGGGAGTTTTTCCTGCTGACCATCTAATTGTTGGAGCACAAAAATTTTCAAAAACTGTACGCTCAGGAATTCAGATTGCGAATAATAATTCTACTTTAGTTACGGTTGGAATAGATCCTTATTATCCAGCTACAGGATATGGATATATTCAATACAACTCAAAAAGCGCCTTTGAGCATCTGAACGCATTTCCCGTTAAGACCTTTGCCGAAAAACCTCACAAAAAACTTGCTGAGCGTTTTATAAAAAGTGGAGATTTCTTGTGGAACGGAGGAATGTTCATTTGGAACATCGAAACCTTCTTCTCAGAGCTTGAATCTCACATGCCTGATCTTAGCACGCAGTTAAACAAAATAGAAAAGCGAATATTTTCAAATCAAGATTTTTCCAGATTATGGAACAATATCGAACCGGATTCAATCGATTACGGTTTACTTGAAAAGACAAAAAATATTCACGTAGTTAAAGCTGAGTTTGAATGGAGCGATCTTGGATCTTGGAACTCTCTTTTTGAAATATCACCTAAAACAAAAGAAAACAACGTTATTCGGGGTCAAGGCGTTGTTATGGACGGTAAAAATAACATTGTTGAATCTCAGAAAAAATTTACCGCGATCATTGGTCAAAATAACCTAGTAGTTATAAACACAGATGATGCCACATTAGTTGTTTCGAGAGATCAGGTTGAAGAAGTAAAAAGAATAATTCAATATCTCGAACAAACTAAAAGAAATGATCTGCTTTAGTTTTCATGGCTAAAATGAAACCAGAAAAACTTCTAACTCTTTTTGAAGAACTTGCTGAAAAAATGGATATTAACATTGTTCAAGGAAAGGGCGACTTTCAAGGGGGGATGTGCTCACTTAACGATGAGTCATATATTGTACTAAATAAGCTGAAGCCCGTAGATCAAAGATTGGGAGTTTTGGTCAAAGAATTCTCAAAGATGAATTTAAAAAAAATATTTATACAGCCTGCACTAAGAGAATATATTTTGGACACCCAGCAAGAACTGCTCTAACAAAAATTTTAACTCATAAACATGGAAAAGTCATAGAGGAAACAAAGGAAAGGATTGAATAAGTTAATGGATCATTTGTGGGCCCCATGGCGCATGGAATACCTAGAGCGTGATAAAACCGAAAGAGACGGTTGTGTTTTTTGCAAAAAATTAGCTGACACATCTAATGATAGGGAAAATCTTGTTTTGTTCAGGGCTGACTATGCATTTGTACTTATGAATCTTTATCCTTACACAAACGGCCATCTTTTAATTTGTTCGAATGAGCACGTGGATACCTTTGAAAAACTAAACGATCAATCCCTAGCGCAAATCATGTTCCTTGCAAAAAAATCTATGGAAGTGATTAACAGTGTTATGAGCCCAGATGGATACAACTTTGGTTCAAATATAGGTAAGGCTGGCGGAGCAGGAATTGCTGAACATATTCATTTTCATGTTGTACCAAGATGGGAAGGGGATACAAATTTCATGCCTGTTGTAGGTCAATCCAAAGTCATAATGGATGGACTTTTTGATACCTACGATCAACTTAAACTTAAATTTGATTAAAAAATAATTTATGGATTTTGAAAGAACCTGGCTTCCGTTTTTATATCTTTATGGTGTTGGCGGCATTGTTTTTACTTTAGGAATGATCTTAATATTAAAAACTAAGGCTCTTCGTTTAAATTTTAAGCGTCATAAAAAATGGCTCTGGCTACTCCTTTATGGCTTTATTTTTTGGTCCAGTCTTCATGCAACCTTTATAATCCTAGCTCTAAGAAGTCAGTAATGGATATTGCTGTTGGCACGCTACTTGATCGCATAATCATCGTTGCATATTTTGCAATCGTCATGGGCTTTGGCGCCTATTTTGGTCGATACAGCAAAACAACATCTGATTATTTTTTTGGAGGAAGACGTTTTGCTTGGTGGCTGATTACCATATCCATTGTTGCTACAGGGGTAGGATCACACAGCTTTTTAAAATATTCTACAAAAGCCTATCAGTATGGTCTTTCCTCGACAATGACCTATATGAACGATTGGTTTTTTGTACCACTCTTCATGTTTGGATGGCTTCCAATAATCTATTACATGAGAATAAAATCTATACCAGAATATTTTGAACGTAGATTTAATTCGAGCGCAAGATATCTCGCCACATTTATGACGCTAATTTTCATGATCGGCTACATTGCAATTCAGTTTTTAACCTTAGCAACAGTTCTCTACAGAATATTTGGCATACCGTTGATGGCTACGGTTATTATCATTGCAATAGCAACAACCATCTATATGCACTTTGGAGGTCAAACCTCTGTGATATTTACTGACCTTTTTCAAGGTCTTATTCTTATTTTCGCAGGTCTTCTTCTCTTCTACCTTGGCATTCAGTTTCTAGGTGACCAAACCTCGTTACCTGGTTTTCGTGCCTTTTGGATGAACCTAACTCCTGAAGAAAAGCTTCCGTTAGCTCATTTTAATAGACCCCCAGATTTTAACTTTGTTGGTATTTTTTGGCAGGATGGAATTGCGGGATCAGTTGGTTTTTTATTTTTAAATCAAGGTTTAATTATGCGTTTTATGGCGGCAAGAAGCGTCAATGATGGAAGAAAAGCTGTTGCGTTTAATACTCTCATTGTTTTGCCTATTTCTGCAGTAGTTGTTTCAAACGCAGGTTGGATAGGAAGGGCGATTGCTAATGTTGCACCAGCTACGTTTCCAGTTGATATGGCGGCAAATGATGTTTTTGTTGCAGTTACGAATGTTGTTTCATCACCTGGAGTTTTTGGGTTTATCATTGCAGCGCTTTGCGCGGCGCTAATGTCAACATCTGATACTTTAGTAAATGCTTCATCAGCAATCATAGTAAACGATATTTACAAACCATTATCAAAAAAGAAGCATGATGATGCCAAACAGCTTGAATTTGCCAGATGGACCTCACTTGGGGTAAAGGTTATAGCAGTCATTATGGTCCCCTTCTTTAACTCCTTTGACTCAATATATGAGGCTAACGGATGGTTTCATTCAACATTTACACCCCCGCTAGCAGTTGGTGTCTTTATGGGAATATTCTGGAAAAGATTCACAACGCCTGCGATCATCGCAACCTTCATCGGTGGGGCATTTCTAATGATTTTAGGCCAAGCTAATCCTGAGATGATTACTCCTTTCGCTCATGGTATAGAGCTGCGACCAGACCGCGGATACTCATATATTGGAGCGCTGTACAATATTGTAGTTTGTGCTGGTGTAGGAATTATTGTTACGCTTTTTACCAAGCCAGAATCGGACAAAAAGCTCAAAGGTTTAACGATTTTTGATGCAGCTAAACTTAAAGAGATCTATAAAGGATCAAAACCAAATGAGAGCTCTGGAAATCCAGTTACAGTTGAATGGAAATTGTCAAAAACAAATGACAACACTATTTGCTTTTCAAAAAACGATATGCAAACTATGAGCGCAAACGCTGGAGATCTAGTGTACATTCAGGACGCACGATGGTGGTACGGGGGTTTAAAGTCGGCGCATGCAACTTTTGGCGAACCGCATGATGAAGATGGCACAGTTTACATCAGTTCATTGCAGTTAGATCATGGCCAATTTATTGAGGGTTTGCAACTAAAAGCAGAAAAAGAAATGTAAATATATTAGCGTCTGCGAAATAAATATTTTAAATTCGCGCCGCTTATTAAAATATGATAAGCAATATTTCACCTTCCGGAGTAGCTCAGTTGGTAGAGCGAGTGGCTGTTAACCACCAGGTCGGGGGTTCGAGTCCCTCCTCCGGAGCAAAAAGGAACGACTAAAGCATTTTGTTGCAGTCATTCCTTTTAAAAGTAACTTTAAA
>Ga0207993_1000210_pt1 | contig 23979 bp, 21 predicted proteins | sample ETN01SmetaG_2_FD_185791 | JGI IMG/M metagenome (GOLD analysis project Ga0207993, IMG submission 185791) | Marine microbial and viral communities from oxygen minimum zone, Eastern Pacific Ocean - ETNP2014F12-01SV265 (SPAdes) (version 2) | ecosystem: Environmental > Aquatic > Marine > Oceanic ...
TTCGTAATTTTTTCAGCTAATGTCGCTGTGACTACACCCGGCTGTATTCTCCAATCGTTTTTTCTTTTTGCTTTAAATGAACCTTCCAAAATTATAGGTATAATTGTAATGCCTGTATTTTTAGCAACATGAAAGGCGCCTTTTTTGAATTCATTTAATTTTCCATCTAATGTCCTTGTTCCTTCAGGCGCAACAAATGCAGAAACACCCTTATGTATTTCTTTCTCTAATTCATCTAAGCTTCCCATTGCTGATTGAATTTTTGACCTATCAATTGGAATCATACCGTATTTCTTTGATAGTGATCCCCAAATTGGGTAGGAAAATTGCTCCACCTTTCCCACACCAGTAAAATAATGTGGTATTGCAGCAACTGTCATAAAGGTGTCAAAAAGGGATGCGTGGTTTATTAAATAAAGATAGGGTCCCTCATCATTAGCTGGAGGCTTGCCTTTTACGATAAGCCATTGTCCTCCAAAAAACAGTAGCGCTCTTGATATGATTCTAGCAATAGGGTGGAGTCTTTTTGATGAAAATACTGTCATGAGTATATAATATAGCATCCCAAAAAAAATAAAAGCAGAGAACCAGATTGGCCACACCACAATTGAGAATAATGCTTTAAACATTACTTTTAAAAATTAAGCTAAATAACTTATGGTTAAGTTTTGAAAATGCATATTTTGAAAACTCGCTCTTTTTGATCCATCTCATATCTTTTATTTCACCATTAGTATCATTAATTGTGCATAAATATAAGTCTACTTCACATTTAAAATGTGAATAGGTATGTTTAGCGGTTCCTATCTTTTGTTTCATATCTATTTTGTTGCCAAAATAAGAATTGATTATTTTTAGATTAGAAATTGTTTTTGATTTTTTTTCAATTGTTGGGAATTCCCACAAGTCTCCGAGTAAACTTTTTTCCTTTCTATTTCGTATAGCAAACTTTCCATTTTGTTTTATATAACACCCTATTAAATAAACTGTCTTTTGTGGTTTTTTATTTATTTTATTAGGATATAAAACAGGATTTCCAGCTTTAAATGCTTTGCAATTTTTGTTAACTGGACATGTTAAGCACTCTGTTTTTCTTGATGTGCACAATGTGCTGCCGATATCCATCAGCGCTTGGTTAATATCTCCAGGTCTTTGACATTGTACAAGTTGATTAGCAAATTGATAAATCTTTTTTTTATTATAAATAGATAGCTTTTTAATTCCTAGAATTCTTGAAATTACCCTTACAAGGTTAGAATCAATTGCTGGATATTTTTCATTAAAAGCTATAGACATAATTGCGCTTGCAGAATATTCTCCAAGACCAGGAAGTTTTTTTAATGTTTCATAATCATTAGGGATCATTCCATTGTAATCCTTAATTACTATCTTAGCTGCCTGATGAAAATTTTTACATCTTCTATAGTACCCTAAACCCTCCCAAGATTTAAGAACTTGATCAAGGTTTGCGTTTGCCACAGAAGATAGTGTAGGGAATTGTTTCATCCATTTATTAAAGTAGGGTATAACCGTTTGTACCTGAGTTTGTTGTAACATTATTTCAGAAAGCCAGGTTTTATAAGGATCGTTTGCATTTCTCCATGGCAAATCTCTTTTGTTGAGATCATACCACTTGAGTATGAGTTGAATATTATTTGTATTATACAATTATTTATTATTTAATCTATACTTGAGCAAGTTCCAATGAAATGCGCTTAGCAAGTCCTTTGTTAAAATCCTGTTTTTATCCTCAAAATAGCTAAATATCTGCTTTGAAAATTTTTCTATATTTTCTTCTATAGATTTATTGGCTTCTATCCCTTTTTTACTAAGAGTAAGTATGTTAGATCTTTTGTCCTCAATATTTGATGATTTTATAATAATATCTTTTTTTTGAAGATTATGAATGAGTCTCGTTGTGGTGCTATTATCAATTCCAATTTTTTTAGAAAGACTAGTCATATCAATGCCCTGTTCAGGGATAGAAGAAATAAGAATTATTTGGGAAAGGCTAAAGGGAAGATTTCTGTTTTTTTCACGAAATATAGATTGAAGATCTGTGAGGAGATTAATCAATAATTCTGCATTTTTCATATTTGTATAATACAAATATTATTCAATGAATCAAATTTATTTTGGTAACGTAGCTAGCAATCTTAAGTGTGAAAGGTAGCGATCCCTTAAAAAATTATAATCCTCTTCTTTTGTTCCATGTCCTACCATCCGTCTGTGATCCATTTTTAATTCTTTCATTGTATACCATTGTCCTGGAATTAGTATTTCATCTTCTGAGTAGTTTGTTATTGGGTCCGCACCGTTTAATCCAGTTGTCGGCCCATACATTGATTTTTTGTTAACAATCCCGTCATTTTCAAACCATGAGGTATCTGTAGGTGTGCCATCTTCAAAATATGCTTTTTTCATTCCCATTAGCCTTGCGTTTGACCTTATAATAAATGACATGCTGTTGTGAGGTACATGTCTACCGCTTGAACTATCTAAAACGGTGTTACTATTTATAAATGAAAAATAATATACTTCTGGGTTAGCCGTAGCCATTGAATTGATTTCCCGAGCGCCTTGTATGCTAACATCCCATGATACTATATTTTTTGTTCCCCATGCAGGGTGAGACTGCATTCTTTTAAAATATGATGACCAAGATTCTTTATTATTTCTTTTGAATCCCCATTGCTCTAAATCAAAATCGTAAAAAGAATTACCAACGACAGCCGCAACTGCTATCATATCCTGTAAGAAAGGTATCCATGTGGTAACAAATGTTGTAAGAGTAGTTCCATCATGTGGAGTTGATATTGTGGTTATGGATTTTATATATCCATTGTTTGATTTACCAAGTAGGTTGCTTTTTTCTAAGAATCCTGCAGAGTCAGCAATAGCCGTTCTCAATAAATAGTCAAGCATTCTTGCAGTTTGTCCGCCCATGCTATGTCCAACTATATGAACAGGATTTTTATCGCTCCATTGAGGATATAGTCCTCGATATTTTTTATTCATCGGTTTTTGTACAATACCAAATTTTTCTGCATGTCCTTTTCCGTAGTCAACTTGACCACCCTTAATTTGATAATAAAGCTCTACAGCGCGATCCCAGTTTGATGAAACGGGGCCTACATTAGTTACCAAGACCTTAAAGCCTTGCTTTTCAAATTCTTCAACCATGTCCTTTTTTCCTCCCCAATAATTATATTCTCCCATTTCACTTTCCCCCCAGCCCATAAAGCCATGGATTAAGACTATTGGGTAATCATTTTGCGCATGGAGCTGCATGCTAAATAAAATAGTAAAAAGACAAAGTGAAATTTTCATATTGCTATATTAATCTCCAAGCTTTGAGAAAGAGCGCCAGTCCCAAACATATATATACTATAATTAATTAGTATATCTTTTTTCTTATACCCAAAGCCAAAACCACTTGCCCCAATGACTGATCTGAAAATATCTTTTTTTATGTTTTGATTAAACTTTCTATTTGAAGATCCAAAGCGAAGTTGAAGATTTTTGTTTATATCAAATTCGCCTCCTATAAATAGTGTTAAAACAGAACTGTTTTCAGATGTTAAATCAAGGAAAAGACTAAGCGGCAGATATTTTAATTTTTTAGATCCACTAATAACTAACCTTGGATGTAAATCAACAACCAAATCACTTGAACTTGTTGCAAGGTTATGTATAGACATCCCCACCTTAAATTTTTGTTCTTCAGCCCTAAAGGAAAAACCCGTAGAAAACGAAAATATATTGAAGGTGTAGCCTCCATAATTTGAAAAGTAAAAGCTAGATTGTACACCTAACTTAATTGGGAGTCTCAATATTCTCTTCCCATACGAAGCACTAATTTTTGTATCACTTGCACTATATGTACCTGTGGAAATCAAGTTTTCGTTATACCCTTCAAAAATACCATAGGAAATATTATTTATTGAGAATTTACCAAAGGTATTATTTTTAAATAAAAATGAGATCCCAATATTTTGGCTTGCTATGCCAGCTGGGTATTTAATAATTGAAGCAGAAAATACTTTCCCTCCATATATTGACGGGTTAATGTTAGAACTCAATGGCGAAGGTTTTAAGTAACCTGCTCCACCCATGCTTAAACTAGCAGAAGAAGTGAAAACATCCATTCCTGGGAAACTAGTTTCAGAATAAGCACCTGATAAAAAAAAGATTATAAAACTAAATAGCTTCAGATAAATGCTGATTCTGGATAAAGACATAAACTATATTAAACTCAATGGATCAAAGTGTATGTTGATACGACTTTGTGAATTAGAGTACTTTTGATTAAGACTATGAAAGTTAGTTTTTATAAATGAGTGAAGTTTTTTACCGTTTGGATCAATTACCTTCTGCGATTTAAAAATAATTTGAAATCTATAATAACCTCTCAATTTTTCTATGTAACACGGTGCTGGGCCTAAGATTTTTAGACCACTATAATCTCCTTTTATTTTCCTTGATATAGCTGAGGCTAATTTGGATACTCTTTTATAATTTTTACCAGCAATCTCTATTTTTGAAAGCCAACTGAATGGCGGATAGTCTAATTCTTCTCGCTCTTTTAGTGCAATTTTATAATATTTATCCATATCTAATTTAGCTGCACATCTTATAACTGGATTATCGGGTGAATATGTTTGTATGACCACCTCTCCCGGTTTTTGATGCCTTCCAGATCGACCTGAGGCCTGATAAATTAATTGGAAAACTCTTTCTCCTGATCTGAAGTCTGGCAAGTGTAATCCTTGATCTGCATTGATAATTCCAACTAAAGTTGTATTTGGGAAATCTAAACCCTTTGCTATCATTTGAGTACCCAAGAGAATATCAATTTCCCCGCTATTAAAAGCAGTTAAAATTTTAGTAATATTAATTCCGGAAGTGGTAGTATCCATGTCTAATCGCTCTATTGATGCTTCTGGAAAAGTTTCTTCAAGCAGTGCCTGTACTTTTTGTGTCCCAGCGCCAAAATAAAGCAAGTTTTTACTATCGCATTCAGAACAAGATTGTTTTTCATTTATTTTAGAAAAACCACAAAAGTGACAAAGCAGGTTATTTGTTTTCTTATGATAACTAAATGCAACATTACAGTCTGGACACATTGCAACCTCACCGCAATCACCACATTTTATTATTGGCGAAAATCCTCTCCGGTTTTGCAATAAAATCACCTGCTCATTCCTGTTGAGTCTTTCTTCAATTTTGTTTTGTAGAAAGCCAGAAATTACTTGTCCAAACTTCCCCGTCTCTTCTTGCTCTTTTAACATGTCTACAAGATGCACCTTTGGCTGCTTTGCTCCTCCAAAACGATTTGGTAAATGCAAATACTTTAATTTATTTTTTTGATGATTATAATAACTTTCTAAACTAGGGGTCGCACTAGCTAATAAAATAACTGCCTTATTTAATCTCGCACGCATTAACGCGACATCCCTTGCATGATACCTTGGAGATGGTGAGTCTTGGCGAAATGAAGCCTCTTGTTCTTCATCAATCACAATTAGCCCCAAATCTTTTAACGGAGAAAAAATGGCACTTCGAGCACCAATCACAACCCTGAAAGTACCTTTGCATATTTCTTTCCAAGTCCAAGACCTTTGTTGCTGATTTAACTTCGAATGCCACAATGCTACTTTATCTCCAAAAACTGACCTGAACCTTCCGGCAATTTGTGGAGTTAGTGCAATTTCAGGTAAAAGTATTATTGAAGTTTTCCCTTTCCCAAGGCAATATCTCACTGCATCAATATATATCTCTGTTTTCCCACTCCCAGTTACTCCGTGTAATAAGTATGGATTATATATATTGCTGTCTAAGGATTCTTTTATAGAATTTGCAACCTCTTCTTGGTTTCGATCTAAAGTAACTTTTTTATTAATTGAGCCAAAGGAAAAATCATCTGAGATAGGTTTTACTTCCTTTTCAAATAATTTCACCAACTTACTTCGTTCTAAGCTTTTACAGATTTGCAATGGATTTGATGCAAAATTTTTCAACAATGAAACCTGTAAAGGAAGAGATTCCGATCTTACTAGCTTGAGAACTTCATACTGTTTAGGGGCTCGTTTTTTTAATTTTTCAAATCGTAAGGGATCTATGTCAATTCTTGATTCAACAAACCATAACTTTTGTGGTTTATATCGGGTAGATAAACTTTTGGGGAATACGGTTTTTGCGACCTGCCCTAATGGAGTCATATAATAATTTGAAATCCAATTTATTAATTCCCATAATTCAGGAGTCACTATTTGGTAATTATCAATTAATTTATTTATTAATCTGGTTTCACCTTTGAAACTATTACTTTTAAGAATATTAACAATAATACCCTCTATCTGTTGTTTTCTAAATGGGGCTACAACTCTTGAGCCTATGTGTGTTTCGGCAATTAAGTTTTTCGGGATTTCGTATGTGAAGGTTTTAAAATTTGATATAGGAAATGCAACTTCAGCAAACATGATAGGGTATTTTATTTATCAAAAAACTATGGAGCAATAAAATCCCATAGACTACATTAAGATAAACATATGGAAGTACAAAAGTATTAAAAAGTGGTTTATGATTTTATAACATATAATTTGACATCACCTTTAGCTTGAGGTGTTACGCGAACAGAGACATGGTATATCCCCAATGCCTTGATGGGCTCCTCGAGGAGTATTGCCTGACGATCAACTTCTATACCCTTCTCTAATAATGACTTATGAATGTCCAAAGCTGTAATTGATCCAAACATTTTATCTTCTTCGCCAACCTGAGCTTCAATTGTTATTTCCGTTTTAGATAAAGTTTTTACAAGAGCATCATGGGCAGCCTCTGCACGAACTTGTCTAGTATTTTCATTCTTCTTTTTTTCTTCGGCAATTGCCATATTACGCTTTGAAGCACGTAGTGCTACTCCCTCTGGAATGAGTTTATTTCTCGCAAACCCAGGTTTGACACTAACTACATCACCCGCTTCTCCCAAACCTTCATAATTCTTTAATAAAATAATTTCCATAATATTTCCTATTTAATCTGTTCCTTTTTCTACATATGGCATCAATGCTATCGATCTTGACCTTTTTATAGCTCGGACTAGCTTCCTATGCATTTTTGCACTGGTCCCAGTTACGCGACGAGGCATGATCTTACCTTGGTCATTTACAAAACGACGTAAAAGTTTTACATCTTTGTAATCAATTTCATTGATTCCATTTTCTTTAAAAAAACAGAATTTATTTCTACTTTGGAATGCCATTATTCTGCCTCCTTTAGCTCTGTGGTTTTTTCATCATCTGGTTCATTTTCTTCATTATTATCTGAATCAGAAGTATCAACTTGATCAGACAGTTGCTCATTATCAGAGGATTCTTTTAAATTCTTTTCCTCACTTTCTAATTCAGGTTTTTTTTCTTCAACATATATTTCTGGCTTGTCATTCAACAGAACCGTCATATGCCTTAGCACTGAATTATTCAGCCTCATCCACGTATCATACTCAATCATCTTTTGTTGATCTCCGCCTTCAAATTGAATAAGGATATAGGATCCATATTTCTGTCTTTCAATAGAGTATGCTAGGCGCTTTTTCCCCCAAACGCGGTGATTAATTATTTTTGATTTTGTTTTTTCTAATTCTTTTCCAATTTCATTCATGGTTTTCTCAAGAGATTTGTTCTCTAGATTTGGATCAACAATATAAAGTGTTTCGTAAAATGACATAGTATCTCCTTCTTTTTTACGATATATCTTTTAGCAGTGGTGCTATAACTAGCGATACCACAGACATAAGTTTGATTAATATATTTAGTGATGGACCAGATGTATCTTTAAATGGGTCACCAACTGTGTCTCCTACAACTGCTGCTTTGTGAGCATCTGACCCCTTATTCAGAGATTCTCCACCTATTGAAAAACCTTCTTCAATCATTTTTTTCGCATTATCCCATGCACCGCCAGAATTTGATTGAAATATAGCCATCAAAACACCTGATACAGTAACACCTGCTAAAAGCCCCCCAAGTGTTTCTGGACCAAAAACAAAACCCACAACTACTGGAGAGACAACAGCTAAAAGTCCAGGAGCTACCATCTCTTTAATGGCAGATTGTGTAGAAATCTCAACACAACGTCCATGCTCTGCTTTGCTGAGAGCATCTTCATAAAGAACACGATCACTATCGCTCCAATCATCTTCATTCTTTAGATTCATAAGCTCAAGTGCTTTTCTTAATTCAGGTATTTCATTAAACTGCCTGCGGACCTCTTCAATCATTGCCATTGCCGCACGCCCAACAGCACCCATTGCCATTGATGAAAATAAAAACGGTAACATCCCACCTACAAATAATCCCGCCATTACTAATGGGTTTGCAATATCGATTGTTGTAATTCCACTTTGGACCATAAAAGCAGCAAATAATGCCAATGCGGTTAAAGCTGCAGAACCAATTGCAAAGCCTTTACCTATTGCTGCTGTTGTATTACCAACCGCATCAAGCTTATCTGTTCTTTCGCGAACTTCTTTTGGTAGTTCGGCCATTTCAGCAATACCACCTGCATTGTCAGAAATAGGACCATAAGCATCCACAGCTAATTGTATCCCTGTATTAGCAAGCATCCCCAAGGCGGCCATTGCAATGCCATATAGGCCTGCAAAATAATAAGCCCCAATAATACTAGAAGAGATGATTAATATAGGAACAGCTGTTGATTGCATTCCAACACCCAAACCAGCAATAATATTTGTTGCGGGACCAGTAATTGATTGCTTTACAATAGAATTTACAGGACCAGTTCCCGTTCCTGTGTAGTGCTCTGTAATCATGCCAATCCCAAGACCAGCAGCAAGACCTATAACCGTTGCATAGAACACACCGATACTTGTGAATTCTGACCCACCTTGATTAAAAACATCTGGTAAAAAAGTATTAATTAAATAAAAGATTACACCAACCATAATAGCTGCACTACCAAACTCCCCTTTATTAAGTGCCTTTTGAGGGTCTCCACCTTCTTTTACAATTACCATAAAGGTCCCAATGATTGATACTAATATTCCAGAAGCTGCTATCATCATAGGCAATAAAACAAAATTTAAATCAAAGCTACCTGACACAAGAATACTAGCACCCAATACCATTGAGCCGATGATTGAACCAACGTAAGATTCAAAAAGATCTGCCCCCATTCCTGCAACATCTCCAACATTGTCTCCAACATTGTCAGCAATAGTGGCCGGATTCAATGGATGATCTTCTGGGATTCCTGCTTCAACCTTACCAACAAGATCTGCACCCACATCTGCTGCTTTTGTATAAATACCACCACCAACACGGGCAAATAAAGCTATGGAGGAAGCTCCAAGTGAAAAACCAGATAAAACATTCAATACCGTGCCTATACTTTCAAAATCAGAACCATACATATTAGTGTAAAGTAGAAACAGCCCCCCTAATCCTAATACGCCTAACCCAACAACGCTCAAACCCATTACAGAACCGCCGCTGAATGCAACTTTAAGAGCTCTTTCTAGATTATCTCGTGCAGCATTAGTGGTCCTGTTATTTGATTTGGTTGCAACCCTCATACCAAGGAATCCAGCTAAACCAGACGCCACTGCACCAATTAGGAAAGAAAATGCAATGAACACACTTGATTCTGGGTTGTTTTTATTTGCAACTCCTAAAATAATAGCAACAGCGATAACAAAAACTGAAAGGACTCGATATTCTGCCCTTAGAAACGCCATCGCACCATCAGCTATACTGGAGCCAATTACTACCATTTTCTTCGTGCCCTGATCCTGCTTTTCAATCCAGCTTGTTTTCCAGAATGAAAAAATAAGCGCTAAAAGGCCAGCAACTAGTACATAAATAATGTTATTATCCATTAATAATTCTTCTCCTTGATTATGAGTTATACTTGCTCATTGTTTGATTTAAACCATTACCTAAAAGATATTCCATTGCATCCACAGATTGTTTAACCATTAAATCAACTTCTTTTTGATTATCTTTATGAAATGGTTTTAAAACATATTCTTCAGATGGACGAGTTTCTTTTGATGGCTCGGCGATGCCTAGCCTTATTCTAGCAAGCTCTCTTGTCCCGATCTGATAAATGATGTTTTCTAATCCTCTATGGCATCCATCGCCACCTTTGGGCCGTATACGTACTTTCCCTAGTGGAAGATCAACATCGTCTAAAATAACAACAATTTCTGAATGAAGAATACCCCAGTAGTCCATTATTTCTCTAACTGCAATTCCACTTTTATTCATACCAGTAGTTGGCTTAGCTAATACCACTTGCTTACTTTTAATTTGAGAAAAGACAAAGCTCCCCCGACCTGGCTTAAATGATAAATTGTTTCTAATAGCAAATTCATCAATTGACCAAAATCCGGCATTATGCTTGGTTTTAGCATATTCGTTCCCAATATTTCCTAAGCCTATAAAGGCAATCATGAATTTTCAGATTGTCCGCTATTGTCGTCATCTGAAGAGTCATCACCTTCATCTTTAGAAGCCTCTTCCAAAGGCTCGTCGCCTTCTTCAACATCTTCAACATCTTCAACATCTTCAACATCTTCTTCTGCTGCGGGTGGCGTAATTGAAACAATATTTAAACTTGGGTCAGTAACAATATCCACATCTTCTATATCAATTTCTAGATCAGCAACACTTTTTGCTGAGTTAAGCTCTAAGTCTTCTATATTAAGCTCAATTTGCTCAGGGACATCAGTTGGGAAACAACTTATTTCAATTTGATTTAATGATTGAGATAGAACACCTCCTTCTTTGACACCAATTGAGTCTCCAACAAGTACAAGAGGGACATAAATTGTAATTTTTTCAGACCTTCTAACACGCATAAGATCGATATGAATTACTTCATCAGTGACCGGATGATATTGCAATTGTTTAATCATGGTATATTGACTCTCGCCACCTTGATCGATTTCAAAGATTCGTTGCCCTGATTGCATTGCATGAAACAATACAGATTTTTCAACTGATATATTCACATTCTCTTCACCTGAAAAGTATAATACACCAGGTATCATGCCTTTTTTACGTAGTGCCTTTGCCGCTTTTGAACGAATTTCTTGTCTGCTTGTAACATCTAATTTGTAATAGGATGATGCCATTTTTTTCTCCTTTTTAAAATTCAAATAAAGCACTAACGGATTCCCCATTGTGTACTCTATTGACAGCTTCTCCAAATATTTTTGCAACAGAAACAATTTTTATCTTGTCTGTTTTTTTCTTTTTATCATTTGATATGGTATCAGTAATTATGATTTTATTAATATCAGAATCATTGAGTCTTTTAATTGCAGGACCCGATAACACTCCATGAGTTGCGACTGCAGTTACAGACTTTGCACCTTTTTCCATCGCTGCTTTAGAAGCATTAACAGTTGTTCCGGCTGTATCAATCATATCATCAATTATCAACACATCTAAATTTTCCAATTCTCCAATCAAATGGTTAACCTCTGCCTGATTTGGTGCGAACCTCCTTTTATCAATTAATGCGAAATGCATCCCTAGTGTCTTTGCATAGCTTTGACTCATTTTAACAGAACCAATATCAGGCGCAAGAACAACTGTCTCTTCAGGATTAAAGCCTTCTTCTTTTATTGCATCATATAAGACAGTTCTACTATAAAGATTATCAAATGGAATGTTTGCAAAGCCTTGTATCTGAGTAGAATGCAAATCTAAAGTAATGATTCTGTTCGTACCTAGTGCTGTTAAAATATCTACAATCACTCTTGAAGATATTGGAACTCTAGGCTGATCTTTCCTGTCTTGTCGCCCATAACCAAAATAAGGGATTACTACCGTCACAGTATCTGCTGAGGCTCTAACAGCAGCATCAACAAGAAGTGCAAGTTCCATTATATTTTCCGATGGCCCGTTAGTTGATTGAATAATGAAAACATCACACCCTCTGATGTTTTCTTCATACTTAACCCAAATCTCACCATCAGAGAAAGTTCTTATGGATATTTCTCCTAAATGTCTATCTAGCGACTTAGCGATATTTTCTGCAAGCCTGGGATTACTACGCCCACTAAATATTTTCAGTTTGTTTCTTTGCATATTAAAAAGGTAATTATTGCTGGGGCGCAGGGATTCGAACCCCAACTGCCTGGACCAAAACCAGGTGTACTACCATTATACTACGCCCCAAATTTTGCTACTTTAGCATATGGGTAACTGGATTTGCAATAAAAGTGGAATATTTGTGAGAAAATAAAGACTCAGCAGATTTAGCACCTGCTTCATCGTCAAAAATCCCAAACACAGTCGAGCCTGAACCCGACAGACTTACAAACTTAGGTCTACATGACCATAGTTTTTCTTTTATTATCGCAATCTCTGGATATGCTGGAATAACAATTGATTCGAAATCATTCTCAAAAAGCTTGAAAGGAGTTTTATCTCTTTCCAAAAGGTCGGCAAAGTTAACCTCTACTTTGGGTCTCTGCAAAAATTTTTTAAAGCTTTTATATGCCCACCTTGTATCAATTTTAAATTTTGGAATAATGAGCAAATATACCCCACTGATGCTGCCACTCACCTCAACTAGTCGCTCGCCAATCCCAGAGGCAATTTGCAAACCCCCTTTTAAAAAAAATGGAACATCTGCACCTAAATGAAGCGCAATTTTTGATAGCTTTTCATAGATCGGATCAATAGAATATAGATGACATAGCCCTTTAAGAATTGCTGCAGCATTTGATGATCCTCCACCCAAACCACCGCCAGAAGGAATCTTTTTCACTAGATTGATTGATATCCCCCCAATATCATATTCCTCTGAGAATTTTTCAAACGCAAGAACACATAAGTTAGTAGAATCATTCCTTAGCCATTTAACATTTGAATGAAATTCACACCCGCTATCTTTTTTTTTTAATTCAATAGTGTCATAAAAATCCAATTCTTGGAACACAGTATTGATATTATGAAATCCATCTGGTCTTTGATTTAAAATTTGTAGCCCAACATTAACTTTTGCATATGATTTAATTGTATAAGATTTCATAAAGGTTCTTTAACTATTGATACGATAGCCATAGCCCCCCAACCAAGTCCCTCACCAATTGCCCCCATTCTATCTGTTGTGGTTGCTTTTATATTAATATTTGAATGTTCCAAATCCATTGAAGTTGCTAGACTTAATTTTATTTTATCGATATAATCTCCTATCTTCGGTTCTTGTAGGATTATTGTTGCGTCGATGTTATTAATAAAAAACCCTGATTCTTTGACCCTGTGGGCAACATTTTCTAAAAAAAAGGTGCTTCTAACATCCTTCCAAGTATCATCTTCGCTTGGAAAGAGTTTCCCAATATCGCCTAGCCCTGCGGCACCAAGTAAAGCATCAGCAATTGAATGGGAGAGCGCATCCCCATCAGAATGCCCAACAGAACCAACATCCGAAGATATATGAATGCCACCGATGTAGAGTAGTTCGCCCTTTTTTAGCTGGTGAACGTCATATCCGATACCAACTCTTGTCATTGGAGTTCTGCCTCGGCTCTTTCCCAATCATCAAATGTTGTGATTTTGAAATTTTTCCCAGTTCCAGGAACAATCATAATCTTATAACCTAACTTTTCCATTAGAGATGACTCATCTGTTACAATTAAATCGTCAAAATCGCTAGAACTATAAGCTTCTAATATTTTGCGTTTATTAAAAGCCTGAGGAGTCTGAGCCATCCAAATATTTGAACGATCAATAGTTTTTTCTACTATATTATCTTTTGAGAACTTAATTGTATCATGTGGTTGCATTGCAATAATTGCTCCGTCTGATGTCTCGCAAGCAGAAATACATTTTTCTATAAGTGTTGTTGTGATAAAGGGACGGGCAGCATCATGTATAACTACTAAATCAATATTAGGATTAGAATTTTGAATAGCATTTTTCACAGAGTCTTGCCTATCAGGCCCTCCAATTACCAAACTAACTTGCGAACTATACTTTCTTTTTATTTCTTTTTGGACTTTTTCTTGTTTGCTATTTGGAATTACCAGAATTATTTCATCAAACAACCTTGATTTAATAAATGTATCGAGTGAATACTGATACAGTGGTTTACCATGAAGTTTTTTGAATTGCTTTGCTTCACCAAATCTGCGTCCTGAACCCGCTGCTGTTATTATAGCTGACTTTACCAAAAATAACTAAACAATTATCATTGCGTCGCCATAGCTCAAGAAGCGATAGTCATTCTTTTTCGCTTCTAAGTAGGCTTTCTTTATAAGCTTTCTACCTGCAAATGCACTCACCATCATTAATAGCGTAGATTGTGGAGTGTGAAAATTCGTAATCATTTTATCAACCATTTTATAGTCATAAGGAGGGTATATAAACTTATCAGTCCAGCCTCTTTTTGGTGTAACTTGAAAGCCGGAAATCGCTATTGTTTCTAATGCCCTAACAGTTGAAGTCCCTACAGCAATAATTTTTCTATGTCTCTTACGAGCTTGATTGATTGCCATTGAAGTTTGAGGAGAAACTTCAAAATATTCTGAATCCATTTGGTGACGGTTTAAATCTTCAACTTGTACGGGCCTAAAAGTCCCCAATCCTATGTGGAGTGTGACTGTTTCGATTTTAATTCCTTTATCTTTTGCTTTTTTTAATAAACCATCTGTGAAATGCAATCCGGCCGTGGGGGCCGCAACTGCACCTCTCTCAGAAGCATATATTGTTTGGTACCTTTTTTTATCGTTCTTATCAGCATCTCTATTAATATAAGGGGGTAGAGGTGGTCTGCCTATTCGATCAATCATTTTATCAAAATCATCCCCTTCGTATTCAAACCTAACAACTCTACCGCCAGAAACAGTATTGTCAATCACATCACACATTAGCTTTGGCGTAAAAACTAGTTTGTTCCCAATTCTAACTTTTCTTGCTGGCTTAACCATAACCTCCCATAAATCATTTGATAATTCCCTCAGTAAAAAAACTTCTACTTTTGCATCTGTTCGATCTTTTGTTGCGAAAAGCCGCGCTGGAAAAACTTTTGTGTTATTCATAATGAGAAGATCATTTTTTCTCATGTAATCAGTGATATTATAAAACTTTTTATGCTCAATTTCACCGGTGTCTTTGTGAACAACCATTAATTTGGAATAGTCTCTTCTTGCCTCAGGATGTTGTGCAATGAAAGTTTTGGGCAGTTGGTAATTAAAATCACCCAACTTGTACTTTTTCTTTTTATTTATCATTAAATAGCCTCTGTTGATCTTTAGTTTTTTTTATTCCTAGCAAGTCATATGCTGAATCTTGTGCAAGCCGACCTCTGGATGTCCTCATAATCATGCCTTCTTTAATTAAAAATGGCTCATAAACATCTTCTATAGTTGTTGAATCTTCACCGACAGCTACTGCAAGTGATTTTAATCCGACTGGACCACCTGAAAACTGCTCAATAATTACCCTTAATATTTTTCTATCCATTTCATCAAGACCTATTTCATCTATACCAAGTTTTTTAAGAGATGCTTTTGCAACATCAAGGTTTATTTTACCTTCCGCTTTTACCTCTGCAAAATCTCTGGCGCGCCTTAAAATGCGATTGGCAATCCTGGGAGTTCCTCGACTGCGACTGGCCAACTCCATAGCTCCCTCGCTGTCAATTTCAACTTCTAATATCTCTGATGATCTGTTTATAATATGAAATAGCTCTTCCGTATTGTAATACTCAACACGAAGAACAACTCCAAATCTATCTCGCAATGGTGATGTTAAATTTCCCAAACGTGTTGTTGCTCCAACCAAAGTAAATGGGTCAATGTTCAATTGAACACTTCTGGCACTCGGTCCCTTATCTATCATTATATCAATAGTGAAATCCTCCATTGCAGAGTAAAGATATTCCTCGACATTGCTATTAAGGCGATGAATTTCATCAATGAAAAAAACATCTCTGTGGGCTAGATTGGTAATCATTCCTGCCAAGTCTCCAGCCTTCTCAACAATTGGACCAGAAGCGTGTTTAATATTTGAATCAAGTTCTTTTGAAACAATGCTGGCAAGTGTAGTCTTACCCAACCCCGGAGGGCCAAAAAGTAAAACATGATCTAATGCCTCACCACGTTGATTTGCTGCTTCAATATATAATTTCAAATTTTCGACAAGCTTTTTTTGGCCAATAAATTCATCAAATTTTGAAGGACGCAATGATTTCTCAATAATTATGTCTTCTTCAAAAGGAGTTGGGTCTGTTATATGAATCTCTGTCATTTGATGAAATGGATATAAAACAATTTATATCAGGGCATAAAGATACAATTTGAAATAGCCGACGTAAAGATTTGAAAAGAAGAATGTTTTTTGTAAAAAAACTTCTTCAAATTTTATTTAAACGCTGCAATCTTTCTTTAGCAAACTTTTTTATACCATTTAATATACTTTCAGGGTCTAATTGAGACTCTTCAATTATCTGGCCTACACTTCCCCCTGTTCTCCATCTATTATCAAAATCTGGAGACATAGAATACTTTTTCACCATTGGATTTGAAATCCAATTATTCATTAGCCTTAGTGCGCCATTTGTAATCACCATTGTATCGTTCCATTGATTGGGAGCGATAATGAGCTCACGATACTTTTTATCCTGTCTTTTATATAACTCCCAGCTTATTGCTGCTACTATCTTTACATTGGGTCCACTTTCCTTCAGAGTTGGCAATATTTGGACTATCGAATTGGTAGAACTAGTACCTCTGACGATTACAATTCCTTCCTTTTTCTTATTTTCATCAAAATCTTTTATTATATATGCACCTTTTGAAGATTCGAAATGGTGTGCCATCTTTAAGGCTTTGCGATCTGGAATCTTTATAGGAGGTCTTGTTAGATGTATTGCAACTATTGGTACTTCTGTATTCAACGCTGCTGAAAGAGATGGTGCAACCTCATTATGCTCCCATGGATGTACATTAATAATGTGTCCCTCTGGAAATAGCTGTGTTACTCCCGGTGCAAAGATACCAAAATGCGTTCTGCTATCTTCTGCTGTCTCTGGTCCTGAATGACCTACAACCCAAATGAGCTTCCCAACTTTTAAATTTGAATCTTGTGCAATTTGGCTGAAAAGTCGTATCGGCCCATATTTAAGATAACTAAATGATCCGTAAGTACTTGTTGCTCCAAAGAAACCTCTAAAATCCTCATAGCCATTTTCAGAAAAGTTCACTGTTGCTGCACCAGCCATCATTCCTGCATTAGTAAATTCAGTTATTCCTTGGGGAAACAGCGGGCTCTTTAAGTTATTCTCTTTATCATACAAACCTTTGTTTTTATTTGAACCATATTCTATCGCAAATCCAGAAAGATTTGTGGAATCTGCTAAATCTGCACTCATTGCTAGAACAAGTGGCCTTCCATATTCTTTCTCATATGAAGAGTTTAAAAAGCTTGCATATTTAGAAAAACCAACACGATTAGGTATTACATCTCCCGGGTTAGCAAAGATGTTATTTGGCAAAGAGTCCAATCCAAAAGTTGGTTTCTTATTACTTTCATTAACTGGATTTACCATACATTTTTTAATTTTTTTAGGGACTGAATCTCCTAATTCAATTAGTCGACTAGATAAATAATCGACATAATCCTGGTTCTCTGACATTACCTTAAACACAGTTTTAAACATTGACTTTGCTTGATCTATTTGTCCTTCCCATGTATCGTCAGGAGCTGATCCATATTCTTTGAATTCAATTTTATACTTCTCTGAAAAATCCTTCTTTGTTTCCCAAAATAAGTTGGAATTCCTTTTATGAGCTGCACCATGACTTTTACTATCATAAATATGATATCCGCGTCCTTTCCTGGTTTTACTGTAAATTACTTTTGGTATCTTAATGCTATTATTCTCTACTAATAGCCTATAATATGCGTCTGCTATTTCTTGCCAATTTTCACCATCTTCAACCCCCTCTACATGCCAACCATGGGATCCAAACCAGTCTTCTGGACCGCCGTACATAATGGAACTGAAAGGCCTGTTATCAATTCCAAAATCGTTCCAGTCCAAAAAGTATATAAGGTTCCCTAAACCCAAACCCCAAGCTGAATTAATTGTTTCATGGCTTGCCCCAGTAGTGAAACCACCTTCTCCTTCAAAGGCAAACACTTTTACATTCTCAGCTCCGGCATATTTTAAGGCAAGTGCAGCTCCAGCTGCGAAAGGAGATCCGTGTCCGCTAGGGCCCGTATTGGCTTTGAAAAATAATGTCTTCCCTTCCATCTCTGCATGCCCAGGCAATCCGCCATTTTGCCTTAAAGTCAAGAGATCTTCCCAGGATAATTGAAACTCAGGGCCTTGAAAGTTCAAAAATCGATTATCGCCCGTTTGCTTATATTTTATTCTAAGTGATTCATTTAAAACAGCTAGTGTTGCATAGACTACGGGATTACAATGTCCTGCAACTAAAACAAATCTATCTGCAAACCTTTTACCAGTGTCTCGAATATCCCATCTCATAGCACCTGATAGTAGTGTTGCAACCATAGCATGCACCTTAGACCTAGAACCTCCAGGATGACCACTCTGCCTTAGGTTTAGCATAATATCAATGCACTGGTCTATTAAGTCTTTTGTTATTTCCCAATATTTAAATTCGTTTTTGAGGGTGTTTGGTGGTCTCATTGAATTATCCTATTTTTTTAAGATCTCCTTTAAAAATAATCCTGTATATGAACTTTTAATTGAAACTACTTCCTCAGGGGTCCCAATTGCAACAATATTCCCTCCACCGTCTCCGCCTTCAGGACCCAAATCAATGATCCAATCAACTGTTTTAATTACATCCAAATTATGTTCAATGACAATTACTGTATTATTTCTATCCACTAAGCGTTGTAAAACTTTTAGAAGCATCCAAATATCTTCAAAATGCAATCCTGTAGTAGGTTCATCTAAAATATATACAGTTTTTGACGTAGAGGCTTTTGAAAGTTCCGTAGCAAGTTTTACTCTTTGGGCTTCACCACCAGATAAGGTAGTAGCCTGCTGACCAAGGTGAATATAGCCTAGTCCAACATCATCTAAGGTTTGTAGCTTTTTCCTTATACTAGGGATTGAGCTAAAAAAATCTAATGCGTCTGCTACTGGCATTTTTAAAATATCTGCGATTGATTTGCCTTTATACTTTACCTCAAGCGTCTCTCTATTATATCTTTCACCTTCACAAACCTCACACGTCACATATACATCTGGTAAAAAGTTCATCTCAATTTTTATAATCCCATCACCTTGACAAGACTCGCATCTCCCACCTTTTACATTGAACGAAAATCTTCCTGGTTTATATCCTCTAATTTTTGATTCCTCTAATTTTGCAAATAAATCACGAATGTAAGTAAAAACACCTGTGTAGGTTGATGGATTAGACCTTGGTGTTCTGCCTATGGGCTTTTGATTAATTTCAACAATTTTATCAACATATTCTAAGCCACTAATTGATTCATATGGTAGAGGATAAGAGCGAGATCGGTTCAATTCTTTTGATAAGATTGGGAATAACGTCTCATTGATTAATGTACTCTTACCACTACCAGAAACTCCAGTAACTGCTATAAAACGACTCAAAGGGATTTCAATATTAATCCCTTTTAGATTGTTCCCAGAAGCCCCCTTCAAAACTAGTTTTTTACCTTGAATGCCAAGTCTTCGTTTAGGTATCTCTATAGACTTTTTACCTGAAAGATATAAACCTGTTATTGATTTATTTGATTTTAAAATATCTTTTGGCGGTCCTGAATATGTTATCTCCCCGCCATTTTTACCTGCTCCTGGTCCTATGTCTATTACATAGTCAGATGATTCTATAGTTTCTTGATCATGCTCAACAACTAAGATTGAATTCCCAATATCACGAAGAGACTTTAAGGTGTTAAGTAAGCGATTATTATCTCTAGGGTGCAGTCCTATTGATGGTTCATCCAATACATATAAAACACCCATTAGTTGGGATCCAATTTGTGTAGCAAGTCGAATCCTCTGGGCCTCGCCACCCGATAAAGTCACAGCAGATCGATCAAGAGTAAGGTAGCCAAGGCCCACATTATTCAAAAAGCTTAAACGCTGTGAAATTTCTTTTAAGATCTGATCAGCAATTTCAATTTCCATTTTAGTTAATTTAATTTTTTTGAAAAATGAACTAATATCTTTCACAGACATAGATGAGACTTCACCTATATTCATATTGTTAATAGTAACAGCAAGAGTCTGATCTTTGAGTCTTGTCCCGTTACAGCGTGAACAGGGACGCATGCTCATAAATTGCTCAATCCACTCTCTGATCCCTGACGACTTTGTTTGCGCATGTCTTCTCATCAAATTTTCAACAGTACCCTCCCATCCTCCAGAGTAGGTCCCTGACCACCGGCTAGATGAATATTCCATTTTGAACTTTTTTTCACCTGTCCCATATAATAACATTTGGCGTACGCTCGATTCTAATTTTATCCATGGCGTTGTGAAGTTGAAATTGTAGTGTTGGGCAAGAGTCTTTAATATGCTACCATACCAGTTTCCTCTGGGCTGCTCACCTAAAGGCACGATAGCACCCTGGATAAGACTTTTTGTTTTGTCAGGAACAACCAAATTAGGATCAACCTCCATATGAGTTCCTAATCCATCACATACCTCACATGCACCATATGGAGAATTAAATGAAAACATTCTAGGCACAATTTCCTCAATGGAAACCTCACAGTCAGGACAAGCAAATTTCTCTGAAAAAACACGTTCTTTATTTGGGAGCTGATTTACGACTACCAAACCCGATCCTACTTTAAGTGCCAGTTCTATTGATTCAGTGAGTCGATCTTTTATTTTATCATTTAATATAAGTCTGTCTACAACAACCTCAATTGTGTGTTTTTTATTTTTGTTTAATTTTTGTTTTTGATCGATTGATAAAACCTCACCATCAATTCTTATTCTTAGAAATCCATCTTTACGTATTTTATCAATAAGACTTTTATGTTCTCCTTTTCGCCCCCTAACCAATGGAGCTAGAATATGGATTTTAGAACCTTTTTTATATTTTAAGATAGTATCAACAATTTGTTGTACTGTCTGCCTTTCAACTAGCTTTCCACATTTCCAACAGTGTGGCTTGCCTATATGAGCAAATAGCAGCCTGAAATAGTCATGTATCTCAGTAACAGTTCCCACGGTTGATCTTGGATTTCTTGCAGTTGCTTTTTGTTCAATTGAAATAGCAGGAGACAATCCCTCAATTGAGTCCATATCTGGTTTTTCCATTAATCCTAAAAATTGCCTAGCGTACGAAGAAAGAGACTCCACATATCTTCTTTGCCCCTCTGCGTAAATAGTATCAAATGCTAATGATGATTTCCCAGAACCAGAAAGACCTGTGACTACAACCAACTTATCTCTGGGAATGCTTATACTTATATTTTTTAAATTATGCTGTCTAGCACCTTTTACAATTATCTGATTTTTTGAATCCATTTATAAGAAGGCCTTTAGAAAAAGTTGAAATTTTAAGACATCATAGAAATTACAATATTTATAAATCCCACCCTAAAATGATTTGGTTTTGTAAATGAATAATTACAAAACTTGATTAGTGACAATTGTGGTATTAGCTTGGAGTATGGGTTCATTAAAAAATCAAATCCTTATATCAATGCCTCACATGAATGACCCTTTTTTTTCAAAATCAGTGGTTTACATTTGTGAACACGGAAATAGTGGAGCAATGGGTATGATAGTAAATAAAAATCTTGATGCGCCTGAACTAAGAGAAATATTTGATAAGTTTTTTAAAGTAGAGAAACCCTTTAATATGATTAAGAGTAATACCTTTTTTGGGGGTCCTGTGTTGCTTGAAAAAGGAATTATTCTACATCATTCAGATTATTCATCACCAAAATCAATTTCCATTTCAAAATCAGTTTCTTTAACAAGTGATAAGGGTGCCTTAGAGGACTTAAAAAAGGAAGAAAAGATCCCTTTTAAATTAATGCTAGGGCATGCTGGTTGGTCTGCAGGGCAACTTGAAAGAGAAATAGAAAATGGAGATTGGTTAATACAAAGCACAACATCTGATTTTATTTTCAATCTACCTCCAAATCAAATGTGGGAATATGCTGCTAAATCAATTGGTTTGGATATAAACTCAAGCTTAGGTACATCTGGGCAGGCCTGAAATTCTAACTGTAACTGCTTTTCAAAAAAACTGATTCTTGCAATGTTGACTAGAGCCTTACCATCTGCAGCTGTTATATGCGCTGCATTATTATGGAGTGTTGATGGTGTATTGAGGCAAGATCTGCACAGCATATCATCGCTTGTTATTGTTGCAATTGAACATTTGTTAGGCGCATTGATTTTCTTGCCTTTTTTATTTAAGTCTACATCGAAAATAAAACAGCTTGATAGAAAAGGGTGGGTTTCGATTTTTTGGGTTTCTATTTGCGGAGGGTTACTAGGAACCTACTTTTATACAAAGGCTCTTGGTTATGTGAACTATATTGATCTATCTGTAGTTGTGTTAATTCAAAAATTGCAACCATTGTTTGCAATTTCTTTGGCTAGTATTATCCTTAGAGAAAAACTATCAAAGAATTTTATCTTTTTAGCATCTACCGCAATTCTAGGCGGATATCTCACAACCTTTGGAAATAAACCATTTTTATTTTTAGATAATAAATCAATAATCGCTTCGTTATTTGCGTTGTTAGCATCATTCTGTTGGGGCAGTTCTACTGTACTTGGGAAAGCTGCTTTAAAACAAATTCCTTTTGAACTTATGACTTGTATAAGATTAATAGTAACTGGAACTGTGGCGCTGCTAATAATTGCATCATCAGGAAATATTTCAGATATATATAGCTTATCTATTGAAAATTATAAAACTATAATCGTTATTGTTTTTACATCAGGATCAATTGCTTTATCAATTTATTATTATGGTTTACAAAATCTTGCCGCTTCCCATACTACGATATATGAATTGGTTTGGCCTCTAAGTGCAGTTTTAATAGATTGGTTAATAAGAGGTAAAACACTTTCTCTTGCTCAAATGATTGGCGCAATAATCCTTGTATCATCTATAACAATTTTGACAAAAGAAAACTCTAGTGAATAATTTTTCCATTAACGACCATAACCACAACCTCAAGTATAATCTGCTGCATGAGTTTTTTTGGGGTTTTGGAGTAGCATTTCATACAATCTATGCTGTTATTCCTCTTTTCTTAAAAGAACTCTCAGCACCAGATTACATTATTGTATCGTCTGCAGGAATTTTTTCTTTTGTAGTTGCCTTCCCAACATTATTTAGTGCTGGAATAGGAAGAAACATAAAAAATATAAAAAGAGCTGTCATTCTTGTTCATTGTATTATTTTGTCTGTGACTTTCTTGATGGGTTTCACGTTTACGTTTTTTGATTCTGAATTAGTTGGAATGGCCTGGGAAGTATATCTAACCTATTTTATCCTTTATGCTTTTTCAATTGGCATCATTGTTCCTATATGGACTGATTTTTTAAACCAGACAACGCTAGAGTCGCATAGGGGTCATTTTTTTGGATTGGGCTTTGCATTTAATAGTATCGGAAGTTTTATTGGTGGAATAACTCTTAAATATTTATTATCGTTTGATATAGAGTTCCCAAAAAATTTTGGGATAGGTTTTTTTATTTTATTCTTTTCATTAATGATAGGCACTATCTTGTTTCTCCCTTTTAGAATAAAAGGAAAGATTAATAGCAAGGATTACATTCCTTTTTCAGAATATATAGCTAAAACTCTTGAGATTGTAAAAGGACATAAAAACTTTCATAGATATTTAATTTCTAGAGCTTTCTATTCATCTTGTTTACCAGGACTAGGGTTATACGCTGTTTACTGTCAAGATAAGTTTAATTTTGAATTAAGTGAGGCCGGTGTGT
>Ga0207993_1000212_pt1 | contig 23741 bp, 25 predicted proteins | sample ETN01SmetaG_2_FD_185791 | JGI IMG/M metagenome (GOLD analysis project Ga0207993, IMG submission 185791) | Marine microbial and viral communities from oxygen minimum zone, Eastern Pacific Ocean - ETNP2014F12-01SV265 (SPAdes) (version 2) | ecosystem: Environmental > Aquatic > Marine > Oceanic ...
TGCCTACGCAAGACTTAAGACAAGAAAAGAAGCGGCAGATTTAATTTCAAAAATAAAAACCAGCGGAGCTGATGCTTGGTTATTAATTGAGAATTAATTGTCTAACCAAATAGTAGGATTTTCTGGTTTTAGTTCATTAAAAATATTAAATTTTAAAACAGTCTTACCATTTGATTCATTAGTAAATACAACACCTATTTCATCATTGGCATTTATCTTATCACCTTTTTTTACAAATATTGATGATAGGTTTTGGTAATTAGAAATATACTTTCCATGTCTTATCAAAACTCCTGGGTTTCCTCCTGAGAAACCATAAACAGATAAAACCTCACCGTCAAAAACAGAATAAGCTATAGAGTTTGGAGACGTTGCAATTGAAATTCCATTACTATTAATTGTTGTTGTTCGAACAACGGGGTGTGGTTGAGTGCCAAACCTTCTTACTATAACGCCTTCTTTAACTGGCCATGGCAAGCGCCCTCTATTAGCTTGAAAGTTTGTTGAGATTAATCTACCCTCCGGTGTTAATGCAAAATTTGTTGAGTTATTATTTTTATTTGATTCTGCAATTGCTAGTCTTATCAGTTTTTGAATCTCATTGTCTATTAACTTTGTCTGCTTTTCTTTTTTATTTATTTGTGCAGCATAATCCTTTTGATTTTTCAATAGGCCCTTAAATAAATTATCTTGTTGTTGTTTTTCTTTTGTCAATGATTGCTTGACATCCTTGTTTTCTTCAATTAACTTCTCCTTTTGGGTCTTGCTAATAACTAAGCTATCAACGTTATTCTCTATTTCTTGTTGAACTTGGACAATTCTATCAGCCTGTTTTTTTCTGTATTTAGAATACTGTTTAAAGTACTGAAACCTTTTAAAGGCCTGATTGATGTTTTCAGAGGCAAACAAAAACATTAGTTTCATCTGAGTAGATCTTTTTTTGTATGAGTTATATATTATCTTTTCGTACTCATTTTTAAGGTTTTTTAAATTAACCTCTAGGTCATCTATTCTGTCATTTTGATTATTTATAATATTAGTCAAATTATTAAGTTGTGAATTATTAATATTAATAAGCTTATCACGTACAGAGATTTTTAATTGAAGGTCTTCTATATCATCGGCTAGATTCTTGGATCTTTTTTTTGATTCAGCTATTAATGAATTTATCTGACTAATTTCTTTTTTTAAAGAAATTTTTTGTGCCTCTAATTTTTTTTGTCTTGCCTGATAATCCTGGGCATTCAGTTGAATAACTGAAAGCATAAATAAAAAAATATATATCTTACTTAAGAATTTCATTTAAAGTTACACGTTTGTAGTCAGAGGGTATTTCCATTGGAAAGTTTAGATTTTCTGGAAAATCAAATTGAGAATACTCAAGGTTTATTTTAATTATTCGACTGCCTTTTATGTATGAGATTAATATCTCATTAGGGACTGTTTTTTCATCAATATTTTTATAGTTTCTATAATTGACTGTTACCAAGGAAGAGAGTAAAGGGATATAGATTCTTTGCTGATCAAGCATAAAGGTTTTGGGATTTATAAAAATGGTTGTTTGAATGCCTTTTGAAGACTGGAGGACATAATAAATAGAATTATCTATTCTCTCCCAATTCCCTTTATTCATATCTACAATTGGGTTACCAAAAAGTAAATCTTGTAATAGTTTAACTGGTTTTTTGTAATCGGTTAATTTCAATACTTGAGATAGATCTTGATCAATAAATGTTTTTTGAAATTTCTCATAAAAAATAAATCTATCATTGCTCATCAATATTTTGGCTATTGGAACTATCATTGATGCACTAATCCATAAAATTTCATCCTCTAAAGCTCTAAAACTTAGATTAACATTTTGAATCAATCGCCCATTATCAAATTCAACTTTTACTCTATTTCTTAAATTTTCAAACTTGAGTTCTGTTTTTCTTGAATTCTTAAATATTTCAGATATTTCAATGTCTTTTAATGGAGCATCACTTGTAATATTTTTTTTGACGGAACAACCTTGTAGGAATAAAAATAATAGAGCACAAAATAAAGCAGAATAAATCTTATTAATTGTCTTCATTATCATTTATTTGTGAATAATCCCCTAAAAAAACTTCTTTGTTTGATCCGTCATAAACTGAATATGCTCCAAATATAGAGTTTTTAATATCTGCATTTGAAACTTTCGCACCAGTATATATTAATGTTGATTTTATACTTGAACTAGATATATGAGCATTGTCACTAATTGAAACATAAGGTCCAATTTCTGAATCTTTTATCTTAACATCTTTACCTATAAAGACCGGGTGATTTATTTTAACAACACCTTCTTCAGTAAAACTATTACTTATATCAGAATCTGCATTTTTCATCATAATTTTTTTTGCAGACTCAATTAACAATTTTGGTGTACCACAATCCATCCATGTTTCTATCTCTTGTGATTTAAAAATCTTTCTATTATCTATCATTCTCTCAATTCCGAAATTAAGAAGGTATTCTTTTCCAGGACTCAATTTTTCACTTAAATGAATCTTCAGTTCATCTCTTATTAACGATATATCCTTGAAGTAATAAATACCTACAACTGCAAGATCAGATATGTAATCTTTGGGTTTTTCAATTAAACTAGATATGTTTCCATCTTTATCAAGATTTACAACACCATAACTAGATGGGTTTTCCACTTTCTTTACCCATATTATTCCATCAGCATCTGGATCAATAGAGATTTCACCATGAATCATTGTATCTGCATAAGCAATAATAGATGGTCCCTCTAATGACTCTTCTGCACACATAATTGCATGACCCGTCCCTAACTGATCAAGCTGTCTATACACTTTAGTTTTCGCATTATACTTATCTGAAATTGAAGTTAAAGATTTAACTACATCTGAATTAAAATATCCTTCATCTCCTAATATATATATGATTTCATCAACAGGGGTTGTTAGCTTTGAAGTAATTTGGTCTATAAGGTGTTCAACTATTGGCTTGTCAATAATTTTTAGTAGAGGTTTTGGGCAGGTTAAAGTAAAAGGTCTTAGCCTTGTTCCTTTTCCAGCCATAGGAATAAATATCTTCATTTAGTTGATTTAAATCAAAAATACAAAAAGTGTAGCAGGTATATGTATCGTTATGAATTTAGGGCCTCGGCTCCCCCTACAATTTCTAAAATTTCATTAGTAATTGCTGTCTGTCTTGCTTTGTTATAGGTGAGCTTTAATTGATCTCTTAGCTCTGAAGCATTATCAGTTGCTTTATGCATTGCTGTCATTCTTGCTCCATGTTCTCCAGCAATGGAATCAGAAATAGATTTAAAAAGTTGAATTGATAAAGTCTTTGGTATTAATTCATTAAGAATCTTTTCCCTGTTTGGTTCAAAAATGTAATCGCCTTGTATAGATAAATCCTCATCTGAGTTTTCAGCAATTGGAAGGAATTGTTCTTTTGTAATAATCTGAGTAGCAGCGTTTTTAAAATGATTATATACTAAAATAACCTCATCATATTTTTCTTCAGTGTATAGCGCCATAATATCATTAGCAATTAACCTTACGTTTGAATATGAAAAGTCATCATATAAATCATTATGTGAGCTGATGACATTGAATTTCTTTTTCAAAATATCATTTCCTTTTTTTCCAATTGTTAGTAGCTCAAGTTTTTTTGTTCCATATTGGGAACCAATATTATATACCTCTTTAATTATATTAGAATTAAATCCACCACAAAGGCCTTTGTTAGATGTTATTACAATAACTAGTGCAGATTTAACTTCTCGTTTAACAAACAATGGGTTAGAGTCAACTGAGTCAATAGACGCCGAAATATTTTTAACTAAGTCTGAAAGTTTATTCGAATATGGAAGAGTTGCAGTAATAGAATCCTGAGCTTTTTTCAACTTAGCAGCAGATACCATTTTCATGGCATTTGTGATCTGCATAGTTGAAGAAACTGAACTTATCCTATTTCTTATCTCTTTTAATCCTGACATATATTAAAATGATTTTGCAACTTTTTCAGCTACCTTTTTTATTTCGTCTGTTTCTTTATCAGAAATTTTTCCTGATTTTAATTCTGCTAAAAGTTTTTTGTTGTTTTTTCTAAGTTCTTGAAGAAAAGCCTCTTCAAATGCTTTTACTTTTTCAACAGGAACTTCTTTTAGGAGGTTTTGAGATCCAGCATAGATTATTGCAACTTGATCTTCAACTTGGAATGGATCATTTTGATTTTGTTTCAAAATTTCAACATTTCTTCTACCCTTTTCTATCACATTTAATGTAGCAGCATCAAGATCCGAACCGAATTTAGAGAATGCTTCAAGCTCTCTATATTGGGCTTGATCAAGCTTAAGAGTACCCGCAACTTTTTTCATTGATTTTATTTGTGCAGACCCCCCAACTCTTGAAACGGAGATCCCAACATTAATAGCAGGCCTAACTCCAGAGTTGAATAAATCTGACTCCAAGAAAATTTGACCATCTGTAATAGAAATTACATTTGTAGGGATATATGCTGATACATCTCCTGCTTGAGTCTCAATTATTGGAAGCGCTGTTAATGAACCTCCTCCTTTTACCTTTGATTTTAATGATGCAGGTAGGTCATTCATTCCACTTGCAACTTTATCGTCATTAACAACCTTTGCAGACCTTTCTAAAAGCCTTGAGTGAAGGTAAAAAACATCACCAGGATATGCCTCTCTTCCAGGAGGTCTTCTTAAAAGAAGTGAAACCTCTCTATAAGCTACTGCCTGTTTTGATAAATCATCATAGATAATTAATGCTGGTCTTCCTGTATCTCTAAAATATTCCCCTATACATGCGCCAGAGAATGGAGCAAATACTTGCATAGGTGCAGGGTCTGATGCGTTAGCTGCAACTATAACAGTATAATCTAAAGCTCCTTTTTCTTCAAGAGTTTTTGCAATCCCTGCAACCGTTGATGCCTTTTGACCTATTGCAACATAAATACAAAAGACAGGCTCTCCAGCATCGTAAAATTCTTTTTGGTTTAGGATTGTGTCAATACAAACAGTTGTCTTACCAGTCTGCCTATCACCAATTACTAACTCTCTTTGGCCTCTTCCAATAGGTATCATGGCGTCGATTGATTTAATTCCAGTTTGCAGTGGCTCATTAACTGGTTGACGGTATATAACACCTGGAGCTTTTCTTTCGATTGGCATATCAAAAAGCTCTCCTTCAATTGGACCTTTTCCATCAATAGGATTTCCAAGTGTATCAACAACTCGTCCAAGAATCCCTTCTCCAACTTTAATAGATGCAATCTGATTGGTTCTCTTGACAGTATCTCCCTCTTTTATTCCTTTGGAAGGACCAAATAGAACAATACCCACATGATCTTCCTCTAGGTTTAACACCATTCCTTGAAGACCATTATCAAAAGAGACAAGCTCACCATATTCAGCATTTGTTAGACCATATACACGCGCAATTCCATCTCCTACTTCAAGTACTGTTCCAACTTCATCAAATGATGTTTGAATGTCTGCTGATTCTAATTGTTTTTTCAATAGAGCTGATACTTCAGCTGGTTTAATTTTTTGCATTTTTTATAATTTTTAATTTTTTCATAACTAATTTGTCGCCTTCAATTGTTTTTTCATTTTATCTAATCTCTTTTTAACACTTGCATCTAATCTTATATTGTCATAGTCTAATATAAATCCTGCAATTAAAGATTTATCCTGTTTTTTGGTTAATTTAATTTTACCCTTTTTTAATGACTGTAAATAATCCTTTATAGAGTTTTCAAGATCTTCAGAAACTTCAACAGCAGAAGTTACTTTAACTTCAACAATGCCTTTTTGCACGTTATATTGTTTTACAAATCCGATACAGACATCCAGAAGCATATCAACTCGATTATTTTGAGATAATAGGTTTATTACACTTGAAGTATTAGGTAGAGATTCAGATGTTAAGTCATTTAAAACTTTTTTCTTAATATCTTTTGAAATAGTTGGGTTAGATATAAAACTTCTTAGGTCCTCTGAATCTTCCAGAGTTTTAATTAAAGACATAATTTCGTCAAAAAGGATATCTAAATTATCATTTTCAATTCCATAGCTTATAAGAGCCTTGGCATATCTTTTAGAAGAAGTTTCTAAACCCATGATTACTAGTCAAATTTTTTCTCTTTTAATAATTTATTTATATAATCTTGATGATTTTTGTTATCATCAAGCTCTTGCTCTAAAACTTTAGATGCAATATCAATAGAAAGATCTGCAACTTGATTTTTGATTTCATTCATTGCTGATCTTTTCTCATTCTCGATTGAAGTGCGAGCTTGTGCTAAAATGTTTTCAGCTTCCAAGCGTGCATCAGATTTTGCTTTCTCCACAAGATCCTTCCCTGATTGCTTAGCTTGATTAATCATAGCATCACTCTCAGCTCTAGCTTCTTGTAGAATTTTTTTATTCTCGGCTTGAAGATTTTCCATCTCCTTCTTTGCCTCTTTAGCAGAATTTAAAGAATCTCTAATAGATTTCTCTCTTTCATTAATGGTGTCTAATATTGGTTTCCAAGCAAATTTTCTTAACAAGAAAATTAGAGTAACGAATATTAACGTCTGCCAGAAAAAAAGACCAGATGAAAATTCACTTATTAATTTTTCCATAAACTAACTTAATTAGTTAACTGCGAATAAAGCTGCGAAAGCTATCCCCTCAACAAGAGCTGCAATAACAATTGCTGCTACAAGGATTTTGTTAGATGCATCAGGTTGTCTACCAATTGCATCCATTGCACCACGACCAATAAGACCGATACCGATTCCTGTTCCGATAATTACAAGTCCTGCTCCGACTATTTTAGGTATTTCCATTTTTATTTATTTTAATTATACATTTATTTTTAAAGTTAATGATCGTCCTCCTGAACTGCAAAACCAAAGTATAGGGCTGACAAAAGAGTAAAGATATACGCTTGTAGTAAGGCTACTAAAACTTCAATTATTGAAATAAAGAAAACAAGGACAAGTGATAAGCTAGAACCGACTAAATTCTTAAAAATAAAAATTAATCCTATCAAGCTATAAAGTACTATATGACCTGCAAGAATATTTGCATATAACCTTATCATTAAAGAAAAAGGTTTAATAAATACTCCCAAAAGTTCAATTGGTGCCAAAAGAGGTTTTAACCATACCGGAACACCTGGCATCCAAAAAATGTGTTTCCAATATGTTTTATTTGCTGTTAGGTTCGTAATCAAAAAAGTTATTAATGCTAGTCCAAATGTTACAGCTATATTACCTGTTACATTAACTCCTAATGGACTTAAACCTAATAGGTTTAAAAACCATATGAAAAAGAATAATGTCAGTAAAAAGCTCATGTACTTTTTGTAATGATGCTCACCTATACTTGGAATTGCAATTTCATCTCTAATTAGTAAAACAATTGGTTCGAAAAACCTACCTACTCCAGATGCAATTTGATTATTCTCTCTGTAGGATTTAGCTAAAGAAGTAAATAACCAAAACATTAATACTGAGATTAACAAAATTGAGAAAACACTCTTTGTGATAGACATATCAAGAGGCATTGCGTTTGTTACATTTCCCTCTTCATCATATGAAATATATCCCTCTGAATTTGTTTCATAAATTTTGCCATGATAGAGTTTGTAATATTTCCCGGAAGCGTTAACCACTTTTTTTCCATGATCAAGCTTAGAAGACATAAAAAATTTTACACCGTCATCAATCAATATAACTGGAAGTGGGAATCCATAATACTTTTTCTTGCCAGTTTTTTTATCCTTGGTTGAGAAAAGTGAAAAGTCATGAGAATCTTGTACATGATGATATATATACTCAGTGATTTCTTCCTGAAGAGTCAGCTCTTTTTCTTCTTCTTTTGCATCAAGAAATGAGGCAGACAAAATTAATATAGAAAGAAAAAAATATCTGCTTTTATTATATATCATGCTTAAACTAAGTAGATTAAGTTTTGCGCGACAAATGTAATATATAAATACATATTTATAAAATCATTTGAGGTCAAAATTTAAAAAGTTATTTTAAATTTTTTGTCTGAGAAATTATTAAATAAATTATCAAGATTATTCCCAACAGAGATAAGGCAAGAGTAAATTGATTTGATTCGTTTTGAAAGTAAGAATCAGCGTACTTTCCTAGCCTTGTCAAAACAAACATTACTATTGCAATTTGAAAAAATAAACCAGAAAATATAAGCCAGGGTTTAGGCTGTTTTTTCACGAGGATTATTGAAGTTTGTTATCTTTTTAAGTGGCGCTATTTCAGAGGCATCATTTTGCATAGATGACTTTGCATTAAAAATTGCACCAGACTCAACAATCAACTTTGACATGACAACATCCCCATGGACCTCACCTGAAGATCTAATTGAAAGTAAATCGTCAACATGAATAGTTCCTTTAAATTTACCCTCAATGTCAGCAGATGAACATACAATTGTTCCATTAATATTTCCGTTTTTTCCAATAACCACTTTTCCTTTAGTTTCGATATTTCCCTCAAAAGAGCCATCAACTCTAAAATCAGACTCCGAGTTAAAATCACCTACGAAGTTGGTGTTTTTTTCAATGGTGTTACAGCTAGCTGATAAATCGTAATTTTTCATTTTCATAAAAATTGGGCGATAAATCTACAATTTTATTTTTAATAAATAGTTAATTTATTAGTAATATTGCGCTGATAATCAATGTGTATATGTCAAAAAGAATTAAAATTATTTGTGATGATGTGGAATATAATCTAGAAATGGTAGATGATAAAACTATTCTAGATCTTGCTCTTGAAAATGATATTGACGCTCCATATTCATGTCATGGTGGAATCTGCAGCACATGTTTAGCAAAGTTAAGTAAAGGGTCTGTAGAAATGGACAATAATCAGATTCTTACAGATGATGAAGTTGAAGATGGATATATATTGACTTGCCAGGCAAGGCCAACTTCTGATGAGGTTGAAGTTAGTTATGATGAGGTATAGTATCCTCTAGCATTTTTAATGCTCTCTCTATTATTTCTTTTGGTTCAATAGATCTAAAAGCACTCTCATAGCCTTTTGGAACTTTATTACCAAATATTGAGGTTGGAATTTCTGGATATAAATTCCTGTCAATCATTATTGAATTTTCTGTAGGTTGGTCAAATGGTGTGAAACCACAAAATGGGTGAGTCATTCCCCATATAGTCAGAACTGGAATTCCACAATTTGCTGCAAGATGACCATTTGCTGAGTCCATTGAAATCATAAGATCAATGTAATTAATAATATTTAGTTGTTGAGATAAGCTGAAACGCTGTGAAACATCATGAACGTTTTCGTATGCTTTATCCCAAATTTCTATTTGTTTTAACTCATTTTCTCCACCTCCAAAAAGATAGACGCTGTAATTCTTTTGAAGATATGCAATTACATTTTGCATTAGGTCGAGAGGGTAACTTTTTCCCTCAAATGATGCAAAAGGGGCAATGCCTATAATCTTTTTATTTTCACTAAAGGAAAGAAGTTTTTGTTCTTCAGTGTTATTGTCTAAATATGGTTTTACTGGATACTCATGATTAACTAAATCAACTGGAAACCCTAATCTTCTAAAAACATCACAGTATCTATATTGTATTGGTGTTAATGGTTTAAAAATTTTATTTTTTTTTCGTATTAACTTTTTACGATCTGCTCTTCCCTTATCAATAGACTGAACTTTTTTGAAAGATAGTTTGAACAAAAAACTTAAAACTTTTGTTCTTAAAACATTATGCAGGTCTGCAATTGACTTAACATTTTTTTTTCTTAGTATTTTAAATAGCCTTATTAGGCCTTTTATGCCTCTGTATTCTTGATTAAAATCTACGCCAATAAATTCTAGATTATCAAATTCCTCAAAAAGTGGCTTTGCGTAATTTCTTGAAACAAATATTATTTTTTGATCTGGATAAGTTTTAAAAAAAGATCTTAATACAGGTATTATCATGGCTATATCACCAAGAGCAGAGAACCTATAAACTAAAACAGATTTATCCTTTTGCTGAATCATCTTTTTTATACAAAACAGGGTTCAATGATTCATCATTATACATTTTCATTTGCTTATAAACTCTCATTTTCTTTTCGCCTGTTGACAAGTCGATTAATAGTTGATCTATTGATTCTGAAAGATCTTCTCGCTGTTCAATTAGAACATCCAGTTTTTTTTGACAATTATTTCTATGATCATGTGAAACATCTTCTCTTTCAGACTCCTCTTTCATATGATATATTTTTAAAATTAATATAGAAAGCCTGTCTAAAGCCCAGGCAGGACTTTCAGTATTTACTTTTGCATCAGTTTTTGGATTGACGTTAGAATATAACTTTAAAAAATAGGAGTCTATGTATTCAACCATCTCAGTTCTATTTTGGTTAGAACTGTCAATAAGTCTCTTGAGCTTCATACCCTCCTGAGGGTTTATATCAGGGTCTCTTATAATGTCTTCATAGTGCCACTGCACAGTATCAATCCAATTCTTTTCGTACAGCAAGTGTTCAAAATCCTTTTTCTCATATGGATTAGAAGCTGCTCTGTTAATATCATCGTGAACATGATAATCCTCTACAGATTTTTCAAATACTTTGATGGCAAGTGAGCTTATTGCAGTTTTTGTCATAATAAAAATTTAAAAGTTACTATCGATGCAATCAACAATACAAAGATAAAGTTTACATATAAACTCTTTATTTTTTTTACAAAAATTTGAGATACCATGTAAACAACAGGAAGTGAGAGATAATGAAACTCTGAACCGCTGAGTTGCTGATCCATGGAAAAGAATAAGCAAGTTAGTATAATAAACAATACCCCAACAACATCAAGAATTCTTCTTCTCAAGCTATAGGTTCTTAAGAATTTCATTATAACTGCAATTACAAATAAGACAAACACAATAGATATTGGGACATAAGAATATGTTAGACTAAGTTTATTCTCAGTTAAGAGCATCAAAAAAAACCTAGATGAATTAGGTACTGAGCTATACTCATCTATCGCTTGAGGTTGATCTGCAAAAAAGTATGAACTAAACAAATAACCATCTAATGATAAAGAAGATAAAAGCACATACGCTGTGGGTAAAATAATAAGTGGAGTCATAAAAAGTATTATAAAATGTTTTAAATCTCTCTTAATATTTGTTGTAATTAAAACTAGTAACGGGTAGAAGAAAATAATTAGGTTGTCCAAAATTATCAATGAAGATAGGCTGAGGAGAACCATTGCATCAAATAATCTTTTAATTCTTTTTGTATTATTTGTTAGCTCTAAAAATATTCTCATGTTTCTCCACGCTGCCCATACAGCAGTTGAGGATAATATAAATTTCAAATCGACCGATTCAATTGGATAACAAAGAATAACTAATGGGTACAATAATAAATGGTATGCATTCCTGTTTGACCTTTCAATTGTAAGCTGTCTGGTTACTGTATCAATAGCATAGTTTGAAAGCATTAATGCACCGTATATTAATACTCCATTTAAAATTTTTGATTCTACAAAAGACCATTTTACTTCAAGTGTTAAGTAATAATATGTAACTACTAATAGGAGCAAAGAGGAGATTCCAGCTGAAGTAAAAGAAAATTTTTGAAATGCCTTTGCAATCATACTTCAATGTATTAATTTTGTTCAATAAATTTAATCATGGTTAAAGATTTTTTCTACTCTCTTTCTTGGCTTTTCAAAGAAGTTCTTTTCTTCCCCTTTGATCTTCTAAGAACCATTCAGCTTGACAGTTGGTATCTTGCAAATATTGTAAGCTGGTCTTTTATATTAATCGGAATAGCAGGTGCTGCTTATTGGCTGAAGAAGTTGAAAGAGTTTGATGACAATGATGAGGAAAACAATGATATTACTTCTCATTCTTTTCTAAAGTAAGTCAAAACCAATATCCTTTCTGTAATTCATCCCATCAAATTTTATTTTATTAATTTGATTGTACGAGTTTTTAAGAGCTAATTCAAAATTATTTGCCATTGATGTTATTGCTAAGACTCTCCCACCGTTTGTTATAAAAGAATCACTGTTTTTTTTAGTTCCTGCGTGAAACACAGAAACTTCAGATAGGTCATTTAAGCCCTCTATAGTTTTTCCTTTCTCATATGACTCTGGATAACCCCCTGAAACTAATATAACTGTTGCAGCATGGTTGTCACTAATTTTTAATTTTATATCCTTGAATTTGGACGTCCCCATTGAATCAAAAAGTTCAAGTAGATCGTTTTTCAATCTAGGGAATACAACCTCTGTTTCTGGATCTCCCATCCTTACATTATATTCAATAACATATGGCTCATCGTTAACTTTTATTAGCCCTATAAAAACAATGCCGTTATACTTCATGTTTTCCTTGACAATACCTTCAATTGTTGGTTTAATTATTTTATTTTGAATCTTAGATAAAAATTTGTCATCAAGAAAAGGGACTGGAGAAACAGCGCCCATTCCACCAGTGTTTAACCCCTTATCTCCTTCTCCTATCTTTTTATAGTCTTTAGCAAAAGGTAGAACTTTATAATTTTCACCATCTGTTAATACAAAGCATGAAAGTTCAATACCATCAAGAAATTCCTCTATTACTACTTTAGTAGATGAATCTCCAAATTTTCTATCTAAAATCATATTTCGTAACTCTGATTTTGCCTCGTTTAAATCTTTTAATATTAAAACTCCTTTTCCTGCAGCTAAACCATCTGCCTTTAAAACATATGGTGGGTTCATACTCTCTAAAAAATTGTCTGCCTGATTTATATTGTCGATAGAAAAAGTTTTATGTTTTGCTGTTGGTATATTATACTTTTCCATGAAATCTTTAGCAAAATCTTTACTGCCTTCAAGAAGCCCCGCCTGTTTACTTGGGGCAATAATCTTTATATCCTTGAGTTCAATATTAGATTTAAAGAAGTCATAGATACCATTAACTATTGGATCCTCTGGGCCAACAAACACCAATGAAATTTTATGCTCTAATGTGATTTTTTTAATAAACTGAAAGTCATTTACATCTCCATCAATATTTTCTGCTAATAACTCGGTTCCTCCATTTCCTGGAAGTGCATAAATTTTTGAACATTTATCACTTGTTGAAATACTCGTTATTATTGCATGTTCTCGCCCGCCAGAGCCTATAACTAGAATGTTCATTGAGTTTTAAATTTGTTAATTGTTTGCTTTATATTTTGGATGTAGTTATTATGGTTTTCCATGTTCTTAACATCCTCTAAATTAATCATAAAAAAGTCCTTAAAGTCTACTGTCTTAAAATAATTTTTTAAGCCAGATAATCTCATCTTGTGGTTTGTATGATCTAATCCCTCATCAATAAATATAACCTTCAAACCCATTGCTAAGGCTGGCAAGGCAGCATGAATTCTGGATGTAATTATTATATCACTTTCCGCAATTTTGTTGAGCATCTCTTCTGCTAGAACTATCCCCTCAGAATGAGAATTAATTGAGTTTTTAGTTATTTGAGAATACCTTTTTATTTCAAATTTTTGCTTGTATAAATGTCTATTAAATTTTTGCAGCTTGATTTTATAATTTAAAATTCTTAAAGGGTATTTAATTAAAGACAGTAGAAATTTTAATGGAGATTTATAATCTAAATATGGTTTGAGCCTGTCAAAAGCTCCTATTACAATCACACCCCCGGGTGTTTGTCTTTTAAGATATTTTTCTCTTTCTATCCCTAGTGTCACACATGATGAAAAATAGGCGTTGATTCCATTTTTAACCAATAGATCCCTTGTGTAATAATCTCGACATCCTATTGGTTCGTGTTTTTTAAAATACTCGATCGATTGATGGTTAATAAATGTCTTTACTATTGAGGGGTTGATGTGAAAAGATATAAATAATGGATTGATATTATTGTTAGGTGGCCAATTCTTTGGATTCTCCATAAACCAACCATTAATTATCGTTTTTATTGGCGGCCCATTATAATTGTTAAGCTTTTCTCTTTCTAGAATTTTAATGTTTTGCTTATTTAAAATATCAATAACAGCTTTTGTTTGAATATAGTCTCCTATATTTCTGGATTTACTAAAGCCTAATACCCCTATTTCCATTAATCAATATTTTCTTTTATTTTTTCTGTACGCCTTGATATATCAAATTTTGATATTATTCTATTCCTTGCACGTTTTGAATCTTTTTCTCCTAGCTCTGATAGCATAAAGTCTTTAACGAGTGCTAAATCTGTTTCAGTGTCAAATAAAATTCCTGTATTTCCAATTATATCTGGAATTCCAAAAACTCTTGAGCCAATCGGAAGACATCCACATAACATAGCTTCACAAACTGAATTTGGTAGTCCCTCTAATCGTGATCCCTGAAAATAAAATTTATGTTTTTGATAAAGCTCTTTCATTTGGGTTTTAGTCTGAACTCCGATTACATCTATGTTAGGGCTTAAGTCCATGAAATCCTCAATTTGAATTTTTGTTTCGCCAACAATTGTAAAAGAGAACTGTGGAATTAAAGATGCTAACTTGTTGAAAATCTTTAAACCCTTAATATTTATAACTCTTTCATCTGAAAAAAAGGCAGCTGTCAATACCCCAGTCTTTTCATTGTTCGTATCATAGTTCCAAAACCTGGTATCATAGCCTGTATTGATTTCCTTAATTATAAGCTTTTTAGTATCGAAAAAACTCCTAACTCCTGATACAATATTAAACTTCTCTTTAGCATAGCCACATCCTTTTTCCAAAGATTTATGGACTACCCATATTTCACTAGCTAAACTGTAGTTGATTTTTGCCACCTTAGATCTAATCCCGTTTTTAAAAAATAGACCATGCCTGTTCTGCTCATCTACTATAGCGTCATACCCTCCTACAACAATAACAGATTTTTTTAAAAAAATCTTTGAAAAAAGAATCGGAATAAATGCATGATAATCGTTAAACCAGATGATCACTATTTTCGACCTAGAAATATAAAAAATTGACTTTATTTTTTCTTTTATCCTATTTATTACAAAAGATGCTATTGTTTTCTTTGGTGTGGATTGTATCTGAAAAACATTATAGTCTAGCGCCTCTAAAATTGAAATGTCAGATTTAACAAAACTTCTTTTAATTGAATAGACTATGGTTGCATTCTTTTTCAAGAGTTAAAAGAATTTAGTTTATCAGCAATTTTTCTGTCATTTGACAGCCTAGGAACTTTATTTTGCCCTCCTAGCCTTCCAACTGATTTCATATAATCATTAAACCCTCCTTTTTTAACTGAAATAACCTCTAAGGGTTTTATTATTCCTCCATGAATTAGGTCTTTGTAATAAATGTTTTGATTTAGCATCTCTGCCTCTAAAGTTTTTGAGAAGGTCTTTATATCCTTTGGCTGAGTTTCAAACTCTACATACCACTCATGGCAGGGAAGCCCCTCTTTTGGATTTATATTGGGTGCAACAGTAAACTCTCTTATTGTTACATTATGATTATTTGTCGCAACCTTCATTGACTTTTCCACCTCTTCTGAAATAACATGTTCTCCAAATGCTGATAAAAAATGTTTAATTCTTCCTGACACAATTAATCTATATGGTTTGGTTGAAGTAAATTTTACAGTATCTCCAATATTATAACCCCAAAGACCTGCAGAAGTAGATATAATTAGTAAGTAATTAACATTGACTTGAACGTCTTTTAATGTGATTCTTTCGTATTCCCCTTTTAAGAAATCTTCAGCTTTAATAAATTCATAAAATATATCGTTATTCAATAATAATAATAAGTCTGTTTTGTCATCAGTGAAATTATCTTGATAGCCGAAAAAACCCTCTGATGCTGGAAAAGTTGCTAATGTGTCAATCTTTTTTCCAAATAATTTATCAAACGTTGACTTGTATGGGTCAAAGCTTACCCCCCCGTAAACATATAAAGACAAATCAGGAAAGACTTCCTTTATTGTTTTATTTTCATTAGAAACGATCTTTTCGAAATACATTTGCACCCATGACGGTATTCCTGCAATAATTGTCATTTTTTCTCCAACCGTTTCCTTAATTATAGTATCAACTTTTTTCTCCCAATCCTCAATACAATTTGTGTTCCATGAGGGCTTTCTATTATTTAAAAAAAGTTTAGGGATGTAATGAGCGCTAATACCTGATAGTCTCCCAATAAAAACACCATTTTTTTTGTCTAGCTTAGGGCTGCCTTGTAAAAACATATGTTTTCCGTTTATTGGACTATAGTTTTTTGTTTTTAAAAAATAATTTAAAAGTGCATCTCGAGCTGAATTAATATGTGTTCGAATTGATTCTTTTGTTATTGGTATATATTTTGCGCCTGATGTAGTTCCGCTTGTTTTAGCAAAATAAAGAGGTTGTCCTGGCCATAAGATATTTTTTTCTCCTGCAACAACTCTGTCAACATATGGTTTTAAAGCCTCATAGTCTCTAATTGGAACTTGATTTTGGAAATCTTTATAATTTTTTATACTAGAAAAATTGTGATCCTTTCCAAACTCGGTGTTATTTGCTTTTTTTAATAATTTATTAAAAGTTTCAGCTTGAAATTTTAGTGGATTCGTAATCCATTTATTATTTCTTTGTTTTACTAGTCTAGCAAAAAGTATTGTTATTAAGGTTTTCATTTAAAACTCAATATAGCTTTGAGGGTCAACTGGCTCACCTTGATACCATAATTCGAAATGAAGATGAGGGCCTGTTGTTAACTCACCAGTATTTCCCGTAAAGGCAATTATTTCTCCCGTTCCAACCGTGTCTCCTTGACTTTTAACAATAGAAGAATTATGCTTATAAATTGATGTTAAGCCATTTAAATGTTCAATTATAATTACAAATCCTGTTGCTGAAGTCCATTCAGAGAATACAACAATTCCTTCACTAATAGAATGAACAGGAGAGTTCTCGGGCATAACGATATCTACTCCATAATGCTTACTGTTTATATCAAATGCTGATGAAAGGCCCCCTTTAACTGGTGGGAAAAGTACAGTTGTAAATCTCTCTCCTTGAATATCAAATGCATTATACTTGTCTTCCTCCTCAACCATTGCTCTTAACAACGAGTCCTCCTGATTTGTCTCTACAATCTCCAACTCAGTAATCCTGTTATCATTGCTACTTAGGTTTTCATCTAACTCTTCATATGAAATATTTCCGGATAATAAATCTTTGAGTGAGTTGATGTAATTGCTTTGCATAATGTAAAGGCTTTCCAATGAATCAAGTTTCATTGAGTTCTCAACTGCATTTTGCCTTAACTCAACACTGGTATACCCTCTAAAATATTCCTTGAGAGGGGTAAAGTATATTAGTAAAAAAGAAGCGGACAAAACAACTAGAAATGCAATAAAGGAAGATGCAATCAAATTAAGTGATGATGAAGACAGGAGCTTCTTTCTTTCAAGTGTTTTTTCATTTACTAAAAGTATATGAAACCTCTCGGAAAGTTTGTCTAGCAGAGTATGTTTTTTCTTTTTAGGCATTAATGCAAATATATGTATAGTTAAGCATAAGTTATTATATGATTAATAAATTCACATTACAAAAAATAATTCAGTAAATTTGTATAAAGAACTTAGTTCAATAAATTTTCAAATATGATAGGTGGACCTCAAATTATTTTAATAATTATCGTTGTTCTTTTACTGTTTGGTGGTAGAAAGATTCCTGAGCTTATGAGAGGACTTGGTAGTGGTATAAAGGAATTTAAAAAAGCTACTAAAGAAGAAGACGAAGATTCAAAGGAATAATAACTTTATTTAGCAAATTTCATTGTTGTTATAATAGTGTTTAATTCAAACATATAGTCTCTCTTGCTTTCTGATGGTGCAAACGAAAAACCTTCAATAACAATATTTCTTTTATTTATTGTGTCTTTTATAATATAATTGATGTAAGGCCCTGCCATAAAATCATTTTGAACCTCCCAAGTGCCCTTTGTTAGAATAGCCTCCAGATTATTAACTTTTGTTTTATAATAGTAGGGAAGATATGCTCTTTCAGTGATCATATAGGATCCAGGAACTCTTCCTGGGACATATATTTTCCCAATTGAATCTCTTATTGCAGGTATTCTTTCTTCTATCTTTTTTAAATCGATATTAAGTGGCAAGGTATAAGCAATAATATTAAGATGTCCTTTTACTACCTGCTTCTCAACCCACACAAAATTTGTTGTGTCCTTAACTGTTGAGTATGCGTCTGGAAAGGTAAGGTTAATTCCAAAACGATCTTCAAGTTGGGGATCATCATTAAGAGACTTTCTCATTCTACGAATTTTTTCAATTCTCTCATTTTCAGAAATCGATCTTAATAAAAGATCTTTGTTTTCGTCGAAATAAAAGTTCATTACCTCCTCATCTTCACCAGTTATTAGAGCTGTTATTTGAGGTCTTGCCCATAAGTTTTTGATTAATTTAAATCCTTGGTCAGATGTATCTTTTCTAAAGACAATTATGTTTCTACTGCTTCTTGCAAATCCTTTAAATATTGATGGCTGTATATAATACAAATCATATTTGGGCTCGTCAAACGGCAGCCCTTCGTATGGCTCCATTAAAGATTCCTTGATGTTGCTTCCAAGACTTCCTTCCCATGAACTATTATTCATTACAACAGTTAACGCATTAATATTACCATTTGATTCAGGAACATATGCTTTGGAACTGTCTGATTGACATGAAATGAAAAGCATCCAGGATAAGATAATTAAAAAGTTGTTTTTTATGTTCATTACATCAAAGCCTTAACCCCTGGAAGGGTTTTTCCCTCTAAACTTTCTAAGAGAGCTCCTCCTCCAGTTGAAATATACCCAACCCATTCCTCTTTTCCAAGCTTTTTTAATGCTGCTATAGAGTCACCTCCACCAACAATTACATTTACTCCTTTTTCTTTAGCTTCTCTAAGGGAATTACATATTGAGCTTGTTCCTTCAGAAAAAAGTTCTTTTTCAAAAACCCCCATTGGTCCATTCCAAAAAATTGTATTACTTGTTAGAATTTCTTGATGAAATATTTCCATGGACTTTTCTCCAATATCTAGCCCCATCCATCCATCTTCAATTTCTTCTGAGTTAAAAGTTGATGTTTGATCGTTATTATCAAAGTCTTTTGAAGCTTTTGTGTCTACTGGCAAAATTATTTTTTTATCTAATTTATGGGCTAACCTTAAGATTTCTTGTGCATTAGTAATTAATTCATCTTCTACTAGAGAGTTCCCAATTTGTCCTCCTTTTGCTTTAATAAACGTATAGGCCATTCCTCCACCAATTATAATTTTATCTACGTTCTTAATCAGATTATACAGAATACTCAGTTTGCTTGAGACTTTGGCCCCTCCTAAAATTGCAAGAACAGGTTTTTTCCCATTATTAGCAATTTGATTTATTGCCTCAAGCTCTTTTTGAAGAAGTTTACCTGCAAATTTTTTATTCTCGAAATACTGAGCAATTACAGCTGTTGATGCATGTTCTCTGTGGCAAGTTCCAAAAGCATCATTTACATATATATCACCTAATTCTGAAAGATTTTTAGCAAATACTCTGTCTCCAAGTGTTTCCTCCTCATAAAAACGAAGATTTTCCATAAGAATAATACTTCCTTGATCTAATTTAGAAATTGCTTCCTGAGCACCCAGGCCAACACAGTCTTCATAAAAAAATACTGGATGGTTTAATACAGAAGAGACTGTATCTACTATTTTTTTTAGAGAGAATTTATTTTCTTTTCCTTTTGGTCTACCAAGATGAGATATTAGAATACATGTTCCTCCTTTTTCTAGAATTAAATCCACTGTCTCTTTACATGCCACAATTCTCGTTGTGTCAGTTACATTATCATTATCATCTAAAGGGACATTTAAATCAACCCTTACAATTACTTTTTTGTTTTTTAAGTCTTGTTTTTCTAGATCGAACATGTTAATATTATTTTGTCGACAAAGATATAATATGATATATATTTGGGTATGAATTTAGATAGAATTTTGGGTCAAGGACATATTAAAGAAAGGATCTATGATTCAATTCAGAAAAAAATTTTTCCTCAATCAAAAATTCTTGTAGATAAAGATGGGTATGGTGGTTTAAATTTTGCTGTTGAAATTGCAAGAGAGCTACTAAATCAAAAAAACTCTTATAGCGGTGACGTCTTGGATCATCCTGATTTACACTTTTCGTTTCCTACTTTTGCATCCGTTAAGGATACTGAAAACCTTTATGCTGAGTGGATCTCTTTTGTTAAACAGTTTCCTTTCTCTGATTTTCAAAAATGGTCAACTTTTATTGGAAACACAACTTCTCAAGGCTCTATAAAAGTCCCTGAGATTGACAAAATTCAAAAGAAAGCAGTTCTTAAATCCTTTCTTGGAGGAAATAAAGTTTTTATTCTCTGGGGAACTGAGACAATGATGCCTCAGACCTCTAATAAGCTTTTAAAAATATTAGAAGAACCACCTATTGACACATATTTTATTTTAATAACTAGTAGTTTACAGGATCTACTGCCTACAATAATATCAAGATGTCAAATTTCAAACCTTGGCCCTGTTGACCATGAAGAACACAAACAGTTTTTAGAGAGTTTTGTGAGTGATATTGACTATGATTTAATTGTAAAGTCCTCAAGAGGAAGTGTTTCTAGGGCATTGAACTACATAGATGAAGACTCATCTTCAATCTCTCATGAACAAAACTTTATTGATTGTTTAAGGTTTGCCTTTCTTGCAAAAAAAAGTAAAAAAGCTGTTTTGGATCTTACCAAATGGTCTGAGAAAATTGCTTCAAATTCTAGAGAACAACAAAAAGAATTTCTAGGTTTTTGTTCCTTTCTTATCAGGGAAGCTATGCTTGTTAGCTATAAGTCTGAAAACTTAACTTCTTTTGTTTCAAATTCAGATTTTAAAATAGGCAAACTTTCTCCATTCGTTCACAGTAAAAATTTAATTGAAATAATCGACTTAATCGAGGATTCACATTACTCGATTTCCAGGAACGTTAATTCTAAAATTGTTTTCACGTCGTTCGCAATTAAAATGACAAAGCTTATTAATACTCCTGAGGATTAAGCTCTTTTAAATATATAGAACGAGGAAGAGTATTTAGATGTGAAAATCGCTAATATATTTGATAGAGAACCAATGACTAATGAATTAATCCATGGAAAAATAGACTTTTTGTATTTAGATGAGAGGTATGATACATAATAAGAATCAAGCCACAAAGGGTGTTTAGAGACTAGATTAAACCCTTTTTCTTTCATTAGATTTTCTAAAGAGTTATGATTAAAATGGTATAAATGTCTTGGTACATCCCAGGCTGCCCAGTGTTCTCTATATGCTTTCGAATCAAAACTGTCTCTATTTGGAACTGCAACAACAAGGGCGCCGTTATGTTTTAATTTTTTTTCTAATGCTATTACCGTCTTATTAATATCTGGAACATGCTCTAGCACATGCCACATCATTATCATATCATACTGATTATCAATTGTTTGTGGTTTTTTTGATTTGTTTGTTATTGGATCATAAACATGAACATTTATCTCCTGTTTTTTCAAAAATTCAGCAAAATGTCCATCACCAGATCCATAATCTAAAATTATGTTTGATGGTTGTAAGATTTTTTTTAAAACTTTTAATTTATAGGAAAACATTATGTTTTGTGCGAGCTTATAAAAAAAAGAGAAGAGACCTTTCTTTTCATTATGAGGAAGATAGTTTTCATTTTCATAATATTTGTTATGCTTGTGATCTTCTGCTACATCTGTCCAAACAATATTAGTCTTGTTGTCAAGGAAAAGGTTGAAGTGTTCGTTTGAAGCAACATAATCTTTTGTGCTTAAAAACATTCTATCTTTTTTAAGTGACTGTTTCACGTGGAACTTTTATCTCCCCATCTTAACAAGCAGAACACTAATATCGCTTGGGTTAATACCGCTAATTCTTGATGCTTGTGAAAGAGTGGATGGTCTAATTTTATTTAATTTTTCTTTTGCTTCATGTGATAGCGAAGCTAAAGGGTCGTAATCGAAGTTATCTGGAATCTTAATGTCTTCTAGTCTTTGAAGTTTATCGGCGTTGGCTTTCTCTTTTTCTATGTAACCTTTATATTTTATTTGAATCTCCGTCTGGTCTAAAACCTCATTGTCTAGCTTATTTGTTTGAATATAGTTTTCCACAGAGGTTAATTTTCTTATATCTTGTTGTTTTACATTCGGCCTTGAATATATTTTATCTATTTTTCCTTTCTGTGGGACGGGTTCATAGTTTACTGATTTTAAAATTTTATTAACCTCTTCTAATTCAAAGCTTGTTTCATTAAAAAACTTAACAAAACCTTCTACTTCTTCTTGCTTCTGTTTAACACGATCGTATCTTTCTTTTTTTGCTAAGCCGATTTTGAATGATTTCTCCGTTAATCGAATATCAGCATTATCTTGCCTAAGCAGGGTTCTATACTCTGCCCGGGAAGTAAACATTCTATATGGCTCCTCTGTACCTTTTGTAATTAAATCGTCAATCAAAACTCCAATATAAGCTTCGCTTCTTGTTAATATTAGAGGTTCTTTTTCAAACACTTTTGAAACAGCATTAATCCCTGCCATTAAACCTTGAGCTGCAGCTTCTTCATAGCCAGTTGTACCATTAATTTGTCCAGCAAAAAATAAGTTTTTTATCAGCTTAGTTTCAAGAGTAAGAGTTAATTGAGTTGGTGGAAAATAATCATACTCTATAGCGTATCCTGGCCTAAAAAACTTAACATTTTCAAAACCTTTAATTTTTTTGATAGCTGCATATTGAACATCTTCTGGCATTGACGTTGAAAAACCATTGACATATACTTCAACTGTGTTTTCTCCCTCTGGTTCAACAAATATTTGATGCCTGTCCTTTTCTGCAAACCTATGTATTTTATCCTCTATTGAAGGACAGTATCTAGGGCCAGTACTGCTTATACTACCATTAAACATGGGTGATCGATCAAAAGATTCGGACATAATATCATGAACCTCACTATTAGTGTAAGTTATATGACAGCTAATCTGATGCTTAAGAGGCTGAATACTTTCGAGGTAGCTAAATTTAGCAGGGTTTTTATCTCCTGGCTGCTCCTCCATAACGCTGTAATCTAATGATCTTCCGTCGACTCGTGGTGGAGTTCCTGTTTTCATTCTACCAGATTTAAAGCCGAAAGACTCAAGGTCAGCGGTAATACCTACAGAGGATTTTTCTCCAACTCTTCCTCCACCAAAATTTTTATCCCCGACATGTATTAGTCCATTTAAAAATGTTCCGTTTGTTAAAATAACAGAGTGAGAGCGTATTTTATTGCCTAAACCTGTAACTACCCCTTTTATTGTATTTTTTTCTACAATTAAACCAACAACCATATCTTGATAAAAATCAAGGTTTGGTGTGTTCTCTAACATCTGCCGCCATTTGAGTGCAAATTTGGCTCTATCTGACTGAACCCTTGGACTCCACATTGCAGGTCCTTTTGATTTATTTAGCATTTTAAACTGTATAGCTGTTAGGTCCGAAACAACACCACTGTATCCACCAAGAGCATCTATTTCTCTAACAATTTGGCCTTTTGCAATACCCCCCATTGCTGGATTACATGACATTTGTCCAATGGTTTGTAGGTTCATCGTTACCAATAGTGTTTTGGCACCTAAGTTTGCAGCGGCAGCGGCAGCCTCT
>Ga0207993_1000215_pt1 | contig 23641 bp, 36 predicted proteins | sample ETN01SmetaG_2_FD_185791 | JGI IMG/M metagenome (GOLD analysis project Ga0207993, IMG submission 185791) | Marine microbial and viral communities from oxygen minimum zone, Eastern Pacific Ocean - ETNP2014F12-01SV265 (SPAdes) (version 2) | ecosystem: Environmental > Aquatic > Marine > Oceanic ...
GTAATTGGAGTTGTAATTGGAGTTACTCATATACATTTATCTAATATTTTTATACCTAAGTAAAAATAGTTAAACTAATTAACTAAAATTAAAAATGAAATCTATTTATAAAACATGTATTGACGGTGAACTCGACGAATTAAAAAAACGTCGTAACGAAATTAATGAAATAATCGAAGAACTCCCAAAGGATGGTGATGATTTGAGAGAAGATGAAGACGATATAAGTTTTGCTATAGCATTCTGTAAAGATCAAGATAAGGCTTTGGAAATGTATAAATACCTATACGAAAAGTGTGGGTATCCTAGACATTGTAAATATTACGCTATGGTCGGAGCAGTCGCAGCAAGAAATGCAAAACTTATCAATTACATGTATAATAACCTCGAAGAAAACGAAAAATCATATTTTCTAGGTGATTTAGAGGACGAACTTGCGATGACGGACCATCCTAATCCAAATGTATTCATAGAATACGCTTTATTAGAATTAAACAATTAATAAACCTAAGTAGACTAAGTTGGTTCTTAAAATTAAAAAAAAGTAAAACAAATCATGAATACATTTGAATATTTACAAAATAAAGTCAGTGAGTTTTCTGGTAAGAAAAACATGTGGAAAGGGACCCGATTTGAAAAAGTACGCGATCTTACGTGTGACGAAGTCGGTCAGTTAGGAGAAGATTTAATATACTCAATTTGCACTAAAAATATAATCGAGTGTAAATGGGATAATAAAAAACTTTCGAGTTTAAACGATAATGGTAAAGTATATGACATGCTCATTGGCGAAAAGAAAATCGAAATTAAAACTGCGAGACTCGGGGAACATGGTTCATTTCAACACGAAAATCTTAGAAACACGGGAGAAAGTGATTTTTGGATATTTGTTGATATCGCACCGAACAGTATATATGTAACAGTTCTGAAAGATTTCGATTTATCTTTACAAAGAGAACACACCACTCTCGGTAAAAAAGCTCATTTAAGAAAAAAGGCGTTCGATCAATACAAACTCGATTTTTCCCCTAAAACGATAAGCAATTGTATAAAAGCCGGTATTACGATCAAAATAACCGAAAACGACGATCTTTATAAAATTGGTAAATTTCTACGATCTAAAATTATAACTGAACCACTTGAATCAGAGATTCATGAATTGACGAAGTCCTTAAATTATAAGCTGAGTTTGTTGACATGAAACTCACTTCGTGCCATTTAATAGTATTTGCCTTTTTAATCATACCATCTACATCTTTATTAAAAACAATACCATACCCTCTACGCCCAGGTAAATCCTCAAAGGATGTATATACCTTCATATTTTCTTTACCGAAACACGTCGATGGTAGATAAATATGACACTTCCCAATCATATTTTTATTCCGCGTCGATGAAACTGTACCACCGTCAGACATCGAGTATATTTTTAAATGTGTATCGTCCATCTCCCGGATCGTGTATTTCGGATTTTCTGTGTATTTAGACCATATTTGAAATACCCCGTTAACTTTTGTATGTTCTCCGTCGGGTGAATGAAACAGCCCTGATACTTTCTCACTAAATATGAGATTGTATTTCGATACCCTTTTCCGAGGAGATCCTTTACCATCACTCTCGAACAATTGAGGGAGTATTAGACACACGTAATCAGAAAAATCGTACGAGTGGTTTATAAAATTAAGTGCTAAATGCCCTCTCAAACCAAAAGGCGGATTCCCGAAAACTATATGTTTTTGGTTTAAATCACCCGGTTTCCACGTTAGGTAATCGCGTTTTATAACACCCGGGTATCTAGGTTCGATATCTATACCAATAGTATTCTTTGGTAAAACTTTCATAAAACTACCGTCTCCCGCAGATGGTTCTATAAACGTATATTTATTTATATCAATAGTAACGATTTCGTTAAACCTTTTCCAACACTTTTCTGCCATATCGTTTGGCGTAAAAAACTGGTCTTTCTGTTTATATGTAAAATGAGTATAATCTATATCCCTACCTAATACCTTATGTAAATCAAAAGTATAATTCAATGGAACGGAGCGTAATAAAATCCATCTGTTTATAGTACCATTAACTATATTTAGTTTTTTAGCTATATCAGATACAGAATGATCTTTGAGACATTCTTGGAGTAATTCATACGTCATGTATCATATTCTTATCGTATCTTTAACTATAATTTTAATGTAAGTTTATGGTAAGATGATAATCGCGTTACTTCTCATTATCATAAACGTGTATATATACACCAACACAAAACAAACAGATAAGGTAAAAGAAATACGGGAAAAGTATAGAATTCTCAGAGAACATATAAAAACCACAGGGCACGAGGAGTTCGAGATTTTACGTCACGAAATACCATTAACAATGTATCACAGAACAAGGGGGCACATTGGATACAATACGAATAAAGGTAACGAAATTGGGTTATGTTTAGATGGCGATACGAATGAAATATTCCACGTATTAATACACGAACTCGCACACTCAACAGTCGATGAGTATTCACATAGTAAAGAGTATTGGGCTAATTTTAAAAAATTAAGAGACATGTGCGTCCAACTCGGAATCTATAAAGAAATACCCAACAAAACACAATTTTGTGGTAAACACGTCCAGGATAAATAATCTAAGGTAAATGTAATAATGTCAGCGACAAAAGTTGATTTAGCAAAAGCTATTTTATTATGGAATGGAATTCTATCTTTATCCAGTGTACCACTACTCGCGAGTGAATACTGGTCTAATGTAATCTTTTTATTGATTGTTATACCTAACGTTTTGGGTATGATGCCAAGAGGCGGTAAAGTATGGGGTCGTCTTTCCCTGGATATGCCATTTCTTTTAGTATCGACTATAATAGGTTTACTTTTTACACTTACAATTACAGAAACGACCGACAATATAAAAGAAGACTTTGTTAAATATGGTAAAAATACACGGAGTACAGTGGCTGTTGTTGGACTTCGAGCATTAGGATTAACCATTGGTTTTATAATTGCTTATTTCTTGTTTGGTGGTGATAAAATGTATTCCCACTTTAATTCTGATTAAGCGTATCTTTTATACAAAAAGAATGCTATGGCGGCGACTGCACCTGTCGAAGCCAAACCAACGGCACTTCGGTTCCCTTGATCGTTAAGGAATTGTGGTACGAAATTCGCGAGTTTTTCTTGAACTGGCTTACTAATCGCTATCGCAGTACACACAGCGACCACGAGAGCTTGGAACTGGTCATCGGTTAAATTAAATGGATTTTCACTAGAAGTACTTTTTTTCGCTTCAGTTGGTTGTTGAAGACCCATCATTGGCGCCTGTGCTTGCGCCTGCGTCATTCTTGGATCAACAGCCATCATTGGTGGTTCTAAGGGTGCTTCTGGTTGCATAACATCTTGAATTGGAGTAGAGTCCATGGTACTTTGTTTAAAATCAATATTTTTTTCAGATACAATATTCGGCGGTTCTATAACGGGTGGTTGTTTATTTTCAATAAAATTAGTAGACATGTTATTATTTAATGCTACCATACCATCGCTATTATCTGAAAGGTTTAAAGTCCTCACGTCAGTTGACATTTATATGTATAGAGTTTTTTGATTTTTTACGTTTACGCATTAGCCTGGGTTATTGTCGTAAAGTATAATTAGGATATAAACACCCAAACGTTTTTATAATTCTAGGTAAATCGTTTAATTCATCATAACCACACATATCGTGATCTATATAAACTGTTTGTGATTCATGGCACACGTCAACCAATATACGGTACCCTTCATCACTTTTACCTGATGAAAGTGGTGCTTTTTTTATTTCAGTATACATGGGTATTAGAGCTGGTGCTGGTAATGGGAATATATTTAACGCTGAACTTAATCGTCTAGAGAAAAGTCGTATCATTTCTTCTTAATAACTTTTAATGCCGTTGTTTTTTTAACTGTGTTTCTATCACCAATTTTCATATTACCATGTCGAGGATTAAACATCTTTTTATGTGTTTGCCAATACTGAGGCGCACCTACCTTAAAGTTTTTACGAAGTGTCGCTTTATACCAAAATACACAATCTTCTATTCGATTACTCTTAGACGTATTATCTAAAACTAAACACTCGTAATTTTCGGTACACGAATCCATTACTTTATTAAACATCTCAAATGTTGGAAAAATACCAAAGAACGATTTATACAATTTCTCCCGATTTTGAATTATATTTTCACGCAAAATAAACACGTAATCGACGTTTGCTCTGAGAGCGGGAGGAAGATCCATACAATATTGCATAGTTAACATGAAAAATATCTTCCAGTGTCGTCCATTCATAAAACACTGTCTAATACACGTATCTTTCATGAACTTCGAATCGTACATACAATCATCTAATAACAGGAATGCCCCGCAATTTGTTTTACCAGCACCGACCAACTTTTTCTGTCTATCCATAACACGTTCTATAGCTTCCCTATCGTAATCACCGTATATGAAAAGATCCGGTATATACTGTTGATAATAATGGTTACCTTCTTCTGTGGCGGATAAGACTATTCCTGCTGGTAAATGCTTCTTATGATAAAGGATATCAGTAACAAGTGTAGATTTACCCGTATTACGTTTACCTATAAAAACACAAACTTTATCGTCTGCCATTCTTTCAGGTTTGAACTTTCTCAATTGAAGATTCATCTACCATAACGCCTCGTTTTAATTTATAAAATTTTACTCACATAGAGTAAGAATGGCTGGTAAATTAAACCTTGCCGCAACTGGTATCCAGGACCAATGGCTTACTGGTGAACCCAAATTTTCATATTTCCTGATGAATTATAAACGACACACAAAATTTTCAATAGAAGCCGTAGAAACCCCGTTTAACGGCGACCCCGATTTCGATGCTTCGTTCGAGTGTAACATACCAAGGAATAAGGGTGATCTGATTAGAAGTATGATGCTTAAATTTACTTTACCCAGACCTACAGTACCAGATAAAACATTTATAGTTTCGGCATCAGGTAATAAATTTTTGATCGATGGTGTCGAACAGGCAACACTTACACTTTATGAAGGCGCAACGTATACTTTCAACAACGCAAGTGGAGACCCGTTTAGATTTGCTGCAGGATCACTCGATGGTAACCCACCCGATGATTTACCACCTGTTGACGGTGTCGGTACTGATTACAATTATAAGAGGTACTCAACTTTGGATACAGCAACACATTACGTGTATAAACTATGGTTAAATTCGACGAACACCTGGCTTAATGCAACAGCATCAACCAATACGATACGGGTTTTAAAAGTAGATCCATTTACCTGGTCTGATAATGATACAGGTGATACTGCCCCGACTGTTATTGATACTACAACGTACCCCGGTAAAGTATCTCTGATACAATCTAGTGGTAGTGAATTTTATAGATTTAGTGTACCACTGTTTGGAGATTATACAACAGGTGTTACGAACCCGGGTACACCTACGGTTACTTTTACACCGTCATATAGTTCGAGTACACCATCAAATTTATACTATTATTGTGATAGCCAGCCCGGTATGGGTGGTCAAATAGACATTAAAATAATAAGTTACAGGGAATCTATAGCCGCTCAGATAATAGACTACGCCGATTTACGTATCGGTGGTCAAACTATCCAACGTTTAACGGGGGATTACATACACATGTATAACAATATACACAGTAACGAAGATGATATAAAACAAACGCTTTACTTCTTATCTGCACATGGAAATTACATCAACGTAACACAGGACTGGGATTATAGTATTTTATTACCATTTTACTTCTTAAGGCATCCAAGTTTAGCACTTCCTGTATGTGCTCTAACTAAACAACAAGTTCAAATCGAATTAAAGTTTAAAAAAATGGAAGATGTTACTATATCATACACGAGATCTAATCGTACTATATCAGATCCACCATCGGGTGTTTCAACATCAATAAAAAAAGTATCGTTGGTTTCCGATTTCTTTTTCATAACCGAAAACGAAAAGAGTTTCTTATCGACCCGACCAATCGAATATGTTATGACACAAATTCAAATGTCACAATTTAAGTTTAACCCGGGTGTATCTAAAAAAGCAGGTATGTTAAATTTTAAACACCCGGTAAAAGAAATGTTTTTTGTAGCGATTAGTGACGATGTACATAAATACGAAACAATAAAACAAGTTACAATGAAATTTAACAATAATACAATCATCGACGCAGATACTTTAATGTTATGTTACGAACAACCATTGAAATATTACACGGGAATAACGAACGGTAATTTCGGTGTATATAGTTTTTCAATGAACCCCGAAACGTATTACCCTACGGGACAAGTTAATATGAGTAGAATCGCACACAATTTAATAGAAATAGAACTCGATACCCCAAACGCTAATTTTGGTCACAAAGTGTATGTATATGCAGTGAACTATAACGTTTTAAGAATAGAAAGCGGACTTGGTGGTTTAAAATTTTAGTGAGTTATACTAGTAATGGCTGGTCGTGTTCAATTAGAAATATCTGGTCCACAGGACGCCTTTTTTACGGATGATCCAGAATACACATACTTCGTAAAAAATTTTCAAAAACATACTAACTTTGCACCTTTTTTTAAAGATTTAGACGTGGAAGGTGAAATGGAATTTGGTAACACTATAAGGTGTACCATACCACAAGATCAAGGTGATCTTCTCAAAACCGTGAGTTTGAAATTTGAATTATCTAGCATACAACAAAACCTAGTGAGTTGGGCTACAGGATTAGGTTACGTCGAGTCTATAGGACACGCTATTATTGAGTATGCAGAAATATTAATTGGTGGTAAAACAATTCAAAGAATACCAAGTGATTTTTTAGCAATTTATTTTGATAATTACGTATCACATACAAAACAAGAAAACCTTGGTAAACTTATTGGCAAACCACCGGGTGAATTATCAGGTACACGATGTCGTCATCCAAGTATCGCAGGATATTTAGGAAACGCTACATCTAACCAAAAATTTTTCGTCGATATTCCTTTTTACTTTTACAATAATCCCGAACTTGCCATTCCGGTATTTGCGATAGATAAACAGGAAATTGAAATTGTTATTAAACTTAGAGAACGTAGTGATTGTATTATAGGGTATAAAACTTCAGATCCAGACTACGTATTTTATACAGGTGATCTTGTAACAACAAAAGGTCTCATTAAGAACATGAAAATAACGACCGAAATGGTATCGTTAGTACAAGACGAAAAGGATAAGATAAAATCTAAAAGGATAAATTATGCAATTACACAAATTCAAGAAGTTAAGAATAGAATACCCCAAGATGCAAATAATAACAATTTAGTACATACAACGCACAGACTTGATTTTAAACATCCCGTAAAGGAACTCTTTTTTATAATACAAAGAATGAAAAAAACAGTGAACAGTTGGATGGTTACTAATTTTGATTACGATTCAGAACACCAAGTATATGATAACTTATATACGAATCAAGAGCATTTACAAAATCTTTCTTTAACATTGGACGATACCGATGTTATTAGTGGAGCGTCCGGTGAGATTATAAATTTACGCGCGGTTCAAAGTGGTGTACACCATACGAGAACGCAACTTTGTAGAAGATACTATTCGTATAGTTTTGCCTTAGAACCTGAACGTTGGTACCCAACAGGTCAAGTCAATTTTAGTTTAATTAAAGACCAGATACTTAAACTTACAACATTACCAGATCAGGAACAAGAAAGAGAACTTAGAGTTTTGGCACAAAGTTATAATATACTCCAATTGGAGAACGGCATTGCAAAATTACTCTACTAAAATGTCAATTCAAAAAGAAAATGAAGCAACTTTACTCCTACAGGAACAATTACAGGATTCTGCACTAGATGTTATACAACCAATTTTAGAAAAGGCAATGGTACTTGCAGCAGGGTACGCAAAAGCGTGTGGACGAGACACGCTTCTAGGTGAAGATATGGAATATGCTATCAAGTACTGCGCCATGCACGAAGTTGGTAAGAAGTTAGGATCACACTTTCCAGAAATATACGAAGAAGACTCCGATAGTGACAATTTGGAAGATGAACTCGAAATTATCGATGAAGATGAAGAAGATATTGAATTCACAAGGTATTCGGGTAGAGAATACAAATATGTTAAAATAAACATGGCATACGACAATTGGAATGATTGGGTGCCGAAAAATCCGACAGAACAGATGTTAAAAAATGCTATAGATAGTAATGAACACCTCTAATTTAGATGGTTCTGATATCGAAACGAAGTATTTTAAAATAACAGGTGATAGTTCAGATAGTGAGAGTGAATTATCCGAATCAGATACCGAATCGGAAACCGAATCAGAATCTAGTAGTTTATCAGGACACAATGGTAAAATCAAAATGCTTAGAGGATACTTAAAAAATACAAAAAAATACAAGAAGATTTTATTTGAGGATACTTTATTCCCAGAATAAAATCTATATTTATAGTATAAAAAATGTCTGCTCAAGAAACTGCTATGCTCGTCGCTCGTGAACTCGAAGGTCAATCCCTCAACGCCATTGTTGCGGGTTTCTCATTCGCCGCCGCCCTCTCGTGGGTTGATTTGGTGAGATGGGTCGTCAACCAAGTTGTCAAGGTTAACAAGAACGGCGGTATGAACTACACGCTCACTGCCTTGTTTACAACTCTCTTGTCTATCTTCGTCTACTTGGCGATCTCCAGAGTGTCTTCCAAGGTCCAAAGACCACAACAACCAGTCTTCGCCATTACGAAGTAACTTTTTGGGGTTTTTTAATTATAAGTAATAAAAATATTCCCATGGAAACTAACAAAAATATAGATATAAATGCATCCCATTTATGACTATCCTCTTCTTCTTTTTCGAGGATATTCATAGGTGTTTTCAAAGACTCAACCATAGTTTCGTCATTAGTTTCTTCCGTAGTTAATCTAGGTATATTAACAAATTTATCAGTCGAACATGTAACAGCAAGTTTTAGTATATGATTTGCGTTTCTAAAATTGTATGGTATTAAACGATTATTACTACTATAATAAAACTGAACACGTAACTTCGAAATCGTTTTGTGTTTACCCGAATCAAAATTGTGTTCTACCGCATCGTCCACACCCGAATAATTTATAACGTCACCGCACAAAAGTATCCGACCGGTATAAAAAGGTAAATCTGAAAATATAGATTTATTAAAATCATCAGAACCACTACTCAGTTTAACTATAATAGCATCTGCACCTTGTAAATTAATACTACCAGTTTCGAGTGTATATGGTGAATTAGATGTAGAAAATACATTACTCGCGGTTAAACCTAATATATCGTGTGGCGTTGTTCTACCACTCACACTCGATTTATACCCGTTTGTACCATTGTAGAAATCAAAACTAAACTGGTTTGGACCCTCAAACGTTATAGCATTCGTATCTTTATCGTATGATGATGTAGTTAACATACCATTCGAATTAACAATAACATTAGAAGCTAAATCTTTACCATCGTAGTTTCCGTTTGGTATTGTTATATCATAATTAGTAGATGAACTATTAATAGTGAACGTGTTATTTCTATCGTTTACGAGATACTGACTATTATGAATACGCGCTGATATTAACGATATTTTACTAACATTGTAAATAGGAGTTTTTAAATTAACAACATAATCACTTGGATTAGGATAAGATACAGGGTCGCGTTCTCCACTATCTATATCTAAGGTATGTACCTTCATTAAAATAACGGAGTATTATTTTAATGAGAGTTTTAACTTAAGAATTCAAAAATAATTAACAAAGACTATGCGAAAGAGGGTTATTTTGGAGTTGTCTTTTAGCGACTGCCAAACCGGCCTGGGTAGTATTAGGATTGGTATTACCCTTATAAGCGTTGAATTGATGATAATCGTTATTTTTATAATGTTGAGTCCAACCACCGTCTGGTGAGTTCACTCGACCATCTATGCGCGTTGTATCCGAACGAACACTCGTAACCATACCACCTTGGTTAAGTGGATCGGCACGAACATTCATACGACCTGGACCAGCTGCACGACCCGCCTTACCTCTCCTATCATCTGGTCTAAATCCGTACTTACTAAGTTCACCCGCTGTATATGCATCCCCATATACACGCTTTTCACCGATTTTAGAACCTGGAGAATTCAAGTAACCGTGACTGAATTTATAAATACCTGGTGCTGGGTTGTTTTGGTATTGGTAAGCTTCCATATTACCATCCTTCTTGTTCCTCGTTGGTTCAGCAGCTCGTGTAAGTGCCGAAACTGTTCTTTTTGCCGAGGCTGTAGAAAGTGTATCGGTTCGAGAACCGGTTTCCGATCTGTTTGTTGTTCTTTTTGTTCGTTCGTGTTCAGCTCGTGTTGTTCTACCCGAAAAGCCTTGTGCTCTCCCACCTGCATTTGGAAGACGATCTGGGAGATATGCAGTTTTCTCTGGTCTATTGTGAGCCAATTCTCCTGCAATACCTCGTCGACCACCTTTACCGTCAAAGGCGGGACCACTTCTGCCTGGTAAAGTTGTCAATTTGTACGCACCAACATTTTCTGGGTTAATACGGAAAAGTTGGTGATGTCCGCCCATAGCAGGTACATTTGGTCCAACACCAAGAGCGGGTCCTACATTTGTTCTTTCAACTGGTGAAAGGTTATTCATAATTCCTCCATCATACATTCTATTTCTCATTTCCAAAACTTCACCACCCGACGATCTACCTTGTTGAGATACATCACCGAACGACGAAACTTCCGTTTTAGAGCTATATTCAGATTCAACTAGAGGTGAAGTTTGTCCTAAAAATTCATCTTCTATCATTAAATTTCTATCAGATTCTGGTCTAACGTCAACTTGGTCTACTATCTGAGAACCTTGAAGAGTATATTGTTCTTCTGAGTTTTTACTAAGTTTACGACCGGCATAAACTAATCCTGCTATAGCAAAAATCGATAATGGGTCAGCCATTCTTATTTCTTATTAACATTTTTATTCATGTACCTTTTACCAAACATACCATTTTGTACATCGGCTCGTGTACTCGCAGGTTCATAACTTTGAGTTCTAAGTGGAACTTTACACTCGACATGTTGAAGTGGGTGGAAATTCTTTTCATAAGTCTTCGCTAAAACCTTGTTAAATCGTGTAGTTGATTGTGGACGAAGCGCATCGCTCACTTCTATATGTTGAGCTGGAGACCCTTTACCTGCCATATATGGAGCAGTTCCATATAACATGGTATTTGGTCTCGCAGAACCATAATTCAATGTACTGGGCTGAGGATATACAAAAACCTCTTCAGTTGCACATGTATTTGGGATAGCTTTATCTTGGACTATTTTCAATCCTGGTTGGAGTTGGTACGCCATTTACTATTACAAAAGATTTTGTTTAAGCAAATCGAGTATCTACTAATAACTAAAAAAAACATATTTAAGGTGAAAATGTAGCTGGTGCTCTACTTCCGTGAACGCGAGAATCTCCGTCTGGATCTAAACCTCTAAACGCTTCGAGCTGCGCACCTCTTGCATCTGGATTACACATAAGTGGGTTTTGTCTACACGTTTGTTCTCTTTTACCATGAATAAACTCATAATGTGAATCGGTCGTTAACGCAACGTCTGGGACAGTTACAAATTGTCTAGACATAGCGTTTCTGTGATATTCTGGTGCAGATGATCTCGAACGAGCTGGTCCATATTTAACACCGTCTGTGACTAAATTATTAACACTTGTTTTTACGGTTGGGTAATAACAAGCCGATGGTCTATCTGGTCTATCACCAAATTCCGACATGAGAACATTTCCCATGGGGTTATCTTTTGTTGGTAATTGACACTGACCATATTTATATTCTGGTTGTTTACCTCTGTTAAGAGATTCCTTAACCATATTAGATTTTTCCATTATGTAAAGTACGCCTAGTGCTGTACCACCTATAACAAATATACGCACGTCTCGTTTGATTAAATAGATTATACATGTCGCATAAATTATAAAACGTGCTGCCGAATTTACACGTTCTTCTGATGATTGTGTACTGGATGGCCAAAAATTTAAAACTTTATCTGTACGAATAAGCTGTTTAGGATCGTCGAACCACGATGTCATTTATATAATAGGAGTTTATTTTTTACCGTTACCTAACATTCCACCGAGCATGCCCTGCATGGTTTTCATAAGTTGTTCTTCGTTCATGTTACCTGCATCATCACCCATACTATCCGCACATTGCTTGGCAACTTTTTCAATCATGTTAAGTGTGTCGGCTGGTATAGTTTTGATAGTTGTACCAAGCATATACAATGTTTGTACGTATTGCCAGATAGCATCTTTTGTTTTTTGAGAACACCCGTCCCAATGTTTTTCTAAATTAACACCTTTCATAAAATCAAGATTTTTAGATTCCTCAATAAAAAATGTTTCATCCTTTGACGAAATTTTATCCGCATAAGGCATTACATTAGACATGAAACCATCAACAACTAGTCTTGGATTGGTATCTTTCATAAGATCGAATGCAGATCTACATTTTTTCAAACCTTTCTCTTCTGGGAAAGTTTGCTGTAATTCGTCAATGAATTGACTCATCATTTCATTGAAAGCTGTTACTGATGTCATTTTTGTAATAAGTATAGTAATACTATCTTTAAGTTATATTTAAAATGGTTCAGATGATATAGTCTCTTTCTTACCCAAACCGTTAGACACTATAAAAAAAACTAATATAGCAACAAGTGCAGCTGGTTTTGTGTATGCACTCATAGCGAGCTTACCTTCATTATTTAATTTTGCTTTAAAATGTATGTATCCTGCTGTAATAGAGCCGGCAATTATACCGGCCCATGCTGGGTCTCTTAAATAGTCTTCAAACTCCATTTAATATAATTGAGGTTTTTTTCTATGAGCATCGGGTGCATCTGAAAATAAAACGCCTTCTTCAGGATTTTGGACAGGTCTTCTGTCACTTGTATTTATAGTTTTGAATTCGTTATCGTAAAAAGAAGACGATTGTTGTTCCGTGTTAGTTTCCATGGGTTCTTCACTTTCGGGTATTTCCATAGGCTGTTCCTGTTGTTCTTCACCCATATTCATACCCATATCATCCTGTTGTTGTTCACCTTCCATAGGCATTTCGTTTTGCATATCACCACCACCTTCGAATGGTTCATTAGTCACTTCTTCCTGGTCACCTTCGAGAAGTTCTGGGTCTTCAGAATCACCGACTTCGGCATCACCTAAATCCAAATCTTGTCCTTCTTGTGTTTGAGACATGTAAGTTTGTAAAATTTGTTGAACAGGGATAAGTTCTTTTACAGCATTTTCTATACACATCGAAAAACGTTCAAAAAGTTTATCATTTCTCGAATGTTCGTTTTGTTCTTCGTGATATATATAAGGATCATTATAAAGGGATTCCGCGGCCTTGTTATAACACATTTGAATGAACACTTCATTAGTAGGAAGTTTCAGTGATATTTTTTTGTTATCTTTGCTTAATCGAACAGCTGACAATATTTTTACACAGCTTACAAAAACTGCAGCAAGTAAATCATTAAACCACGCACATCTATTCGCTATGTTATCGGAATGTTGTTTCGACATAGCATCACTCCAATTAGGCACTTCTTTGAGAAGTTTTTGGTACATTACAAGAACCTTTCTTCCCTTAGATAATTTGTATGCTTCATCATACATTTCTTCAAACGTCTCTATCATAACCGGGCACATGAGAATACAAAGCTGTCCAAGATATTCTCTTTTAGCTTCTACGAGTATGTTAAGGTTATCCATTTATGATAAAGGGGAATTTTTTTATGAACTAATTATCGCGCTGTCCTGTATTTATTTGCAGCTTTTTTTAAATTTACGAGCGTTGGAAAATCTTCACACGATTCATCTTCTTGAGTATTTTGATCTCCTCGATATTTATTCTTTTTTGTGGGTCTCCAAGATATACATATTTCATACTCACCAACGACCTGGACCATAAAACCACCTATCTGAAACTGTCTAATGATATATTGCATAGCTTTTAGTCTATCAAATTGCGGATACCCCATAACATATGAAGGTATTTGTGCAAATAGATATTTTTGACCCATATCAACAGATTGCCTTATTCTCTTAGTTATCTGTTCGTATATTTTCGTATAGGTTTCTTTTTTCAGTTTGTTTCTTTTTTCAGCTATTTTTGATATATCATCTATACTGATCATTACAATAACGCTAATTTATTTTTTTTCATAGTATCACTCAGTTTTTCAATCAAACCAGGGCCAGCCCTTTTTTGTGGTATTACAGGGACTTCAACCCTTTTAAGAGTACCATACATTTCCTCTGCACTAGTCACTTGTTTTTGTATCAAATCCGTATTCTTAATATATTCTATTTCGTTACCCTTTACACGTAAATAATCTTCAAATTCCTGAGGTTTTGTCGGGTTAGTAAAAGGTTTATCATTCTCTGGTAAAAGTATATCAATTGGTTGGGAACGTATAGATAATATAGCAACCTCTGGTTTATCATCGATTTTAACCTTACTCCCAGACCGAAATTTATCTAAATTTTTTTGATCCTTCCTAAGCCTAATCAATTCTATTTCACTCAAGTTTTCTATACCCTTATCGAGAATTTTTTCAATGTTTTTTTCTGTAGTTTCCATAATATCTTGTGTTTTTTGTCCGACACCGGGAGTTTCTATACGAGGACCTTCGTTTAAGACACGAATATCAACGGCTATAGAAAACCCAAAATCAAATCCCTTGTTACCATATTTTACTACCATAAACATACATCTAAAAATTTTACCACCAGTTTTTTTGTGTTTATATAATTTCATACTGGTTGTTTCAATAATGTAAGTACACAAACCCGTTCTTTTAGAAATAGCTTTATTTGTTTGTAAAATGATTTCATTCATGAGATCGTGTGTTATCACTATAGCTTCCTTAACCTGTTCATATTCAGCCAACCGCGTAGGTTCGTCAGATTCAAACAATTCATTTTTACCACCGTATTTCTCTTGTCTCCTGGATACGTATAATACTACCAGGAGAAAGACTATAACAGCAATGATCTTATTCATTTAGTATTAAATGCTATTTTTATTTTTTAGTAATGTTGTGATTTTATCACGTTATTTTTTTACTATATAATTTTAGAATGTCACTTTTGATATACAGTCCACATTGTAACCATAGTTTAGATATAATTGATTATATACAGAAAAATGACCAATTGAAAAATATTGTATCTTACCACAACATTAATGAACGTGGTATCCCTCCTCAATACAAAAATAAAATAAGCAGGGTACCAACAATGTTAACTAAAAACGGTAAACTGTTAGTAGGTAACGAAATTAAAAACTGGTTAGAATCGTTATTACCAGTGAAAGAACTCGAAATGTGTGGGTTTGGTGATTGTAATATGACAACCTTAGATGGGGGTGAGAATACGAACGAAATGTTTGGTATCGATAGTTACGGAGTTTCTTTACAGCCCGCTATGACAGCCGAACTCGAAGAAAAAATAAACAAAAGTGTTAACGAAGCGTATAGTTCACATACACAGGAAATTAAAAATTAATATAAAGAAATGAATACACTTTAAACTTAAATGAGGTTAGCTACTATACAGGCTTCTGCTATTAAATCAACCTTTGAAGTACTCAAAGATATACTAAATGATGTTAATATATATTTCAAACCAGATGGGATGTATATAGTCACTCTCGATACAGCGAGAACATCTCTTGTAGATATGTTCTTGTCGGCCGATAATTTTGAAGAATATGAATGCGAACATGAAATTATAGCCGGTATAAATGTATCGAATACATTTAAACTTCTTAAATCTATATCAAACACAGATGTTCTTATACTAACAATAGATTGTAGAGAATATATGCATATAGAAATACACAGTGAAGTAAAGAAAACATGTACGAAGTTCGACTTAAAACTTCTCGATATAAATGAAAATCAAATTGAAGTACCTTCCATGAATATGACAACTATAACACCAATGTCATCTTCCGATTTTCAACGAATATGCAGAGACATGTTCAATATAGGTAACGATATCGAAATAACAAGGACAGGAAATATTATGAAATTATATTGTTCCGGTGATTTTGCAAATCAAGAAACTACAATTCAATGTATAGAAGAAAGTCCCGAAATATCAGGTGTATATTCACTTCGATACATGAACATTTTTACAAAAGCAACAGGAATGTGTTCAACGGTCCAAATTATGCAAGAAGACCAAAATAGGTTTTTAATTTTAAAGTATAATGTCGCAAATTTAGGTGACTTGAAATTTTATTTGGCAACTAAGGTATCCGAAAATCAGTAATATACGATGAAGCGGTATCTACATTTTTTACAAACCCGATAATATTTTTTAAACGTATCGTAGGATAATCTTCTTTTAATGTTTCGTCATCATAATATAACATATCCTTAACCATAACTTTCTGATTATGAAAATCAGACCTTGGTCCTGCGTATCTTCTAATCTTATTTAACAGGTCTTTCACGGGTTTATCACGTGAATCAAGTAAATGTGCACTCGAGAGTGGCATATTAAACACAATACCAATTGTTTTTTCGGGTGGCCATTCATGGTTCATATTGTACGTTAAGTATTTGTACATTTTATCTCTGTACCAATATTTTATCCGAATAACTGTTTTTTCAATATTTTCAGGTATTTTTGTATTTCTATAATCTATGTCATTAAGTGATTTGTAATGTGACATCCTAGAACCATCCCATTCATCGTACTCTTCGATCCAAAAATCATCTAATGTATCTTCATCTGGTATAATTTCATTTGTGTAATATTCCATGGACGTTTCTATAATCGTATAATCAGATTTACCTCTTACAGATTTTAACGTGTCGTATACCCAAATAATAACATTAGTTAAAAGATTGAATACCATTATATATAGTTATTATATGGAAGGTAATTTTTTAAGTAGGTATAACAACAAAATTGAAAACTGGAAAGAACTAATAAAAAATGACCCAGGTAAAAAAAGTGAATACGAAACCGAGATGTCACAATACATTATACAATGTATGCCATATATGAATCAATATACATGCGATTCAAAAATAGAAAGTTCTACTGACAATATATTCAATTGTAAAGAAACGGTTGGTTTACAGAGAAAAGATATATTCAACGATTATCTCGCCGATGTCGAAAAAGTCAACGTCGATAGACCAGTTATTAAAAAGAAGGAAGAGTGTCCCAATTGTCCCGGGGGTACAGTGTACCATCTAAGAGATACAAGTGATCTCGTATGTGAATCATGTGGGTTAATAATAGCATCACTTATAAGCGAAGAATTAACATATAGAGAAGAACAGGAAACGTCAGAAAAAATTGTGAATTATTCATACAAAAGAGAAAATCATTTTAACGAATGGTTATCACAGTTTCAGGCACAAGAAACTACTAATATACCTACAGACGTTATAGATCAATTACGTAACGAACTGAAAAAAATAAAAATAAAAGCCGTCGAAGAAATTACACATGCACGAGTTCGAAGTCTCTTAAAAAAACTAAAACTCAATAAGTATTACGAACACGTACCTTACATAACAAATATTTTGAGTGGTTTATCACCGCCGAAAATGCCGCAAGAACTCGAGGAAAAATTACGAATCATGTTCAAAGATATACAAAAACCGTTCGATGATAATTGCCCATCTGAACGTAAAAATTTCTTAAGTTACTCGTACGTTCTCTATAAATTTTGTGAACTTTTGAGTGAAGATAAATACTTAAAATATTTTCCACTCTTAAAATCAAAGGAAAAATTATATCAACAGGATGTTATATGGAAAAAAATGTGCGAAACTTTGAGATGGGAATATATACCAACCATATAAAAAATATCAGTATAAAATAAATGAATACATTTAAAGTTCGTAATAACAATTCGAAAAATTTACAGAGACGCACCAATAACAATAACAGTAACACAAGTGCAAATAGTCCAGTGATATTGGGTAAAAAAACGCGTCGTAAACCTACCACATCTGTGCGTCAACCAGTTAATAGAACTACTTTGAGAATCGCAAAATTACTTAGTAGAAGACAGAATCTTCAAAATCAAATACAGAATCGTCAAAGTCAAATACAGAATCTTCAAAAACAAATGAATATACTTAACGCTACTATAAGAGTATTAAAAGCAAGAAAATAAAATATCGTAATATAAAAATGCAAGCCGATAAAGAATTCAGAAAAGCTTTGTCAGTCATTCTTAATCAGCTCCAAAAGGAAGGGAAAGCTCTCACTCGAGCCCAAAAAAATATGGCAAATGAACTCAGAAAATCGACAAAAAATGTTAAAACTATGGTAACACCATCAAAAAAGAAAACTTCCAAAAAATAAATAATTAAAGAAACGCGTTTCATAATAAGTAATGAACGATCCGTATTACAATTTCTGTTTAGAAGAAATCAGGTTCTACACAGAAAAGATAAACGAAATTATAAATGAAGGTCTTAAGGACCCCAAGGCATATTACGAGGAGTCTAAAAGTGATTGGAAAAAAATATACCAAATGATACCTATTATGTATTTAATGAACCAGATGGAAAAGGAGGATAAAAAATAATATAATTTATATTAATGAGCTCGAGTAATAATAGTCGATCAGTACCGCGTCATAACAATGAATACTACGCAGGAACTCCAGAAGTTACATACAAAAGAACGAGGAATAGAACGTCTACACCAGTAAAGTACAGTAATTATGCACACTACTACTATAATACAAAACCAGCTAAAAACTCAAAAGAGTATCAAAATAGATTTAGAGTTACACCTCCGTCTAGTCCATTTGGGTTTGGGGTTGGATCACCTTCACCCACGAGAAGACAATCACCTCGAATAAGTGAAAGACAGCGCAAAGAAAAAGAAAAATTAAAAGCCGCGCAAAAAAGAAATGAAAATAGAAGAAAAAAAGAAGCTGCTGAAAAGAAAGCAAAGGAAGAAGCTGCTAAGGAAGCAGCTGCTAAGAAACCAAAAACATTAGAACAACAACTCAAAAATGCAAAAACACTTTCAAATTTGAAAAAGATATACAAAAAAGGCGCGTTACAAAAACATCCAAATAAAGGTGGTACAAAAAGTAACTTCCAAAAATGGAAAAATTTATTTAATAAACTTGAAAAACAATTTTAATCTAAAGTAACATACCTAATTTCTAAATCAACGTTTCGTGTTGGTGGGAAATTTATAAGGTACGAATGTTTTAACCCTGTAAGTTTCAAGTAATTTTGTGCTTGAGTTACCATTACATCAGTCATATTCTTCACGGCTTTGAGTTCGAGCACGATTTCACCGTTCAAAATCAAATCCGCACGTAAATTACCTACATTATGCCCCATAAATTCTATGGGAACTATTCTTTCCGTTTCGTATGGTATGTCGTTTTGTCGAAGTAAGACTTCAAGTGCCTTATGATATACAGACTCGCTATAGCCGGGACCAAGGTTTTTGTATACGGTTTCGACATAATCCTTTACCATTTTATAATTTAAACAATTTACATCTTTAAATTATAAAATCATACCAAAATATCGTCATCACTAATCGGTTTTGATGGATGACGAGTATATACTTTTTGAATACGTACCATCTCAATATAAGGGGAAACCCAGAATGGTCTGTAACGTTTAGGGTTGTTACACCCTCTGCATAACGGTACAATATAATCACCTTTATCATTTTCACACGTTACATGCGCCGATACCTCGAACCATCTTTTACAGTCATAATTCGAGCATTTCTGCTTCTTCGACAATTTCTTTTTGAGTTGTTTTTTCTTATCACCGATTATATACAACGGATGTTTAGGGTTACCGGTACCGGGGGTATTTCTGATAACGGTATAACCGCCCTTATCTGGTAGATACACATCGCGACCGAGTTTAGCAGTTCGCTTATAGTTGGATTTACGCAATTGATTTCGAGTCTTTACCATTTTTTAAATAGATATGTAATTCTTTATATATCTTTTATGGTTCTTCTTGTGGTGGTGTTATTTTTATTTCAGGTATATCTTGTATATCTATAACATACCTATCCTTGTTGTCCGTAGGAGAAACTAATACAATTTTACACATATCAGTACTAACCATGGTTTGTTCTGGAGCTTTTAAAGGAATAACGATTGGTCTACATAATAACATCCACATACTTAAAATTACTTAATAATTTAATTTTATTATAGTATATACTCACTATGGAAAATAAGTTACCACCAAATAAACACGTTCACAAACACATTATTGAAGGTATAAAATTTGCCGACGAAATGTTAGATGCTTTAGATGAAATATCACTGAAATATAACACACATATATCAGATAGTATAAACTTAGGTAACTTCGAAAGTCTCGATAGTTCTTTATCACATTCGTCTAGAAAATTAGTCGAATATAAACAAAAATACGAAAATATTTTGAAAGAATATGAAGAATATTCTGTAAAATTTAGACATAAATTATAGAAAATAATGGTTTAAAATACAGTTCATGTTTACCGTCATTTTAAACACTTATCGAAAATTTTTGAAAATTTCACTCATATATATATTATAAATAAATAAATGATTTATTTATTTATTTTATTTACTAATATCTATTTTAAAATTGTCTCTAAATTATATGTATAAATATGTATGTATATAAAAAAGGTTTGAATTTGTGAACCACGGATTTATGGTCAAAAAAAATTCACAAAAAAAAAGAGCTTTTTAAAAAAAAAGCAAATGTTTTAAATTAAATTTAAAACATTTTTTTTCGAAGAAAAAACGCACTCGCCTGGGAAAACTTAAATTTTTTAATATTTTTTTACAACCATATTTCCTCTATAAAATAGGTATAGTTTAGCTCGTCATTTTAAACACTTATTGAAAATTTTACAAAAAAATTTCACTCATATATATATTACAAATGAATAAATGATTTATTTATTTATTTTATTTACTAATATCTATTTTAAAATTGTCTCTAAATTATATGTATAAATATGTATGTATATAAAAAAGGTTTCGAATTGTGAACCACGGATTTTGACCCGAAAAAAAAGTCGTGAAAAAAAGAGCTTTTGAAAAAAAATGCAAATCTTTTAAATTAAATTTAAAACATTTTTTTTTGGATAAAAAACGCACTCGCCTGGTAAAAACCCAAATTGTTCAAAAATAAACGATTTTCCCTCTATAAAAAAGGTTTGAAAAAGACTTAAGTTGTACCGTCTTTTAAAAAAATATAAAATAAATAACCATGTTATCTGAAAATGAAAAGGTACTTAACAGACTCAAGGCATACCTAAAAGATAAGGGACAGGAGATAAACAATGATTGGTATGTAAAAATTGAAACTCGAAAATCGGGTAAATCCGAAGGTGCGACCGACAATTACTATTTTTCACCGAATGGTACACGGTTCCGATCGATGATCGAAGTTTATCGATTTTTAACTACGGGTGATAAATTTGAACGCGATGAAGAAACAAAGTGCCTGAAAATTACTCAAGATAACAATGACGAAATAATGGATGATTTATGTGAATTGGTATCAAATTGGTATGTAAACGATGATATTGAAAATTTACGCGACGTTAATTCGTGTATGTTTAAGGTAGAAAAGAAGAAGTGTGCTAATTTCATAGACGGGAAGTTACAAAAAAACAAAATTCAAATCATTGATGAAAAAAATAGGGTTACGTTCCCCAAAAATACCAATACTAAAAATATTTTGCATTACTCAAAAGCTAACGCTGCTAATCTGGTACACACTTTTTTCAAAACTGAACCAACGTGTTTGAAGTGTGGTTGTGATAAAGAATGTAAAGGTAAGAAGTTAACACGAGCACATACAATAAAAGATAGACCCGAAATACTCAAAATAGCTATATCAGAATCATACACGGACGATGGTTATCATTCTGATACTTTTCTTCGAAAGTTTATAGAATTACACAAAATCTACCCGATCGCTACTTTATGCGAAGAATGTCACCGTGAATTTGATAATAGAAAATTGTAATTAAAAGAATATATAGTAATATAAATAATGTATTGTTTTACAAAGCGTAAACTCTCTGTAATAGATGAAACCATACCTGTTTTTAGTCTCGATAAGTACGAAGGGTACGCTAAGGTCACCGACGTTTATGACGGTGACACGTTCAAAGCGTGTATTATACTTCACAATCGCGTTTTGAAATTTACGTTTCGAACTGTCGGGTACGACGCACCCGAAATGAAACCACCTAGAGATACACCTAACCGAGATAAACACATTGCCATGGCAAAACGTGCCAAGTATACGTTCGCAAGTTTTTTAGGGTACGATGATAGATCTAAACATGTTCCATGGAACCCGTTCAAGTGTAATTTTAATGTAAACGGGTGGGTATGGATTTCGTGTAAGAAAAATGATAAGTACGGGCGAACACTCGTTTTCGTCTACAAAAATAGAAGGGATATGGTTTCGATTAACAAAAAAATGATAGATACCGGGTTCGTGAACGCGTACGATGGTGGGACTAAGAAGGAATTTGATTTGTAAAATTACCTAATACATACCCTGTGCATATTTTTATGTACACATCAAGTCTATTTCTTACCAATTGACGAGTAGAATACTTAAAGAAATGAAGTAAATATAATTTATAATGACACATGAACTAGAACTAACGAATGAAATATGGGATAAAATGAAGGTTGATCAAAGAAGGAAAATAAGACAAGATTTTGATAAAAAGTATTACGGTAAAGAACGTAAATCAATCAAATATGAATCATTAATTGATTTTAATAATATGAAATTCATTCTTTGTCAGCATCCCGAAGCAGAAAAATTAAAATTTGATAATGTAGTTGACTTTTTTACCAAAAAATCCGATTCTTTTTCCCAATACGATTTACATTGGAAAAAAGAAAATGGTGAAACGAAGTGTACTTCTTTTAAACATTGTTATAAGAAAAATAAATCTTTAAAATCAGATGAAGATAAATATTATGATCATTTTATAGATGCACTTCGTACGAATATTTTGGAACAAATAATTCTTTTTAAAAAGGATAAAAAATGTTGTGAAATATGTAAATCCGAAAAAGAATTGGTAACAGATCATAAATCACCTCTTACATTTAATAAACTTGTATATGATTTTTTAAAATCAAAACCGGAAAATACAATTCCAAATGAGTTTAGAGATACCGACCAACATACTAAATGTTTTTTTAAAAAAGATTATGATTTTACATACGAATGGATTGCGTATCATTATGAACATAATAATTTACAAGCTATTTGTAAAGAATGTCATAAAGAACTACAAAAAGAAACATCTAAGAGTAAAGATGATATACTAGAATTAATTAATTCATTAAAGTGTAAATTGTAATTAAAGATTAAACCCATAAACTTTATATAAAATGACAGAAACGTACAACCAATCCCCGTGTGAATTCAGATACAAAATCGACTCGTGTTCGAAAGTCGTCGATGGTGATACCGTCGACGTTCTTATCGATTTGGGGTTCGATGTACTC
>Ga0207993_1000217_pt1 | contig 23586 bp, 23 predicted proteins | sample ETN01SmetaG_2_FD_185791 | JGI IMG/M metagenome (GOLD analysis project Ga0207993, IMG submission 185791) | Marine microbial and viral communities from oxygen minimum zone, Eastern Pacific Ocean - ETNP2014F12-01SV265 (SPAdes) (version 2) | ecosystem: Environmental > Aquatic > Marine > Oceanic ...
TAAGGAGCTCTCAGCTCGTATTCGAGCCTTACTTAGACGTGCAAGATCAAGTGATAGTGGAACAAGCCGCATTCAGATAAATGGACTTGTGGTAATCCCTGAAGAAGGTGTGGTACTAGTCGACGAACGCGAAATACATTTAACGCGTACAGAATTTCGCCTCTTGGTTGAGCTGGCTAGTAATCCAGGCCGAGTCCTGAGTAGAGAAGATCTCCTTCAACGTGTTTGGGATTACGACTATTTCGGTGATGGGCGACTAGTCGACGTTCATGTCAGACGACTTCGAACCAAAGTAGAAATAGACCCAGCTAAGCCTCGATACATAATCACCATGAGAGGCATGGGCTATAAATTGCAACCTGAATAACGGCCACTTGGAATGAGTAAAGAACAAACTCCACGAGTCTTCACTTTCGGCCTGCAAACACGGATACTTTTCTCTTACGCAGTAGGTGGATTAGCTATTTCTCTTCTTCTTGCTGCTGTAACTTTAACTTTTGCCCGTCAACAGCTCGTTGATGATCGCGAAGCTTCCGCTGCTGCAATTGCAGTCAACAACGCAAGTCGCCTCAGTAACCAGCTAACCCCAGAGTCAACCATTGAGGATGTCCCCGGAATTGTTGACTCTTTAACTCGAATTGAGGGAGCACAGACGATTGTTAGGCTGAACTCAAGTTGGCTTCCAGGTCCAGAAATCGGAGTTGCTGACCTTCCTGCCTCCTTGGTTTCTAAAATCACAGACGGATCCCCTGGTCAAATGCGCTCCTCTATTGATGAACGGCCATACTTAACAATCGGCATCCCGCTAGTGGCGTTTGATGCAGATTATTTCGAAGTTGTAGATCTAAGTGACGTCGATGACACCTTAAATACACTTCAAATAATCGTTGGCGGTGCGGCTGGCTTCACCACATTCTTAGGAGCTTTAATTGGTTTGTGGGCTAGCCGAAGAACTCTCCGTCCGTTGAGAAGAGTTGGAGAAGCAGCAGCAGCAATCGCTGGTGGAAAACTTGATACCCGTCTAGATGACCAAAATGATCCTGACCTTGATGTGTTAACAGAATCATTTAATGAAATGGTGGAAGCTCTTGAGGATCGGATCCGACGTGATGCCCGTTTCGCTTCTGATGTGAGTCACGAGCTGCGAAGCCCACTCACCACCCTCACTTCAAGCGTTGCAGTGTTAGAGGCTCGCCGTAATGAATTATCTGAACGGTCACGCACCGCACTAGATCTACTCTCTATAGATCTTGCTCGTTTTAGCAGGCTTGTAGAAGATCTACTAGAAATCTCTAGGTTTGACGGGGGTGTTGCCGCTCTTGAAAACTCTTCAATAAAAATTCATTCACTTGTGTCTGCAGCGCTAAGAACACATCATCTTGATCCATCTATCCTCAATGAACTAACACCTGTCTCTGATTTGCATGTAAACGGAGACAAACGACGTCTAGGGCGAGCCCTCTCAAACCTTTTAACAAATGGCATCCACTACGGAGGTGGCATTACTTCTGTGTCAATATCCACAGAAGACCAAGTGGTCCGAATCGCGATCGAAGATGAAGGACCCGGTGTTCCAACTACTGAGCGTTCTAAAATTTTTGATCGTTTTTCACGTGGTGCTTCTGCAGGCCAACGCGGTGACGATACTGGTAGCGGACTCGGGCTAAGTATGGTGCGTGAAGACGTACGTTTGCACGGTGGTCAAGTTTGGGTTCAAGACCGAAGCGATGGAAAATCAGGAGCTCGTTTCATTATTGAACTTCCTATGACAGCAGAAGGAGAGCTAGAGCAATGACAAAGAAACTCCTTTTCTTAATCTCCCTCTTTCTTTGTATTTCTGTGATTTCATCCTGCGGAATAGCGTTAGAAGATAAGCCTCGAAGCCTCTCTGCAGAGCTACCAGATACGTTAATTGAGGGAGCAATCACTACTACAGAGGCTCCATCCATTCTTGAAACAGTCCAAATATTCCTCGCAAAAGATTCCGAAGAAGGAACAATGCTGCTTGAAACAGTTGAACGAGAGATCGAACCTGATGGATCAGTAAAGCCCATTCTTGAACAAATCCTAAATGGACCTACTGCAGACGAACAAGAACGAGGATTAGTGTCACCTTTTGCCGAAGGAAGCACCTTAGTTGGAACCACCCTCGAGGGTTCCACTCTCTTGGTGTATCTGGACACTCTGGATGGATTCCCAACTGATGATTCAGCCAGTAATCAGTTAGCTTTTGCAATGCTGGTTTGCACATCAACCGAGTTGTTGAAGGGAATCGAAATAGAGCAAGTGCTGGTACTGCTTCGACGTGATGATCAAACTACTGCTGTGAATGCCCCAGTAAGTGATGGTGAGCCTCCTGCTGATGGAGAAGCTGTTCGCTGCTCTAACTACCTGACCTACATGCAAGATTCGCTGTTGCCACTAAAGTCTTGAAGACATTGGCCATACTCTTTATATGTCTTACTTAATAGCCATTGATGCAGGAACTACGAGCGTTAGAAGTCTGGCCATAGATGAGGCCAGTTCGATAGTAGATATCTCCCAACGCGAGTTAACCCAATATTTTCCTCGACCTGGATGGGTTGAACATGATGCCGAAGAAATATGGGCTGCTGTATCAGAAACTCTGCACGACGTATGTTCAAAAATCACTGAACCCATTATTGGTATCGGTATCACAAATCAACGTGAAACAGTTGTGGCTTGGGATGCATCAACTGGGCAGCCTCTTCATAAAGCAATTGTTTGGCAAGATAATCGGACAGTTACCCATTGTGAAGATCTTATTGAAAATAATCATTTAGAGCTTGTTCGCCGAACTACAGGGCTTGTATTAGACCCGTATTTTTCTGGGACGAAATACTCATGGCTTCTAAACGAAGGAGGGGTCACGAATAACTCTGACTTGCGCCTAGGAACGGTTGATTCATGGATACTTTGGAAATTGACCGGCGGCAAGGTTCACGCCACTGATCCTTCAAATGCAAGCAGAACCATGCTCTTTGACATTGATCGTGAAGAATGGTCTGAAGAACTCTGTGAACTTCTGTCTGTACCTATCAACTCATTACCAGAGGTCATGAGTTCTGCAGGGAGATTTGGAGAAACCGGACCAGAAGGCCCCATCAATTCTGGAATACCTATAAGTGGTATTGCTGGAGATCAGCAGGCAGCTCTCTTCGGTCAGGCTTGTTTTACTTCGGGTCAAGCCAAAAACACTTACGGCACCGGTGGTTTTGTATTAGCCAACCTTGGGAACGTCCTCCCTGATCCAGTGGAAGGGCTTTTAACTACCATTGCGTGGAAATTGTTAGACCAACCTTGCGTTTACGCCTTAGAAGGTTCAATTTTCTCTTCTGGTTCAACTGTTCAATGGCTCAGAGATGGGCTCAAAATTATTGATCAGGCTTCTGATCTTGAAGAGGTCGCTCTTGGCGTTCCAGATAATGGAGGCGTCTACACTGTTCCCGCTTTTAACGGCTTAGGTAGTCCTTGGTGGGATCCACGAGCCAGCGGCATGCTCATTGGCTTAACTAGAGGGACTGGTCGCGGCGAAATTGCTCGATCTGTGATTGAGTCCATGTCATTTCAAACCCGTGATGTCATTGATGCAATGCGCGCACAAGGGCATCCGGTGGATGATCTAAGAATTGACGGCGGAGCGTCGGCAATGAATCTTCTCATGAATATTCAGTCTGATCAGTTGAAAATTCCGGTTACTCGTTCTGCCACCACTGAATCCACAGCCCTTGGAGCGGCGTGGCTGGCAGGGCTAGCTGAAGAAGTTTGGTCTTCAACCGATGATCTAGCCCAACTATGGGAAGCTGAAAGAACGGCGTTCCCTTCTGCAGAAGAGTCGCTAGTTGACAGCGACTACGAAAGATGGATAAAAGCAGTTGAGCGAAGCAGAAACTGGAATTAGCTCGGACTCTTTAAAGAACCTGAAAGAAACATCGTTAAAGTTTCAGCGTCGTTTGTTCCCAAGAGGAATCGTTTGTCATCTTTCTTTAGAATCTCAACACATTGACGTTCTCTAACTCGCCAAAGTTTTCCTTTTTTGGAAACTGTCTTTACCCCCCATCCCCACCAAAGCGAGATTTCTTTTATTTCAACGGAATCAATATCTGATAAATCAATTACCAGTTTTGGCCACTTGTATCGGAATCTGAATTCCAAATAATCACTAGTTAAAGAAATGGTTGACTGTGTAATTGGAAATACGAAAAGGAACAAAGTGAGCAGTAGACAAGGAACCATTATTATCAAGACAATTATTGGATATCTCCACCATATGTATCCTGGAATCAGAGGCCCGAGAAAAAAGAGAGAGATCAAAAGAAAATCTCTAACCACTGACACCTTTTGCGTGTGTTCGTAGCTCATCGGTATTCAAGTTCCCATTGCGAAAAGTATTACTGATACAACCCCGAAGACTCCACCAGTTATTTGGAGTGCCGATATCTCTTCTTTGAGGAATTTCCAAGCCACAATGACACTGACTCCCGGGCATAACGCAATTAACGCAGTTATTACCGCCACTGAACCCCTCATATATGCTGCCGTGCTTAAAATAAAGGCTATTCCGCTTGTGCATCCAAGCACGAAACCAAATTTTCTCACTTCAATATCCGGCCAAAAAGAGCCAGATCGAATCCGAGCAACCGGAGTGAGTAGCAACACTCCCATTCCTAAAATAATTAGAACAGGGAGTTGACCTGCGTCAGGATCAGCTTTTGACGTGAAAATTCCTGCCAAGCCGATATTTGTTCCAACAACTAGTGACAGCCCAATTACTCTACTTTTCACTATTTCACTCAACTTGGGTAAACCATCTTGACTAGAAAGAAGCACTACCGCCGGAACAGCGCAAATAACTCCAAGAACTTCCAGCGCTGACAAGCTCTCACCTATAAATGGACCTGCTAACGAAGGCACGGCAATCATCGTCAACCCGAAGCCTGGAGCAAAGACTGTTATTGGACCACGAGCCATCCCCTCATACAAAAGTGGTCGAGTCGCTGCCATCAAAAGACCCGCTAATGCAGGCCACAATACGTCTCCGGAATTAATACTTTCTGGAGGACTAATCAATAGGAATACACCAAGAAAAACAACACTCGTAATGTTCGCGACCGCGGCCATGGAAATAGCTGCACCCTTACGGCCTGACCGTTGAACTCCAACCCCCCCAAGCACATCTCCTACGCCATAAAATACGGCAGCAACAACTGCAAATAAAACAGGCATGTGAATCTGGCTTAGGTGCTTACTGGATGCGTCGTATCCCGTTTAACATCCATCAAGTGATTAGCGGAGATTGACTATCTATATTCTCTGAGGAGAACCCACCAGATTCAACTCGTGATTTGAGGTCGTCTACAGCACTATGAACAATCTTTGCTTCTAAACGTCGTTTCACGAATCCGGGAAGACGAACTAGGAGGTCTACTTCTAGATGGTAGTGAACTTGGCTGACCCCAGGTTCACCCTCTACTGCTACGAACTCGTACTCGCCGTCCATTCGTCTCATGATGTCACCCTCAAGAAGACGCCATGCTACGCGCAGCGGGTTCGACCCATAACTGTATCGAAGCGTATAACTACTGCTTCTTCCCATTGCCGCACTTCGAAATGTGGCATCACCTGTTCTGCCTTCATCATCAAATGCAATAACTTTTGCCTCTTTGATGTCATCTATCCACTCTGGATAACTCTCTACATCCATCACAGCTTTGAAACATTCTTCAGGAGAGGCTTGAACTAAAATTCTTTGACTCGCGTGATCTGTCATCTTTCTTCTCCTTACCTTGACTTTATCCTCTAACTTGAAGCCAAGAAGAGTTTTTCTGTTTTTTACCTTGGTTCGAAATCTCCATGGTTGGCTGCCCACAGACCAGAAAGCCCTAACCCGAATACAGGAACAAGTACTGCTGAGGCGACAACGGTAAATGGTCGAAGTGACGCTGCAGTAAGTGAGATGACAACCTGAAAAGAAAGTAGACCCATCATTTGGCGTCTTATTTTAGGAGGAGCGCAGCCGGAGAGGAAATAAAGACCTCCAACTCCAATCGCCTCGGTTCTACTTCTCTTGACTGCTCTAGCGAATGCGGCCATGAATGTGCAACACCCTGTTATAAAGAGAAAGAGGTTAAAAACAAGTGAAGTAGTCCTAATTAAACCTTCGAAGAAGACAGAACCAGTAACCAGAACAACGAAAATTATTGTTCCCCTTCTTGCTGTATCTAAAATAAATTTTTCTGAAATATCTTTCATGGCTATTTAATCTTGGCTGAAGAAATCCCATCTTCAAGTTTCTTAGCTAAATAGTCATAGGAGAAAAATTCCTCTGCTCTCTTTCGAGAGTTCACACTCATTTCTCTTCTTAACTCTTCATTCGTCAATAACTTTTTAAGAGCAAGAGCTACCGCATCCGGATCATCAGGTGGATCTACAATCATTCCAGTTTCACCATCTTCCACTGCATCTCCTGCTCCCCCACTGTTTCCAGCGACTTGAGGAACGCCTGCAGCTGCGGCTTCTAAGAAGACTATCCCAAACCCCTCTTGCTCTAATCCTCCTAAACGGCTCCTACATAACATTGCAAACACGTCTCCAGCCCCATACAAGCCAGGGAGAAGGTCGTCATTCACCCTTCCAAGTAGGCGAACCGGAGCTCCGGTTGTTTCAATTAGGTTTTCTAATCGTTTTGCGTCTCGTCCTGTCCCCGCTATCGCAACAACTACATTTGGGATAGCCTCTCTTAGTTTTACTGCTGCCCGAATCAGCGTATCCATACCTTTCCGTGGAACAAGACGGCTTACGCTGACCACTAACGGAGCCTCGATCGGAAGGTCAAGTTTTTTTCGTACCTCATTTTTTTCATTTTGAGTAAGAGGTTTGAACCGATCAATATCAACTCCTGGTGGAATAATGAGAGTAGGTAAAGTTTGTCGGGCTGCTCTTTCTGCTTCTGCCGCTGGATAGTTACCGGCACAAATAACCACAGCTGCTCCACGAAGAACTTTACTTAATAGAAAACGGGTTAAAGGAAGCCTTCCAGGGATGGTGACTTCGGCGCCATGCAGGATAACCCCATATGGGATCCCTGTGCGTATAGCGGAGAGGCCGACTGGTAACGCTGGATCCCAAATCACCATCTCCGCATCAAAATTTTCAGATAGTTTTTTAATTCGATTTGGTAAAAAGGGATGAGGCAATAGAACTGGCTCTATGGAACGCTTGATCTTGTACGGCTCCGCTGCATCAAACGTAGAGGAGTTCTCATAAGGGGTTGTATACACGTAAACGTCTTCGGACGGAAGTCGACGCCATAACTCCCAAAGGTACGACTGGATCCCTCCCACCTTAGGTGGAAAATCATTTGTGACTAAAAGATGTCGCCTCATAAGGTTCTCCGTCGGCTACGCGCCCACTCTGCGTGTTCTTTAAGTACCGGATCAGAATCTGAAAGATACTTTGCTATCCCTTTTTCAATATCTGAACTTTGTTTTTTAGAGTTCCCTAATACTACTAGAGCATTTCTTCGTAAATATTTTGGGTTGCGTTCTGCGATATACCAATGCCCATAACGATCTAGGATTTCTTCATCTGAGTAACTAAGTAACTCTAGAGCGGGTATATCAGCTGAGGAGTTCTCTATTTCTTCTTTCGTCCTCTCATGTCGCCCCACTGGACAAACCTCTTGACAGTCATCGCATCCATATAGCCGATTTCCAACTGCAGTTCGAAATTCGAGCGGAATTGAGCCTGGGGCTTGCACCAGCCATGCAATGCATCGTCGAGCATCCACCACACCTGGTTCAACGATTGCACCCGTTGGGCAAAGATCTATACAACGAGTACATTTCCCACATTCATCTTCAACAACGTCTTCATTAGCTGCAAGTGGAGCATTCGTGACTACAGAGCCAAGAACAAACCAACTTCCTTTCTTCGGCAACAAAACGTTTGAGTTTTTCCCAACCCAACCTAAACCTGCGCGAACAGCTGCTGCCCTGTCAACTAAAGCGTTGTCGTCTGCTACCACTCTAGTTTTCCACCCTTCACTCTCTAAAAGTTCTGCAATTGACTTCAAAGAGTTTCGAAGGTCAGAGTAATAGTCTTTACGGGCGTAAGCAGATATTCGAGAATCTCCCTCGGAAGACTCAGGGAGACGAGGAGCTGGAGTGTGCATTGCTCCAACTACTAACGACTGTGCATCTGAAATAATTTTTGTTGGAGTTGTGGAGCGTTCAGGATTGCGATAAGTGAACTGCATATTTGCCGCGTATCCGGCTTCTTTTCGCTCTTCAAGGATTGCGTGGGCTTCCCTGAACGGTTCTGCTGTCGTTATGCCCACTGAAGATAATCCGGCTTGCTTGCCGACTTCAATGCAGCGTTCAGAGAGTCGCTCTACCTCTTCTTCTATCTCTTCCACATCTTTATCGTCGCAGGAGATAGAGCAAGGTCCACCCTTTAGATGTCAACTTTGACTTCTAAATGACGTAAGGGAGGAACGAGCCCGCTCTTGTTTAATAAACGTAATGCACGTTCTTCTTCTAGGTCGATCACTAGGGCTTCACCAGGTTCACGATTGCAAATGAAAGTCACAACGCATTCTTCACAAACACTTGAATTCTTTGCGACACAAGTATCGCAATTAATTATCAAATCTTCATTTTTATTATCTTTTATTAAACGCTTTATATTTCTCATGCTCTAATCATGCCAATGGCATGTGACAGTCAAGAAAACCCTGTGTTTAAAGGGAAATTGCGTCTAGTTTCTCACGGGCTTTACCATCATCTATTGACTGTTGAGCGAGTTTTATTCCCTCGTGAAGATCTTTGGCTTGCCCTCCTACTACAAGTCCTGCTGCAGCGTTAATTAAAACGATGTCGCGTTTAGGTCCAGTTTCTTCACCAGAAAAAATTGAAAAAGCTATTTTTGCATTCTCTGCTGGTGATCCGCCTCTCAAGTCAGAGTCATTAGCTAAAGAGAATCCGTAATCGCGAGGGTCTAGGTCCCACTCTTTAATTCGTCCGTCATGGAGTTCCAACACTTTTGTCTTTCCGGTCAAACTAATTTCATCTGTTTCTTGATGCCCGCAAACCACCCAAGTGTGTTCGGAATGGTTTGCTTGAAGGACTTTCACCATTCGGTTGGCAAGATTTAAGTCGGTTGCACCCACTATTTGTCTTTGAACACGACCGGGATTAGATAGTGGACCTAGGACATTGAACACGGTGGGAATTCCAAGGCCTGCTCGTACCGGTCCAGCGAATCTCATCGCAGGATGAAATGTTCGAGCAAAAGCGAAGCCGATCCGGTGTTCTTCAATCTGGTCTTCTAATTCTTGTGGAGTTAGTTCGACATTTATGCCGAGAATATCGAGAAGGTCAAATGATCCTGAAGTTGACGAAGCGCGACGGTTCCCGTGCTTACAAACAGTCGCTCCTGCTCCAGCTGCTAGGAAACAAGCCATAGTAGAAACATTCAATGCGCCTTCTTGGCGCTTTTTCCCTCCCCCGGTTCCGACGATATCAATAGTCCCTTCTGGAACTTTCAAGGGTTCAGCGACTGCCAACATTGCGCGAACCAAGCCAGTAGTTTCTTCTACTGTCTCACCTTTTATCTTGATTGCGACCAGAAATGCAGCTATCTGAACTGGATCTGCTTCTCCTGCCAAAATCTCGGTCAGGATAGCTTCTGTTTCATCTGCGCTGAGTTCTTTGCCTTCGCACAGTCGCGTCAAGAGATCGGGCCATCCGCCATAATTCTCTAACGTCATAACTTCTCCGACCACTCGCTACCGCAATATTTTGTTGATTTGTAAAATCTAATAAATTGATTTCTTTTAGGAATTCTAACCCAAAATGTCATTCCGGTTGAGTGAGAAAAACTTTAACTATGAATACTCGTAAAATTTCGTTGCAGATTATGGGTAAATCAAGACAGACTGTTAGGGATGGTGAGTCGACAAGGTGACCGCAACATGGTTTGCTGTGTTGAGGAAGGTCGGGGCTCCATAGGACAGGATGCTGGTTAACTGCCAGTCGGGGCGACTCGAAGGAAAGTGCCACAGAAAATAAACCGCCGATGACTACAACACTTAGTGTGTTGCAGAACAGGTAAGGGTGAAATGGTGCGGTAAGAGCGCACCAGCAGTTAGGGAGACTTAATTGGCTTGGTAAACCCCATCCGGAGCAAGGCCAAATTAGGAGAGGGCGGTCCGTCCGTAGAGACTCCAAGGTGGGCTGCATAGATGGATGGTCACTCAGTCGGATTTCCGTGAGGAACCGAGGGACAGAACCCCGCCTACTGTCGGCTCACCATCACTTATACTTGCCTACTTCCTCTCTGCTACCCTTCCTATATGACTCCAAAAAAATTGAGAGATGGTAAGGAGTTGCTTGCATCTCTACCAGAAGATCTTTCGGGAGTTGACTTAACCGATGCAGATTTAGCAGGTGTTGATCTCTCCGATTCTTGGCTGGGTGGTGCGCTACTAACAGGGTCAGACCTTTCAGCAGCTCATCTCGTTGGTGCAGATTTACGCAACACTGTTTGTCGGTCAACTATCTTCAACGATGCTGATCTTCATCATGTTAATTTTTGGTCTTCTGATCTCTCTGGTGCGCAATTTGTTGGTGCTGTTCTGAGTAGAAGTTGGATCGGTAACGCTAATTTAACAGGAGCGGATTTTCGATCTACAGAGTTGGGGGGCGCTTGGTTAACTGGTGCAGATCTAACAGAGGCTCAGTTTGGGGGCGCAACTTTAGCTGGGGCTTCTTTATCTCGGACGTGCCTGAGGGACGCAAACTTTACCGGGGTGTTCGCTATGAGCGCAGATTTTCGAAGTTCCATTTGCTCGGGAACTTCTTTTCGTGCTGCAAATTTAACCGGTGCTATTTTCAGGGGTTCTTCACTGGTGAGCGTAGATTTCTCTTTCGCTGATCTTGGAGGAGCAGATCTGTCTGACACTCTTTTTGAAGACATCAAATTAGAAGGTGCTCGTCATGATGAATCCACTCAGTGGCCAGAAAATTTTAATCCTCCGCCTTCAAGTGGTGTAACTCACCACGAATAACCGAACTAGACGAGTTTATTTTTAAACAGTACCTTCGTTAGAACCACCATTTACATATAGGGAGAACCAATGAGTTCAAAAGATTTTCCGTCAACCATTGAAGAAGTAACTCCAGAATGGCTTACTCAAATGCTCCAGAATTCGGGAGCACTCTCTGAAGGTCAGATAAAAAGTTTTGACTCAGAACTCATAGGTCAAGGGGTGGGTATTCTTGGCCTTTTGTACCGAGTAACGCTTGATTACTCCGCTGACTCTTCAAATGCTCCTGAAACTCTTGTCGTCAAGTTGCCTGTGCAACACGAACACACCCGACATCTAACTCGAACTTTTATGTTCTACGAAAAGGAGGTTGGGTTCTATCGCGATATTTCCACTAGTAGCCCTCTCGGCACTCCAGAATGTTTTGCCGCTTTTCATGATTCTGAAAGTGATGACTTTGTTCTTGTTCTTGAGGATTTGACCGGTGGCGAGGTTCATAGCCAAATTGATGGATGTCCAATTCCTCAAGCCGAATATGCGGTAAAAGCCTTGGCGGAGCACCATGCTGCATTCTGGGATAGTTCACGTTTTTCAGAAGATTTAGCCTGGGTTCCTCGTGGATGGGATCCACCGATGCCACAAGGAGTTCAGCAGGGAGTTGCAGATGCTTGGCCGATTTGTCAAGAGATGTTTGGAGACAGGATTTCAGACCGAATAAGGAAAGTGTGTGAACGTTTCCCCTCAGTGACTACAGAGTTGATGCAGTATCCCGAAGCTGGAACTACGCTCTCGCACGGAGACTTCAGACTAGACAATCTATTTTTCAATGGGTCAGAACTAACTGTTATTGACTGGCAAATCTGTATCAGAACTCGTGGCGCCTACGACCTTGGTTATTTTCTTAGTCAAAGCCTCACGGTTGAAGATCGGCGAGCGCACGAAAAATCTCTTATAGATCTTTATCAATCAACGCTGGCATTATCTGGAATTGACTACTCAACAGACGAATTAATGACCGACTACCGACGGGCTGTTCTGTTCTGTATTTGCTACCCAATCCAGTCTGCTGGAGGCATTGAATTAGTTAATGAACGGGCGGTTCAACTGGTAAATGACATGTTTGATCGTGTCAGTATCGCCATCGAAGACCTTGATGCTGACGAATTGATGCCTTAACTATCAAGATGACTGACATCGTTGAATTTTCTCAGCGACGGGCCAGATCCAATCGTCATAACTGAAGCTGGAGAAACATAACTTCTCCACGCTATTTCATCTCCTGCATTAAGGGTCCAAGCAAGTGCTGCTTTTATTGGTGACACGTGGGACACAACAACAATTTCTTTGTCCTTTATTAGGGGAGATAATTCTTCGCATGCTTCTCGGATTCTTTTTCCGACTTGGCGATGTGACTCTCCTCCAGTTGGCGCCCAGTCAAGATTGCTTCTCCACCTCTGCCAAATTTTAGGGTCTACTTCATTCATGGGAACTCCGTCTAGTTCCCCGTAATCCATCTCTATCCAACGTTCATCTATCTCGATAGGTATCCCGAAAGCTTCAGCGGTCTCATGGGTTCTAAGCAATGGGCTAGAAATGAGAAGATCGATTTTCCCAAATGATGCCGCTAACTGTTCTGCTTGATGGATTCCTACGTCATCTAGGGAGGGGTTTAAGCGGCCTAAGAGTTTTCCTGAAGCATTCATCTCTGTTCTTCCGTGGCGCACGATGTGGAGCATTATTTTCTCAACTCGATTAATTTTCCCTCGCGAAGAAATGCTTCACGGTTGGTTTTATTTTTGAATCTGAATTTCTTCCATAGCCAGCATCCCACTATGACCCCGATAATTTCCAACAGTAAATTCATGGGCCACCATTCTGACTCCGGAACTCTTGACCCGCCTAAAGAGTCAAAGCCCATGAGCGGCCACCAGAACACTTTCGTTCTCGCCCAGGTCGCGTCTAAAACAAGATGCGTGAATAAACCAATAGGTAAACCCAGCCATCTTCTTTGGACGAGACGCTTGCCGCGTGCTGCAAGCATGATAAAAGTCATTACTGTCACCGGAAAAATAAGAGTATGTCCTATCCATGGCCCTCCGAAAAATATTTCAATTATTGGCAAGAGAGAACCAAAGGCGACTAGGCGATAATCAAGATTCGGGCTGTCAAATACTAGGGCTACGCCAACGATTGAAAGTGTCAGGAACCAGAAAAACACAGCAGTATTTAACGCACAACCATCCGACCGCACTCTGTGCAATCAGAGAAAACGCCTTCAGGGGTATTTTTTAAACGATCGGATTCCATAGCTGGCATGGTTGAAGGGCATCCTTTGCAATTATTTCCATCAAATTTAACAACGACGCTAGAACCAAAAGCTCCGCGAAGGCTTTCATAACGTTTCAATAATTCTGCATCTGTCGCATTAGCAGCCAGCTCTCTTCGCTCTACTGCTGCTTTCAAAGTTTCTTCTATTTCGGATTGTGCCACCGAGAGCTCTTCGCGTGCAGTGATTAGTTCCGTTTCTCTTGTCTCTATGCGTCCGCTTATTGAAATGATTTCTTTTTCTTGTGGGTCGACTTCTTCCATGAGTTCAAGGATTTTTTCTTCCAACTCATCTTGTCTCTCTTTGAGATGCCGGATTTCGGTTTCCAGACTTGTTGCTTCTTTCGGAGAGGTAATCATTCCTCCGTACAACTTTCCATCCAGTTCAGAAATTCGGCTCTCTACCGCCCCCACTTCTTGTTCACATCTCTTTTGGCGTTGCACTATCTCAAGTTGCTGAACGGAAAGCAATTGCTTCATATTGGACAGTTCTGCTAACTCGGTTTCTATTTGATTTACTTTCTCGCCTTCAGGTAGATTTTCTCTGCGGTGATGCAACTGTCTAAGAACAGTGTCTTCTTCCTGAACTGTAAATATGGACTCCACTCTGTCATCGTAGGTCAAGACTGCAGCCAGTACCACAAGAAAAGTGAAGACCTTTTCTTTAAGAGATTTTTCCGTGATCCCAAGACACAGTTTTTTCTGGCACTATCGTCACCACCGTTCGTTTCCGAGCGAGACTAGCCGCCGCATCATCAAGCATCTCTTCTGGGACTTCAGGTTGATTTCGCTTTATTACTTCACGAGCTATTTTTTCGACTTCTGCTGATTCCTCAGTCAATAGTGCGATTCCTTTAATCATTACGCCTCGTAAATTGTTGTATTCCAATCCATCTTCAAGCAGAACAGTGATGCGTGAATCGCGCTTGAGGTTAAGGATTTTTTGAGAAGAAGTGTAGGTTTCGAAAACAATTTTTTGATCAACTACCGCAAACCAGAGTGTAGATAAATGAATAGATCCATCACCGTTTAGTGTCCCCACTTGCAAACTTTTTTGCTCTTCTATGAACTCATCGATTTCTGCATCGCTCATGCGTACTTTTTCTCGAAGATTTTTATTCATATTGCCCCCTTCGTTATGAGTATCTTAAAGGCTATCTTGGCTGAAAAATGGCACATCCCGCCTGGGGGGGAGTCGGCGGGACGTGCGAGATATTTAGCCTGAATCTGAAGTTTCAAACTAAGTACTTGTTTGTATTAGAAAAGATTTCTTTTCTAACTAAATGAAATAATACTTGTTCTAATTAGCGGAGTCTTTATCTTACTAACGGTCAGATGTCACTTTTCTTCGCTATGTGCATAGCATCACATTGTGGTTAATGAGACTTTTCCCTCTGCTCTAGATCTGTCGCCGGAAGGGCGTCGTCAAATGGGTCTAGCTAAATGGAATCGTTATGGCGATGCTTTAGCAGCGTGGGTAGCTGAGCACGATTTTGGAGCTCCGCCCGCTGTTTATTCAAGGCTCCAAGAGCTCGTGAACGGCGGGGCTTTTGGTTACCACTACGAATTTGAGCGAGTTCTTGATTCATTCGCTCGCTGGTCAGAAGTGCGCCACAAGTGGGTTCCGAATCCGGAATTAGGCATTATTACCGTAAATGTGATTCAAGGCATCTGGGCTTGTGTTGAAGCTTTTACTGAACCAGGAGATGGTGTTCTTTTCTCTACGCCTATTTATCCGCCTTTCTTCAATATTGGGCCGACGACAAATCGACGACCTATTGAGTGGTCTATGACTCACGATGACAATGGCTGGCATTATGACTTTGAGAAGTTAGAAAATCTTCTTGAAGCTGATTCCGGTATTCGTTTAATGGTTCTTTGTCATCCACATAACCCAACCGGGAATGTCTTAACAGAGGAAGAGCTTTCTCTTCTTGTTGATATAGCGCACCGTCACAACTTGATAATTGTTTCTGATGAAATACATGGCGACCTTGTTCATCCAGGAGCTACTCATATCCCCATGCTCTCTATTTCTGGCGCAGATGATTGCACCGTCACGGTTACTTCCGGTATTAAAACCTTCGCCTTTGGAGGTATTCGTTGTGCAGTAGCTCAGACAGGCAGCAAAAAGATTTTTGATCAACTAAGTACCGTGCCCGCATCCCTCTTAGGTGGCGCTAACCGCATGGGTGCTGAAGCCTCAATCACTGCGTGGGATACAGGAGAGGCTTGGGTGGATCAGATGAAAAATACTTTAGATTCAAATCGTCATCTCCTTTTCGATCGATTAACTAAAGAGTTACCAGCGATCAACATGCACCTGCCGCAATCAACCTTTGTCGCTTGGTTAGATCTAACCAACTATGAACCAGGAGAACGCCCCGCGACATGGATGCGCGGCCTCACAGGCGTAGCAGGACAAAACGGCCTTAATTTCGGATCTGAGGGTTCTGGACACTTACGTCTAACTTTTGGAACTTCTTCAGAAGTTCTCAACCAAATGATCGACCAAATGGTAGAAGGGTTGCCTGCTCTTTAAGTCTAAGGCGCAGCCGTAGTTGTCGTAGTACTAGTTGTCGTAGTGCTTTCCGTTGGTGCTTCAGTTGTTGTGGTTGTAGTTGGAGGAGCAGTCGGCACATTATCTGTACTCAAGCCACGTGCTTCTAGTTCGGCGATATGGGCAGCTTGTGTTCCACCCCCGTACCAACCATCTGCAGTTATTCCAAGAACTTCTTGCAAAGCCACAGTCTCATCACTTGGACCCCATGCATAAGTGGCTAGAAGAATTGCTTCTTCATCGACTACTTCGTCTTCTAGATTTTCTGGAGGTGTAGTCACAGATTCAGAAGGGGCTTCAGAAGTCGTAGTCGTAGTCGTAGTCGTCTCCACCGCTACCGGTGAACTTTCAAGAGCAGCGACATCTGATTTAAGGTCAACGATCTCTTCTGTAAGAATTGCGACCTCGGAACGCAGAGTTTCTATCTCTCCGTCGTTTGAAGAGAAAAGACCACATCCTGTCGGCAAAACAACTAATGCGAAAAGTGTGGTCAGAGATAATAGAAGACGTTTCATATCAATAGTCTGCCAGAGAAAGTGCGCCAAGACGACTCGCCCCTAAAAACCCTTATTTCTAAAGGTTTTATTCGCGTGGCCACCAATCATTTCCACAAAAAGATTCCGAGGAAGCAAGATCAGCCGTAAGAGTATAACCGTCTTTCTCTGGCGCCCAGGAAGTGACCGCTATGACATAATCGCCTGTTTCGGCAGGGTTGAAATTGACTTCAGAATCTATTCCATAAAGGCCACTTCCTGAATCATCATTAGAAGCCACTAACACGTCTTCATAATAAACGCTCATCAAAGGATCAGAAATCGAATCCACACGGATACGTACATCTAAGCCGGCAGTCAAATTGACTTTGAAATAATCTACATCCATAGAAGAAAATATTCCCGTCGTTGATTCCCCTAAGTTGATTTCTGTGAATCCTTTAGTATCTGAAATAGGGATAAGCGGTAAGGACGAAACCACATGTATTTCTGATCCATTTGAATCTGGACCCACCCCAACATTCACAAAGTACGTTCCCGGGTCTAACTGTGTTTTCACTGTTTCGGGGCCATCGTAATAATCGTCAACAACGAAATAATTTAATTCGTTTGACTCTGAGTAGTTCTCTGATTCTTCTAAATAGTCGTACGAATCTATTCCATTGTCAGTCAGCGGTGCCTCACCGTAAAGAGTGCTTATTTCAATCCAAAGGTCTGCATTCTGTGTCGGAGTCGCTGTCGCTTCAAATGCAGTGTTGGGGTCTTCTATCGTGAGCAAGAATTGAACTGATTGGGTAGCTGTAAGTGTGGTTGGCTTACTGATACCAATAACCGCTTTCTGATCGGTAGATAAACCATCTGGAATCCCTATTAGCGGCAGAGTTCCTGCCTCTAATTCTCTTAGGCCTTCTAGCGCATCTGCGGCAGAGAGTACGAGAGCAAAGTTTGCTTCGGTGAATCCTCCGAGACCAGATATGCCTATAAGATCTCCTTCGCTATCGACCAGAGCTCCGCCGCTTTGGCCACCGGCAATTAGTGCATCCGTTTGGAGAAACTCAAGACCGGAGCATCGGTTGCTTCGTGTCCGACTCACGATTCCTGACGTTATAGAAGGAATAGGCTGAGACTCGCTCTCTCCTGGAAACCCGATGAGGAATACTTGGTCTCCTGGATTCATTTTTTTAGACACTAAAGAAAGACTAGGAAGGTCGGTCTGGAAGGGACCCACCAAAGCGAGATCTCTAACCCAATCTCTGGCATACACAGGAACCGAAGCATGATTTTCATTATCGGACCAGATTCGTACTGTCGGATGTAGAGAAACTACGTGTGCGTTTGTTAGTACGTAACCGTTTGACAAGATGATGCCACTTCCTGTTCCATCCGGTGTGTCTATATAAACAAGAGAAGACGATATTGAGTCGTAAATATTTGCTGGTGAAAGTGTGAGTTCTTCGGCTGCGTCAGACTCGACTTGTTGAGTGGTTGTTGAAGGTATTTCGGCCATGACGTTGGGGTCTGAAATGTCTTTACTTCCGCAAGCACTTACGACAATGAAGAAAGACACTGCAACTAGTAATAAATTCTTCTCTTTGGAAAAGTTTTTCTTCATTTCTCTCATTTCAATATTCTTCTCACTGAAGAAACACTATGGGCGTTGAAGTAACATTAGGTACACAGGCTAGGAGAAGTGTTGCATATGAAAGAATTTTCAGATCAGGTTGCTCTTGTTACGGGATCCACCAGTGGAATCGGAGAGGCTACCGCTAAACGTCTTGTTGCACTTGGAGCAAAAGTGATGCTTAACTCCTCAACCAGCATCAGTGAGGGAGAAAGCCTGGCTTCAGAGCTAGAAGGTGCTTCCTACCATCAAGCAGATATAAGCAGTGAAGACGAGTGTAGAGAATTGGTTGATGCGACGATCGAAACTTTTGGCCGGCTGGATATTTTAGTGAATAATGCAGGTTTCACTTCAGTAATCCCTCATGCCGATCTAGATGGTGTAACCGAAGAAGTATTTCGAAGAATTATTGATGTAAATATTTTTGGTACTTGGTATTTGAGCCGAGCTGCCGTCCCAGTACTGAAAGAAAACGGATCTGGAAACATCGTAAACATCTCCTCTATCGCCGGGCTTCGACCAGTAGGGAGTTCAATTCCGTATTCCATCTCTAAAGCAGGTGTCAACCAGATGACAAGATTGATGGCGAACGTGCTTGGCCCAGAAATTCGAGTCAATGCGGTAGCTCCTGGTTTAGTTGAAACTCCTTGGACCGAGTCTTGGGATACTCTTCATGCGGCCGTAGCCGCGCGCTCTCCTATGAAACGTTCAGCTACTGCGGAAGATTGCGCTGAGGCTGTGCTTGGCATTTTGAGAAATACTTATCAGACCGGTGACGTTGTTGTTGTAGATGGCGGCCTTACCTTAAGTTGAGAGTTCAAGAGGCATACAGTTTTTTATATCTGTCTTTCGTTTCTGCATGATTAACGAGAGGTTCGGGATACCCCACTTCTTTACGTAATGACGGATCCGGGTCATGAATTTCTCTGGCGGAACACGCTTCCAATTCTGGGATCCAACGTTTTATGTAGTCTCCATTTTTGTCAAATCTTTCGCTTTGACGGATTGGGTTAAATATTCGATGCGGGTTGAAATCGGTTCCTGTTCCTGCCGCCCATTGCCAATTGAGTTGATTAGATGCCACGTCACCATCGATTAAGTGATCCATGAAATGTTTTGCTCCTAGACGCCAGTCCATGTGTAAATCTTTCGTGAAAAAGGAGGCAGTTACCATGCGAGCCCTGTTGTGCATGAATCCTTCGGTCAATAATTGCCGCATCCCGGCATCCACTAGTGGGTAACCCGTTCTGCCCTCTTTCCAAGCCTTATATTGAGTGGCATTACTTATCCATTTAAAGTTTCGCGGCCGGTAATCTTGTTTTGCACTATCTGGTCGACTGTTTAGTACTTGTAAGAAAAAATCTCTCCAACACACCTGGCGAACAAAAGATTCATCTTCGGCATCATTTGATAGAACAGCGACTTCTAATGGGGAGATACACCCAAAATGTAAATATGGGGAGAGCCGAGAGGTTCGGTCACTTGCGAGGTCATTGTGGAGATCGGAATAGTTTTCGAGATTTTCCGTGATCCAACTTTGCATACGCTTTTGACCAAATTTTTCGCCTCCGTTCATTCGGGAATGTTTTTCTATTGAAAAGAATTTCTTATGGGTTTCGAAACTTTTCTTATCTCTTTCGATTTGCGAAAGATTCTTGGGCTTTGGAAGAACTTCTCTCCATTCTTTCTGGTTCCATTTGCGGTAATAGGGTGAGAAAATTTTATATTCTTCTTTCGAAGGAGGAGTAAGTATCCCAGGTTCAACTACAGCTACACCTTCATGAATTTCTAAAATTGCACCTATTTTTTTTGCCTTGTCGCTGAGGTTGTTTTGGCGTTTATTTGACAGGCTGCTGTAGTCCTTTGCGATATGAATTGTTGATGCTTTTTTTTCTTTTGCAAAGTTAATAACTTCATCTACCCATTTTCCGTTCCTCAAGAAGAGAGCCGATCCAAGGTCACCTAGTCCGTCTTGTAAGTCTTCTAGGGATTCGAGCAGGAAAGTCATGCGATTACTTCTGAGATCATTTGATTCAAGGATGTCCTCATCGAAAACAAAGAGCGGGAACACCTCTCCTTGCTGGGCTGCTTTATAAAGAGCGGGATTGTCCATAGTTCTTAGGTCGCGTGTAAAAACAACAATTGAACGATTTAGCATTTTTCTGATTTAGTTTTTCTGATCAAATCGACTGGCAAAAGAAGGTATTTGCCCTGGTTGTGGGACTATTCCGTGTTCTCCTCCGTTGTGCGCCCTTTCGTAAAGGAATACATCTTTCGCTACTGGACGGGTAGGAGTAGCGGTGAGCCAGAGTCGTAAGAGTTCGCGTTTACGTTCGGGGTGATTTGTAAAAGCTGTTCGCGCATGTAGAACTGTGTAATTGTTCGCGAATATTGTTTCTCCGGGTTGGAGGGTGAACGTTAGTCGTAGGTCTTCACGTTGCGTAGTGGATTCAAAAACCCTTAGTGCTTCTTTTTGTTCATCACTTAATGCAGAGTTTGGGTCTTCGTCGGCAGCGATCTCTACGAACTCTTTCACATACCGGCAACTTAACTTTCTTTCACTTTCGCTGAAGACAGGTACCCGCCAAGGAGTTATCTCCGGGCAGTCTGGTTCCTGTTCCCCGAAACGGTGATAGTGGAATCCGTCTTGAAGGGCTTTCAGCACCTCTGGGTTATTTTTTTTGATTTCTTGGTAAACGGTAAGGGAGCTTACGAAATGGCTTACTCCTCCAGTAGCTCCGGGGTATAAGCATAAGAAGGCAAGTATGTCGGTTGGGTCGGTGTGTGGAGTGAGTTCTGTTCGGTTCCGATAGGCGCGGGCATGAGGATCCGTATCAGTGGCATCTATGACATGCCCAAGCCTCTCCCCCATAACGCTTTGAGAAACAGCTTTACCTAGTCTGAGTCCGATTCCCCAGAAGAAAAAAGCGATTTCTCGGGACGAAAGTCTTTCAACAGGGAACCCTTTTAGTAGCACCATTCCGGTGCCTTCTAGAATTTCGTGTCGAACCTTTTTGATTGTTTCTTCAAGGTCACCCAATGGAAGGTCTTCATTCGTTGCTTCCGCTACTTCGCCTTCTTTTGATGCGAGATGAACTGCTGCTTGTTCTAATGTTGTAGCGGCTGATGGGTCAAGGTTGATCGCGAACTCTTCTATTCCCTGAGTTTCAGATCCTCTCCAAAGACCCTCTGCCGGAAGAACTACGTCAAGATCATTGGACATCTACTGTTTTAACCTCATACTGTGTCTGCCATTTAGTTGGGATGTCTCCTGCTTTATCGCAAGAAAAAATCGGTGTTTTCCCTGATTTATCTATAACAACTTCGAACCTAGTTTCTATTTGGCGCCCAGGAGCGAAACCGGTTACTAACACTTTTATCTTTGACTCTTCTTCTGAAATCACAGTGGTTTTTCGCTCATACTTATCCCAATTCCAGCCGTAAAGATTCAGCCCTTCTCGTTCAGCTATTTGCTCTGGTCCTGTTTCTGATCCAGACCATCCTCTACATTTCTTCAACAAATTTTCTTCAATAGGTGTTTCATCAAAAATTTCATGAAGGTTTTGCATACTTAAATGCGACCACATTCGTCCATCAGGAAAAGTAACTGCGGTTGGGGCGAACCGGTGACCTCCCAGGTGGCTTACTCTTCGAACTTTCACGTCTGGTAAGTTCTTATTTGCTTCAAGAGATAGCGCTGTTCCTTCAGACCCGCAACAAACATCATGGCTTCCTTGCGTGCAAACCCATAATTCTCTTACTTGCTCTTCCCTGAACTCTTTTTCTTTTTTTCCATCAAGAATTTTCTTTATGACCTCTAAAAGATCTCGTGGTTGAAAAATCATTTGTGATCGATGTAGAAAACTTTTATCTGGGTGATCTGTTTGATGCCGTTGATAAGTCGTAACTGTTAAATGGTCATTGTTTTCAGGAACTGAAGCTAATAGGCGAATTGACGAAGAATAGCTCTCCAATAGTTCTAACACTCCGCTGAAAAATTGATGATTGAATACTGGCTTAGGCCAAGGAAGAGGCACGTCTACCGCTAGAAAAAAATCGGCTCGCAATCCAGTTCCACCTGAATCAAGTTCTAACTCTCTAGTTGCTTCTGAGCAACGTTGACCGATTTCTAAATTTGTTGACACATAAAAAGTTTATGTAACGAAATGAATTTGTACTCATCTTTTCCTATCAAGATAGACACACATTTGATTCTCACTTTAAGTATTCTTGCTGCCACCATTCGCGGTCATCTACGTGCTAAGAATGGTTAATGTTTGAAAATAATCGCTCCGCAGATGAAACTTCCAAACCTTTCACTAAAGTTTTGGTCGCTTTAGTGATCATTGGCGGCACCGCCCTCCTTGCCATAAGGGATCAACAAACTCAACCCCCTACTGATGCCACTCCGCAATCTTCTTATCTAATAGTTGAAAGAAGTTCCGACACTGGCTGTGGTTTTCCTGAAGAGTGGACTTGGGATGAAGAGACTTGCAAAACCAATTGGGAAAATTGGGAAATACAGCCATCTAATTGGGGAAAGCACGTAAAACGTAACGGGGGCTTAGGTCAACTCCTTATCCCCCATCACTACATTGACTCTCACTCTGTGGAAAGCCAAGAATGGTTCTGTGAACCTGAAAACTGTTTCGAAGACTTTGAATCGGTCTGGTGGGATCCCAATGATGAGCTTCATCAAATCCGACTCATAGGCCGATCAAAAGACAATTCGACCCCCTGGATTAAAGAAGAAATCTTCACCAAAGAAGGGCTCCCCACCCAACTATTTGACCGGATCTATGACCCTTCTGCCGTTATTGAAGAAGCACTACTTGATGCAAACCCTTCCCTGTTAGGGGAAGTAGCAGAAATAACTGAGCGCTTCGGATGCCGATTTGACTTCACAGCCACAGCGGAAGATGGAACTGTAACCAAAGGGATATGGACCCCGCACTGGAGTAAGTCAAACCCGCTGGGCTATTACTTGCTGATAACTACCGGCATGGATTGGGAAGACTCTTGGGCTGGAGATCCTTCTTCTCCGTTGCTTAAATTTCCAGATTTTGAAAGAAATTTTTGGCACCAATTCTTGGAAAACTCTGGACACAATGAAAGATCCTTTGGTTATCTCGACGATAGATGGGGTGAATCGAACCAAGAGAATTGTTTTTCGTTAACCAAAATGGTTCTTGACGGTGAAACCAGAACCATCCTCAACGAATCATTTCCTTTAAACGGATTCATTGACGATTTCACTGATCTTCCGTGTGACGAACCCATACCTGAAGAGGTTCGAGCATGGTATTACGAACGATACGGAAATTATTCAAACCATACGGGAGAGTTCGCTGACGCGAGTTACGGCAACGAAGAGTTGCATAACTTTCAATACGCCAACATTGTTTCCGAGCCTTCAGGACCAGTGGTTCTTGAACTTCTCGCTCAAGATAGTTGTTATTGGTTTGATCGATTTGAGTGGATAAGAAACCCGTGGGATAAAAATACGACGATGACTCTT
>Ga0207993_1000218_pt1 | contig 23347 bp, 11 predicted proteins | sample ETN01SmetaG_2_FD_185791 | JGI IMG/M metagenome (GOLD analysis project Ga0207993, IMG submission 185791) | Marine microbial and viral communities from oxygen minimum zone, Eastern Pacific Ocean - ETNP2014F12-01SV265 (SPAdes) (version 2) | ecosystem: Environmental > Aquatic > Marine > Oceanic ...
CATGTCCACGCTGAGGGACATGGTTATATGGCACATGGATCTTGGATTCAGTTAATTGATTCCACATCCTCCATTGGTGAGTTGACTGACGTTGACATGACAGTCGGCGGTGGTCCTTCTGATGGTCAGGTCCTTAAATGGTCTGCTGCTAATAGCAACTGGTATCCAGATAATGATGCCACTGGTGGTGGCGGTGGCGGTGGCACTACTCAAAACTTATTTGAAGGTATCAATGCTGATTCGGGGTCTACTACTGCGAGTGCTCCTACTGACGTGCTTACTGTTGCTGGTGGCACTAACATCTCCACATCTATTGCTGGAGATACCTTAACCATCAACATGACGGGGACGTTGGGAGATGCAGATCAAAACCTCTTCTCTGTTATCGGCTCTGACTCGGGGTCGAAGACGGCTAATTCTACTACTACTTCTATTAACTTTATCGGTGGCACTGGGATCTCCACTGCTGTTTCTGGTGATAATCTAACGATTACTAACGATTCCCCTAACGCTGACCAAAATCTTTTTGCAACTTTTGCTGGTGACAGTGGCAACACTACTGCTGGATCTACTACCGCAACCCTGACGGTTGCTGGTGGAAACGGTATTACTACTACTGCAACTGCAAACCAAGTTTCAGTTGCTGCTGATTTGTATCTTGCTAGTGGTGTTACTCTTGCAGAAAATCAAAATCTAATTATCAATTCAAGCGGAGAAGTGGAAGCTACTGCAACTGCTGCTGTTGGTTTTGAAGTTTCTGGAAGCACAAGTAGTGGTTATAGTTTCAGTAATGAAGGTTGGTCCGCTGGCGGTAATCCAACACTCTATGTCTATCGTGGTTTCACTTATAGATTTAACAATACCACTGGTAATGGTCACCCATTTGCACTGAGACAATCAAATGGTGGATCTGCAGTTACTGCTGGTGTGAGTGGAGCACAGAATGGTGTCCAATACTGGACCGTGCCTATGACTCTTGCAGCAGGCACAACATATGTCTATCAATGCACCATCCATAGTGGGATGGTCGGTAATATCGTAGTTGTCTAATGCCAAGAACTGTCCCTGGATCTGGTGCCGCAATCTTCCCCGTATTCAATAGTATATTCGGGGTAAGAGAGGTTTATGTTACTGCTGGAGGTAGCGGGTATGACCCTGCTGATCCTCCTAGACTTCGTATTGATAATTGTGGCACACCTATTAGGGATGCTGTGCTTAGACCAGTAATTGAAGGTGCTACTGGCGAAATTACTGCTGTAGAAGTGCTAGATCCAGGCGAGGGGTATGATCCTCTACGTTTGGAAATTACAGATGAGAATGCAACTGTCCCTGCTGCAGGTAAGATCTTTCTGAAAGAAGATGGCAGTGGTGCCATTGACTTTATCCAAATGACCCAGTTTGGTGATCAATACTTTGCTGCTGAAGCTGAGATTAAAGGTGGTGGTGGATCTGGATCTGAGTTGGTCCCCGTCACAGGTCTGGTTACAGGTCTTGCTATTGAAGAATTTGGCAGAAACTATACTGAAGAAGACGTTAACATCATCATCTCAGGTGGTGGTGGACAAGGTGCAACTGGTGTTGCTGGCGTCAACCCATTTGGTAAAGTTACTGCAATTACTCTCACCAACCCTGGTGAATTCTTTGAAGATCCTCCTCTAATTCAAATTATTGGTGGCGGTGGATCTGGTGCTAGTGCTCAAGCATATATTGATCTAGGTGCTATCACATCTATTGACCTTCTGACAGGTGGTGATGGTTATGTAAATAATCCTCAGGTTATCTTTACTAGAGACACAAACCTGATCAAGACTGCAAGAAACAGACAGTCTCTAAACTCTGTTGTTTACAATCTGTCAGGTATTTTGACGGATGTGACTACAGGTGATGAGACCATCCACGTTGAGTCAACTGCACCTTATCCTGGATCTGGTAAAGTCCTTCTCGGTAGAGAAGTTGTCAGATATACAGGTAAAACTGCCACATCATTTACTGGTTGTGACAGAGGCACAAACTTCCGTTTTGATCAAAAGGTTATTCTCGACGTTTTACAGAATGATCCCAACACTGGAGATACACTCTACGAATTCCAAGTTACGGATAAAGTTAGACGTGTTATTGAATCTGCATCTAACAGAGTTGCTATCGTTTATGACTGGGATCCTACTGAGAGAGCACTTTATCTAACCTTTGAGGTTGATGAGTTGGCATTTATTGATGCTGGCAGATCAAATGAGAAGTCTAAGATTATTGCATTCTTTGCAGGCACATCTGGATCTTCAGGTACTGGTGTTGCACCTCACACTCTGATTGAATCGGAAGGATCTGAGATTGTTGCATTTACCAGTCCTTTGTCAATCATTCAAAACAGAAAGTTTGAAGATGATGATGAAGAATTTATTGATGCTGAAGGTGTCCAACAATTTGGAGACGGTATTCCCGATCTCCTCAACGCTAATACAGATTATGAAAACCAGATCAATCTAGATGGAGGCATCGCCTCGTCTAAATATGGTATTGAGGAAGAATTAGGTGGCACCAACACCACGCTCTTCCAGATTGGTGATCAGATCTATGATGGCAGTCCTAATCAGCTGGTTGCAACTATTCAGTCTGCTGGTGCTTTGGGAGATGGTGATGCACACATCTCTACTGCAATCATTACGATTGAATATATAACTGCTTCTCTCTTCAATGTGCCTAATGCTGGTGGTGAAGAGACTGTTACTGGACAGACATCAGGCATTGCAGCAACTACAACAAATAGAAGACTTGGACCTAAGTCTGGTCAATTCTATCTGGATGTTAAGTCACTGGTTGATAATGATCCAACTTACAAGTTTACCCCTGGTGAAACACTCCAAGGAAACTCCTCTGGTGCTCAAGCAAAAATCATTGCTGTTGAGTATAACAACTTCCTCAGAAATGAGGGCGAGTATTAACCCCATAAATAAATCTATAGGATAATTGGTAACAAATGGCGCTACTAACCGACCAATTTAGAATTTTTACTGCCAGCCGACTTATCAAGTCTCTGCAGGGTCCCGATCCCGCTCAGTCTGATAACGATGCAGGAAGCAGTCGTGACCGTCTGTACGTTTTCATTGGTCGTCCCCAACCATGGGATAACGAGAATGCAGCGCCAGACCCTGTGGACTCTTTCCAAGAGTTTAGTGATGACTTCGCTGACATGATTTCCATGAAGCGTGTCCTCGCAAATGACACCATCCAAGTCATTCGTCGTACTGACTGGATTCCCCCAGAGCAAACCACTGGTGGTCTGGGTTATGTTTATGATATGTATCGCCATGATTACAGCGCAACCAAAACGGCATCGTCGGGTGCTACGAAACTTTACGACGCAGATTTCTACGTTGTTAACTCGTCCTATCAAGTTTACAAGTGCATTTACAACGGGACATCTCCTTCTGATCCTAACGGTAAACCTTCTACTGTTGAGCCTACTGGCACCTCCACTAGCATTATCACAACTGCTGATGGTTACCGTTGGAAGTATATGTATACGATCCCTGTTGGTCTAGTCCTTAAATTCTTCTCCAACGAATACATGCCAGTGCTGGAAGACACCGCTGTGGTGTCTGATGCAATCGGTGGTGAGATTGATACTGTTATTATTTCTTCGTCTGGTGCAGGTTATAACAATGGCACTTATGAAAATGTCCCCATTAAAGGTGATGGCGTTGGCGGGCGTGTTTCGCTTGTTGTTGATGGTGGGCGGATTGTTTCTGCTACCGTTACTTCGGGTGGATCAGGATACACCTTCGGAAAAGTCATCATCGATGAAGTCAACGGTATCGGTGCAGGTGCAGGATCAGGCGGCACCGTTGAGGTGATCATTCCTCCTACCACTGGTCACGGTGCAGAACCTGGCACTGAGATGGGTGGATATCGAGTCATGATCAACACGAAGTTTACCTACGCTGAAGGTAGTGGTGACTTCCCAACTGATAACGATTACCGTCGTATCGGTTTGGTGATCAATCCTAACAAATACGGTACAACAGAATTGGCAGCAGATCTTACTCTGTCTGCTACAAAGTCAGTTATCTTTGCTCCTACCTTCACAGGTAACTTTGCTACTGACGAAATTATCACACAGTCCCGCACGATTGGTGGTCAGCAAGTGACTGCTCGTGGACGTGTAATTTCATGGAATAGCACCACCAAAGTGCTCAAGTATTACCAGAATAGAATTGATGGTGTCTTCCCTGAATTCACTGGTAGTTTGATTGAATTTGAGGGTGGTAACCCTGTCGTGGGTGCAACATCTGGTGCATCTGCCGACCCTGATATTAACTTCCCGATTGTATCAGGATCCTCTACTCGTGTTATTAACAACACTGAGTATGACTTGGGTATGTCTTTTACCAACGGTTATGCAAAACCAGAGGTTGAGCCAAACTCGGGTCGGGTTATTTACATAGATAATAGAGGCGCGATTACTCGTGCTGGTGACCAAATCGAAGACATTAAGATCGTAGTAGAGTTCTAAACGATGCCCCAGAATACCAATCTAAATATTGCTCCTTATTTTGACGACTTCGATAAGGACAAGAATTTCTACCGAGTGCTTTTCCGTCCTGGGTATCCTATCCAAGCGCGTGAATTAACAACTCTGCAATCTATTCTCCAGAATCAGATTGAATCCATCGGTCAACACTTCTTCAAAGAAGGTGCGATGGTTATCCCTGGTCAGGTGGGTTATGACCTGAATGTGCAGGCAATTATTCTGCAACAATCCTTCCTGGGTGTCGATGTTGAAACCTACAGGACTCAACTGCATGGTCAGATCGTTGAGGGCATCACGACTGGCGTTAAAGCAAAGGTCTTGTATTCTATCTCTGCTGCAGAATCTGAGCGTGGTTACGTTACTCTATACGTTAAGTATATCGAGTCTGGCGATACAGTTTCTGATACAACTGTTAAAGGTTTCCAACCTAACGAGCAGTTGCTTGCCGAAAACGAGATTACGTTTGGCACAACACTGATTGAAGTTGGATCACCATTTGGTCAGTTGCTACCCGTTGACTCTACTGCGGTTGCATCTGCTGCATACATTAACAATGGTGTGTACTTTATTAGAGGTCACTTTGTTGATGTCCAATCAGCAAACCTGATCCTTGAGCAATATAGCAATAACCCTTCTTATAGGGTTGGTCTGGAAGTTAGTGAATCTATTGTTACCCCAGAAGACGATCCGTCACTGAATGACAACGCTGCAGGCACTTCAAACTACTCAGCACCTGGCGGTCATAGATTTAAGATTAAGACCACTCTAGTCAAAAAAGCAATCAATGATTCAACTGACAAGAATTTCGTTGAATTGCTACGAATCAATAATAGTAAGGTTGAGCAGTTTGTTGATTCTACTGCATACTCAGAGCTTGAGAAGTCTCTCGCACGTCGCACCTACGAAGAGTCTGGTGACTACGTTATCGACACTTTCAGTATTAAACCAAGAGAGTGTCTGGATGATGGGTTTAACAACGGCGTCTACACTCCTGCTCAGACGACTCAGCAAAACAATACTCCTACAGATGATCTCCTAACCTATGAGATCTCTCCTGGTAGAGCATACGTTAAAGGTTACAGGACTGAATTCCTTACACCACAGTATGTTGATGCTGCTAAACCTAGAGATTTTGCCTGTGTAGAAAACGGCATTATCCACTTTAGACTTGGTAACTTTGTCAAGGTATATGATCAGTATGGTTGGCCTAACCTGACTGGTGAAGGTGTATCTGATGCATATCAGGTTATTGAGTTGTATGATGATTGGAATACTGGTGTATCCAACTCTATTATCGGTAACCAAATCGGTCGTGCTCGTGTTGTCCAGATTCAGATCGATCAAGCAAACCAGTATGACATGTGGTTCTTTGACCCACAGATGTTTACTGCTATTAACTTTGCATCTGGTAACAACTCTGTTTCTATTGGTGATGTGCTTAGAGGTCGCACCTCTGGTGCTCGTGGTTTCGTTGCTGACAATGGCAGCGGCACCCACTGTAAACTGGAGCAAGTCTCTGGTGTCTTCCTGAATAACGAAGTTATTGAAAGAGACGGTCGTGTCATCGGCACCCTGGAAGCAGCACATACCTATAACCTTTCTGATGTCCGCCGTTGTATTGGTAGAAACTCTAGCAACGTTGTGACATTTGCAGCAAACTGGTTGCTTAATGAGACTGCATCTATCGAGTCTTCTACTGTTACTCTTAGCGGTAGTGGCACCCTTGCTACAGGTTTCAGGACCAAGTTTGCACAAGATCTGCGTCCTGGTGATGTTGTTACTACAACTGCATCTGCTCTGAATGGTGGTAATACTATTAGAATTAAGAGAGTTGATCCTACCCTGATTGCTACCAACACTGGTAACATTGCTACAGGTGGATCTGCAATCTTCGATTACCTCAACCAAACTGCTGTTGTTGATGCTTCTCTGAAGAAGGGTAGCGGCAACGCTGATGGTGAGTATGCTGAGATGGTTAGGATGCGTCCTTTCATCTTCCAGAAAGATTATCAGAATGGTGAGTTGTCGATTGACACACCTCGCACATCGATGAAGTCGATCTCTGACGAATCCTTCTTTGTCTACAGGACTTTTGCTAACAAGACCGTTGTGTCTGGTGGTGTTACTGTGTCTCTGCCTGAATCAGAGCAGTTTGCATCTCTTGACAACGAAAACTATGTCTTGACGATTGTTTCTGAGTCTGGATCTTCTTATAGCGTTGGTGACAACCTGGACATTGACAACCTCAATGACCTTGGATCTTTGACTGTTACCTTCGGTGCTGACGCACAGTCTATTACCATCTCTGGTTTGACTAATGTCAACACTGTTAAGTTGACTGCTCTAATCTCTAAGAATATCGTTACCAGAAAGATTAAGACTGCCGCTAAGATGCGTGCATTGAAGGTAACTCGCACTCGTAATAATAATGACCAAACCAAATATGGTCTGGCATATGGTAACCTGTATGGCACCCGTATTGAAGACGAAGAGATTTCATTCGCACTGAATGATGTCTATAAGATTCATGCTGTGTATGAATCAGAAGATGACAATGACGCTGAGTCACCCTATATGGTGCTGTCAGAATCTACCTTCTTTGATAACGGATCAGTTGTTGTTGGTAAAACCTCTGGTGCTCGTGGTCGAGTTATCCAGTTTGTTAACAGCACACTGAGACTGTACTTTGTTGCACTTAACGAAATTCCATTCATTCCTGGTGAGACTATCGATGGTGTTGACGATGATGGTGTGCCTCTGCAGGCAATCGTCGATGACTCTGAAGGATCTGTTTCTAAGGGATCTAAAGTTATCACCACTCAGTTTGAGTTGGAGTCTGGTCAGAAGTCACACTTCTATGATGTTTGCAAACTGACTCGTCTTCCTGGATTCTCTCCTCCAATCCGTAAAATGCTGGTAGTCTTTGACTACTTCCTGCATGAGTCCTCAGGTGACTACTTCTCCTCACAGTCTTACACTGGTATCCTTTATAAGGAGATTCCTAAGTATAAACTGGATGGATCGATTAACTATCTCCGTGACCAGATTGACTTCCGTCCTGGTATCGGTGAGTTGGCATCTGGATCTGGCACTATCACTTCACCTTTCTTTGTGAATTGTGCGTCGCTTGACTTTGGATCTAGACAGTTTGATACCTCTGGTGGTGTTGGTGGATCTACCATCTTTGACATTCCTAAGGTTAACACAGAATTTAGATGTGACTACTGCTTCTATCTTCCTAGAGCAGACAAGTTGTATCTCACACACGACAATCAACTCAAGATTGTAAAGGGTGTCTCCTCTGAGGATATGCCTCATCCCGATAAGATTGATAATGCGATGCTTCTCGCAACTATCGAGATGCGTCCTTATGTGTATGACGTTGAGCGTGATGTCTTGATCTATCCTGAGATCATCAAGCGTTACACCATGAAGGACATTGGAGATCTGGAGACCAGACTCTCCCACGTTGAGTATTACACCTCACTGTCTCTGCTGGAAGTACAAGCAGATAACACTAAGACATATGATGACAACGGTTTTGACCGTCTGAAGAATGGTTACGTTGTGGATGACTTCACTGATCACACTGTCGGTGACGTGCTCAACATTGACTATAAGTGCTCCATGGACTTCAAAGAGGGTCACCTCCGTCCTTCGCACTATACCACTAACGTGCCTCTGCAGATCAACATGGGTGCATCCAGCAACGTCGTTAAGACTTCTGGAAACATGGTGATGCTTCCTTATGAAGATCTTGCAGTTATTACACAACCTTATGCATCTAGGACTGAGAATGTTAACCCATTCAACGTCTTTACCTTCATCGGTCGTATTGACCTGACACCTGCATCTGACGACTGGATTGATATTGAGCGTCTGCCTGCTCGTGTTGAAAACGTTGAAGGTGACTTCTCTGCTGTTGCTAGAGACCTTCAGATTGACCAGAATGGTTTTGCTCCTATCCAATGGGGTGGTTGGCAAACCAACTGGACTGGTGAATCCGTCCAGTCTACTTCTAGATTCTCTAACAGATCTGGTAGTTTCTCTGCTGGTGGTCGTAGACTTGGTAGATTGGGTCACGGTCAGGGTCGTCAACCACTCTTCCTGCATGAGAGACGCACCTATCGTGTTGTTAACAACCAGGCACGTCAAGGTGTCAGGACTCGTGTTACACCCAAGATTGACCGTAAGTCTCTTGGTGATACCATGCTGTCTCAAACAGCAATCCCCTGGATTAGATCCAGAAACATCGGTTTCAACATCGACCGTCTCAAGCCTCGCACAAGAATGTATTTCTTCTTCGATGGTGTTAATGTGACTGGTTATGTTACACCTAAGGTAATCGAGCTTACTAAGTCTTCTACTTCAGATCCCAACTCCAACGAAACTCCTTTCGTGGTTGGTGAAACTGTGGTGGGTCAAACCTCTGGTGCAAGACTTAAGGTTGCTCCTGCTAATGATGGTTACAAAACCGACCCATATGGTGTTGGTGCTGGTGGTCTTGCAGAATCCTATGCATCACAAACTAGCTTCCTGAATATCGATGTCACTGCAATGGCAGAGACTGTCAACCCCAACTTCTATGGCAACATCAATGTGGGTGAAGTCCTTCTTGGATTGACCTCTGGTGCTCGTGCTGTTGTGAGAGATCGTCGTCTCCTTGCTGATAACGTTGGTAATCTCCAAGGTACTTTCTTCATTCCTTCACCTAAGAATGATTCTAACCCACGTTGGGCAACTGGCACACGGACGGTTAGAGTTACAACTTCAGATGTGAATGATCGCACACCTGGAAACGTGGACTCCTCTGCTGATGCTACTTACTCAGCAAGCGGCACCTTGCAGACAGTTAGAGAGAATATCCTTGCTGTCCGTAATGCTGAAATTGTCCGTGATACGGTTAACGACGAAAGGACTGTTATTACTACCAGGACTGAGCAACGTCAAATTGGTTGGTATGACCCTCTCGCACAATCCTTTATTGTTGACGAGGAAGGTGGTAGTTTCCTAACTGGTGTTGATATCTACTTCAGGACTAAGGACGCTAACATTCCTATCTCTATTCAGATCAGGACCATGGAGAATGGTTATCCTACTAAGGATATTCTTCCTTTCTCTGACACTACTATCGATCCTGACACTGTTGAGTTGTCGGAAAACGCAAGTATTCCTACTAGATTTACATTCAGATCTCCTGTTTATATCAAGTCAAACATTGAATACTGCTTCGTCCTTCTGTCTGACTCCAACGAATATAACGTTTGGATCTCCAGAATGGGTGACATTGATGTCTCTGGCACCAGGACGATCTCTGAGCAACCATATGCTGGTGTGCTCTTCAAGTCACAAAACGCATCTACCTGGACTGCTGACCAGTATGAGGACTTGAAGTTTACCATGTATCGTGCTGAGTTTACTCAGAATCTGGGCACCGCGCTGTTTAACAACGCTGAGCTTGGTAAGGGTAACGGTGGTATTCACAGACTGATTGAGAATCCAATCCAGACTCTGAAACCCAAGCAAACTCTCACACTTCCTGTTGGCAGTAACTATACATTTACAGTTGGTGCAAGAATTATCCAGACACCTTCTGGTGCAGAAGGCACGATTACTGAATTCGATGCTGTGTCTGATCCTGAGACCATTACAATTACAGATATCGATGGTATCTGGTCTGCTGGTTTCCTTGATGCTAACAACAATACCTTCCAAGGTATCGCCTCATCTCAATCTGTCGCCACGATTGTCCTGTCTGCAATCTTTAACGGCACCTTTGAGGTTGGTGATGTAGTCAGTGGATCTACATCTGCTGCGACTGGTGTTGTAACAGCATATGATGTTGGCACTCAAACTCTGACACTTAACTATATTACTAGAGCATTCGATGTTTCGGATACTCTGTCTGAGCCAGGTGGCACATCTGCAACAATCACTAGCATCAACTACACAGGCGACTCTTACGACGCATATCCTACTGCTGCTCCTTCCTATCCTAACGATGACAAGGAAGTGCTGGTTTATCACAGAAACCACGGTATGCACCAACGTAGTAACAACGTTGAGGTTGAGGGTATTATCTCTGAAGTGCCTCCTACTACACTGACCACTACTCTGACTGCTGGCGCTACTTCGATTCAGGTCAACGATGCATCTCAATTCCACACCATTATTGGTGGATCTCCTATCGGTAACCTTAATCAAGGTTATCTGAAGATTGAAGATGAGATTATCCAGTACTCTTCTATCTCTACCAACGGTCAGGTAATCACAGTTGCTACCTCTGGTAGAGGTAATAACGGCACTGCTGATGTTGAGCACCCCTCAGGTGCAGTTGTTGAATGTTACAACCTTGATGGTATTCCTCTGACGGAAATCAATAAGGTCCACAGCAACATCTCTTGTCCTTGGCTAGATACTTATATGTTGCACATTGATCATGTTGCAACTAATGGTATTCGTGGCGGCGGCACTCAAGTTTACGCTTCTCAGAATGTCCAGTTTGAAACCATCACACCTACGGTGTCTACGATGGTCATGCCTGACACTCAGATTACTGCCCGTTTGAATACTACCACTGCTACATCTGTCGGAGACGGATCTACTGTGGTTGATCAAAACTCTTTCATCAACAACGGCACTTATGTGGACATTGTGTTGAATGAGCAAAACCAGTTTACTGCTCCTCAGATGGTTGCATCTAAGATCAACGAGCAAAACAAACTGGATGGTAACAAGTCTCTTACTATGACTTGCCAGCTTGAAACTGATAGATCTAATCTCTCTCCCTGTATTGACCTTGACCGTGTGTCACTGATTACAACATCTAACCGCGTGAATATGTGGCCAGGTGGACAATCAACTTATGGTCAACAGTCACAGATCGATAGAGATCAGGATGTTTCGACTCTGGCAATCGGTGATCAAAACGATGCTGTCTATATCACACGTCTTGCACGTCTGGGTAGAGAAGCACGCTCACTGAAGATTGACTTCCAAGTCACCCGTCACCCTGCTACCGAGCTTCGTATTTACTACAAGGCATTCAAGGTTGGCGACGCGACCGATCCTAATACTATTGGTTGGACACAAATGGGTCTTCCCACTTCCAATCAAAACTTGGGTGAAGCATATGACACGACTCCTACAGAAGAGTACCTCTGGAAGGATTATACATATGAAGCAAGGGGACTTAACTTCAACGCCTTCCAAGTGAAGATCGTGATGAGATCTAAGAATCAGGCTCGAGTGCCACTTATAGCTGACTTAAGGTCTATTGCTCTTGCAACCTAACACGGTTGATTATAATTATTATTCTTGAATATGTCAAGCGACTCTGATTACATCAAACCATTCAAAGAAGACCTAATCCCTGTCGAGGGCAGGGAAGGTTGGTATCGAGACCCTGATTCAAATGCGATTGTAAATTGCAACGTGTCAGAGTACGATAACTATATGGCAGCATATAAGCGTCGCGAAACTAAGGAAAAGAAGTTGACCACTTTACAAGATGAGGTATCTGAGTTAAAATCGGATATAGGTGAAATCAAAAACTTACTTAAATCATTACTACACGGAGACAACAATGCCAGCTGATGTGACTGAAACCGCCTCTCAGGAGGAATTGCTTGAGCAATTCAAAACTCGTTATCAGAATCTCTTGAAAGAGAATCGCGAGATGTCAGAAAAAATTAAGAGTAACGAGGCAACTGCTCTTAAACTTCTCGGTGCTATTGAGACTCTGGAATATCTCAATCCACCTGCTGCCGAAGAAGAAATCGAGCCTCGACCAGATGGGACTATCGATCCCGACGATCTGGATAAGACTTGACCCCTTGCCCCCGTTAAGGGGGTTTTTTCGTGACATAAATAAGTCAGACAGACTAACTGTTGTGCTAGGATCCTTTTAAGCAATGGCAAATAGAATTCAATTAAGACGTGACGGTGCTCAGCAGTGGGCAAACGTCAACCCTATTCTCGCCCAAGGTGAGCTAGGTATCGAGATTGATACTTCGCGTATCAAGATCGGTGATGGCGTTACCGCATGGAACTCTCTGAAGTATGAGAGACCGATCGAGACCGAATCGAATACCGCTAACACTCTTGTTAAACGAGATGCTGACGGTAACTTTGAGGCGGGTGCGATTACTGCTTCGCTGGTGGGTAACGCTGCCACGGCAACACGACTGGCAAACGCAAGACAGATCGCTCTGGGTGGCGACATGTCTGGTGCAGGTACTTTTGATGGATCCTCTAACCTCACCATTACTGCCGAATTGAATTATGTGGTGGCATTGCCCCACTATGATGAAAATAATCTAGCAGCAACTGGCACCTATACTCGTATCACGGTGGATTCTCGTGGTCGTATTGTGGATGCTGAAACACCTACAACCCTTGCTGAATACGGCATTGGTGACGCACAACCAATCGACTCTGATCTTACCTCTCTGGCAAATATGTCAGGTTTTGGTATTATCTCTAGGCAGTCTGAAGGCACACTGGTTAACCGCACCATTACTGGTGGTGCTAACCGTATTATTGTCCAGAATGGTAACGGTCAGTCATCTAACCCATTTATTGACCTAGCAGATACCACGGTTGTGGTTGGTAGGTATAATACTATCTCTTCGATGGACCCTCTGGTCAATCCTTTGGTCAGTGCTACCACTGGTGAAGAGACCGTTAATACAGTTAACTTGCAGGTTGACAGATATGGTCGTCTGACCTACGCTAATACTTCACCGATTGCTACGGCAACTGAAGGAGCTAAAGATGGCACATCTTTCACCACTTACGATAACGCTACTGCTTATCCTAGATTTTCCAAGATTATTGCAAGTAACGGTAGAGTCTATCAAGCGGCGATTAGGAATATCCCTGCAGGACTCGGAGAGCCATCTCACAACATCCAAGGTGGTGATGCAGACGATCAAGGTGGATGGAGAGACCTGGGTACTGATACCGTCGAGCAAAAGGGTCTTGCGAGTTTCGACCAAGAAGACTTCAACGTAGACGCTAATGGTCATGTAACAATCGCTGCAAACGCGATTGAGAATTCCCAACTACAATCGTTGGGTCGTTTGATGTTTACGGATCAAAATGCTACTGAAACTTTTGAGCTGGACCCCGAAAGGACGACTGATAATGCTTATCATGGCATTACCAAGCTTAATCATATTAACGTTAACAACAGAACTGGCGGTAGCGTATTCCGTATCGTCGGTTACGATACTAGCGAGTATCCTTTCCAACCTGCAGTTTTGGATCAGGGCAATTCCTATCCTGCTATTACTGCTGACGACGCTAACGGTAACGGTAGCGCCACCAGTGGATCATCTCTCACTGGTGCTGTTGACATTAACCTCGATACTACCATCAGTGGTAACATTACTCTTGATGTTACAAAAGCCGACCAGTTCATTAAGCGAACCTCGGGAAATCTAGAGATTGCTCTAGAAGTTAATGAAGCGAATAATCGCTCCATGGACATCAACGTCACCAATGCTGGTGGTGGAGATGCAACTTTCAACCTGACTGCTGATCAGGACATCACTATTAACGTGACTGACGTTGACCATAGAGTCAACGTTGAGGACTTCCATATTCAGGATAACGTCCTCTCAACTACAAACTCCACGATGATCCTGGATCCCAATGATGACGATGATGCCACTGGCGTCGTCAGAGTCCGTGGTGATCTTACTGTTGATGGCACAACCACAACAGTCAACTCAACTGTGGTGACTATCCAAGACCCCATCATGACGCTGGGTGGTGAGGATACTCTTACAACAGATGACAATAAGGACCGTGGTATCGAATTTAGATACTATGATTCCCAAGAGAGATTTGGATTCTATGGGTGGGACGAAGATTACGCGGATGCTAACATATGGTCTGGCACTGGCGGGTATCGCTTCCTCTACAACGCGACTAACACCTCTGAAGTTTACAGTGGCACTGACGCTCCTATCATTGCTGGTAACCTCAGACTAACCACAAACACTTCTTCTACTTGGAAGACACCTACAACTGGCACCTTGGTGGTGACTGGTGGCACAGGTATCTCTGAGAATCTTAACGTCGGTGGCACGACTCACCTGAATGGTAACGTTGAGATTGACGGCACAGTTGACATCGATGCCAACTTCGCTGTTAGAAACAATACTACTGACAAGTTTACTATCGAGAGTGCAACTGGTAACACAGTTATCGAAGGCACACTGGACATTCAACTTGAAACTGAGATTACAGATAATCTCATCATCAGTGCTGACAACAAAGAATTTATCATCCGCACTGCTGGATCGGTTAACCAGTTTACTGTTGATACTGATAACGGTAACACCGAGATTCAGGGCACGGTCCATGTGATCAATGCTGTTGACTTCGATTCAACTCTTAACGTTGATGACAATGTTACATTCAACGCTAACTTTGACCTGGACGGCACTGCGCTCTTCCATAACGACATTACTCTCGATACCACTGGTAAGTATTTCACTATTACTAATGGCAGTAGTCAAACATTCCGTATCCTAAGCACGAATGGAAACACTGACATCGAAGGTAGTCTTAATGTTGGTGGTGTCAACACTTTTGAGCGCACTAACAATATCGCTGTTGCTACGACTGACTCAGACATCACTCTGAGCAGTGGCGGCAATGCCACCTTTGCTGGTGGTGTTAACATGGATAAGGATCTCCGTGTTGGTGGTGACATCTATCTGGCAGACCGTCTGGTCGTCAAAGATGCTGGCACAGCACGCACACGTCCTTCTCTGCTCAACAACGTTGATATCCTGTATCGCACCTATCTTGGTGGTGGCACAGCACACAACGCATCCTTTGCAGATGATGCTGATGCTCAACTGAGAGTTGCTGGTGGTGTTGGTATTGTCCAAGACCTGCATGTTGGCGATGACTTCTACATTGGTAAGGTCAACACCAATGACAACGTTGAATTCTCTGTCCTTGGCGAGTCTGGTTTCACGACTATTGGTCGTGTTGGTCAGGGTAACGCTACTGATGGTGCTATCGTTGTCCATGGTCACGCTACATTCAACGAAAGATTTACAATCAATGGTCCTCTGACCACCATCGGTGATGCAAACACTGATGTATTGACAGTTAACGCTGTATCCACATTTACTGATAACGTTACTATCAACGGTGACTTCGACATCGATGGCAATGCCATTATCGAAGGTAACTTGACAGTTAACGGAGTTACGACTACAGTAAATAGCACAGTAATGACTCTGGATGATCCTGTCATTACTTTAGGTGGAGACACTGCTCCTACCCAGTCGGATGCTAAAGATCGTGGTATCGAATTCCGATACTACGATACGACTGCCCGTGTTGGTTTCTTCGGTTGGGATAACTCTGCTTCGCGTTATGCCCTTTACCATGCAGCAACTAACTCTAGCGAAGCATTCAGCGGCACAAGATCGGGTCTTGACGCTGGATCTATTAAACTATTTGATACAACTAATGCAACCAATGCTTCTTCTGGTGCTCTCATCGTTGGTGGTGGCGCTGGTATCGGTCTTGATCTTTATGTTGGGGACGATCTGGTTGTTACCGACAATGGCTCCTTCGGGGGTAACGTTGGGATTACTGGCACACTGGATGTTGCCGATGACTTCGCAGTTTCCACTACCTTTACTGTAGATGCAGGCACTGGTAATACATTTGCCAACGGCACATTTAATGTCAATGGTAATGCACAAATTGGTAACCAGTCATCTGACTCCCACACCATTAACGGCACAGTCCAGTTTAACCAGGCACTAACTGCTGCTGAGAGACTTAACATTCGCGACCTTAAGGTCGGCACAGATGCTGCAAATGAAATCGGCACCTCCTCAGGTAACCTGATTCTTGATTCTGCAGGCGGCACTGTCAACATTACAGACAATGCTGACGTAGACGGTAACCTCAATGTTGATGGCAATACACAGATTGATGGCACGCTCACGGTTGATGGCAACGCGACTATCGGTAATGCTTCGGGCGATGCACACGTCATTACAGGTACTGTCACCTTCAACCAAGCGATTACTTCCACCGACATCACGGCGGACAACATCAAGATCGGCGTTGATGGTGCTACCGAAATCTCCACCACAGCAGGTGATCTAATCCTTGATTCTGCTGAAGGTAAAGTCCACATCACAGATAATGCTGAGATTGATGGAGCACTTACAGTTGATGGAAACACTCAACTTGGTGACTCTTCTGGCGACACTCTGACAGTTAACGCTACATCTACATTTAATGCTGCAATCACCTCCACAGACATCACTGCTGATGCTGTAAGAATTGGTGTTGCTGCTTCTAACGAGATTGATACCACCGCTGGTAACCTTGTCCTTGACTCTGATGGTGGCACAGTTGCAATCGATGATAATGCTACAGTCAGTGGCAGTCTGGTTGTATCTGACCAAACAACTATCAATGACACTCTACTCATTGATGCTACTAACGAAAACTTTGTCATCAGATCTTCTCTGGTTGACAGATTCACTGTTGACACTGACAACGGTAACACCTTCATTGCTGGCACAACTCAGATTGAAGGTCTGCTGACTGTCAACGATGACATTGATCACAATGGTAATCAAGATACTTCTGGCACACTGACTGTTGGTGGACGCACAGAGTTGAATGGTATTGTAGATGTTGATGCTGACTTCGCTGTCCGCTCTGGCACTACTGATAAGTTTACTGTTGCCTCTGCAACTGGTAACTTCGCTACTGAAGGTAACGGTAGTATTACAGGCACTCTGGCAGTCACAAATACTGCTGCCTTTGCTGAGAAAGTCACACTTAACGTCAACGCTACTGCTGATCGTCTGACTGCTAACGCAGCATTGATGGTCCCCAACGGTGGTATCGCAGTCTATGAAGATTCTTACTTCGGTGAAGATGTATTCATCGGACCTGACCAGAATGAAACCATCACATTCTTTGGATCTACAGGTAACATCACTGCAGACGGCACAATCACCTCTGCCACAATGGTTGCTACCACAGCAAACATTGCTACCGTTAACACAACTTCTAACGTTAACGTCGGTGGATCGATCCTTGTTAACACTAACAACTTTATCGTCCAAGGATCTACTGGTAACGTTACTATTGCTGGCACCCTAGACGTTGCAGGTAGAGCAATCATTGATGATACTCTGAATGTCACTCAGGCAGTTGACTTTGATTCTGATCTGAATGTTGATGGTAATCAGCAACTGGATGGCACACTGACGGTTGATAGCACCTCACTGTTTAAGGACAGCATGGTCCTCCGTGGTGCTACTAAGACTCTCAAGTTGCAGAATGGCAGCGGCACTGACAAGATTACACTTAACTCTACTTCTGGTAACGCTGAGATCACTGGTCTTAGCACCCTTGGAAGTCTTGAGGTTACTGGCAACACCTCCATGGGTGGCACGCTGGGTGTTTCTGGACAGATTACTGGTAACATTACTGGTGACCTGACAGGTACTGCAGACAAGGCAAATCTGGTTGATGTTACTGAGACAGCAACTTCTAACCTGACTTACTTCCCTGCATTCGTTTCCTCCAACAACGGATTCACTGAGGTCCGCACAGACTCACAAAACCTTACTTACAACCCAAGCACTAACACCCTTACGGTTAACAACTTCAAGTCAACTACTGACTTTGAAGTCCAAGGTAACTTGAATGTTACTGGTGCTTTGACCTTCTTCCAGTCACAGGTTGGTAGTATTGCTAACCATGACACAGACGCTCTGTCAGAAGGCACCACCAACCTCTACTACACCAATGAGAGAGTCGATGATCGTGTTGCTGCTCTGATTTCTGGCGGCACAGGTATTTCGGCAACGTATAATGATGCAGGCAACCTGCTTACTTTGTCTGCTGACTTCGGTGAGTTTGATACTGACGACGTTAACGAAGGCACCTCCAACAAGTACTTCACTCAGGCGAGGACGAGAAATGCATTTACTTATGGCAACGGTATTGAGCATGACGGCAGTGGTGGTCTTCAGGTTACTCAATCAGATATCAACACTGACAACCTCACAGAAGGATCAACAAACATCTTCTTTACAAATGCCCGCGCTCGCGGTGCATTGTCTGCTAGTGGTGATCTCGGTTACAACGCTTCTACTGGTGTCTTCTCCTTCACTCAACGCACTGACGCCCAAGTAAATGGACTTGCTGATACTCGTATCGGACTGCAAGTTGGTGCAAATCTTGACCTGAGCAATCAGGACACTGGCGATCTTGCAGAAGGATCTAACCTCTACTACACCAACGCTCGTGCTGATGCTCGCATTGCACTCCAAGTTGGCGCAAACCTCGATCTGAGCAACCAGGACACTGGTGACCTTGCAGAAGGTAGCAACCTTTACTACACAGACGCACGCGCTGATGCTCGTGTTGTTGCTGGTATCACTGGAAAACTTGACGCATCTGCTGTCAGCACCTTCGGTGGCACGTTGATTGATGATGCAGACGCCGCTGCTGCTCGCACCACTCTTGGTTTGGGCACTGCTGCTGTTGCTGCTACAGGCGACTTTGCTACTGCTGCACAGGGTGCTCTTGCTGATTCTGCTACACAACCTAATGACAACATCAGCACCCTCACCAATGATTCTAACTTCATTGATGCAGCAGGTGCTCCTGTCCAGTCTGTCGCTGGTAAGACTGGCGCTGTTTCTCTGGTCAAGGGTGATGTTGGTCTGGGTAACGTTGACAACACCTCTGATGCTGACAAGCCTGTCAGCACTGCTCAGCAGACCGCTTTGAATGCTAAGCAAGACACCCTGGTTGCTTCTGATTACTCCAGTCTCACTGAGGACACAACCACTGGATCTCAGACTGACATTACAATCGCTGCAGGTCGCACTGTGAATGATGTCCTCGTCTTTGCTGATGGTTTGATGAAAATTCCTACCACAGATTATACGATTACTGGCACTACCCTTACCTTCACTACCGCACCTGGCAACGGTGTTACCGTCCACGTCCGCTACCTCCCTCTTGGTTGATAACTAATGGCTAAACCTACTTCTAAAGCAGAATTAAAGGAGTACTGCCTCCGTAGACTGGGTAAACCAGTCTTGGAGATTAACGTCTCCGATGATCAGATCGATGATGCTATCGATTATACCCTGCAAAAATTCCAACAGTTTCACTACGATGGATGTGAAAAGGTTTATCTGAAGCATCAACTTACTCAGGATGATATTGACAGAGCAAAGCTCGTCACTAACACAACTGGTGATGGTGCCAACGCATCTATTTGGTCAGAGTATCGCAGCTACATTGAGATTCCTGAGCACATTCTTTCTGTTGAAGGTCTCTTCGGTTTTACCGACAAGGGCACCAGAAACATGTTTGATATTCGTTATCAGATGAGACTGAATGATTTGTATGACTTTACGTCTACTCAGTTTTATCATTATTATATGATCCAGCAACATCTGGAAACGATTGACTTCTTGCTGGAAGGTATGAAACCAGTTAGATATAGTGCTGTCCAAGACAGACTGTATATTGACTTTGACTGGAAGGCAGATGCTCTGGTTGATCAGTATATTGTTATCAAAGCATATCGTGCTCTGGACCCTGACACATGGACAGAGATTTACGACCAGATGTGGGTCAAAGATTATGCCTCTGCTAAAATTAAAAAGCAATGGGGCACAAACCTCACCAAGTTTACTGGAGTCCAAATGCCAGGCGGCGTGACTCTGAATGGTGAGATGATTTATAATGATGCTGTAGATGAGCTCAAGAATCTAGAAGAGCAACTACGCACCGAATGGGAATTACCACCACTAGATATGATCGGCTGATATGGCAACTAACTCCTACTTTACACAAGGCACAACTGGGGAGCAGGATCTCACAGAGAATCTTGTCATCGAGCAGATCAAGATGTTCGGTAAAGATGTGTACTATATCCCGAGGACGTTGGTCAATGAGGATACTGTTTTTGGAGAGGATAATCTATCATCATTCAATGGCGCTCATCTTATCGAAGCGTACATCGAAGACGCAAATGGCTTCCGTGGTGATGGAGACATGTTTAGTAAATTCGGAGTCAGAATCTCCGATCAAGTTACGTTTATTATCTCTCGTAAAAGGTTTACTGAGGCAGTAGACGACAATGCAACACTTATAGTAGAAGGACGACCCAATGAAGGTGACCTCATTCATTTCCCCCTTGCTAACAAAACCTTTGAAATCCAATTTGTCGAGCATGAAGTACCCTTCTATCAGCTCGGAAAGATTCATGTCTGGGGTTTACGTTGTGAGCTCTTTGAGTACTCTGACGAAGACTTCAATACAGGAGTCGCAGAGGTCGATGCTATCGAGCTCAACTTTGCCAACGCTATCACCGTCACCCTCGCTGCAGGTGGGACAGGAGACTTTACCGTTGGTGAGACTGTTACGGGCGGTACGACCAATACTACCGCTGATGTGAAGTCTTGGGATTCTGCAACTGGTAGACTCGTTGTCATCAACAGGTCTGGTAGATTTACCATCCCTGAGACTATTACTGGCAATACCTCTGGTGCATCCTGGACAAGCGCAAATTACAACACCCTAAATAATGTGAATACTTCTGACACAATCGATACCAACTGGACCATCGAAACACAGGCAGATGGCATTCTAGACTTCACTGAGGGTAATCCCTTCGGTGAGTTTGGTAACTCTGGAGGCACTCTGTAATGCTAGGCACTTACACATATCACGAAATTATTAGAAAGACAGTTATCGGATTCGGTACACTGTTTAATAACATCGAGCTTCGTCGCACAAAGGGCAACAAGACCGAGGTTATGAAGGTGCCTCTGGCATACGGTCCTAAGCAGAAATTCCTGGCACGTCTTCGCCAAGTTGGTGATCTGACCACACAGGATCAGGCACAGATTACTCTCCCTAGAGTTTCGTTTGAGATCGGTGGTATCTCTTATGATCCCACTAGGAAGTTGTCTCCTATCTCTGCTATTAGAAACACTAAGGCAGATGGTAATGAGGCAAAGTCTTTCATGCCTGTTCCTTATAATATCAATTTTGAATTGGCAATTCTGGCAAAGAATCAGGATGACTCTCTGCAAATCTTGGAGCAGATTCTTCCTTATTTCCAACCCAGTTTTAATCTCACCATGAATTTGATCCCAGATCTGGGTGAGAAGAGAGACTATCCTGTGACGCTTACGTCAGTGGATTATAGCGATGAATATGAGGGTGACTATGATACACGTCGCACACTTGTATATACGCTGCAATTCGTTGCTAAGACCTACCTGTACGGTCCTGTAAACGACGCAACAGGCGAAGTCATCAAGAAAGTCCAAGTGGACTATTCAACCAACGTGGACCGTCAGGCACCACGCGAGTTGCGCTATACAGTCCAACCAGATCCTCTTACTGCGGATCCCACAGACGATTTCGGATTCAACGAGTTTACATCACACTTTGTTGATTCTAAAGATTATAACCCAGTCACAGGACAAGATGAATAATTTTGAAGGTATCGAAGACGCTCTTGATGTTGACGGTGATATCGTCCCCGCATCAAAACCTGCACCTCCAGTGCCAGTAGAAGAGTTTGCTTCCACAAAGGAGCAACTCAAGAAAGATTATGAATACACAAGAGGCAACCTATACTCTCTCATTGAGAAAGGGCAGGAAGCAGTTGACGGTATTCTTGATCTTGCTCAACAGTCTGATCAACCAAGAGCATTTGAAGTTGCTGGTCAGTTGATCAAGCACGTTGGTGATGTAGCAGATAAACTCGTAGACCTTCAAAAGAAAGTTAACGAGATTGAAAATCCCAAGAAAAGTAAAGAAGTTAATACCACAAACAACACCATGTTTGTAGGTAGCACAGCAGATCTCGCTAAGTTTCTAAAACAACAACGCGATAAATAGTAATCGTAGGAGTACGTATTAACAATGTCAGTATTAAACGTCATTGACACCCAAACCATTTCTGCAAGTGGCAGTGGCTACGTTGTGGTGAGCTCAGGTGTCCTTCGCTGCTATGCAGCATCAGCGTCCACTATCAAGATTGATGCTGGTCCTGCCGTAACACTTGCAGCAGGTGAAGCACTGCTCCTGTCTTGCGGTAAGTCAAAGAATGCTCAGATCAGTGCAATGACTGATGCAGCGACCGCAGTTGTCACCGTCCTTGGTGGTGGCACCCCCGCACATAGATTTGCAGTTGGCGACTATATCGCAACTCAAGCAAATAGTGATGCAGCATTTACGAGTGACTTCGTTGCTGCAGCATCTGGTGGTAAGAAAGTAACAGCAGTCACAGACACCACTATCACTACGGATTATGATTCCAGTGCTGCTAGTGCAGACTATGCTCTGGCAAGCGCAAAGGTTGAAGCAGGCACTGTCCCCACTATCAGAAGAGCAGTCAAACTTACTGCTGGAGGAGCCGACGTTATTGTTGAGCAAGTCCAAGTAGTTGGCGGTTGATTACACTACTATTACAGAGAAAAAAATGAAATCTTTTTCCCAAATGCAAGATATCTCTGAAGAGGGATATGACAGGATGCGAGACCGCAGACTGGAGCAGGGCACTTGGCGCTCTGCTAGTAGTGACAAACCTAGATCTGGTGGGACTCAACCCAAGATGAAGGGTAAGACTGTTTTGCAGAAACAAGCAGATAAGAAGTATGGTGCTGGCACCTCTGCAATGGACAGAGTAAAGGCAGACATCGTTGCTAAGTATGGCAAGGGTGCTATCATGAATACTAAGAAGGAAGAAGTAGAGCAGGTTGATGAGAACCG